>Ga0335085_10010505_pt1 | contig 13816 bp, 17 predicted proteins | sample Lox_Sample_45_FD_206712 | JGI IMG/M metagenome (GOLD analysis project Ga0335085, IMG submission 206712) | Soil microbial communities from Loxahatchee National Wildlife Refuge, Florida, United States - Lox_Sample_4.5 | ecosystem: Environmental > Terrestrial > Soil > Wetlands | place: USA...
GCTCGCGGCGCTCGTCGATCAGCTTCTGGATCGGCCCGAACGCGTACCGCTTCAGGACGAAGAACGTGATCGCGAAGGCGATGATCGTCCAGATCATCAGCCCCGGGATGATCTTGACGAGCGGGTTCGCGAACAGCAACGGGCTCACGGCTAGACCAGGACGTACCCGAGCAGGCCGCCGAGGAAGCCGTAGAACACGACGGCCTCGGTGAGCGCGAACCCGAGCCACATCAGGCCCTGGAGCTCGCCCCGCAGCTCGGGCTGGCGGGCGACGGACTGGATCATCGAACCGAAGATCACACCGATGCCGGGGCCGGCGCCGGCCGCGCCGAGGCCGATGCCGAGCGCCAGCGCGATCGCCTTACCGGCGTGGACGACGGGGGTGTCCTTTACCGAGGCGAATACGAGGGCCACAAATCCGAGCATTGCGTCGTTTTCTCCTTTGTCTAGTGCTCCGGCTCGATGGCCGTGCCGATGTAGATGGCGGAAAGGGCGGCGAAGATGAACGCCTGGATCGTGACCACGATCACGACCTCGAAGATGTAGAAGATGAACGCGGCCGGCAGCCCGAAGAACCGCCAGGGCGGCGTGTTGATGATGAAGATGAGGCCGATCATCGTGAGGATCAGGATGTGGCCCGCGAGCATGTTCGCGTAGAGACGCACCGAGAGGCTGATCAGCCGCATGAACTGGGAGATCACCTCGATCGGGATGATCAGCGGCAGGAGCGCCTTCGGCACCTCGGGGATCCACGACTTGAAGTACTTGACGGGCCCGTTGAAGCGAATGCCCTCGATGTGCTGGAAGAGCCACGTCATCAGCGCCAGCGCGAGCGTCACCGAGATCGAGGACGTCGCCGCGTAGATCCCCCAGACGGGCACGCCGTGGTAGGTCTCGCCGGTGAAGGGCAGGGGGATGAACCCGAGCAGGTTGATCACGAAGATGAAGATCATCAGCGTCGCGACGTAGGGGAACCAGAGGCCGATCGCCTTCGACGGCAGTCCCGTCTCCGCCACCTGCGTCTGGGCGATGTCGTACAGCACCTCGCCGATCGTCTGCCGCGTCCCGGCGACGGTGGCGATGCGCCAGCGCATCGTGGCGAGGCCGAGCAGGATCGAGAGACCGGCGCCGAGGAAGAGGTAGACGACGGCGCGGTTGATCGAGAGGTCGAGGCCGCCGAGGTGGATCGGGACCCAGTCCTTGAGGTTGAACTCCGTGGACGGGTCGAAGGTCCCGGCCGAGGCGGTGGCGGGCGCGACCAGGGCGAGGCCGACGAGCGTCGCGAGCAGCCCCCTCAACTTCACGTCTTTGCCTCCCCTCCGTAGTACGTCGCGAGCGACGTTGCGAACTCGACCGAGTATGCGATTGCGTAGACCGCGGCGGCGGCCACGCCGACCTGCTGGTTCGCGACGACCACGACGACGAGCACGACGCCCGCGGTGATCGTCCGGACCATCCTGCCCATGGCCACCACGCTTGAGCCCGCGAGGTTACCCATCCCGATCTCCTGCCGGTTGAGGACCCGCATCAGCAGCTGCCCCGCCACCCAGAGGAGAAGCGCGATGAGCCAGCCGCTGATCGGCCAGCCGAAGACGAGGAAGAGCGGGAGCGCGGCCGCGACGACGATGCTGCCGTAGATCATCGGGCCGTGGCCGCTCGGAAGTGGGCGCGGCGCCATCATCAGAGGGCCTTCATCAGGCGAAATACTCGTGGTAGCGGATGTAGACGCCGGAGATGCCGGCGGGGATGCCGACCACGGCGCCGACGATGAGGCCGATCTTGAGCGCGCCGGCGAGCCACCCGATCAGCGTCCCGACTGCGATGGTGAGGAGCGTGATCGTCACGAGGAGTGCGCCCGCCTCCACAGGGGGGAACGCGCGGGGCGCTGATGGCTCCATCGCGCGGGAGCATAGCGGAGCAGGTCGGAGTGCGGCCGGGACTTCGTGACAGCGAAAAACCCCAGGCTATGCGGTTTTTCGCTCGACTTTGTCCGTGAGAAGAGCTTCTTGCCGGCGTCTGATGAACGGATTCGCGAGCTTCACGATCTCGAGCAGGTACACGACGTAGACCGACGCGCCGATCGCGAGCAGGCCGATCACGGCGTCGACGGCGACGCTCGCGGGATCCCAGTGGCCGTGCGGGTGCGGATGCACGAACCGCGTGGCGAGGGCGGCGAGGGCGAGCGTCCCGCACCACGCGTAGAGGTAGACGACGGAGCGCCGCTGCGAGAAGCCGATGTTCTCGAAGCGGTGGTGGAGGTGCGTGCGGTCGGCGACGTACACCGGCTTGCCGTGCTTGATGCGCTTCGCGACGACGAACGACGTGTCGATCAGCGGTACCGCGAGGACGAGGAGCGGCAGGACGAGCGCGGTCAGGGCGGCCGTCTTCGACAGGCCCTGCACGGAGACGGCGGCGAGCGTGAAGCCGAGGAGGAGCGCGCCCGAGTCGCCCATGAAGATCCGGGCCGGATAGAAGTTGTGGCGCAGGAAGCCGACGCAGCCTCCGAGGACGGCGGCGGTGAGGATCGCCGCGTTGACGTCGCCGCGCGAGAGGTCGATCACGGTGAACGAGAGCGCCGAGATCGCGCAGACCCCGGCGGCGAGCCCGTCGAGGCCGTCCAGGAAGTTGACCATGTTCATCACGGCCACGATCCCGAGCACGGTGAGCGTGATCCCGACCGGCTTCGGCAGGTGCTGCACTCCGAGCAACGGGAACGTGAAGTTGTGCACCCAGACGCCGAAGCCGACGACGATCGCCGCGGCGGCGACCTGCCCTCCGAGCTTCTCCCACCAGCGGAGGCCGCGGAAGTCGTCGACCGCGCCGACGGTGGTCGCGACGGCGGCGCCGACGAGGATCCCGCGCATCTGCTCGTCGAGCTTCAGGAAGGCGAGCGCCGGCACGTAGATGCCGAGGAAGAGCGCGAGGCCGCCGAGCCGCGGAACGCCGCGCGGCGTCGGGCGCCGCCCGTCCTCGGCGCGGTCGACGACGCCGAGGAGGCGCGCCATCCCGCCCACGGCGGGCGTCAGGAGCACGACGATCGCGAGGGCGATCAGCGCGCCCCACAGCACCTCGAGGTGGTCGCTGAGCTCGCTCCAGACCATGTCTCGCGCCTACTTCGTGCCGTAGAGGCGATCTCCCGCATCGCCGAGGCCGGGGACGATGAAGCCCTTGTCGTTGAGGTGCGAGTCGATCGAGGCGACGAAGATGTTGACGTCGGGGTGGCTGCTCTCGATGCGCCTGATGCCCTCCGGCGCGGCGATCAGCGAGATCAGCGACACATTGGCGGCGCCGGCGTCCTTCAGCAGCGTGACCGCGTGCGCCGTCGAGTTCCCGGTGGCGAGCATCGGGTCGAGGAGTAGCACGTCCCGCTCGGCGACGTCGGCCGGCAGCTTGACGTAGTACTCGACGGGCTCGAGCGTCTCCTCGTTGCGGTAGAGCCCGATGAAGCCGACGCGCGCCACCGGGATCAGCGAGAGCACCCCGTCGAGCATGCCCATCCCGGCGCGGAGGATCGGGCAGACGGCGACCTTCTTGCCGGGAATCCGGTAGGCGCGGGTGCGCTCGAGCGGCGTCTCGACCTCGACCTCCTCGAGGCCCATCTCCTTCGTCGCCTCGTACGTGAGGAGCAGCGTCAGCTCGTTGACGAGCCGCCGGAACATCTCGGTGTCCGTGTGGACGTCGCGCAGCAGGCCCAGCTTGTGCCGGACGAGCGGATGCGTGACCTCATGAACGGCCATCAGCCTCCGTCACCTGCATCCCGCGGCCATGTCCGGTGCCGCCATGTCCGGTGCCGCCATGTCCGGTGCCAGGCTCCGTGACGAAAGCGGAACAGAAGTCGGACGAAGCCGTCACAATCGGTGCGAAATTCCTGCTCCCGAGCGGTTGCCAATTCGGCCATGTCTGGTGCCAGGCTCCGGAACAAAAGCGTGACGGCTCGTCCACAGAGGTGTCCGCGGCGGTCAGCTGACGTAGGTCGTGAAGCCGCGGAACCCCGGGTAGAGCGGGCGGCGCTCGCACAGCGCAACCGAGCGGGCGGCGAGGGCGCCGGTGTCGGCGTCGTCGGCGAGTGCATCGACGATGATCGAGGCGACCTCGCGGAAGTCGTCCTCGTCGAAGCCGCGCATCGTCGCCGCCGGCGTGCCGATGCGAACGCCGGAGGCGACCATCGGCGGCCGCTCGTCGAACGGCACCGTGTTCCGGTTCACGGTCAGGCGGCAGTCGTGGAGGCGGTCCTGCGCGGCGAGTCCCGTCCACTCGGTGGCACGGAGGTCGAGCTGCACGAGGTGGGTGTCGGTGCCGCCGGTGAGGACGTCGTAGCCGCCCTCGATCAGGCCAGACGCGAGCATGTCGGCATTCGCCCGGACGCGGCGCTGGTAGTCGCGGAACGCCTCCGTCGCCGCGATGCGGAAGCACGTCGCCTTGGCCGCGATCGTGTGCATCAGCGGACCGCCCTGCATCCCCGGGAAGAGCGCGCGGTCGACCGCCTGCGCGTGCTCCTCGGTGCAGAGGACGAACCCGGCGCGGGGCCCGGCGAGGGTCTTGTGGGTCGTCGAGGTGACGAAGTGCGAGTGCGGCACCGGGCTCGGATGGAGGCCGGCGGCCACGAGCCCGGCGAAGTGCGCCATGTCGGTCATCAGCAGCGCCCCGACCTCGTCGGCGATCTCGCGGAACCTGTCGGCCTCGACCGTCCGCGGGTAGGCGCTGCCGCCGCACACGATCAGCTTCGGCCGCACCTCCTTGGCCTTCGCCAGCACCTCGTCGTAGTCGACCGTCATCGTCTCGCGCGAGACGCCGTAGTGGTGGAACTCGTAGAGGCGGCCGGAGAAGTTCACCTTCAGGCCGTGCGTGAGATGGCCCCCGTGGTCGAGCGAGAGGCCGAGGACGCGGTCGCCCGGCTGGAGCGCCGCGAAGTAGACGGCCATGTTCGCCTGCGCGCCGGCGTGCGGCTGGACGTTCGCGTGCTCCGCGCCGAAGAGCGACTTCGCGCGCTCGCGGGCGAGCTCCTCCATCTCGTCGACGACCTCGCAACCGCCGTAGTACCGCTTGCCGGGATAGCCCTCGGCGTACTTGTTCGTCGGCGTCGAGCCGATCGCCTCGAGTACGGACGGCCACGTGAAGTTCTCCGACGCGATCAGCTCGATCTGCCCCCGCTGGCGCTCGAGCTCGCGCGTGAGCGTGTCGGCGATCTCGGGGTCGATCTCCGCCAGACCGGCCGTACGAAGGTGCTCGAACGTCTCCTGCGCGATCGCCATGCTGCTCCTCTCCGTGGGGTCCCCGCCGTCATGCTAGACCGCGTATCCGCTCGAGTGCCTCCGCGACAGGCCCCGCCCCCTCGCGGAGAACCCGCGGCTCGACGCCCGTCAGGTCGAGCACGGTCGATGGCTCACCCGAGAGCTCGCCCACGTCGATCTCGGCGCCGCAGCCCGCGCGGATGCGCTCCGGGACCGCATCGAGCGTCGAGGCGGCCGGCTCGCCCGGCTCGTTCGCGCTCGTCGCCGCGACCGCGCCGACGTAGTCGAGCACGTGCTGCGTGGCGAGCGGTAGGTGTGCGACGCGAACGCCGATCGTCTCCGGGCTCGTGCCGTTCAGCCACGGGTAGCGCCGTGCCGGGTTCCGGAGCACGAGCGTGTACGGCCCCGGGAGCAGTGCGCGGACGAGGCTGGCCTCGCGGCCGCGGAGCTCGGGGACGCACTCGAGCAGGAGGTCGACGCTCGAGGCGATCATCGCGGTCGGCTGCGCCCCGCCCCGCCCCTTCAGCTCGTACAGGCGCCGGACTGGGCCCTCGCGGAAGGCCGAGGCGCAGAGGCCGTAGACGCCGTCGGCCGGCAGGAGCACCGGCCGGCCGGCGCGGACGGCGGCGACCGCGGCGGCTACGTCCCCGGCTTCCATCCCTCGACCACCCTCTCCCTGCCCGCGAGATCGCGCGAGATCGCAGTCCGCACGTAGCCGAGCTCCTCGAGCAGGGCCCGCACCTGCTCCGCATGGCCCTCGTGCGTCTCGAGCACGAGCGCGCGGCCGGAGGCGAGCACGCCGAGCGCCGCCCGCGCCAGCCGCTCGGTCTGTTCGGCCCCGACGACGGCGAGCCTCGGCTCCCAGTCGCGCACCTCGGGCTGGAGCGTCTCGACCTCGTCGGGGCGCACGTACGGCGGGTTGGAGACGACCAGGTCGAACGGCCCCTCGACGCCGTCGAGAAGGCTCGCCTCGCGGAGCTCGATCTCGAGGCCGAGGCGCTCGGCGTTCTCGCGTGCCAGCGCGAGCGCCTCGGGCGAGACGTCGGTGGCGGTGACGCGGGCATCGGGGCGCTCGTCCACGATCGAGAGGGCGATCGCGCCGCTGCCGGTGCCGACGTCGACGACGCTCGGCTGCTCGATGCCTTCGATCGCGGCGAGCGCACGCTCGACCACCGTCTCGGTCTCCGGCCGCGGCACGAGAGCGCGGGCGTCGGTCCTGAGCGTGAGGCGCCGGAAGCCCCACTCGCCGAGGACGTAGGCGAGCGGCTCGCGCTTCCCGCGGCGTGCGACGAGCGGGCGGATCGCGTCGAGCTCGGCCCTGGTCAGCGGCCGTTCGAAGCTCGTGTACAGCTCGAGCCGGGTGAGCTCGAGCGCCCGGGCGAGGATCAGCTCGGAGTCGAGGCGCGCGGTGTCGATGCCCTTGCCGGAGAGGTACTCGGCCGTGGCCCTCAGCACCTCGCCGAGCGTCACTCCGTGCTGTCCTCAACCCGTGCCGCCCTCGAGCGCGCGACGCTGCGCGTCGGCGACGAGGGCGTCGGTGAAGTCGTCGAGATCGCCGGCGAGCACGTCCTGCAGGCGGCCGCTCACGCCGACGCGGTGGTCGGTGACCCTGTCTTGCGGGAAGTTGTAGGTCCGAATCTTCTCGGCGCGCTCGCCGCGGCCGACCTGTGCGCTCCGCGCCGCCGCCTGCTCGGCCTCCTGCCGCTCGCGCTCGGCCTCGTAGAGACGCGCGCGGAGGACGCGCATCGCCTTCGCCTTGTTCTGGAGCTGGGAGCGCTCGTCCTGCATCTCCACCACGAGGCCCGTCGGAAGGTGCGTGATGCGGACGGCGGAGTCGGTCGTGTTGACGGACTGGCCGCCGGGCCCGGAGGAGCGGTACACGTCGATCTTCAGATCCTTCTCGTCGACCTGGACGTCGACCTCCTCCGCCTCGGGCATGACCGCGACCGTCGCTGTCGAGGTGTGGATGCGACCCTGCGATTCGGTCTCGGGCACCCGCTGCACGCGGTGCGTGCCGCCCTCGTACTTGAAGATCGAGTAGGCGCCGCTGCCCTTGATCGCGTAGACGCCCTGCTTGATCCCGGCCCCGTCGTTCGGGCTGACCTCGAGCTGCTCCCACCTGTACCCGCGGCGGTCCGCGTAGCGCTCCAGCATGTGGGCGAGGTCGGAGGCCCAGAGCGCAGCCTCGTCGCCGCCGACGCCCTGCCTGACCTCCACGATCACGTCCTTCTCGTCGGCAGGGTCGGTCTCGACCAGCGACAGCTTGAGCTCGTCCTCGAGCCGCGCCACCTCCGTCTCGTACTCGGGCGCCATCTCCGCCAGCTCCGGGTCGGCCTTCGCCGCTGCGAGGTCGGCGCGTGCCTGCCGCCATTCCTGGGAGAGGCGGTAGGGCGCCTCGAGCTTCTTCAGGCGCCGCCCGACCTCCTCCGCCTTGCGGTGGTCGTTGTAATGCGAGGGATCCGCGCTCTGCTCCTGCGCCTCCTGGTAGGAGCGCTCGAGCTCCTCGACGAGCTGTTCGAGACTGGACATCGCGCGGCTAACGGTAGCCCGCAGGCGTTACTCGGCCTCGATCTCCTCTAGGCCATCACCTCGACGCGGCGGTCCGCCGGGGCCAGCCTCCCCTCGTGATCCAGGACCTCGCGGAGCGCGCGGATCGAGACCTCGAGCTGGTCGAGGGTCGGCTCACGGGTGGTCAGCCGCTGGAGCCAGAGGCCCGGAGCAAGGGCGGTCATGAGGATCCTGTTGTCCTGATGCTTGCCGGCGAAACGGATGAGCTCGTAGGCGACGCCTGCGATGACGGGCAGGAGCAGGATCCGGCTGACGATCAGCCAGTACCAGGCCGGCCGGCCGAAGAACGCGAACACGAACACGCCGATCACCATCACCCAGAGCAGGAACGCGGTGCCGCAGCGCGGGTGGATCAGCGAGTAGCGCTGCGTGACCTCGGGCGTGAGCTCCTCCCCCGCCTCGTAGGCGTTGATCGCCTTGTGCTCGGCGGCGTGGTACTGGAACACGCGCTTGAGCGACGGGATGAACGAGAGCAGCGCCAGGTACCCGATGAAGACGGTGACGCGGATCAGGCCCTCGACCAGCACGAAGAAGAAGCCATTCTTGATCGGCAGCAGGTCGGCAAGGAGCGCGGGGCCGACCTTGAAGAGCATGAGCGCGAAGCCGATCGCGACCGCGAACGAGAAGAAGAGCGTCCAACGGCCGATCTCCTCCGGCTCGGGGTCGCCCTCGGCGGCGTCCTGTGCCGCGTAGTTGGCCGAGACGGAGAGGGCGCGGAAGCCGATCGCGAGCGACTCGCCGAGTGCGACGACACCGCGGACGATCGGGAGGCGCAGCGACCAGTGGCGGGCTGCGAGCGGGTCGATCGAGCGGCCGACGTGGGCGATCTCGCCGTCCGGCTTGCGCACCGCGACGGCCCAGTTGCGCGGACCGCGCATCATGACGCCCTCGAGGACGGCCTGGCCGCCGATCGCCTGTGCCATGGTCAGGAGCTGGAGCTGCGCGAGGCGCTCCGGCCCGCCTTCTCGAGGCGGCGCTGGAAGCGCTCGACCCGCCCGCCGGTGTCGACGAGCTTCTGCTTCCCCGTGTAGAAGGGGTGGCACTGCGAGCAGATCTCGACGTTCAGCTCGGGCGAGGTGGAACGCGTCACGAACGAGTTGCCGCACGAGCAGTGCACGGTCGCGAAAACGTACTCCGGATGGATCTCGGCCTTCATCGTCTACCCAGGATACCAGAGGCAGTTTGCGCCGCTACGTTGCCTCCAGAGACAATCACAACGGGGCGATCGGCCTCGATCTTGCCCGCGAGGATCGCGGCAGTTGCAGCAGCACCAGCGGGCTCGACTGCGAGCTTCGCGCGCTGGTAGAGGAACCGGAAAGCGTTTTCTATCTCCTCCTCGGTGACGAGGACGCGCTCGAGGTCCCGGGCGAGCTGGAAGGCCGGGGCGCCGATGACGGGGACGTTGAGGCCGTCGGCTATCGAGACGGGGTCGACGCCGATGCGACGTCCGGCCGCGAGGGCGGCGTTGAGGGCCTGGCTCGTCTCGGGCTCGACCGCGATCACGCGCATTCGCGTGCCACCTTCGAGCGCCGCGAGAATCCCGGCGATGAGGCCGCCGCCGCCGACCGGAACGACGACGGCGTCCGCGTCCGCAGCGTCCTCCTCGATCTCGAGCGCGACCGTGCCGGCGCCTGCGAGGACGGCAGCGTCTTCATGCGGGTGGATGTAGACGCGGCCGCTCTGCTCCTGCAGCGCCGTCACCCGCTCCCACGCCTCCGGCTGCGTGCTCGCCTCGAGGTCGACCTTGGCGCCGTACGCGCGGGTGGCGGCGACCTTCTGCTCCGAGACGCCGCGCCACATGACGACGATCGCGTCGACGCCGTACTCGGTCGCTGCGTAGGCGACTGCCTGCGCGTGATTTCCGGCGGAGATCGTGATCACTCCCCGCCGGCGCTCGTCCTCCACGAGCGTCGCGATCCTGTTGAGGGCCCCGCGCGACTTGAACGAGCCGGTGCGCTGGAAGAGCTCGCACTTGAGGCGCGCACCGAGCGTGCGCGACGAGAGCATCGGCGTGCGGACGAGATGGCGCTCGACGACTGTGCGGGCGCGGAGGACGTCGTCGCGGTCAACCACGCTGGCGGACGGCCTCGAAGAGGATGATGGCGGCCGCGGTGGCGGCATTGAGGCTGTCGGCGGGACCGGTCGCGACGGGGATCGAGACGGTGCGGTCGGCGGCGGCGAGCCACTCGAGCGGCAGGCCGGCGTCCTCGGCGCCGACGGCGATCGCGATCGGCGGCGTCAGGTCGGCGTCGGTGTAGCGGGTGGGCTCGTCGACGACAGCCCCGACGAGCTCGACCTCGAGCGCCTGTACGTCCGACAGCGTCACCTCGATGATCGGCAGCCCGAACACGGCGCCGGTCGAGGCGCGGATCGCGTTCGGGTTCCACGGGTCGGCGCGGGCCTCGGCGACGAGGAGCGCGTCGGCGCCGGCCGCCTGGGCGGTTCGGGCCATCGCACCGAGGTTGCCCGGCTTCTCGATGCCGACGGCGACGAGGTAGAGGGTGCCGCCGTGCGGCAACTCGTGTCGCGGGGCTTCGACGACCGCGACCACGCCTTCGGGCTCGGCGCGGTACGCGAGCTTCGCGAGCACCCGCTCGCTCACGGGCTCGCCGTCGTCCCACTCGAGGAGCGCGGGCGCGAAGAACGTCTCGACCACGTGCAGCCCCGCCGCCCGCGCCCGCATCACCTCGCGTGGCCCCTCCGCGAGGAAGAGCCCGCGCCGCCGCCGCTCGCTGCTCTTGCGCAGCCGAAGCGCGTCCTTCACCCGCGCATTGTCGGTCGAGGTGATCACTGCCCCATCTTCCCACGGCCTCCGGAGCCATGTCCGGTGCCAGGCTCCGGAACGAAAGTGTGACGCCTCGTAGAAGAACGGCCGTCCTCGCCTCCGTCGAAGCGGAAAAGGCCTGCTGCGTGGCCGACTTGCCGCTCTTGTCTTTCGCGGACATGTCCGGTGCCAGGCTCCGTAACAAGAGTGGAACGAAAGTGAGCCAACTTCGAAAAATTGCCTTCGTTGGCAACCCGATGCCGGTACGGTGCCACGCATGCCACGGAAACCACGGGTTCAGGAGCCGGGGACATACCACGTGTTCTCGCGAGGGAACAACCAGCAGCAGATCTTCGACGACGCATTGCGCGATGTCTTTCTCTTCCAGCTCGACGTCGTCGCGCGAGCTTTCGGCTGGTTCGTCTACGCCTGGGCGCTCATGTCGAACCACTTCCATCTGCTGCTCGAGATCACCGACCTCGGATTGGCCAGAGGAATGCACCGGCTGAATTACGCCCTCGCAGTCGCGTCGAATGCGCGGTTCGATCGCATCAATCACTGCGTCGGCGACCGCTATTCGAACAAGCCGATCGAGGACGACACGCACTTCGTGGACGCGCTCCGCTACATCGTCTGGAACCCGGTTCGGGCAGGCGTCGCAGCTCACCCCGCCGACTCGACCTGGACGAGCTACCGCGCCAGTGTCGGCCTCGAGCAGGCTCCGCGCGCCCTGTCGATCGGCCGCCTGCTGCAGTTCTTCGGCGCGACACCGGAGGCCGCCTTCCGCGTCCTCCGGGCCTCGCTCGAGACCGACGTCAGGTGAGCGTGTACTCGGGCCCCGAGCCGCCCTCGGGCGGGGTGAGGCGGCCGCCCTTGGCGGTGATCGCGCCGCACTGGACGCAGTTCGACGGCGTGACCTTCACCTCGACCAGGCCGTCCTCTGCGGCCTCCGTCTCGTACACCTGGGCCGGGCACATCCGCACCCACATCTCGCCGAGGTCGGCCGGCACCCTCGTCTGCAGCCGTACGTGGTTCGGCTGGTCGTCGCGCGTGCGATTGCCGGACAGGAAGACCGACGAGAGCTTGTCGAACGTCAGCGTCCCGTCGGCCGCGGGATAGGACGCCGCGCGATCCGTCCGCAGGAGCTCATGGCTCGCGTCGGCCTCCGTCGCCCGGTCGGGCAGAGGGAGCATCCCCATCGTCACCGTCTCGAACCCCGCCACCGCGCCGCCGAGCCAGAAGCCGTGCTTGAACGCCTGCCGCATGTTCCGCACGCGGCGCAGGTCGCGCCACACGAACGACGCGCGCACCGCTTCGTCGTAGTCCGGCAGCCAGCCCGGACGCCCGTCCGGCGCGAGGGCCCGCCACGCCGCCTCGGCGGCCAGCCGTCCCGACTCGATCGCGTAGTGGATCCCCTTCAGCGCCGGCACGTTGACGAGGCCGGCGCCGTCGCCCGTGATCACGACTCCCGGCGCCCACAGCTTCTGCGGCACCGCCACGTAACCGCCCTCCGGGATCGTCTTCGCGCCCCACGCCACGCGCTCGCCGCCCTCGAGCAGCGGCTGGATGCGCGGGTGTGTCTTCAGCTCCTGCAGCAGGTCGTGCACCGACAGCTCGGCATCCGCGTAGTCGAGCCCGACCACCATCCCGATCGTGAGCATGTCGTCGCCCATCGGGTAGACGAACGAACCGCCGAACTCCCGGTACTTCGAGGACGCCCGCAGCGGCCAGCCCATCGTGTGGATCACCTTCGTCAGCGGGCTCGCGACCTTCCACACCTCCTTGACGCCGAGCGCCCACGTCTGCGGCATCTCGCCCGCAAGCCGGAACCGGTCGATCGCGGCCCCCGTCAGGTGCCCCTGGGTACCCTCGGCGAGGATCGTCACCTCGGCGCGGATGTCGGAGCCGGGCTCGAAGCGCCCGAGCGGCTCGCCCTCTCGCCCGCGACCCTTGTCGCCCGTGCGCACGCCGACGACCTTCCCGGCCTCGATGAGCAGCTGCTGCGCGCTCGTCTCGGGGAGGATCATCGCGCCCGCCTCCTCGGCCACCTCGGCCATGAAGCGCCCGAGCTGGGAGACGGAGACGATCAGGTTGCCGTGGTTGCGCATCGTCGGCGGGATCGGCAGCGGCAGCGCCCGCGTCCCTGTCAGGAAGAGCACGGACTCGCCCGGCACCTGCCCGTAGGAGGGAACGTCGCCCGGCGCCCGCAGCCCCTCGAGCAGCGAGTAGAGCGGCTTCGGGTTGATGACCGCACCCGAGAGCAGGTGCGAGCCGGGCGCTTTCCCCTTCTCCACGACGGCGACGGGCACCTCGCCAAACCGCTCCGCCGCCTCGGGGCTCGCAGCGATCAGCTGCCCGAGCCGGATCGCGGCAGCCAGGCCGGCAGGCCCCGCTCCGACGATCAGCACCCCGACCTCGATCGCCTCGTCCGGCGGCGAGGGCGCGGCGATCGCCTCCGACGTGCTCCAGGGAGGCGGGAAGTCCGCTGGCTTCATCTAGGCGGCGACGTTCGCGCGCAGGAAGTCGACGATGTCGCTCGTGGCCGCGCCCGGCGTGAAGACCGCCGCGACCCCCCGCTCACGCAGCTCGATGATGTCGTCGTCGGGAATCGTCCCGCCGACGACGACGAGGACGTCATCCGCCCCTCGCTCCCGGAGCCCGTCGACGATCCGCGGCACGAGCGTCATGTGCGCGCCCGACAGGATCGAGATCCCGACCGCGTCCGCATCCTCCTGGATCACCGTCTCCACCACCTGCTCGGGCAGCTGGTGCAGGCCCGTGTAGATGACCTCCATGCCGGCGTCGCGCAGGACGCGGGCGATGATCTTCGCCCCGCGGTCGTGCCCGTCCAGACCGACCTTCGCGATCACGACCCGGATCGTCTTCACCTCGGCCATCGCGCCCATCCTAACCTCCGGGCTTCCACAGGATCTCGTCGTCACCCGCCGCGGCCCTGGCGAGGATGAACAGCAGGTCGGAGAGCCGGTTCAGGTACACGGACACGAGCGGGTTGACCGGCCGCTCCGCCGCCGCCGCCAGCACCTCCCGCTCCGCGCGCCGGCACACCGCCCGTGCGATGTGCAGCCGTGACGCGGCCTCTCCCCCGCCGGGCAGCACGAAGCTCCGCAGCTCCTCGAGGCGCGCGTTCACCTCGTCGCAGTCCGCCTCGAGCCGGTCGATCGCCGGCTGCGCGATCCGCAGCTTCCCGTCGCCGTCGGCCCACGGCACCGACAGGTCCGCCCCGAGGTCGAAG
>Ga0335085_10010506_pt1 | contig 13815 bp, 13 predicted proteins | sample Lox_Sample_45_FD_206712 | JGI IMG/M metagenome (GOLD analysis project Ga0335085, IMG submission 206712) | Soil microbial communities from Loxahatchee National Wildlife Refuge, Florida, United States - Lox_Sample_4.5 | ecosystem: Environmental > Terrestrial > Soil > Wetlands | place: USA...
GCGCAGAAACCGCAGGAGCGGCCCCCGGCAGCTCTCGAAGTAGCGGTAGGACTGGAAGTAGCCGTGGTAGCACGTCCCGTCCGGCTGCTCGAACACCAGCGGGTCGTAGTTGCAGGAGCCGTTCACCTCTTCGAATGCATGCGTGCACTCCGGCCCGTCGTGCGCAACGTCGAGCTGGAAGCAGTCCCACAGCGACGCGCCGCGGTGCGGGAGATAGAACTCGTACCCGCGCCGCGCACGGGCCGCGAAGAGCAATGCCAGCTGGAAGAGCTGGTTGCCGAGTCGCCCGTACCCCTCACCGAAGAAGTCGTTGGTGATCACTCAGGCGCGAGCTTCCCGCAGCCGCTCGATCCGCTCGAGCAGGGCAGGGTTCTCCGCGCTGTCGACGAGCCCGCGTAGCAACGCCTCCTCCGCCCTCTTCGCGTAGAAGTCGCCGAGGGCGAGGTACGCGTCGGTGCCGGCCCGTGCCCTCATGACGACGTGCTCCAGATGACGACGGGCCCCGCCCTGGCGCCCCGCCTTCTCGAGGGCCTGCGCGAGCATGACCCGCAGCTCCGTGCTCGTCGGGTCGACGGCAAGCGCGCCGCCGAGGCAGTCCGCAGCCTCTGCGTACTCCTCACGCGCGAGGTGGATCCTGGCGATCCCCGCGCGAACCCGCCACCCGACGTCGTCAGGAGCATCTCCGCGCGCGACCGCCTCACTGCAGCATGCGAGCGCGTGCCGGTAGGCGTCGAGCGCCTCGTTCGTCCGGGCGACGTCGGCAAGCGCGTCCCCGAGCCTGCACCACGCCCCTGCCCAGTCGGGGGCGGCCTCGATCGCGGCGGTGGCGAGCTTCACCGCCTCGACGCCGCGACCCTGGGCCGCGACTGCCTGCGACAGGGACAGCAGCGCCGCCGGTCTCCAGAGCGCCCGTGCCCGATCGAGCTTCAGCGCGCGCCGAAGCGCGGAGTCCGCCTCGACGTGCAGTCCGAGACGGTGGAGGGCCACTCCGAGGTTGTAGAGGTGGAAGGGCTCGCCCGGCTCCTCGCGCACCGAGCGTTCAAGGAGCGGCAGCTGCCGGCGGGCCCAGGACACGGAGTCGCGGGGCTCGAACGGGCCGTGACGGTACAGAACGATCCACGACTGGACGAGGCGGAAGTCGAGATCGTCGCGAAGAGGCAGGAGCTGCTCGCCCACTCGCCCGACGTAGCGGAGATCGGGATGGCGCGGGAAGAGGGAGACCGTGCGCTGCTCCGCCGCGGCGACGGCACCGTCGAGCCCGAACTGGTGGAGCTCGCGCACCGCGTAGCCGACGAAGAGATCCCGGTTCACGAGGTTCCGTACGAGCCCGACGCTCGCCGGATCGAGCGTCTGCGCCGCATCGAGCATCAAGACCCAGCCGCCGGTCAACTGCTCGAGCGCCTCGTTTCGCACCGAGGCCATGTCGTCTCTCGACCCGGCCTCGACGACCACGATCGTGTCGGCGAGCTGCTCGAGGCTCGCGAGACACTGACCGAGGAAACTCTCGTCTTCCCGAACGACGACGCAGGCGCCGATGCGCCGGCCCTCGCGTGCCGGCCGCTTTCTTTCGCCCGGTGCTTCGCGGCGCGCCGGAGGGCGCGAACGCCGGACGATCGCCTCGAGCCGCTCCTGAACCGCCTCGGCCACCAGCTCGGGCCGGCAGCTCACGCGCACGTCGGCCTGCGCGCGCGCTCCGACCCTGGCGGCCTCCTCGGGGTGCTCGTAGACCCGTCGCATGACGCGCCGCAGGTCGCCGAGCGACGGCTCCGCCCAGCGCTGTCCGCGCATCCAGGCGGGCGCCGCCTCGACGAGCGTGTAACCGAGCAGGTAGGAGTTGTCGTCGTCCATGAACTCGAGGTTGCCGCTCCAGCGTGTGGCGATCGTCGGGAGCCCCATCGCCATCGCCTCCATGTACGGCCGGCCCCAGCCCTCGCCGTGCGAGGCGAGCACGAAGGCGTCCGCAGCGCGGTAGAGGCGCGGCACGTCCGTCGCCTCGAGCTGCCGGTCGAGTACGACGATCCGCGGGCCGCGCTCGAGGTCGGTTCCCAGCTGTTCGCGGACGAATCGCTCGACCTCGCGCCGGCAATCCGTCCCGGGCGGCGCGAGCGCCGCGTCCGTCTTCAGGAGGAGCGTGACGTCGTCGCGCGCCGCGAACTCGGCAAACCACGCGCGGATGAGGATGTCCCATGCCTTGCGGTCGATCCACGAGAACATCGACAGGAACACGAACCCGGAGAGCCCTTCGACGGCGAGGGGCTCGACGTGCGGGTCGAAGATCTCCGTGTCGAACGTCTCCGGGACCTTGTGGAGCTTCGCGGGGTCGACGCCGGCCCTCGCGAACGTGTGGAGGTTGTGGTCGGAGGGGACCCAGATCTCGTCCATCGCGTTGCACTGGTCGCGCCAGTCCGCGGGCAGCCCGTCGGTCTCGAACATCGTCCGGCCGACGTTCCAGATCGCGTCCGGGTGGCGCTTGAACCGGTTCGCACCGATGTGCGCGACGTGGACGAAGTCGTCGGGAAGGTGGCGCGCCATCAGGTCCGCGAGACGTTTCGCCTTCCGAGGCGGCAGCGGCGAGCCCATCCGGTCCCACGTGACCGGGTTGACGACGACGCGCAGGCCGGCCTCGTCGAGGGCCTCGACGGCTGCAAGGGCCTCCTCCGTGTAGCCGCCCTGTTCGAGGAAGTGGCTGCTCCACGCGACCGCGGGCAAGCCGTCGCCCCGCGGGGCCGCCGGACGGGGAAGGCGCCACGAGCGGTTCCACTCCCAGCTGGCGTCGCGTCCGTCGGCGCGGCACACGAGCTCGTCGGAGCGGAAGGTCGTCGGCAGCCATCTCGTCGCGAACTCGCGCGCCGAGCGTCTGAACGAGGTGCGCGTCCCGGGCAGCGGCCGCATCGGCGAGACGAGCGTGGCCGATGGAGCGTAGAGAACAGGGCGGCCCCGCGTCCGCTGGCGCAGGCAGTAGTCGGCGTCGGCGAGATCCTCGCCGAGGGTCTCGTCGAAGCCGCCGACCTCGACGAACCGGGTGCGCGACGTGATCATGCCCTCCGCGAGCACCGCGGGCATGACGCGCGGCCGGTTCACGTGGGCGGCGGTGGGCCGCTCGCCCTCGTAGATCCGGTACGGGACCCCGTCGGGGCCGAGGACGAGCCCCGCATGCGCGATCGTCCCGTCTGCGGCGAGGACCTTGCTGCCAGCGCATGCCGTGTCCGGCCGGCTTCGGTATGTCTCGACGAGCGCGTCGAGCCAGCCGGGCTCGGGCACGGCGGCGGCGGAGACGAAGACCAGGAGCTCGCTGCGCGCCGCCCGGGCGCCCTCGTTCCACAGCGCGGCGAGGCTCGCGGCGCCGGGGCGCGACGGCACCACGACCAGTTCGTGGTCGTTGGCCGGCTCGGTCGCGCGCAGGGCGGCGAGAAAGCCGTCCGGCTCGACGCCGGGAACGGCAGCCACGACGATCGCGCAAGTGCACGTGCTCGCCGCGTCGCGGCGAACGGCGGAGAAGAGGATCTCCTGGGCGGTCAGCTCCTCGGCCACCTCCGCGGAGACCCTCCTGAGGAAGAAGTCGTCGGACTCGACGACACTGCCGCTTCCGTCGGGGCGGAGCGCTACCGGGTTGAGCCAGCCGTCCCGAACGAGGCTCGTCCAGGTCGCATCGAGGCCGACTGCCGCGAGCCCGTCCAGGAGCGCACGGCGCGTCGTGCCGACAGTACTCGCCGGGGACGCGGGGTGCCCGTCATCGGAAACGATCGTCGCGACGTACTCCTCGAGACGACGGCGGTTGCGGGCCGCCGGTGCGGTGCCGACGACAGTCCCGCCGGGACGGACGAGGCCGGCGAGCGACCGGAGCGCCGTTTGCGTGTCTTCACCGGACAGCTCCACCACCACCGCGTCGAACACGGCGCCGTTCTCCGAGGCGCCGGTCGAACGCGACACGTTGCGGTCCGGGAACTCGACTGCGAGGTCGCCGAGCACGAGCACGCGATCCGCATCCGCGGGCACGAGCGCCTCGAGGTCCGACCGGCGGCTGCGGGCCCGCTCCGCCCGCAACGTGCGGTTGTGCGAGAGCCAGTTGCGCTTCGACGCGGTCGGTGCCTCGTCCTCGAGCGCGATCCGCTCGTAGCGGGCGTCGTCGTAGATCTGCTCGGCGCTCGTCTTCTCGTGGATGATCCCGATGCGCTCGAACCGCTCGATGTTGTCGGTGAGCATCGTCGCCTCTCTGTGCAGTCCGGGATCGAACCGCGCACGCGACTTGCGGACCAGTCGCAGGTGCTGCACGGTGCTCACCTCGACGCCGTCGACCAGGTTCGACTTCTCGATCCAGTAGCCGTCGATGTCGCGGTCGACGAGGGTCCGGAGCTCCGCCTTCAGGAGCTCGGACATCTTCTCGTCCGCGTCGAGGATCAGGATCCAGTCGCCCGAGGAGCGCGACGCCGCCAGCTCTCGGGACGGCTCCGCGTGCCCGTGCTGGATGTCGCGGATGTAGACGTCGGCAAGCCGCTCCGCGACCTCGGGTGTGCCGTCGGTCGACATCTGGTCGACGACCACGATCTCGTCGACGTGATCCCGCGCGTCGAGCAGGCACTCCTCGAGCCGTGCCTCCTCGTTGAAGACGACGACGTTGAGCGAGATCCGTGGCACGCCGAGAAGTTAACCTTCGACGGCCACGAGCCGGAGCGGCGAAGCCACCATGACCATCGACAGACCGCGGATCGCACCGGGCCTCGAGATCAACGAGGTCGAGGACGGCCTGATCGTCTATCAGGAGTCGGTCGAGCGCGTGCACCATCTCAACCCGACCGCATCCGTCGTGTTCGAGCTCTGCGACGGGACACGGGATGCTTCCGCGATCACGGCCATGGTTCGTGAGCTGTTCGGTCTCGACGAGGAGCCGAACGACGAGGTCGACGCTTGCCTCTCGCGCTTCTTGCACGAAGGCCTCGTTCTCTAGAGCCCCGGGTTGACACGCGTCACGCGGCGGGGTAGCTTCGCGCGGTCGCGAACGGAATTCGGACGGGGTCGCGAGAGGGGGACTACGGATGGGGGACGATCGCCAGCACGACGACGTGTTCGTCTCGACGCGTGGCAGGTTCATCAAGAGAATGGTTGCGGCGGGATTCTCGATCCCGCTGATCGGTTCGTTCGGCTTCGGGGAGCTCGCGTCCGCGTCGGCGGGCACTTCCCAGTCCTACGGAAACCAGCAGCACCATCACCACCGCGTGGGCGACGGCGACAACGACGCCGACGATTACCCGCCGGGCATCTACCGTGACAGCGGCTACGACGACGACAGCGGTCGTCCGCCGGGCATCTACAGCGATAGCGGCGGCGGGACTGGGGGCTTCTGAGCCGTCCCACTTCGTCGACACACCGACTCCGTAGCGTGTGTCCACTTCTGAGCGCCGCGCTCATCGTGCGGGACGAGGAGGCCGTGCTGGGAGCTTGCCTCGACTCCCTGCACGGCCTCGTGGACGAGGTGATCGTCGTCGACACCGGCTCGACCGACGGGTCCGTGGCGCTCGCGGCCGCGCGCGGGGCGGGGGTCGTCCACCATCGCTGGAGCGACGACTTCGCCGCCGCCCGGAACGTCTCGCTCGACGAAGCCCGCGGGCGCTGGATCCTCTACATCGATGCCGACGAGCGCGTGGTGCACGGCAGCCGCGCCTCGATCGAAGCGCTGCTGACGGGCGCGACGGAGGTGGCGTTCCGCCTGCTGCTCAAGCCGACGCTGAGCAGCACGCCCTATCGCGAGTACCGGCTGTGGCGGAACGACCCCCGGATCCGTTTCGAAGGCGTGATCCACGAGAAGGTCGTGCCGGCGATCCATCGAGTTGCCGAAGCCGAGCGGCGCGGCATCGGGCTGGCAGACATCCTTCTCCAGCACGTCGGCTACGAGGGCGACCAGACTCGCAAGCACGCGCGCAACCTGCCCCTGCTCCGACGCCAGCTCGACGCCGAGCCGGACAACCTGTTCGTCCGCGACCACCTCGCACGGGTGCTCGATGGTCTCGGCCGGCGCGACGAAGCCGAGGCGGTGCTCGAGCAGGCGGTGGAGGTCACGCGGGCCGCGTCGTTCGCGGATCCGGTTGGCGTCCTCGCCTGCGCGCAGCTCGTCCAGCGGCGGCGGGAACGCGGCGCCGCGGTCGAGCCGCTGCTTACCGAGGCGAGGGCGGCCTACCCCGACAACTGCGTCCTGCTCTACGAGGAGGCACACGAGCTGATCGTGCGCGGCGCCTACGAGGAGGCGGTCGACCGCTTCGAGCGCATCCTCGCCTTCGATCCGGCCGCCGCCCCGCCGGACGGCCCGGCGTACGAGGAGCGGATCCTGGGCGAGCTCTCCCATGCCGGCCGGGCGTTCGCCCTCTTCAAGGCCGGACGCTACGCAGATGCGGCCGACGCGTACGCCGCTGCAGAGGCGCGTGCACCGTCGAACGCGTCGTATGCCGTGAAGCGGAGGCTCGCACAGGCGCGGTCGCGCCCGCCGGCGCTCGTCTGACGGGCTCGCACAGCGCTCCTCTGTAAATGGGAAAACCCCGCGTGAGCGGGGCTTTCCTGTAGCAGGCCTGTAAGCCGGATTCTGTCGAGGATGGCCATCCCTCTTGGCAGCTACCCGGGCCCTGGGCGGGCAGCCTCGTGACGGGCCCTGTTCGCCTTGCACCGGACGGGGTTTGGCGAGCCGCCGCGTCGCCGCGGTCGCTGGTGAGCTCTTACCCCACCGTTTCACCCTTACCGCCGGCGTTTCCGGAAACGCACGTTACGCCGGCGGCGGTCTCCTTTCTGTGCCACTTTCCGTGAGCTTTCGCCCCCTGGCTTGCGCCAGCATCCTGCCCTGCGGTGTCCGGACTTTCCTCGAAGCGCGTGGCGCTCCGCGGCCACCCGGCCTGCCGTCCAATTCTAGCTTTGCCACTCTCCCATGTCGACAGGCATTATGTCTTGAGCCATAATGCAAAAGTGCATAACGACGTCCCGAACCCGTTCACGTTCGGCGACCTCGCGCTCGACGACGCATTCACCGACCGCGAGGAGGAGCTTCGGGCGCTCGTCTCGGACATGCGCAACGGCCAGAACGTGCTCCTCTTCGCGCCGAGGCGCTACGGGAAGTCGTCGCTCGTCCTCCGCGCGGCGCAGCTGGCGCTCGAGCGAAAGGCGCTCGTCGCGTACTGCGACCTGATGAAGACGCCGACGAAGGAGCGCCTCGCGGCCGCGCTCGCGAGGACGATCTACTCCGATCTCGCCTCGCCCGCAGGCCACGCGTTCGAGCGCGCCGCAGATTTGTTCCGGGGGCTCCGCGTGAGGCCGGCGATCGAGGTCGACGCGGACGACGGCTCCGTCCGCTTCAGCTTCCAGCCGGGCCGGCGGCGGACCGACATCGACGAGACGATCGAGCGGCTGCTCGAGCTCGTGGGCGAGCTCGCGGTCGAGCGGAAGCGGCGCGCCGTGATCGTGTTCGACGAGTTCCAGGAGATCGTCTCGCTCGACTCTGCGTTCCCGAACCTCCTGCGGGCCGTGTTCCAGACGCAGCCCGAGGTCAGCCACGTCTACCTGGGCAGCAAGCGGCACCTGCTGGAACGCATCTTCAACGACCGCAACGAGCCGTTCTGGCGCAGCGCCAGGCAGCTCGAGCTCGGGCCGATTCCCCGCGAGCGCTTCGCGCCGTTCCTCCGCGAGCGCTTCGCTGCGAGCGGCAAGAGGATCGACGGCCGCGCTCTCGAGAGGCTGCTCGACATAACGGGCGGCCATCCCTACGCGACGCAGGAGCTCGCATACTTCCTGTGGGAGCTCCTGCCGTCGGGCGCGGAGGCCGTTGTGCTCGACGTCGAGGACGCGCTCGTCCAGGTGCTCCGGTCGGAGCACAACCACTTCGTCCAGATCTGGGACGACGCCTCGCGCCAGCAGCGGCTGGTGCTCATCGCCCTGGCAGAGGAGCCCACCCGCGCCGTCTACGCGGCCGCGTACCACGAGCGCCATGACCTGCCGCGCAACCCGACGCTCCAGACGGCCCTCGAGGGACTCGTGCGCAAGGACATCGTCGGCCGGAGCCGCGAGGGCGAGTACTGCGTGATCGAGCCGTTCCTCGCCGAGTGGCTGCTGCGGGAGCAGCGGCGCTGACGGTTCCGCGGAACCGCGTCAGCAGGCGGGAAGGCCGAATTCGCGCTCCGGGTTCTCCGCCAGCTCGGCCTCCGCTCCGAGCTGCGCCCCGCACTCGGGGCAGAAGACCACGCCGGCGCGCGCGTGCATCACGAACTCGCCGCAGACCAGGCACTCGAGGGAGACGCCCCGGATCAGCGCCGCAAGCTCCTGGTCGAGCGTACGCGCGAACGCGTGCAGGTTGCCCTCGCCTTCCCTCATAGCTCCCTGAACACCCCGACCACGCGCCCGAGGATCTGGACGTGGTCGGCGTAGATCGCCTCGAGCGCCGAGTTCTCGGGCTGGAGGCGGACGCGGCCGGACTCGCGGTAGAACGTCTTCACCGTCGCCTCGTCGGCCGACTCGTCGCTGCCTGCCAGTGCGACGACGATCTCGCCGTTCCGCGCGTCCTGCGCCGTCTGCACGATCACGAGGTCGCCGTCGAGGATCCCGGCCTCGATCATCGAGTCGCCCCGGACGCGCAGCAGGAAGTCGCCCTTCGTGGAGCGCGGGAACGTGAGGTAATCCTCGATGTTCTGCTCCGCGAGGAGCGGCGCGCCGGCGGCGATCTCGCCGACGAGCGGCAGGGTGATGGCTTCGTCGTCGCGGGCCGGCACGACCTCCACCTCGGCCGGTGCAGGCGCGGGGGCCGTCGTGCGCTCGCGGCCGAGGAGCTCGAGGGCGCGCGGCTTGGTCGGGTCGCGGCGCAGGAGCCCGGCGCGCTCGAGGTTCGCGAGGTGCGCGTGGACGGTCGACGGTGACGCGAGGCCGACCTCCTCGCCGATCTCGCGCACGGTCGGCGGGTAGCCGTGCCCGTCGACGTACTCGACGAGGAAGTTCCAGATCTGCTGCTGGCGGTCGGTGAGCATCGCGGCGACCTCTCTGTCGGGGGAGGGGTGACGAACGTGTGTTCGACAGGAAGGGTAGAGAGTCCTTCGGATGACGTCAATGCCGGGGACGGCGCCGCGTACGATCGTCGGGCGATGGCAGGACAACGGCCCCGTCCGCAGCGGCTCGAGCGGCTGCCGAGGCAGTACTTCGACACGCTCCTGCGCAGCGTCGCCGCGGCGGCCGCCGAGGAGGGGCCGCCGGTGGTCGATCTCGGTCGCGGCAACCCGGAGGTGGGGCCGCCGCCGCACGTCGTCGAGGCGCTGCAGCGGTCGGCCGCGCGCGACGACGGCCACGGATACGCGCCGTTGCGGGGCCTCCCTGCGCTCAAGGAGGCGATCGCCCGCCGCTACGCGACCCACTACGGCGTCGAGCTCGATCCCGAGTGCGAGGTGGCGATCGTCCCCGGAACGAAGACCGCGATCATCGAGCTCGCGCTCACGCTCGGCGAGCGCGGCAGCCGGATCCTGCTCCCCGACCCGTACTACCCCGACTACCCGTCGGGCATCGCGCTTGCCGGCGCCGAGCCGGGGCTCGTCCGGCTCGACCCGGCGGCGGGATACCAGCCCGACCTGGACGCGGCTCCGCCGGCGGCTGCGCTCTTCCTCAACTTCCCCTCGAACCCGTGCGCCGTCTGCGCGGCGCCGGGCACGTTCGAGGCCGCCGTCGGCTACGGCCGCCGGACCGGCACCGCGGTCATCCACGACGCGGCGTACGTCGACATCGTCTTCGACGGCAGGCGCCCGGAGAGCTTCCTCGCCGTCCCGGACGCGAAGGACGTCGGCGTCGAGATGTGGTCGATGTCGAAGACCTACGGCATGGCCGGCTGGCGGATCGGGTTCGTCGTCGGCAACGCCGACATCGTCGAGCGGATCAACCTGATGAGCGACCACGCCCGCGTCGGCATCCTCGCCGCCCTCCAGCATGCCGCCATCGCCGCGCTCGACGGTCCCGAAGAGAGCGTCGAGGCCCGGCGCGCCGCCTACGAGCGGCGCCGCGACCGGCTCGTGGCGGCGCTGCCCGAGCCTCCGGTCTGCGAGGGAACCTTCTACGTGTGGCTCCGGCTGCCGGAGGGCCTCACCCCTGAGCGACTGCTCGAGGAGCATCGCGTCGCGGTGGCGCCGGGGGAGGGCTTCGGCCCGAGCGGCGCCGGCTGGGCGCGCATGTCCCTCGCGGTCACGGACGAGGTGCTCGACCTGGGTATCGAGCGTCTCGCGCCCGTCCTGGCGGGAACGCTCGCGTGAAGATCGGGATCGTCGTCCCGTTCTCGTGGTCGTACTGGGGCGGGGTCGTCGAGCACGCGGAGAACCAGGCGGCGGCGTTGCGCGACCGTGGCCACGAGGTACACGTCCTGATGGGCCACGATCCTCCCGGGCACCTGACGCGGCTCCTGCACCCGCGCACCGGCCGCCACGGCGACCTGCCGCCCGGGATCATCCCCGTCGGCCGGTCGATCGTCGTGCCCGCGAACGGGTCGCTTCCCAACATCGTCCTCTCGCCGCGCTCGATCCGCCGCGTGCGCGAGACGCTCGAAGCGCACCGGTTCGACCTGCTCCATCTCCATGAGCCGATGACGCCGGCGATCTGTGTGGCCACGCTCTCGTTCGCGCAGTGCCCGGTCGCGGCGACCTGGCATGCGGCCGGCGATCTCGGGTGGATGCGAGCCGGCGTCCCGGTGTGGGGCTTCCTCCTCGACCGGATCGATGCCCGGATCGCGGTCTCCCGCAGCGCCGCGGCCTCTGCCGAGCGGTGGCTCGGGCCCGGGTTCCAGATCATCCCGAACGGCGTCGTCCTGCCCGCCGAGGCGGATCCGGCGGGACGGGAGCACCACGTCGTCTTCATCGGCCGCCACGACGCGCGGAAGGGCCTGCCGGTGCTCCTCCGCGCGTGGCCCGAGATCCGCCGTGCCACCGGCGCACGGCTCCGGCTGATCGGCACCGACCCGCTGCAGTACCGGCTGCTCCACTCGCGGCTCCGGTTCGACGAGGACGGAATCGACGTCCTGGGAATCGTGACCAACGAGGTGAGGACGCGCGAGCTCGCAGCTGCGAAGGTCTTCGTGTCGCCGGCGCTCGGCGGCGAGAGCTTCGGCATGGTGCTGATCGAGGCCTTCGCGACCGCGACGCCCGTCGTCGCGTCCGACATCCCGGGCTTTGCGGACGTCGCGACGCCCGAGGCGGCGACACTCGTGCCGCCGGGGGACACGGCCGCGCTCGCCGGCGCCGTCGTCGGCGTCCTCGCCGACGAGGAGCGGCGGGTTGCGATGGGACGGGCGGCGCGCGCCGCCGCCGCCGAGTACGCCTGGCCGGACATCGCCCGCCGGCTCGACGAGGTCTACGAGGCGGTCTGCGCGTGAAGGTGACGAGAGTCAGCCGCTGGCGGCTCCTCGTCCCCGTCGCGCTGCTCGCGCTCGCCGTCTCGCTGATCTGGTGGCGCGGCCCCGACTGGCACCTCGTCCACGACACCTTCTCCGTCGTCCGCTGGCCGTGGATCGTGGTCGCGATCCTGCTCAACCTGCTGTCGATCGTCGTCCGCGCGGCCGCATGGAACACGGTGATCAGGGAGGCGGTGCCGGCGCCGCGGCCCGGGTTCCGGCTGGTCTTCTCCGCCTTCTGCGTCGGTCTCTTCGCCAACGCGGTGCTGCCGGGCCGGGTCGGCGAGGTCGGGCGGGTCGCCGTGCTGGCGCGGCGCATGCCCGGCCGTCGCGGGATCTTCGCCACGCTCGTCGGCACGGTCTTCGCGCACCGGATGTTCGATCTCTTCCCGACGACGGTGCTCGTCATCTGGGTGCTGAGCTCGGCGCAGCTGCCGCACTGGGCGGTGATGACGATCATCGGGGTCATCGCGATCGGCATCGCGCTGCTCGCCTTCGCGATCGCGGGTGCTCGTCTGGAGCAGGGGAAGCTGATCGACGACGGCATCGGCCGGATACGCCAGCTCGTCGTCCGCGCGCGCGTGGGGCTTGCGGTCATGCGGAGCCCGCTGTCGGCCGCGCTCGCGGCCGCGTTCCAGTTCACGGGCTGGCTGCTCCAGCTCCTCGCCGTCTACACCGCGATGCGCGGCTTCCGCATCTACGAGCCTCTCGTCGCGGCCGGGCTCGTGCTCGTGATGATGAACGTCGTCACCGTGCTGCCCTTCTGGCCCGGCAACGTCGGGCTCGTCCAGGCGGCCGTGGCGGTGTCGCTGGCGCAGTACGGCGTTCGCTACGCCCGCGGCTTCGCATTCGGCATCGGCCTGCAGCTGATCGAGGCGTCGGTCGGGATCGGGATCGGGACGATCTTCCTCGCGCGCGAGGGGCTCTCGTTCGCGACGCTGCGCGACATGGAGCAGGAGGAGGAGCCGGCGTTCGAGGCCGCGGCCGACGACCGCGCCGGCGCCGCCGCGTAAGTCACATGTTCGGAACGAAGAAGAACAGGCGCGAGCGCTTCGGCGCCGCCTCCCACGCCATCTCGCCGCTCGGCTCGACCGTGAACCGTGCCGCGGCGGGTGTCTCGCCGCGCAGCCGGTCGGCGAGGGCATTGGCGTCGTCCTCGGTGGCGGCGCCCACGATCAGGTGCTTCCAGCGACGTGTGACCGGCAGGCCGTCCTGCTCGAGCCGCTCCGCGAGCTCGACTGCGTCACCGTGCTCGGGGAGGTCGACCCGCACCTGCCACTCGGCGTAGCCCGAGGCGGCGGTGTCGGCCGCGTCCTGCGCCTCGGCCTTGTCGAGCTCCTCCTGCCGTTCCTCCTCGGTCGCGGGCAGCGGCTCGTCCGCCGGCCGCCACTCGTCGGCGAGCGGGTGCCAGCGGTCGAGCGCGACGGTCGCCGAGTCGCCGTGCGCATCGAGGAGCGACTGCACGACGTCGCGCGCGGCCTCCGCGGCGTCGCGCGTGTCGGCGTAGACGAAGAGGCGCGGCCCGTCGGAGGAGATCGCGACCCCCCGCTCGAGCCTCGAGCGGGCCTCCTCCTCGAGCTCGTGCTCGTCGAGCCGCTCGCCGACGCTCGCACCCGAGCCGTCGGCAATCTCGAACGTGACTCTCCAGTCCTCGGCCACGTCAGACCACCGGCGGCCCGCCCACGGACTCCGGGAGCTCGGCCGCGGAGCCGGCCGCGCCCTTCGCCTCCTCGAGCACCCGCGAGAGGTCGGGCCTCGCAGTCGAGATGCGCTCGCTCGTCACGGCTCCATTCTTGCCGGTCGGTCAGGGGAGTCGCCGTCCAACCGCCGTGCGAGCTCCTCGATCCGGCCTTGTGCCTCCGAGAGCTGCGCGGCGCACCGGCGGTAGAGCTCCTCGCCCCGCTGCCAGAGCGTCGTCAGCTCCTCGAGCTCGACGTCGCCGCGCTCGAGCCGCTCGACGATGCGCTCGAGCTCGGCCTGGCTCTGCTCGAAGGTCGGCTCGTCGCTCATGTGCTGCGCGCCCCGAAGCTGCCGCCCGCGACCTCGACCGCGAGCTCCGTCGCCGGCGGCGGCGGCGTCCGCACGAGGGCGTCGCCGGCCCTGACGATCGCGTAGCCGCGCTCGAGCGTGGCGCGCGGCGACAGCGCGCGCAGCCGGCCATGCGTGCCCTCGAGCCGGGCGTGCCGCCGCTCGAGCGCGAGCAGTGGCGCCGACCTGAGCCGCGTGTGCGCCGCGGCGAGCCGCTCGGCCCGGCGCTCGCAGATCCGCCGCGCACCTCGCTCCAGCCCTGCATGGGCCTGCTCGAGCCACCGGCGGAGCTCGGCGAGATCGGGCACGACGAGGCGCCCCGCGACCGACGGCGTCGAGGCGCGCACGTCGGCGACCAGGTCGAGGAGCGGCGTGTCCTGCTCGTGGCCGACTGCACTCACGAC
>Ga0335085_10010507_pt1 | contig 13815 bp, 11 predicted proteins | sample Lox_Sample_45_FD_206712 | JGI IMG/M metagenome (GOLD analysis project Ga0335085, IMG submission 206712) | Soil microbial communities from Loxahatchee National Wildlife Refuge, Florida, United States - Lox_Sample_4.5 | ecosystem: Environmental > Terrestrial > Soil > Wetlands | place: USA...
CCTATGTCACGATTCTGCGGACCGACCAGGACATCGTCGATACCACGGCTCTGGTCCAGGGCAACGTCATGGACGTGCGGGTGACCACGCAGAACGGTTCGACGGGCAATGCCAACGACACCAGCCGAAGGCCGGGCGCAGGCCAGCCCTGTTACCTTCCAGGCGCAACCGCGGAGGCGTCTCTGACGAATTGCCAAAACCTATTCCTGCAGTAGTAGCCCATCCGGCACGTACGCCTACAATCAGCCAGGGAGCCCAGATGAAGGCTCTCTGGCTTTTCTCTTGATTTGGACCGTGTCATGACCGCCCCTTCCGCAAAAAGCAAAGCACGAATCGATGTTCTCCTCGTCGAGCGCGGACTCGCGCCGAGCCGGGAGCGTGCGCGCGCCATCATTCTCGCAGGCCGTGTGCTCGTCAACGAACAGAAACAAGATAAGGCCGGGGCTCTGGTTGCGGCCGATGCAGCCATCCGGCTCCTTGGCGACGACATGCCCTACGCAAGCCGCGGCGGGCTCAAACTGGCGGCCGCTCTGGATCACTGGCATATCGATGTCCAGCGCCGCGCCTGTCTCGATATAGGCGCCTCAACAGGGGGATTTTCTGATTGCCTTCTGCAGCACGGCGCGGCCCATGTGACCGCCGTAGATACGGGTTTTGGGCAAATCGCTATGAAGCTGCGGAATGACCCCCGGGTTCGCCTGTTTGAGCGCACGAATGCTCGTCATCTTGAGCCGGGCGTTCTGGCGCAGCCGGGAGAGCCGGAGCTTTCGCTCCTCGCGATGGATGTTTCGTTTATCTCGGCCACGCTTGTGATTCCGCCGGTATTCGCTGCGGCTCCCTTGCTGCATGAGGCGGTCATCCTCGTGAAGCCGCAGTTCGAGGCTGGACGGGAGCACGTGGGCAAGGGGGGCATCGTCCGTGATCCTGAAGCTCACAAGCAGGCCGTCGACCGCGTCTCGCATTGTGTTGCCGAGTGTGGCTGGATCGTCGCCGAGGTAATTCCTTCGCCCATTGAGGGCGCCGAAGGGAACAAGGAATTTCTGCTTTACGCGCGTAAACCGGAGCGGACCTGGTCCTCCTAGGCTTGCCGATTTCGCGCCGCCCAATCCGGTACACTGAGACCGCATGAACCGCGTTGCGATCGTCAGCAAGCCGAACAGGGAAGAGCTTGGTGTCATTCTGCCGGAGCTGGTCGAGTGGCTGAAACAGCATGGGTATGAGCCGCTTCTCGATTGCGAGGGCGGCGTGTACTGCAAAGCGGCCAAGATCGTTGACCGTGCGCAACTGCCGGGGTTCAAGCCGTCTCTCGTGATCGTTCTCGGCGGCGATGGAACACTTCTGGCGGTTGCCCGGGTTTTTGCCGCCACTGGCACCCCGATCCTTGGCGTCAATCTCGGATTCCTCGGATTTCTCACAGAGATACGTCTTGCCGATCTCTACACGACGCTGGAGAGCTGGTGCAGCGACTGTCACACGCTCGATCCGCGCGCCATGTTGCATGCCGCCATGTGGCGCGAGGGCCGGGAGATTGGGTCGTATCGCGCACTCAACGAGATCGTCGTCTCCAAAGGCGACATTGCGCGCATGGGCGAGTTTGCGGTGGAGCTGAATGGCAGGCTCGTCGCACGCTTCCGCGCCGATGGCGTGATCGTATCGACGCCTACGGGATCCACAGCCTATACTCTGGCGGCGAACGGTCCCATTCTCACTCCGGATGTGGATGCGCTGGTTGTGACCCCCATCTGCCCGCACCTGCTTACACTGCGTCCTATCGTGGTGCCCGGCGAGGCGTCGCTCTCGGTCCGCGTGGAAGGTGTGCCCAATCAATGCCTGCTCACCGTCGACGGGCAGCAGGCGGTCGGCATGCAGCTGGGCGATGAGGTCCGCTGCCGCAGATCCAGCCACACCGTGAACCTGGTTCGGCTCAAGGAGAGCGGGTTCTTTGAGGCACTGCGCAGCAAGCTTAGCTGGGGCGAGCGCTGATCGTTTCTCAAATAAGAGAACTGGGTAATCGATTGTCTGAGTCTACTGGCTGATCTCGCCGAGGAGCACCTTGGCCTTCAGGGCGAGGGTATTTGCGCCATCGACATCGCCTGTGCTCAGGGCTGTGCGCGCCTGCTTGAGAAACTCGCGAATCTGATCCGCAGTTTTCTGCTCCTGCGAATTCAGGGTGCGTGTAATCGCCTTTAAACCGCGCTCCGTGGCATCCAGCGACTCCTCTGTCCTGTAGCGAAGGTCCGATGGATCGCCCGAAGAGAGCTGACCGATTGCGCTGACCTCGGGCGCTGGGCTGGCCGCATTTGAAGCCACCTCGGTATTGGCCGGCTTGGACTCGGAACGCTGGTGGTGCGATGCGTGCCTCTGCGGCTTCTCGGGGGGTGGAGGCGTAGGCGCCGGTTCCTCGGCGGGCTTGGCCGGCTCGGTCTTCTCCACAGGCGTGGGGACCTGGCTGGGAGGCGGCGGAGGCGTAGGCATCGGTACTCCGGCAATCGGGGGTACCAAGGGCTGATTCTGAGCTAAATGGGTCTTGTGGAAGCATCCGGTCAGGAGCAGAGGCAACAACCATCCCGCGTTTCTGAGCAACGCCTTCTTCATGCCAAACCTTCCTGGTTGCTCACTTCCGCCGGCTGAAGATGCCGGCGGCCCCATTCCGCAGAGGCCAGCGGAATTCGGAACACGAACTCCGTCCCACGGTTCAATCTCGATTCTACTTCCACGTTACCGTGATGGAGCTGCAGAATCCGGTAAGTCATCGCCAGCCCGATGCCACTGCCCTCGCTTTTCGTGGTGAAATACAAATCGAAGATCTTGTCCCGAATCTCTTCGGGAATCCCCGAACCCTCATCTTCAATGCGCAGAACGGCGTGCTTTTTCTCTTCCTGCAGCGTCACATACAGCCGCCCCCCGTCCGGCATGGCCTGGGCCCCATTTTGGATGACATTGATGACGGCCTGTTTCAGCAGGTCCGCGTCGACATTTGCCACCAGGGGGTTAGACGGCAACGAGCCCACCAGCGTCACGTTTCTCGTTGAAAGCTCCTCTTTGGCCAGAACCATCACATCTCCAACAACTTGGCGGAGGTCCTGCTCCTGCAGTTGCAGTTCAACAGGTCTTGAAAAGTCCACCAGTGTCTGCACCACCCGGTCGAGCCGGCGGATTTCAGCCTCAATGACCTCGAGATGTCGTGCCGCGGGAGCATGTTCGTCGCCGAGCTTGTTGCGTAACAGCTCCAGATGCACCACGATCGCGTTGATCGGGTTCTTCACTTCGTGGCCGACCCCAGAAGTCAGCCTGCCGATGGCGGCCATGCGGCGCGAAAGTTCCAACTCCGACTCGATGGCCTGTACCGATTCGAGATCGTGAAGAGTTACCAGGGCGCCCAGGCCCTGCCGTGATTCATCGTCGTAGATAAAGTCGAGCGAGGCCTGTACGCGGTGCCCTGTCTCGACACGTATCTCGTCCTGCACCAGCGTGATGCCTGCTTCATAGGCGTCACGAAGAGCCCTGCCCAGGATGGTGGATCGATCGAAGATCTCCGTTGCATGCTGCCCGAGGATACGATTCTGGTCGATATGCAGAAACCGCCGCGCGGCCTCCGACACGAGCACAGCTTTTCCGTCTGCGGTGAAGAGCAGAATGCCGTCCTGCAAATTGCCGAGAATCTGGTCAAGATTCTCTTTCAGCGCTGAAAATACCTCCTCGACGTTGCGCATGCGCTGGCCAATCTGCTGAATTTTGGTTGAGACCAGCTCGGGCATATCTTGCTTGAGAGCCGGCGCCGGCGTCGTTGTGGCTGCCGCTTCGCCTTCGTTCACGCTCTGCGATGTCCAGTAGTCCAACTGTTTGCTGATGGTTTCGAGCGGCCGAAGCGCCAGGTTGCTCAGCAGCAGGGCGGCAATCAGAGCGGTGATGATGGCAAACCCGGTCAATGTCAGAGCCTCGCTGACCCAGGGCGCATAGGCTTCGCGGAGCAGTGTGGTGCGGGCGCCAACGTGGACCGAGACGAAGGGCTTGCCATTCCGATCCAGTGGCACAACGACGTCAAACACCTTGGGCGGGCCAAAGACCTCGCGGATCAGCCGGAAGGCGCCGGCATTCTTCAACTGGGCATAGTCAGACCGCACCGGAAGCGACTTGTCGATATTGTCGGGGTTTGTGCTGTCGAGAATGCGCTGGTTGCTGTCTCCGATATTCACGTCGTAGACCGTCAACGAATACCGGTTGACCGACTCGATAACGGCGTGAAGCGCATCGCTGTTGTGGATTGCTTCTGCTTCGAGAGTTCTCAGTTGCGCGGGATTATTAGGATCGACCGTCTTGCCTTCAAGGCCTGTCTCCAGGGCTTGCTGCACCGCAAGCCGCACCTGGTTGGCCACCATCTTGTCGGTGTCATAGGTCTGGTCCACGGCGGCATCAAGCAGTTGCGTAAAGTAAACAAACGACAAGACGCCTGCAATCAATAACACCAGGCTGGAGATTGCCAGCACGAGTTTGATCTTCAGACTCATGGCAAAAAGGTCATGCGTGCCTCACGCCTGCTGGTCCTCGCGGGACTGGTTATACTCCTTCAGCTTGTTGTGCAGGGTCTTCAGGCTGACGCCGAGAATCTCCGCCGCGCGCGTCTTATTCTGCCCTGTGGACTCGAGCGTGCGCAGAATCAGCATCTTCTCTGCCTCGTCGACGGTGGTACCCACGCGCACCGGCACAATGCTTGCGTCCAGGACCTGCGCGGCCGGCGATTGTAATTTACCGAACGTCGGTGGCAGGTGGCCGGCATCCAAGGGCGCGCCATCAGGGCAGAGAATCACGGCGCGCTCGACCGTGTTGCGCAGCTCGCGGGCGTTGCCGGGCCAGTCGTAGGCCATCATCCGGTCGAGAATCGATGGCCCCAGGCCCGAAACCTTGCGGCCGTGCCGTTGGTTCATCTCGCGCACCATCGCATCGGCCATCGCCGGCAGGTCATCCAGGTGCTCGCGCAGCGGCGGCAGATTAATGTGGAACACATTCAGGCGATAGTAAAGATCGCTGCGCAGTTCACCTCGGGACACTGCCTCCGCTGGATCGCGATTCGTTGCGGCCAGCACACGGACATCCACGTCCTGCTCAGTGCGCGCGCCCAGCCGCCGGAGCTTGCGTTCTTCGAGCACGCGCAGCAGCTTTGCCTGAGTGCCTGCCGGCATCTCGCCCAGTTCGTCGAGCAGGAGGGTTCCCCCTGTGGCCAACTCAAAGCATCCGGCTCTTCGCTCCACGGCGCCGGTGAACGAGCCCTTCTCGTGGCCAAAGATTTCGCTCTCAATAAGGCTCTCTGGAATCGCAGCGCAGTTGATGGCCACAAAGGGGCGTGGCTTGCGAGGGCTGAGGTCATGCAGGGTGCGCGCCACCAATTCTTTGCCTGTTCCACTCTCGCCGGTGATCAGGACCGAGACATTTGACGGCGCAATCTGCTCGATCAAGGCGAAGATCTCGCGCATGGCCAGGGAACTGCCCACCATCGAGCCCAGCACGCCAGTTTCGCGCAACCGCCGCCGCGCCACTTCGAGTTCAATGGCCGTCTCACGTTGCCGGGTCGCGTTGGCCAGGATGGTGCGCAAGCGCGGTGCATCCACTGGCTTCTGCAAAAAGTCGTATGCCCCCAGCTTCATGGCGTCCACGGCCACCTGGATTGAGCCTTGCGCGGTCAAGAGCACCACCGCCACGTTCGAGCTCACGCCAGACCCCTCTTCCGCGAGCTTGGAAAGCAGGCCAATGCCGTCCATCCGGGGCATCTTCAGATCGGTGACTACGATCGCCGGCTCCCATGCAAGCGCCTTCTCCCAGCCCTCGATGCCGTCGCGAGCGGTCTCGGTGCGATATCCCCATCCGGAGATCAGTTCTGCAAGTCCCATCAGCGCATGGGGTTCATCTTCCACAATGAGGACCTTGACCGCGTTCTGCATATGGGCATTCTATGCAATTCGTTGGGCTTTCGGGCACTGTAAAGGCAGCGCCTTACACAATTCGCCTCCGGAAGCCCGATTAAACTGAAGCTATGCTTGAATTCGAGATAACGGCTACTGATGCCGCAAACCTCCGCCGCGACAACAAGGCCCGCCTCATCGACGTCCGCGAGCCGTGGGAAGTGGCTACTGCCCGCATCGACGGTGCGCTGACCATCCCCATGGGTGAAATCCCCGCCCGCGCCAACCTGGAACTCGATCCTGACGAACACCTCGTCGTTTTCTGCCATGCCGGTGTGCGCTCGATGAACGTCACTGTCTGGCTGCGCAACCAGGGGTTTGAGCAGGTGCAGTCGATGCGCGGCGGCATTGATGCGTGGTCTTCCGAGGTGGATTCAAGCGTGCCGCGGTACTAAGCGGCGCCGTATCACGGAGCACAGCCGGGCCTGGCCCCCACGACCTATACTCTCTTCGATTGCATTTCTTGTGAAAGGGCCTAGCGATGTCCTCCACCACTCTTGATTTTGCCCGCCAGAACCATCCGCGTTTTGTTGCCGAACTGAAGTCATTCCTGCGCATTCCCTCGGTCAGCACGCTGCCCGAGCACAAAGGCGACTGTCGCAGAGCCGCCGAGTTCGTTGCCACAGAGCTTCGCCGCATCGGCATGGAGAACGTCCGGCTCATTGAGGGAGAGGGGCACCCGCTCGTGTATGCCGACTGGCTTCACGCCGCGGGCAAGCCGACCACTCTCGTCTATGGCCACTACGATGTGCAGCCCCCCGATCCGCTGGACGAATGGAATTCGCCTCCCTTCGAGCCGGAAGAGCGCAATGGCAACCTTTATGCGCGCGGCGCCGTTGACGACAAAGGGCAGGTGTGGGCGCAGGTCAAAGCGCTCGAATCCCTGCTTGCCGCGAAGAAGGGGTTGCCCGTCAACGTGCGCGTCCTCTTTGAAGGGGAAGAGGAGGTCGGAGGCGAGAGTATTGCTGCGTATGTTGCATCAAAGCCCGCCGGCCTGAAGGCTGACTTCGCTCTGGTGTCGGACACGGAGCTTTTCGCTCCCGGCCTGCCGACACTTTGCGTAGGGCTTCGCGGCATGATCTATACGGAGCTTGAGGTCCGCGGCGCGAAGACCGACCTTCACTCAGGTATGTATGGCGGCGCTGCGCCGAATCCGTTTGTCGCACTCGCACAGATCATCGCCCGCCTCAAGGACGACAATGGGCACATCCTCATCCCTGGTTTCTACGACGACGTCGAAGTCCCTGATCCCGCCGAACTCGCCGCCTGGCGCAGTCTCCCCTTTGACGAAGAGCATTATCGCGCGACCGAAGTTGGCTCGAAGCAACTGGTGGGCGAATCCGGTTACAGCGTTCTCGAGCGCACCTGGGCCCGCCCCACACTCGACGTCCACGGCATCCCCGGCGGCTTTACCGGCGCGGGCGCGAAGACCGTGATTCCTGCGAAGGCTCTTGCCAAGGTCTCCATGCGCCTCGTACCAAATCAAACGCCTGCAAAGGCATTTGCGCAATACAAAGCGTATGTTGAGAGGATCGCCCCTGCCGGAGTCGACGTCGATGTGCGGCTGATTCATTCCGGAGACGCATGCCTGATTCCTGTGGACAATCCCTTCATTCAGGCCGCGACCCGTGCTCTCCATGCCGTCTGGGGCCGCGACACGGTCTTCATTCGTTCCGGTGGGTCGATTCCGATCGTGGGCGACTTCGCACGGCACCTCAACCTGCCCAGTGTGATGATGGGCTTTGGGCTGCCCGATGACAATCTGCATGCACCCAACGAGAAGTTCAACCTGAAGAACTTCGAACTGGGTATCCAGTCCCTGATTGTCTTTCTCGAAGAGGTCGGCGGTTGAGCCAGCCAGAGCCCGGTTCGCAAACGGAGGCCGCCGGTTTTGTTCTGGCCGGCGGCCGTTCTTCGCGCATGGGCAGGGACAAGGCTCTGCTCGATCTTGGCGGTCGGCCGCTCATCCGCCATGCACTCGACCTTCTCGCCGCCGCCGGTCTTCCCGCGGTGATTGCTGGAGCGCGTTTAGATCTCACACACTTCGCGCCGGTCCTCGACGATTCCGGAGAGTGCCCCCTGGCGGGCATCTGTGCCGCGCTTGCTTCGACCCCTGCGCAACTGGCCGTGTTTGTTCCGGTTGACATGCCCTTGCTTCCTGTGGCGCTGCTGAGGGTACTGCTCAGACGCGCCCGCATGGCGAATGCACCCGTCACTGTGCCATCCGTCAACGGATTCGCAGAGACGTTCCCTGTTGTCATTCACGGTTCCACTCTGCCGACCCTGGAAAGGGAGCTGGTCTCAGGCCGCCGCGGCTGTTTCTCAGCGTTTGAGGCCGCCTCGAGCGGTGCAGGGCATTCCCTTGCGATACTGCCCGTCGAGCCGCTTGTCGAAGCTGGACAGGTCGCCCACCCGTGCGGACTTCCCGCTTCTCTCTGGTTTCTCAATGCGAATACGCCCGCTGAGTTCAATGAGATCGAATCCCTCCTTGACAGGTCCCATCGCGTAATCTGATCTGAGCGATGTCGGATTCCTCTGCCATCCCGAATCTGCCGCCCGAAGGTGTGCCGCACTCATTGGATGGAGCCGACGGTGACGCACCCCCGCGCGTCTACATGTCCGACGGTTCCTCTGGGCGTCCCATGATCTCGTTTCAGGATGTGTCCATTGCCTTTAATGGCAGGGCGGTTCTGGAGAACGTCAGTTTTGTTGTCGAGCGTGGGCAAACCCTTTGCATTCTGGGTCGAAGCGGCGTCGGTAAATCCGTTTCCCTGCGCATTCTCATGGGCTTTCTCAAGCCCGATTCGGGCTCCGTTGCCGTCGACGGCCAGGAGATCACCGGGCTTGACGAGGACGCCATGGGCGAAATCCGTAAGCACGTCACGATGGTCTTTCAGAACGGGGCGCTTTTTGACTCGTTGAGTGTTCGAGAAAACGTTGCATTTGCTCTGCGCGAGCGGGGCGGGCTGGAAGAAGAGCAGATTCAGCAGATCGTCGAACGCCTGATCGGCATGGTCGGTGCGGAGGACGTGGAGGACGATTTGCCTGCCAGTCTTTCGACCGGCCGCCGCCGCGCCGTCGCCATGGCACGGGCGCTTGCCTCGCAGCCGGAAGTGGTTCTGTATGACGAACCCACCACCATGGTTGACCCGATTATTGCGCACCGTCTTGGCGCCATCATCCAAAGGCTTAAACGACAGCTCGGATTTACCAGCATCGTTGTGACCCACGATATGCGCTTCGCAGAACGCCTCGCCGATACTGTACTATTTCTGCACCAGGGCCGGGCGGCATTCTTCGGTCCGCTTGCGCGGTTTCTCCAGGCCCCTGAACCGCATATCCAACAGTTCTTGGAACTGGACGCGTACAAACTGCCAAAGGTCTGAATAGAGGTACAGAATTCGTAACTAGCTCTCCTCGGAATTTACTTGCCTGGAACGGGCTGAGAATTTCATTCTTTGGTTGTTAACCCACCTACGGGTGCGATCTGCTTCCACGTTGAATTGGGGAAGGATTGGCGAGGGAAAGGGTTGGGTCGGCAACTTCAAGTCATTTCTGTTATGCGGTTCGTTCATGCTCATATCTTGTTTATGATGGCTAGAACGGGGGAGCTAACTCCTGAGACTATGTCGAAATTGTTCCGATTCCGATTCAGCCGCCTGGCGCAATCGGCTCAACTCGGCTTAGTCGGCAACGGGAGTTGGTGAAATTACGATTTAACTGCAGACTCCAGAGAGGTGCGAAACCGCCAGGCCCTCTCGGCGCAAGTGGAACGAAATCCGATCGGGACTGTGTGGCACAATACAGCCCGCAATGAACTCTCAAATTCAGCAGTGCGGGCAGGCGCCGTCGTATCGTCAGATCGATTCAGGTCCCGCCAATCCTGGTTGACGAGCGTTCCTTCAACTTTCCACTTTGTTGTTGATAGATTCGAGGTCTGCAGAGCGCATGGCAACGTCGGAATTCTGGCAACGTGGTTCAGACCCGGTTTCATCGCGTGCCGAATCAGTCGGCGAAACCCGCGGCCCGACGTCTCGCACTTCCCGTGGTCCTTCCCGGCTCTGGATATTATTTGACGTGCTGACGGTGCTGGCTTCCGCCACGATCGCAACGACCGTCGAAATGCACCTGGGTCCGGTAATGGGCGCACGGGAACTTTACCATGGCACCCTGATTCATGGCCGCTCTATGGGTATTCTGCTGGCATTGCTCTGCGGATTTACGATGGCGCTTATCGTCATCAGCCGGCGCATGCATCTCTACTCACCGTCAAGTCTTACCAATTTTCTTCATGAACAGCGCCGCAGCATGCAGGCTTGCTTTACAGCGGGGCTTCTGCTCACCGGAACACTCTACCTGCTGCACGCCGCAGATATTCCGCGCAGTATCGTCCTCATCACTCTGGGATTAGTCACCGTCCTTCTCAGTCTGCGTCGATTTATCTACCGCGTCCTTCTCTATCGCCGCTACCGTCAGGGTGTTGGTACCCGCAATGTGATCATCGTCGGTACGGGAGAAGAAGCTCAGGCACTGCGCCATCACCTCGACAGCATTACGAGCCTTGGATACTGTTTCAAAGGCTACATCGATGTGAAGCCTTTTTGGCCACAGCGGAATCCGGTATCTAACGACATCATCGGTACGCTCGACACGCTCTTCCAGCATGCGCGCAAGGAGTTTGTCGACGAGATTATTTTTGCCTCACCAAGCGACCGCGAGGTGGTGCAGGATGTGCTTGTCCAGGCCAGAGAGAACGGAGTGGATCTGCGAATTGTTCCTGACCTCTATGGCGGGCTTGCATGGAATAGCCCCATCGAGTATGTTGGGCAATTTCCGACGATTCCGCTGCACTGCGGGACTGTTCCTGAGATCAGTTTGATGCTCAAACGGGTGCTTGATATTGTGATGTCCTGCATCATCCTGTGTTTGTTTGCGCCCATCCTGCTTGTCGTCGGTCTGGCCATCAAGCTCGATTCCCCTGGTCCGGTGCTCTATAGTTGCGAGCGCATAGGCAAGCGCGGCCGCGTATTTCGCTGCTTCAAGTTCCGCACCATGGTGCGTGATGCCGATCAACAACGTGAGTCGATGAAACACATGAACGAGCGCGATGGCGTTCTTTTCAAGATTGCCCGCGACCCGCGTATTACCCGAGTCGGCCGCTTTCTTCGCAAGTATTCGCTTGACGAACTCCCTCAATTCATTAACGTCCTGCTCGGCGACATGAGTATGGTCGGTCCGCGGCCTCCGCTCGCCAGTGAAGTGCAGGAGTACAAACTCGGTCACCTGCGACGCCTCAGCGTAACGCCCGGTATCACCGGTCTCTGGCAAGTTCAGGGCCGCCAGGATCCTTCCTTTGACAGCTACGTTTCGCTGGATCTCACCTATATCGAAAACTGGAGCATCTGGCTCGATCTGAAGATTTTGGTGCGGACTTTCGGTGTGGTCCTCTCCGGCACCGGAACGTAGTAGACGGATCGTGAACCTTGCGCGGCCCGCGCAGGGGCCGCGTTGTCGCGTCAGGCGGTAAACTGAAGATGTGAAGATCGCTCTGGCTCAGATCAATCCTACCGTCGGAGATTTCACCGGAAACCTTGAAAAGATCATGGACGCCAGCCTGCGTGCAGCCGCCGAAGGCGCTCGCCTGACCGTCTTCTCTGAGCTCTCGATCTGCGGTTATCCTCCAGCGGATTTTCTTGAAAAGCCCAGTTTTCTCGCTCGCTGCCGCACCGCAGTCGACGAACTTGCCGCCCGGACCGGGGACCTGCCGACCGCCGTGCTTGCGGGGGTGGCGCTACCCGCTCCGCCCGATTCCGGCAAGCCTGCCGTAAATGCTGCAGTCCTTGTTGACCGCGGCGCTCTTCTGCTCGAGCAACACAAGCGCCTGCTGCCGTTCTACGACGTTTTTGACGAGCAGCGGTACTTTCATGCCGCGCGCCACCAGCAGGTGGTTGAACTCGACGGCGTCCGCCTCGCCGTCAGCGTCTGTGAGGATGCCTGGAACGACAAGCATTTCTGGCCTCGCCGTCTCTATTCCGTCGATCCTATGGAAGAGCTGATGGGACAGAATCCGGCAATTCACATTAATCTTTCATCCTCGCCCTTCTGGCACGGCAAGCGCGAGACCCGCCGCCAGATGCTGGCCGCCATTGCCCGTCGCGACAAGGTTCCTGTTCTCATGTGCAACCAGGTGGGCGGCAACGACAGCCTCATTTTCGATGGCTCGTCGCTGGCGCTCAACGCTGACGGCAAGCTCATCGCCCAGGCAGCCTCTTTTGCCGAGGACCTGATTGTCTTCGATCCGATCTGCGCCGCTCCCATCGCTGAACCCACCTCCGACGATACTGAAGCGGCCTACCGCGCCCTTGTCATCGGCACGCGCGACTATCTTCACAAGTGCGGCTTCAAAAAAGCGCTGCTCGCGCTTAGCGGTGGTATCGATTCCGCTCTCGTAGCCGCAATCGCCAGTGATGCCGTCGGCCCGGAGAACCTGCTTGCCATCGGCATGCCCAGCCCCTACTCCTCCGCAGGTTCCGTCGACGACAGCCGCCGCCTCGCAGCCAATCTCGGCGTTCGTTTCGAAGTGATCGGCATCAGCGGTCTTTTCCACGAATACACGCAGGCCCTCGCACCCCTCTTCACCGGCCTGAGGCCCGACACCACAGAGGAGAACATCCAGTCGCGCATTCGCGGCAATCTGATGATGGCTCTCTCCAATAAGTTCGGCGCTCTGGTCCTCACTACCGGCAACAAATCAGAGATGGCGGTCGGATATTGCACGCTCTACGGCGATATGGTCGGCGCCCTTGCGCTCATCGGAGACCTCGTTAAGACCCGCGTCTACGCCGTGTCCAACTGGCTCAATCGGGAGAGGGAAGTCATACCCCCGGCAATTCTCGAAAAGCCGCCGTCTGCGGAACTGAGACCCGGCCAGCGAGACACCGACTCGCTTCCCCCATATGAAGTTCTTGACCCCATCATCGAGGCCTATGTCGAGCGGTATGAAACCCCTGAGCGCATTGCCGCAGAGCACGGTTTCTCCCTTGCGCTCGTCCAACAGGTGGTGCGCCTTGTCGAGCGCTCCGAGTACAAGCGGCAGCAGGCTGCGCCGGTCCTGAAGGTCACTGCAAAGTCGTTTGGCATGGGCCGCCGATTTCCCATTGCCGTCAAGGTTCAGGTATAAGCTAGAGGTACAGGCAAAAACCTCTGCCTTCCAAGGAGATTCAGCTTGATTCGTCGTTTGTCGCTCTCCGCCGGCTCGCTCGCGCTGGCGCTTCTTCTCTTTCCCTTCACTTCACTGACAGCTCAGCAGCAAGTGCCACCGGCGCCGGCTTCCACTGCAGCTACGCCACAGGCGCCTGCCGCGCCCACGCCGACAGTGGCGCCCGTGTTTCCCAAGCCCGATCCGGCCAACTTTACGGCGGCCTTCCCGTCGCAGGATGTGATCAACGCTTTCCTGCAAGCCAGCTGGGGTTATGACCCGAATCGTGTCTGGCAGATCCAGGCGATCCTGAAGACTCAGGTGCCCGATATCAGCAAAGTCGTCATTCTTATCGGCGACAAATCAGGCAAGCAGAAGCCCGGTGCTCTCCAGTTCTTTGCCCTTGCCGATGGCAAACACATCATCGCGGGCGACGACATTCTGCCCTTCGGTGCGCATCCCTACGCCGACTATCGCGCGGAACTCGAGCAAAAGGCCGACGGCCCGTATCGGGGCGCTGCGGCGAAGGACCTGGAACTCGTCGAGTTCGCCGACTTTGAATGCCCGCACTGCAAAGAGGCGCAGGCGAACATGGATCGCCTTGCTGTGGACTTCCCTAAGGCGCGCATCGTCTTTCAGAACTATCCTCTGGCCCGCATT
>Ga0335085_10010508_pt1 | contig 13815 bp, 14 predicted proteins | sample Lox_Sample_45_FD_206712 | JGI IMG/M metagenome (GOLD analysis project Ga0335085, IMG submission 206712) | Soil microbial communities from Loxahatchee National Wildlife Refuge, Florida, United States - Lox_Sample_4.5 | ecosystem: Environmental > Terrestrial > Soil > Wetlands | place: USA...
GCCGAGCTCCAGCGCGTCCTCGCGGGTCACCCGGCCGGTGCCGCGCGTGCGATCCACGAAGATGCGGTTGCGTGTGAGGAGGGCGTCGATCTCGTCGCGCAGCGCCACCACGCGGTCGAGCGTCCGGGCGGTCTTCTCGATCCAGCCCTCGGGCACGTCGCGCGCCACCCCGCCGACGCGCGCGTAGTTGGAGGTGAGCCGGGCGCCGCACAGCTCCGCCAGCCGGTCCCAGAGGAGGTCGCGCGCCTCGATGCCGTAGAGGAACACGGTCATGGCGCCGAGCTCCATGCCCATGGCGCCCACCACGGTGAGGTGGTCGCAGATGCGGTGCAGCTCCGAGGTGACGACGCGGAGCCAGCTCGCCCGCTCGGGGACTTCCAGGCGGCAGAGCTTCTCCACCGCCATGGCGAAGCCCACGTTGTTCATGATCGAGGAGACGTAGTTGAGCCGGTCGGTGTACGGGAAGCACTGCGTCCAGGTCACGTTCTCGCAGCTCTTCTCGAAGCCCCGGTGCAGGAAGCCGATGTCGAGCTTCATGTCGGTGATGATCTCGCCGTCGAGCTCGACCACGGCGCGGGTGACGCCGTGCATGGCCGGGTGCGACGGGCCGAGGTTCACCAGCATGCGCTTCGACTGCAGCGGCGCGTCCAGCTCGGAGGGGCGCGGGGGCGGTCGGGCCTGGCCCGGGTCGTTCTCTGGAATCGCCATGCGCTCCCCGCCCGCTAGTCGCGGCCGGCCGGACCCGGCCCGCGGAAGACGTCGTCCACCCGGCGCTCCGGTACGAGCGGCTGCCGGCCCTTGAGCGGGTAGTCCTTGCGCAGCGGATGGCCGACGAACTCGTCGTACATGAGCAGCCGCCGCGGATCCGGGTGCCCGTCGAAGTGGATGCCGTACATGTCCAGGCAGTACCGCTCGAACCAGTCAGCGCCGCGCCACAGCGAGGTCACCGTGGGCAGCCTGCAGTCTGCCTCGGGCACCTTCACCCTCAGGCGAACGCGCACCCGGGTGCGCGTGGAGACCATGTTGTAGACGACCTCGAAGCGCGGATCCTGCCCGAGGTAGTCCACCGCCGTGACGTAGGGGGCGAGGTTCACGGCGATGCGGGGGTCGTCCCTGAGGAAGCGGCACACCTCCACGATCCGCTCCTTCCTCACGAAGGCGCAGTCGTCGCCGCCGGCGCCCTCGTAGGCGTCGTACACGGCGTCCGGGAAGCGCTCCACGAGCGCGGCGATGGCGAGCTTCGACATGTGCGACCCTCTACCCTGCCTTCGCGCCGGGCTCCCGCCCGGCCCCGGCGGGCAGCTCCTGGGGCCGGGACTCGGTGAGCCGGTGGGTCTGGTCCTGGATCTTTTTCTGCAGGAGCATGATGCCGTCGAGAACCTGCTCCGGGCGCGGCGGGCAGCCGGGGATGTAGACGTCCACCGGCACGATCCGGTCGATGCCCTGGATGGTGGCGTAGTTGTCGTAGAAGCCGCCCGACGACGCGCACACCCCGAAGGCGATGACCCACTTCGGATCGGCCATCTGCTCGTAGATGCGCCGGAGGATGGGTCCCTGCTTCACGTTCACGGTGCCCACCACCATGAGGAGGTCGGCCTGGCGGGGGGAGAAGCGGGGCAGCGCGGCGCCGAAGCGGTCCACGTCGTAGCGCGCGGACGCGACGGTCATGTACTCCATGCCGCAGCAGGCGGTGACGAACGGGTACTGGAAGAGCGAGTACTTCCTCGCCCAGCCGAGGCCCTTCGAGATGGCCCTCGAGAGGAACCCCTCGGCCTCGTCGAGGCGCGTGGTGATGGCGGGGACGACGTCGGTCTCGGATGCCATGCCGGTTTCCGGTCGCTCCTCTCGTCAGTCGGCCCAGTCCAGGACGCCCTTCTTCCAGACGTAGACGAGGCCGGCGACGAGCGTGAGGACGAAGATCCCCATGGAGACGAAGCCCGGCCAGCCGAGGCCCGGGTAGCCGTCGCTCGGCAGGAGGAGCACCGCCCACGGGTAGAGGAAGATCGCCTCGATGTCGAAGACGATGAAGAGGAGCGCCACGACGTAGAACTTCACCCCGAAGCGGTCGTGCGCGGAGCCCGCCGGCAAGGAGCCGCACTCGAAGGGGGTTCCCTTCACGATGCTCGGGCGGCGCGGGCCGAGCAGGTTGGCGAGCCCCACCATCGTGCCGGCGAGGAGGGCCGCGACGAGGAGCACGATGCCGATCGGAAAGTAGGTCTGGAGCGCGGTCATGGGCGGAGGCGGCGCACGTCAAATGCCGGTGGGCATCCACATTGTCAACGGATTTCACGGCTTCGGACGATTGCGCGCCCGCTGCGACGGTTCGCCGCTGCGCGCCTTGACAGAGGACGCCCCTTCTGTAGACTGTCGCCTCTTTTTCGCAGTAGTGACGGCTGGATACGACCTGGATTGAAGCACGGACGTGAGGTGTCCCCGTGGGCTTCGAGTTCGGCGCAGTCCTCGTCTTCGCGATCGTCGCGATCGGCTTCGCGCTGGGAGGGATCACCCTCTCGCGGCTGGTGGGCCCGAGCTTTCCGAGCGCCGACAAGGCGAGCGTCTACGAGTGCGGCGAGCGGCCCATCGGCACGGCCTGGTTCAACTTCAACCCGCGCTTCTACCTCGTCGCCCTCGTCTTCGTGGTCTTCGAGGTCGAGATCGCCCTCACGTTCCCCGTGGTGGTGGTGTACCGGGCCTGGGTCGAGGCCGGGGCCTCGTTCGCCTGGGTGGCGCTCGGAGAGATCGCGGTCTTCACCGCCATCCTCCTCGCCGGCCTGGCCTGGGCCTGGGCCCACGGCGACCTCGACTGGGTGAAGGATCTGCGCTCCGCCGCGACGGGCCCGGCTCCCGCCCCCACCGCGAGCGAGGCCGGCGACGACCGGCCCGCGGCAGGGGAGCGGGCGGCGTAGGCGCCGGAGCCCAGCCATGACCGCGCACGATCCCGTCGGTCCCTCGACTCCTGCCCGCCTCGCGGGCCTGCCCTCGGGAGAGCCGGGAGAGGTCTCGTTCTTCCATACGAGCCAGCTCGACGACCTCATCAACATGGCCCGCGAGAGCTCGCTCTGGTACCTGCTCTTCGGCCTCGCCTGCTGTGGCATCGAGCTCATCCAGACCGGCGGGCCCCGCGCCGACCTCATGCGGTTCGGCGCCATCCCCCGGGCCAGCCCGCGCCAGGCCGACTTCATGATCGTGGCCGGAACGCTCACGTACAAGATGGCCGAGCGCGCGAAGCTCCTCCACGAGCAGATGAGCGAGCCGAAGTACGTGATCGCCATGGGCTCGTGCGCCAGTTGCGGCGGCCTCTTCCAGGGCTCGTACTCGGTGTGCAAGGGCGTGGACAAGATGTTCCCGGTGGACGTCTACGTCCCCGGCTGCCCCCCGCGCCCCGAGGCGCTCACCGAGGGTCTCATCCGGCTCCAGGAGATCGTGCGCCACGAGCGCTGGAGCCTGAAGCGCCGGCCGATCCGACAGGGAGCGCGCTAGCCCGGAGCCCCTCCGATGACCCCCCAGGAGATCCAGACGCGGCTCCGCGGCCGCTTCGGCGAGGCGGTGGGCCCGATGGCCGACACCCGCCGCGATCCCTTCTTCACCGTCGGCAAGGGCGCCCTCCTCGAGGTGGCGGCCTTCCTGCGCGACGAGCCCGATCTCGCCATGGACGCCCTCGAGGACGAGACGGCGCTCGACTGGCCCCAGCGCAACGTCCTCGAGGTGGTGCTGCACCTCTTCTCGTTCACGCACCGCCACGGCGTCACGGTGAAGGTCGAGGTCGATCGGGCCGCGCCGTCCCTGCCCACGCTCACCGGCGTCTGGCGCGCCGCGGAGTGGTTCGAGCGGGAGGTGTACGACCTCTTCGGCGTCTCGTTCGAGGGCCACCCCGACCTCCGCCGCATCCTGCTGCCCGACGACTGGGAGGGCCACCCGCTCCGCAAGGACTACCGGGAAGCCGGCGGATGGCACGGCATCTCCAACGAGCGCGAGAACCCGCTCGTCGAGCTTCGCCGCCTCGACCAGAAGCGCCGCCAGGAGAACCTTCCCTGATGGAGAAGCTCATCCTGAGGAAGATCGAGGCGGGCCGCGAGGAGATGATCCTCAACTTCGGCCCCCAGCACCCGTCCACCCACGGCGTCATCAACCTGCTCGTGGAGACCGACGGCGAGGTGCTGCGCCGGGCCATCCCCGACGTCGGCTACCTGCACCGGGGCCTCGAGAAGATCGGAGAGCAGGTCGGCTACCCGGGCTTCATGCCGTTCACCGACCGGATCGACTACGTGGCCGCGATGTTCCCGAACGAGGGCTGGGCCACGGCGGTGGAGCGGCTGCTCGGCATCGAGGCACCTCCCCGCGCCCAGTGGCTGCGCGCCATCTCCTGCGAGCTCTGCCGGATCGCGAGCCACCTCGTCTCGGTGGGCACGATGGCCATGGACATCGGCGCCTTCACGCCGATGCTGCACGGCATCCGCGAGCGCGAGAAGGTGAACGACCTCCTCGAGGCGCTGTGCGGCGCGCGGCTCACCTACAACTACCACCGCATCGGAGGCGTCGCCTTCGACCTGCCCGAGGGCTGGCGCGACGAGTGCCTTCGCTTCCTCGACCACTTCGACGCGTTCCTCTCCGAGTTCGACCGCCTCATCTCCTGGAACGAGCTCTACGTGCGCCGCCTGGCCGGCATCGCCGTCGTCTCCCGGGAGCAGGCGATCTCCTTCGGCCTCTCCGGACCCAACCTGCGCGGCTCTGGCGTGGACTTCGATCTCAGGCGGGACATGCCGTACGGGTCCTGGGCCCTGCCCGACTTCACGAAGGCCGTCCGGCTCGAGGTCCCGGTCGGCAAGGGCTTCGTGGGCAAGACCGGCGACTGCTTCGACCGCTACTACGTGCGCTGCCTCGAGATGAAGGTCTCGGCGCGCCTCGTGCGCGAGGCGCTCGCCTCCATCCCCGAGGGCGAGATCGCGGCCAAGGTCCCACGCAAGGTGAAGCCCGAGCCTGGCGAGGTGATGTCGCGGATCGAGTCCGCCCGCGGCGAGATGGCGTTCTACGTGGTCTCGGACGGCACCGACAAGGCGTACCGGGTGCGGGTCAGGACCGGCAGCTTCACCGGCATGGGCATCGTCGAGGAGCTCTCGAGAGGCCTCATGCTGGCCGACCTCGTCGCGCTCATCGCCTCGCTCGACGTGGTCGCGCCGGAGATCGACCGATGACCGGCCAGCGCCACGAGAGGACTCCGGGGGCGCGCGCGAACCCGCGCGCCGTGCTCCTCGGAACGCTCGCCTTCGGCCTGGGCCTGCCGCTCCTCCTCTTCGCGGCGGTGCTCGTGCTGTCGCCCCTCTCGCGCCCGGTCATGGCCGCGGCGCTGGTGCGCTGGCTCGGCCAGGCGCTGGGGACCGGCTGGGAGCCCTCCGCCTGGTCGGCCACCGGCCAGCAGCTCCTCTACGGAGTCTCGATCGCGCTGCTCGCCGTCGTGCTCGTGAGCTTCGGCGCGGTGGTGTCGGGCATGACGGTGTGGTGGGAGATGCGGGTGAGCTCCCGGATGCAGAGCCGGGTCGGCTACAACCGCGTCGGGGCCGCCGGCTTCTTCCAGTGGGTGGCGGACGCGGTGAAGCTCCTCTTCAAGGAGGACCTCGTCCCCGCCGACGCCGACCACGCCCTGTTCCGTGCCGCGCCGTACTTCGTGCTGGTCGGCTTCGCGCTCGTCTTCGTGGCGCTGCCCTTCGGCGAGAGCCTCGTCGCGGCCGACCTCGACGTCGGCGTCTTCTACGTCGTCTCGGTGACCGCGCTCGTGGTGGTGGGCATCCTGCTCGCCGGGTGGTCGTCCAACTCCAAGTGGGCGCTCTTCGGCGGCATGCGGTCGGCCGCGCAGGTCATCTCGTACGAGATCCCGGCCGGCATCGCCATCCTCGTCCCGGTGATGCTCGCGGGCACGCTTTCCCTGCAGGGGATCATCCGGGCCCAGGGGCCGTGGCCCTGGCAGTGGTTCGCCCTCGCCACGCCGGCTGGCCCGCTCGCGTTCCTCGTGTTCTTCGTCGCCCAGCTCGCCGAGGGCAACCGCACGCCCTTCGATCTGCCCGAGGCGGAGTCGGAGCTCGTGGCCGGCTACCTGTCCGAGTACTCGAGCTTCCGCTTCGCGCTCTACTTCCTCGTCGAGTTCGGGAACCTCTGGGTGATGGCCGCTCTCGCCGTCACGCTCTTCCTGGGCGGCTGGCAGGTGCCCTTCGCCGGGCCGGAGGCGTTCGCCGCCGCTCGTGGCACCGCCGTGCTGCCGGCCGCCGGCTGGTGGGGGCTGCAGATCCTCTCCATGGGCGTCTTCGCCGTGAAGACGTTGCTCGTGGTGAACCTCATCGTCTGGGTGCGCTGGACGCTGCCCCGCATCCGGGTGGACCAGATGATGACGCTCTGCTGGAAGTACCTCGTCCCGTTCGCGTTCGCAGCGCTGGCGGTGACGATGGTCTGGCAGATCGTGGTCTCCCGCGCGCCGGCGGTGGGCGATGCCACCGGCCTCGTCCTCACCGCCGCGGCGCTCCTCCTCGGCGCCGCCTTCCTGCGCAAGACGTTCCGGAACGTCGCCGCCGCGCACGACCGCGTGGACCTCACGAACTGGTGACCGGGACATGAGCCAGGCCTTCCGCGAATACGCCGCCCCGGTCGTCCGCACCTTCACGTCCATCTGGGACGGCCTGTCGATCACCCTCTCGCACCTCCTCCGGCGGCCGACCACCATCCAGTACCCGGACCGCACGCCCATCTCGGTGCGCGACATGCTGCCGCCGCGCTACCGCGGGTTCCTCGAGGTGGACGCCGCCATCTGCACCGGGTGCCAGGCCTGCGAGCGGGCCTGCCCGATCTCGGTCATCGCCATCGCCGTGGAGAAGGATCCGGCCCAGGGAAACCAGCGGGTGGTGACCCAGTTCGACATCGACCTCGCGAAGTGCATGTTCTGCGGCCTCTGCGTCGAGCCGTGCCCCACCGGTTCCATCCAGCACACCCGGGAGTTCGAGGGCTCGCAGCGGCACGTGCGGAACCTCGTCGTGCGCTGGGCGGACCCCCTGAAGCCGTTCCCCGTCTACAAGGTCCCGAAGGGCGCCGACCACCACCCGCGCGCGCCGCTGGGCTCGCTCGTGCGTGCGAAGATGGAGTGGCAGCGCTGGGACGCGCCCGCGCCGGAGTTCCTGCCGCCCGAGCCGAAGGTCGCCGCGCCCGCCGTTCCCGCCGCGATCCCGGCGGCGGCCGCAACGGCGCCTCCGGCGGCCGCTTCCGCCGCGCCCTCCACCTCACCAACCGTGAAGGAGGAGCCGAAGCCGTGAGCCCGCTCCGCCGCACGGTCCTCTGGGCGCTCGCCACAGCCGCGGTGATCGCGTTCGTCGTGGCCATGGGCCGGATGGCCATCGGCCCGGCAGCCGAGGAGGCGGCCCGGCCCGCCCCCGGCGCGGTCGGCCTGCCCGACGTCCTCTTCTTCCTGCTCGCCGCGGTCGCCGTCGGAGGCGCCGCCGCGGTGGCCATCTCACGGAACATCCTGCGCAGCGCGGTCGGCCTCCTGGCCGCGCTCCTGGGCGTGGGCGGGCTCTACGTCTTCCTCTCGGCCGACTTCGTCGCCATCACCCAGGTGCTCGTCTACATCGGCGGCGTGCTCGTCCTCGTGCTCTTCGCGGTGATGCTGACGAGCCGGATCACCGAGGTCGCCGTCTCCAACACGAGCGTGGGCGCCTTCGGGGGCATCCTCCTCTTCGTGGCGGTTGCGCCGGTGCTCGCCGCCGTCGCCGTCCTCGGCCCCTGGTCGGCCCGCGAGCCGGCGCCGCTCGCCCCCACCACCCGTGTCATCGGGGACGCGCTCCTGACGCGCTGGCTCCTCCCCTTCGAGGTGGCCTCGCTGCTCCTCCTCGCCACGCTCGTCGGCGCGGTGGTGATGGCTCGCAAGGAGATCAAGGTCGAATGATCTCGCTCGTGCACTTCCTCGTGGTGGGCGGCCTGCTCTTCACGCTGGGCCTCGTCACCGTCGCCACCCGCCGGAACGCGGTGGGCGTGCTCATGGGCGTCGAGCTCATCCTGAACGGCGCCAACGTGAACTTCGTGGCGTTCGGGCGCTACGGCCCCGCCGCCACGACCGGCCAGGTGTTCGCGCTCTTCGTCATCCTGCTCGCCGCCGCCGAGGCGGCGGTCGGCCTCGCCATCGTCCTCGCCATCTTCCAGACCGCGCGGACCATCGACGTCCGCCAGGCGGACCTCCTGAGGGAATGATGGAGCACGAAGCCGTCCACGGCCTCGAGGCCCTCGCACCCATCGTGGCGACGCCGGCCGCCTGGCTGCGCTGGGTGCCGCTCCTCCCGCTCCTCGGCGCGATGTGGAACGCCGCGCTCGGGAAGCGCCTGCAGGCGCGCCTGGGAAAGCGGGCCGTCCACGTCGTCGCGGTCGGCGTCATGACGGCCGCCTTCGCCGTCGCGGTGGTGGCATTCTCCACGATGCTCGGCCTCGAGCCCGAGGCGAGGTTTCTCGAGGACTCGGTCTGGACCGCCGCCGTCGCCGACCCGCTCCGCATCGACCTCGGCTTCGCCCTCGACCCGCTGGGCATGGCGATGGTGCTCGTGGTGACGGGGATCGGCACGCTCATCCACGTCTTCTCGATCGGCTACATGCACGAGGAGCCGGCGTACTGGCGGTACTTCGCCTACCTCAACCTGTTCGCCGCGGCGATGCTCACGCTCGTCATGGCCGACAACCTGGCCCTCATCTTCTTCGGCTGGGAGGGCGTGGGCCTGGCGAGCTACCTGCTCATCGGCTTCTGGTGGCGCGACCGTGACAAGGCCGCGGCCGGCATGAAGGCGTTCGTGGTGAACCGCATCGGCGACTTCGGGTTCCTCGCCGGACTGCTCATCCTCTTCTGGCTCCTGGCCGGAGCGTGGGGCACGGGCACCGCGCCGGGCTCGGCCGGGCCGACGCTCAACTGGCGCGAGCTGCGCGACCAGATCGCGCTTCCCGGCACGGGCGTGGCCGAGCACCTCCAGGCGGTCAGGCTGCTCGGGCTGCCCGCCCTGGGCCTCGTGGGCATGCTCCTCTTCGTCGGGGCGATGGGGAAGAGCGCCCAGCTCCCGCTGCACGTGTGGCTGCCCGACGCGATGGCCGGCCCCACGCCGGTCTCCGCCCTCATCCACGCCGCCACGATGGTGACTGCCGGCGTGTACCTCGTGGCGCGGCTCGACTTCGTCTACGCGCTCTCGCCCACGGCCATGGGCTGGGTGGCACTCGTCGGGGGGCTGACCGCCTGCTTCGCCGCGACCATCGGCTTCGTGCAGACCGACATCAAGAAGGTGCTCGCCTACTCCACGGTCTCCCAGCTCGGCTTCATGTTCGTGGGCGTCGGCGTCGGCGCGTTCTGGGCGGGCGCCTACCACCTCGTCACGCACGCGTTCTTCAAGGCGGCGCTGTTCCTCGGGTCCGGCTCGGTCATCATGGCCTGCCACCACGAGCAGGACATGCGGCGCATGGGCGGGCTCGGGAAGGTCATGCCCGTCACGCGGTGGACCTACCTCGTCGCCACCTGGGCCATCGCCGGCTTCCCGGTGGCGAGCGGCTTCTACTCGAAGGACGAGATCCTCTGGAAGGCGTTCACAGCCCGTCACCTCGAGCTCATGGGCGTGCCGGTGCCCTGGCTGGGTCCGGCCATCTGGGCGGCGTGCCTGGTGGCCGCCACCGGGACCTCCTTCTACATGTTCCGCTCGTATTACATGACGTTCACCGGCAGCTACCGCGGCGCGGTCGGCGGCCACGGCGAGCACGACGCACACGGTTCCGGGCACGGCTCGGCCGAGGACCACGGACACGGCCACCAGGGGCCGAGGGAGTCGCCGCTCTCGATGACGGCGGTGCTGGTGGCGCTGGCGGCGGGCGCGGTGCTGGCGTCCTTCCTCGGCCTGCCCGCCGTCTGGACGGGACACGAGCCGGCCCTCGAGCGGTGGCTCGCGCCGTCGCTCACCGCCGGCCACTCCGTCCCGTTCACCGAGTTCCCCCACGCCCTCGAGATCGCGTTCCAGGGGCTGGGCGTGCTCGCCGCCACGGTCGGCTGGCTCGGCGCCCGGGCGCTGTACGCGGAGGGGCGGAGCCACGCGCCCGAGGCGCTCAAGGCCCGGTTTGCCGGCGCCTGGTCGTTCGTCAACCAGGCCTGGCGCGTGGACGCCCTCTACGACCGCGTCGTGGTCCGGCCGTCGGTGGCGCTCGCCCGGGGCCTCTCCCGGTTCGACGGCGTGGTCATCGACGGCGCCGTCAACGCCGCCGGCGCCATCGGCCGGTTCCTCGGCAGGCTCGACGCGGCCATCGACGCGCACGTGGTGGACGGCCTCGTGGACGGCGTCGCCACGGTCACGCGGCGCGCCGGCGGCCAGCTTCGCAGGCTCCAGACCGGCCGCATCCAGACGTACCTGTACGGCGCGCTGGGCGGCGCGCTCCTGGTGGTCCTCCTCGACTTCCTCGTCCCGTAGCGGAGATCCCAAGAAAGATGGCCTTCCTCGACGCCGGAAACGTCCTCAGCTGGGCCACGTTCGCCCCGCTTCTCGGCACGGCCGCCATCCTGGTCCTCGTCGCGGCACGGCACGCGCTCGGGTTGCCCCGGCGCGTGGCCGACGACGGCGCGCGGGTCGTCGCCCTCGCCACGAGCCTCCTCTCGCTCGTGGCGGCGTGCGTGGCCTGGAGGCTGTACGACCCCGCCGCGTCGGGCATGCAACTCGAGCAGCGCTTCGTCTGGATCCGCTCGCTCGGCGTCGAGTACCACCTCGGGGTGGACGGCCTCTCCATCTCGATGGTGCTGCTCTCTGGCCTCATCTCGTTCGTGGCCACGGTGGCGTCGATGCCGTGGTGGTCGGGGGCCCGCGACGCGGAGATGGCCGGCATCTCCGGGGCGTCGCACGGCGAGGGCCACGCGGACGAGCACGCGCACCCGAAGCACTTCTCGGTCCGGATGGTCCCGGGCTACCTCGCGCTCCTGCTCCTCCTCCAGACCGGGATGATGGGCACGTTCGTCGCCCTCGACATGTTCCTCTTCTACGTGTTCTGGGAGGTCATGCTCCTGCCGATGTACTTCCTCATCGGCATCTGGGGCGGACCGCGCAAGGAGTACGCGGCCATCAAGTTCTTCCTCTACACGCTGGCGGGCTCGGTGCTGATGCTGCTCGCCATCATCGGCATCTACTACGCCTCCGCCCCCGCGGCACTCGTGGACGGAACCGCGACCCCGCACACGTTCGACCTCGTGGAGCTCGCGCGCCAGGGCGCCGCCGGCCGCTTCGCCTCCGCCGCGCCGGTGCTCGGCCTGGACTTCGCGAAGCTCGTCTTCGTGCTGCTCTTCGTCGGGTTCGCGATCAAGATCCCGATGTTCCCGTTCCACACCTGGCTGCCCGACGCGCACGTCGAGGCGCCCACGCCCATCTCGGTGATCCTCGCCGGCGTGCTCCTCAAGATGGGGCCTTACGGCATCCTCCGCTTCAACTACCCGCTCCTGCCCGAGGCCACCCGCTGGGCCGCGGGCGCCATGGCCGTCCTGGGCGTCGTCAACATCGTCTACGCGGCGCTCGTCTGCCTGGGCCAGAAGGATCTCAAGAAGCTCATCGCCTACTCCTCGGTCTCGCACATGGGCTTCACGCTCCTCGGCATGGCGGCCATGACCCCCACCGCCATCTCCGGCGCGGTCCTGAACCTCTTCACCCACGGCATCATCAGCCCGATGCTGTTCCTCGTGGTGGGGGTCATCTACGACCGCGCCCACCACCGCGAGATCGAGCGCTTCGGGGGCCTCGCCCAGGAGCTGCCCGAGTACACCGCCGTGGTCGGCCTCGCCTTCTTCGCCTCCCTCGGTCTGCCGGGCCTGGCCGGCTTCGTGTCCGAGTTCCTGGTCTTCACCGGCTCGTTCCCGGTGTTCACCGCGTACACCGTGGTGGCGGCGACGAGCGTGGTGATCACCGCGGCCTATTACCTGTGGGCCATCCACCGCATGTTCCTGGGCACGCCCAACCCGGCGTACGCCGGCTACCCCGACCTCAACTGGCGCGAGCGGCTGTCGCTCTACCCGCTGGGAGCCATCGCGGTCGTGCTCGGCTTCTACCCGCAGGCGATCCTGGGCGTGGTGAACGGCACGCTTCACGCGCTCGTCCGCTCCATCCCGTCCTAGCCGGAGCCCGACCGCCATGGACGCCCTCCGCCCCCTCGTCGAACGGAACCTCGCCTCCGTAGCGGCGTTCCTGCCCGAGATCTGGCTCGGGCTCGCCGCCGTGGCGGTGCTCGTGCTCGACGCGGCGCTCCGGCGGAGCCCGCGGCGCAAGGGCATCCTCACCGCGGCGGCGCTCCTTTCGCTGGCGATGGCGGCCTGCCTCCACGCCGCCCGCCCGGCAGGCGGGCCCGGATGGAACGGCATGGTGAGCACCGACGCGTTCGCCTCCTTCTTCGGATGGCTCTTCCTCGCCGCCGGCGCGGTCACCGTGCTGCTCGCCGGCCAGGGCCGGGACTTCCCGCCCGCCCGCGTCGGCCAGTTCCACGGCCTCCTCCTCACCGTGGTGCTCGGCCTCTTCCTCATGGCGAGCGCGACCGACCTCCTCATGATGTACCTCGCCCTCGAGCTCGTCTCGGTCCCGAGCTACGTGCTCGCCGGCTTCCGCCGGGCCGACCGCAGGGCCTCGGAGGCGGCGCTCAAGTACGTCATCTACGGCGGCGTGGCCTCCGGGGTGATGCTCTTCGGCATGAGCTACCTCTTCGGCCTCGCCGGGACCACCTCGCTCGCCGAGCTGGGGCCGCGCCTGGCCGCGCTCCAGGCCGCGCCCGGCATGCCGCTCGCCGCCCTGCGCCTGGCGCTCGTCGTGGCGGTGGTCTTCGTGCTCGCCGGCGTCGGCTACAAGATCGCGGCCGCGCCGTGGCACATGTGGTGCCCGGACGTCTACGAGGGCGCTCCCACCCCGTTCACCGCCTTCCTCTCGGTCGGCCCGAAGGCGGCAGGCTTCGCGATGGCCCTGCGCCTCTTCCACACGGCGCTGACCGTCCCCGACGGCGGCGCGCTGGCCCAGGCGCTCGGCGGCATCCCCTGGCCCGCGGTGGTGGGCGTGCTGTCCGCCGTGACGATGACGCTGGGCAATCTCTCCGCCCTCGCCCAGACCAACCTGAAGCGGCTCCTCGCCTACTCGTCGATCGCCCAGGCCGGCTACGCGCTCATGGGCCTGGCGGCCGCCTCCGCCCGCGGCACCCAGGCGATCCTGATCCAGCTGCTCGTCTACCTGGTCATGAACCTCGGGGCCTTCGTGGCCGTCATCCTGGTGGCCGAGGCGACCGGCTCCGAATCCATCGACGACTACCGCGGCCTCTCGCGGCGCCACCCCGTCGCCGCCATCGCGTTCGGCATCTTCCTCTTCTCGCTCACCGGCCTGCCCCCGTTCGCCGGCTTCGCCGGGAAGCTGTGGCTCTTCTACGCGGTGTTCGAGCGAATCGGCGGCCCGGGCGGTGGCGGCTACGCGCTGCTCGCGCTCTGCGGCGCGGTCAACACCGCCATCTCGCTCTACTACTACGCGCGCATCGTGCGGGCGATGTTCCTCGACGCTCCGTCGGCCGGCGCGACGCCGGTTCCGGGGCGACTGGGCTACGAGGTCCTGCTCGGCGCGGCCGCCGCGGGCGTGCTCGTCCTCGGCGTCTGGTGGACGCCGATGATCGACTGGACCGCGCGCGCGGTGATGGGCGGGTAGCTCCCTCCGGGGCGGTAGAAATCCGTTTCTGGCACGGGCACCCTTTTAGAACCCGGGTTGCACGGGCGGAACGAGTTCTGCTAGCCTGCGCGTCGCCATGACCGCCACCGCCGCGCCGGCT
>Ga0335085_10010509_pt1 | contig 13814 bp, 9 predicted proteins | sample Lox_Sample_45_FD_206712 | JGI IMG/M metagenome (GOLD analysis project Ga0335085, IMG submission 206712) | Soil microbial communities from Loxahatchee National Wildlife Refuge, Florida, United States - Lox_Sample_4.5 | ecosystem: Environmental > Terrestrial > Soil > Wetlands | place: USA: Florida...
CTGAGCATGATGAAGCGGCTCGCGACGTCGGGTGTCGCCGACCCGTCGCTGGGTGTCCAGCAGGAGAACGAGAACCGGCTGGCTATGGAGGCGGGGACCGCGGCCTTCGAGCTGAACTACCCGTTCGTCTATCCGTCGATGAAGGCCGACGACCCGCAGATGTTCAAGAACTTCAAGTGGGCACCCTACCCAGAGCTCGTCCGGGGCACGCCGGCGCACGTGACCATCGGCGGCACCGACCTCGCGGTCAGCGCGTACTCCAGGTATCCCGGGCTCGCCTTCCAGGCCGCGCTGTGCCTGCGGGATGCGGCCAGCCAGCTGGAGAGCGCTACGGTCGGCGGCCTCCCGCCGACCCTGGCCAGCCTGTACAGCGATCCGGCCATGTTCGCCGACTATCCGTTCCACGCAGAGATCTTGCAGGGGCTGGAGAACGCCAGCGTGCGGCCGGAGACGCCCGACTACCAGGTCCTGTCCATCGACATCTCGCACCTGGTCTCGCCGCCGGCCAGCATCAATCCGGTGAGCACCGCGACAAGCATGGCCGGCGAGGTCAGCGATGCCCTACAGCAGAAGGGGCTGATTCCGTGAGCCACCTCGCAGCAGGCCGCGGACAGGCCGCCAGGAAAGGAACGGCCCGATGAGTACGAGCACCCAGACGGTTGCTGTCGCCGCACCGACGGAGGCGCCGGCCAGGCACTGGCACAGGAAAAAGAAGCCACCACTGTCCGAGGGCGCGCGGGCCGAGCGCAAGCTAGGCCTGCTGCTATGCGCCCCGGCCGTCATCGTCATGATCGGCGTCGCCGCGTATCCCATTTGCTACGCCGTCTACCTGTCCCTGCAGAGGTACAACTTGGCGTTCCCTAACGCGGTCAAGTTCGTCGGGCTGAGCAACTACGGGGCGGTGCTCAGCTCTCCGTACTGGTGGCAAGCGCTGAAGGTGACGGTGATCATCACCATCTTCTCGGTGCTCTTCGAGTTGGTGCTCGGCATGGCGCTGGCACAGGTCATGTTCCGGACGATATTCGGCCGCGGCTTCATGCGTACGGTGGCGCTGATCCCGTACGGGATCGTGACCGTCGCCGCCGCCTACGGCTGGCTGTACGCGTGGACTCCCAACGAAGGCTACCTCTCGGCGCTGTTCAGCAACAGCGCGCCGCTGACCTCGACGGTCCCGTCGCTGGCCATCATCATCCTGGCCGAGGTGTGGAAGACCACGCCTTTCATGGCGCTGCTACTGCTGTCCGGGCTCGCCCAGGTGCCTGGGGATCTGGAGAAGGCGGCCAGGGTGGACGGGGCGACCGTCTGGCAGCGCTTTACCCGGATCACGCTGCCGCTGATGAAGCCGGCCATCCTGGTCGCGCTGCTGTTCAGGGGCGCGGATGCGTTCCGGATCTTCGACAACATCTACGTCCTGACCGGCGGCGGCCACAACACTTACTCGGTCTCCATCCTCGGTTACGACAACCTGTTCAGCGCGCTGAACCTGGGCATCGGGTCGGCCATCTCGATCCTGATCTTCATCTGCGTGGCGATCATGGCGGCCGTGTTCATCTGGGGCTTCGGGGTCAAGGCCCCCGGCGCGGACTTGGCGAAGTGAGGCACTGATGGCTACTACTACCAGGCAGAAGGCGGGCTGGGGAGCGGCAAACGCTGTCACCTTCGTGGTCATAGCGATCCCGCTGCTGTGGATCGCGTCGCTGTCGTTCAAGACGCCGGCGGCGATCACCGACCCCAGCTTCTGGCCCGCGCAATGGACCTGGGGAAACTACAGCGGAATCCTGACCAATTCGACGTTCGTCCGGCCGCTGCTCAACTCGATCGGGATCGGCCTGATCGCCACGTTCATTGCCGTGGTGTTTGCCTCTATGGCCGCCTATGCGGTCGCCCGGCTGGCCATGCCCGGCAAGCGCCTGATCGTCGCGGGGGCGCTGCTGATCTCGATATTCCCGCAGATCTCACTGGTCACACCGTTGTACAACATCGAGCGGTCGCTGAGCCTGTTCAACACGTGGCCCGGGCTGATCATCCCGTACATCGCGTTCGGCCTGCCGATGGCCGTCTACATCCTGGCCGCCTTCTTCCAGCAGATCCCATGGCAGCTGGAAAAGGCGGCGAAGGTCGATGGCGCCACGCCGTGGCAGGCGTTCACGAAGGTCATTGCCCCGCTTGCGGCACCGGGCATGGTCACCAGCGCCATCTTGGTGTTCATGTTCTGCTGGAACGAGTTCCTGTTCGCGATCTCGCTTACCTCGACGACCAGCGCACGGACAGCGCCGGCCGCGCTGGCCTTTTTCAGCGGCGGCTCGCAGTTCACCACGCCGACCGGGCCCATCGCCGCCGCGGCCGTCGTCATCACCATCCCGATCATCATCTTCGTGTCGGTCTTCCAGCGCAGGATCGTCAGCGGGCTGACATCCGGCGCGGTCAAGGGCTAGCGCGGACATCCAGGCACAGATTAAGGAGAGATCAGTGGCTGACATGGTTCTGGACCAAGTGACCAAGCGATACCCGGACGGGACGCTGGCGGTCGACAAGCTGAGCCTCAATATCGCCGACGGGGAGTTCGTCATCCTGGTAGGACCGTCCGGCTGCGGCAAGTCGACGACGCTCAACATGCTCGCTGGCCTGGAGGACATCACCGAAGGCGAGCTGCGGATCGGGGGCAAGGTCGTCAACGACAAGTCGCCGAGAGACCGCGACATCGCTATGGTCTTCCAGAGCTACGCGCTGTACCCGCACATGACGGTCCGGGAGAACATGGGCTTCTCACTCAAGCTGGCCAAGACCCCTAAGGGTGTCATCAACCAGAAGGTCACCGAGGCGGCCCACAGCCTCGGTCTGACCGACCTGCTCGACCGCAAGCCTGCCAACCTGTCCGGCGGCCAGCAGCAGCGGGTGGCGATGGGCCGGGCGATCGTCCGCGATCCGGCCGCGTTCCTGATGGACGAGCCGCTGTCCAACCTCGATGCGAAACTGCGAGTGCAGATGCGCCTGGAGGTGTCCAAGCTCCAGAAGAGACTGGGCACCACCATGGTCTACGTAACGCACGACCAGACCGAGGCGCTGACGCTCGGCGACCGGGTGGCGGTCCTTCGTGCCGGCGTGCTCCAGCAGGCGGCGCCGCCGCAGGAACTCTACGAACGGCCCGTCAACCTGTTCGTGGCCGGCTTCATCGGCTCGCCCTCGATGAACTTCATGTCGGGCACCCTGGACAGCGGCGGTCTGCGTACGCCGCTCGGGGACATGCCCGTCTCCGGTTCCTTGCGGCAGGAAGTGTCCACAGCCAGCCGTGAGGTCATCGTGGGCATCCGGCCGGAGAACTTCCAGGACCCATCGCTCGTTTCCGCCGATGTCCGGCCGCACGGGATCACGTTCCAGGCCACCATCGATGTCCTTGAATCCCTGGGCGCGGAGAAGTACGTCTACTTCAACATGGATCTCGGGAAGGCCAAGTACGTAACCGAACTCGAGGAACTCGCCAGGGATGCCGGACGCGCGGACTCCGGGGCGGCCAGCGAAACCGTCGTCGCCCGGCTTGACCCCGCCACGCGGATCAGTGAGGGCGCCAAAGTGCAGTTGTGGGCCGATGCGCGGGCGCTGCACGTTTTCGACCCGGCCACCGGCCGCAACCTCAGCGTTGCCGCCGGCACCACGGCCAGCGCCGCCGGGCAGGCCGGCGCGGGTGCTGCCGGGCATGGTGCCGTCACGCCGTCGCCGACCAGCGCGCAGACCCGCAGTAGCGCGGCCACCCAGTAGATACCCTGTCACGCTGCCCCGCCGAGTGGCACTGGCTCCTGCGGCCGGGTGGCCGGCGCGGGGCGCGGTTGACCGGGTGAGGAAGATAACCGTAACGTGACCTAGGTGCCGATCCGGGTCGCGCTGGCCGACGATGACGTTCTCCTACGCGAGGGCCTCGCGAGCCTGCTGGAGCGGTCGGGTTTCGAGGTCGTCGGGCAGTGCGAGGATGCGCCGCAGCTTCTCACGCTGGTCCGGGAGCGGCAGCCGGAGCTGGTGATCGTGGACATCCGGATGCCGCCCGGCCACTCGACTGAGGGCCTTGATGCGGCGCGCCAGATCCGGTCGCAGTTTCCGGACATCGCCATCCTGGTCCTGTCCGCGCACGTCGAGGTCGAGCACGCGATGGATCTGCTGGCCGGCGGCCAGCGCAGTGGTTACCTGCTGAAAAGCCGGGTCATCGACGTAGAAGACTTCATCGAGACGCTGAAGCGTCTCGTCCGGGGCGCCTCGGTCGTCGATCCTGCGCTCGTCGCGGAACTCGTCTCGGCCCGCCGTGCAGATGACCCGCTCAAGGTGCTGTCCCCCCGGGAGCGGGAGGTACTGGCGCTGATGGCGGAGGGCCGCTCCAACAGCGGGATATCGACAGAACTCTGGGTGACCGAAGGCACGGTGGAAAAGCACGTGCGCAGCATCTTGATGAAGCTGTCCCTTCCGGAAACCGACGATATGCACCGGCGCGTGCTGGCCGTTCTGACCTTCCTGGGCGCCCGTTAGCGCGCCAAGCGCATAGTCCCGCCGGCCTGGGTATGGACAGGGCCGCGCTTTCCGCCCGTGCCGGGCTTAGCCTGGGGGTTATGGCCGAATATCTTCCCCCGCTCCGTGACGTTAGGTTCGTTCTCGAGGAGCTTGTCGACCTTGATGGCTTGTCCAAGCTCGAGGCCTACGGCCACGCTGATCCCGATACCGTGTTCGGAGTGATCGAGGAGAGCGGCCGGTTCATGGCCGACGTGGTGGGCCCGGTCAACCGGGTCGGCGACGCCGTCGGCAGCACCCTTGACGGCGATGGCCAGGTCACGACCCCGCCCGGGTTCCGCGAGGCGTACCGGCAGTACGTCGAGGCCGGCTGGGGGGCGGTGTCCTTTCCCCCCGAGTTCGGCGGCGGCGGGTTCCCATGGCTGGTCACGGTCGTGATGCAGGAAATGATGACGTCCGCCAGCATGGCGTTCTCCCTGTGCCCGCTGCTGACCCAGGGCGCCATCGAGATGCTGACCCAGCACGGCAGCCCCGGGCAGCAAGCCACTTACCTGGAAAAGATGGTGAGTGGCGAGTGGACAGGCACCATGAACCTGACCGAGCCGCAGGCCGGCTCCGACCTCGGGGCAGTGCGCGCCAAGGCGGCACCGGCCGACGACGGCACATGGCGCATCACCGGCCAGAAGATCTTCATCACCTTCGGCGAACACGACCTGGCCGGCAACATCATCCACCTGGTCCTGGCCAGGGTTCCCGGCGCGCCCCCGGGGACTAAGGGCATCTCGTGCTTCATCGTGCCCAAGTACCTCGTCAATGAGGATGGGTCGCTGGGCGCACGCAACGACCTGCGGTGCGTCTCGGTCGAGCACAAGCTCGGGATTCACGCGAGCCCGACGTGCGTCATGTCATACGGAGATGGCGGAGGGGCGATCGGGTATCTGATCGGCGAAGCCAACCAGGGCATGCGCTACATGTTCACCATGATGAACACGGCCCGGCTTTCGGTCGGCGTCCAGGGCCTGTCCACGGCCGAGCGTGCCTACCAGGACGCCCTGCGTTATGCCCAGGAGCGCAGGCAGGGCCGGGCCGTCGGCGCCCCCGCGGGTGAATCGTCGCCCATCGTCGAGCACCCTGATGTGCGGCGCATGCTGCTGACCATGAAGGCCTACATCGAGGCTATGCGAGCCCTGCTCTACACCAACGCGGTGTCGATTGACCTGGCCAGGCACCACCATGACCGGGCGGAGAGGGAGGCTCGGCGGGAACTGGCCGAGCTGCTGACGCCTATCTCCAAGGCGTGGTGCACCGACCTCGGCGTCGAGCTGACCTCCATGGGCCTGCAGGTCCACGGCGGCATGGGTTATGTCGAGGAGACCGGCGTGGCCCAGTATCTGCGTGACAGCCGGATCTCCCCGATTTACGAGGGCACCAACGGCATCCAGGCCATCGACCTGGTCACCCGCAAGGTGCCGATGCGCGATGGCGGAGTGGTAGCAGATCTCCTCGCCCAGATGGAGACGCTCGACGGGGAGCTGGCCGCCGCCGGCCCGGAGCTGGCCGGGCTGCGGTCGGCGCTAGCCCACGGGGTGACCTCGCTGCGGGAAGCGACCGACTGGATCATGTCCCAGGGCCTGGCCAAGCCCAGCGACGCCCTGGCCGGGGCGGCGCCGTACCTAAGGCTGTCCGGCCTGGTTATCGGCGGTTGGCTGCTGGCCCGTTCGGCGCTGGCCGCATCCCGGCAGCTGCGCGATGCGAGCGGCTCCGACGCGATCTTCCTCCAAGACAAGATCGGCACTGCCTGCTTCTACACCGAGCAGCTACTCCCCCAGGTCGCCGGCCTGCTCCCGGCAGTCACTGCCGGCGCCGGACCGCTCTTCCAGGTGGATCTCACCCAGGCGGCCCTCGGGTAAGTCGGCCCGCTGATCCACCGGCCGAGAACCAGCCTGATCATCGGGCGTGGAGTTCTGCCGGGCGACGTGCAGTCCGGCGGTAGAGGCGCCAGCGTTCAGCCGCCGGTGATGATGAGGTCCGGGTCGCCGATGGCCAGGGCACAAGCCAGGCGCACGGCGGCGGCTCCCAGTAGGGCGCTGAGCGTGCATGAGCTGCGCCGACCCTCAGCGCGCTCCCGTCCGGCGCCGCCTGGTCCGGGCTTCGAAGTGGTCGACGGCCGCTTGCGTAGTGAGTATGTCGATCTCGCTCAGTTCGGTGTGGAGCTTCCGGACCTCGTCCTCACCCCAGATCCGCGAGCTGAACCGGTGATGGGTGATCGCGGTCAGCATGAGGAACCGGGCCTCCGACGCGTCAAAGCGCTTGTCCAGCCAGTCGGTACTCTCCATGCTTCCTCCTATGACGGGACGTGCTGATGATCGCCCGTGGTATGGCCGGCTCTGGCCGGTTCGGGTCGTTGCGGCCGGCCAGAGCTATACGAACAGGGTCGCGCTGCGCTCCCGGCCTTTCATCCCCGCCAGCGCCCGTCTTGCCCTGGTACTGGCGCCACCTGCGTTATTGCAGCTAGCCGGTAGGGAGATTGGGCGTCTGCCAGGTAGACCACGCCCGATCGATCCGCGATAGTCGGGATTGATCCCAGGAGGAGATATGTGCCAGCACCAGCCTCGATGCCCAGACGTACTGGCGTCGGATCGCCTGGCCGCACGTGTGGTGGCCGGTCACCCGGAGCAAGGGTGGAGCCTGCTCTGCAACGGAATCGTTCTGTTCGACGACGACGGCGCATTGCTGCCCGGTGGCCGGGGCATCGTCCCCCCGGCCCAGGCCCAAGCCCAGGTCCCGGTCGTGCTGGCTGCGGCTGCCTGACCGGACGACCCGGCGATCCCAGGAGCAGGCACGACAGCCGTGACCGCTACCGGAAAGACCGAGCGCGCCAGGGAGAACCACGCCGATCTGCGCAGGCTGTTGAGGGAGAAGCAGCCAGAATTGCTCGCGGTATTGCAGTTGGCCGAACGTCAGCTTGACCGCGAGCTGTCCGGCGAGAGCCCACTGCGGAGACACCCAGGCGCCAGCCCGGCTCAGTCGCTGCCGTAATCGCGGCGCTGGGTTAGCCGGGGCTGGCCGGCGTCGGTGAGCGGGAGCTCCACGCGCAGGGTGGTTCCCGCTGTGCGCGGGCTGTCGAGGAAGATCCGGCCGTCGAGTGCCTCTACGCGATCCTTGAGCCCGACCAGGCCGGTGCCGCGGGTGAAGCCGGCGCCGCCGACGCCGTCGTCACGAACCACTACACGCAGCACCTCATTGATGACCTCGGCGATGACGGTGACAGCCGAGGCGTGCGCATGCTTGGCCGCGTTGGCCAGCGCCTCCGAGACGACGTGGTACGCGCTGACTTCGACCCGCTCGGGCAGCCGCCCTTCCACCTGCATCTGGAGGTCGACGGGAACCGGGAAGCGGCGGGCGAGCGTCTTCAGGGCCGGGCCGAGACCGCGCTCAGCCAGGATCGCGGGGTGAATCCCGCGGGCGTACTCGCGCAGCTCATCGAGCGCGCCGCCCAGCCCGACAGCCACCCGGCCGAGTTCGGCGCTCAGCTCGCTGAGCTGCGGCGGCACCGCCGCCTGTGCCGCCCGCAGTTGGAGAGCGAGCGAGACGAGCCGCTGCTGTGCGCCGTCGTGCAGGTCGCGCTCGATGCGCAGGCGCGTTTGGTCAGCGGTCGCGACCAAACGGGCGCGCGAGGCCGTTAGCTGGGCCTGGGCCTCCGCGTTTGCGATCGCGGTCGCGACCAGCTCGGTGAAACCGGCCAGCCGCTCCTCGGTGTCCGCCGGCAGCGGCCGCCCGCGCCCGGACGCCACGCTGATAACCCCCCACAGTCGGCCCTCGACGCTGATCGGCACACCCACAGCCGAGCGCACGTCGGCGGCGGTTACCCATGGTCCGGCCTCCTCGCCCAAGTCGTCGATCCGCGCCGGCCGACCGGTCCGGAACACCAGCGTCCGGACGGTCCGCTCGCCGAGGCGGCGCTGATAGCCGACATCGAGAGGGGGGCCGGCGATCGCCGCCCAGGCGCCGACCACGGTCGCCATGTCGTCCGGGTCGTACCTGCTCACGGCCGTCAAGTCGGTATCAAGCAACCCATGGACCTCTCCGGCGACCGCAGTGAACACCTCTCCTGGTGGCGCCGCCCGGGCGACCAACGTCGCCACGCGGCCCAGCGCGGCCTGCTCATCGGCGATCGCATGCAGTTCCCCGCGTGCCTGCGCGTTCGCGATCGCCGTGGCGAGCAGTTCGGTAAAGTTCACCAGCCGGGCCTCGGTATCCGCTGGCAGTGGCTCGTCGCTGATGGACGCCGCGTATATGACGCCCCACAGCCTGCCCTGGACGGTGACAGGCGCGCCGACGCTCGCGCGCAGGTCCCACTGGCGGGCGGCCGCTGCGGGTTCGCCCGTCGCATCGAGGTAGTGGTCGATCCGCGCCGGACGGCCCGTCTCGAACACGAGCGTGGCAACGTTGTTGCCACCGAGCCTCGACGTGTTCCCGAGGTCGCCGAACGTGCCGCTCTTCCTCCAGGCGGCCACCAGCGTCTCGGTCGCCGTGCCGTAGCGGCCCAGTGCCGCTATGTCGACTGACAGCAGCCGCCCTACCTCCTCGGTGACGGTGGAGAACAGCTCCTCCGGCGGTGCCGCCTGGGCGATCAGGATCGCCACCCGCCGTAGCGCGGCCTGCTCGTCGGCGACGCGGCGCAGTTCCTCACGCGCTTCAGCGTTGGCGATCGCGGTCGCGGCCAGTTCGGCGAAAGCTGCCAGGCGCTCCTCCAGGCCGGGGGCTAGTCCTGCCTCGCGCGGGCTGCCCAGGGCCATCGCTCCCCAGAGGCGGCCCTCAACGATGATCGGCGCGCCGATGGCCGATCGCATGCCGCCGCGGCGCGCGATGGCCGTCACGACACTGGAGTCGTCGGCTGCGTACCGGTCGATCCGCGCCGGCCGGCCGGTCTGGAACACCAGCGTGGTCACATTCTGACCGCCGCGTGGCATGCGGCTCCCCAGGGCATATGGCTCACCGGTCCGGCTCCAGGAGCCGACCACCACCGTGCCGTCCGGGTCGTATCTGGCCACAATCGTGGATTCGGCCGCAAAGAGGCGGCCCACCTCCTCGGCGACTGTCGCGAACACCGCAGTCGGCGGCGCTCCGTGCGCGACGAGCGTCGCGACCCGGCGCAGAGCGACCTGCTCGTCGGCGACACGGCGCAATTCCCCACGCGATTCGGCGTTCGCCATCGCCGCGGCGACGAGTTCGGTGAAGGCTGGAATCCGGTCCTCGGCTACACGTGGCAGCGGTTCGGGGCCCGCGCGCGCTGCGATCATCACCCCCCACAGCCGCCCCTCAACGAGGATCGGGCTCCCGCTGCCGGCCCGCACCCCGGCGCGCCGGAAGGCGTCGGCGACCGACCCGGGCGGCCCGGCGAACGGGACGGCTCGCGCCGACCGGCCCGTGCGGAGAACCGAGACGGCAACGCCCTGGCCCTCCACCGTCATTCGCACACCGACTGCCAGGTGGCCCCCGTGATCGCCCCAACCCCCCATGACTGTCGCGGAGCCGTCAGTTTCATACCGCAGGACCATGGTGGCGTCTGCCTCCGACAGTCGTGCCACCTCTCCCGCCACCGCGGAAAACATCTCCTCCGCAGAGGCCCCCCTGGCGACCAGCGTCGCCACCCGGCGCAACGCAGCCTGCTCGCGTGTGAGCCCGCCGGCCTCGTCCCGCGCGGAACGCTCTTGGTCCAGGATGTCCAGCATCCGCATGGTCATCGCCGCGACCCTGGCCATCCCCCGCAGTAGCCCGGTTTCCTCAGGGGACAAGCCGTGCGACCCCGATCGCGCGAGCACGAGCCTAGCGCCGGGCGGATACTCGAGCATGGCCGCCGCGGCCGGGCACGAGCCGACCCCGGGCACCTGGAGCCAGGCATCCGCGCCGCCGGGCCGCACCTCCGCGAGCTCGGCGACGAGCGCGCTGACCTGCGGGTAGCCGACCGCCGCGACGAGTTCGCCACCGCACACAATCGCCGCCACATCCGCGTCCAGCGCCTCGGCCGCGCGCTCGACCGCCGCATGCGCGGCCGCTGTCCCGGTCTCGGCGGTCGAGACGACCGCGACGAACTCCGCGAGCAGCTGCGCCGACCACGCCGGAGCATCCATCTCAGGCGACCGGCAGGACAACCAGCGTCTGACGGCCAAAGCCGCGCCTCCGCGCGATCTTCTCATCTCCCGGGATGCCGCGATCAGATAGCACGCAACCCCCAAGCAACATCGACGGTCATATACGCTACAGGCCGGCCGCCACGCTGCCAACCAGGTGATCAGGCCCCGGCGAGCCGCCGGACGGCGCTGGCCGACAGCTCCGACTTGGGCACGAACCCGGCCACCGGCGCCTCCTGGATAAGGTCCGCGAAATCCGCCTCCGCGTGCGTGGAGATCAAGATGATGACAGGACCGCCCGAGTTGGCCCCGGCCAGCCGCCACGCGAGATCAATGCCGCTCTCGCGACCCAGCATGATATCGACCAGGACCACGTCGGGGCGCAGCTCCCTGGCCAGCCGGAGCGCACCGGCGATGTCCGACGCCACGCCCGCAACCGTCACGCCCTGCCGCGTGAGCAGGTCAGCGGCCGCCTCGAGGAAGTACGCGTTGTCGTCGACTATCAGACACCTGAGTGACACATCAGTAGCGTCGCGCGCGCACGCCGCCTGGCGCATTGCAGGTAGCAGGAATTGTGATCTCCCGGCCACAGGAGCTCCGGGTTCGCGTAGTCATGGGGTCACGCCGGTTCGGCGAGCTTCTGAGTTGGTGCGTGCGCTGCTGACGTCGTCGCTCAGCGTTCCATGCTGGCCGTGGCCTGCCATCGCGGGTAGCTGACGTCGGTCGTGGGGGCTAGCTGTAAGTCCTGCTTTCCGCTAGCCCCAGCCAGCTGCCCAGCCCCGTCCGGATCGCGGCTCGTTACCCGGAACCCGCGCTGCGGTCGTCAAGCGGGAGCTCGGCCTCGAGCGAGGTGCCGGCGCCAGGCGGACTCTCCAGCCAGATGCGGCCGCCGAGCGCTTCGACGCGATCCTTGAGCCCAACCAGGCCCGTTCCGTGCGCGAAGCGGGCGCCGCCAACGCCGTCGTCGCGGACCGAGATCCGCAGGACTCCGTCGGCTGCCCCGACGCCGACCGCAACCGAGGGCGCGTTCGCGTGCTTGGCCGCGTTGGTCAGCGCCTCGGAGACGACGTAGTACGCCGCGACTTCCACGGGCTCCCGCAGGCGGCCCATGGCCCGTACGTCCAGCTCGACCGGAACGGCGGAGCGCCGGGCGAGGGCCTTCAGCGCCGGCCCAAGACCGCCCTCGGTCAGGATCACGGGGTGGATGCCGCGCGCGAACTCGCGCAGTTCGTCCAGCGCGTCCGTGAGCCCGGCGGTTACGCCGTCAAGCTTTGCTTTGAGCTGGCTGAGCTCCGGCGGCATCGTCGCCTGCGCCGCACGCAGCTGCAGCGCGAGCGAGACGAGGCGGTGCTGTGCGCCGTCGTGCAGATCGCGCTCGATCCGCCGTCTCGTCTCGTCGGCGGTGATCACGATTCGCGCCCGCGACGCGGCCAGCTCGGCCTGCGCCTGGGCATTCGCGATCGCCGTCGCCACGAGATCGGTGAACGCGACGAGACGCTGCTCCGTTCCCGGCGGCGCGGGCTCGTCGCCCCTTGATCCGACGTTCATGAGGCCCCACAGGCGGCCCCTGACCGTGATAGGCACGGCCACCGTGGAGCGGATACCTTGCTGGCGCGCGAACTGGCGCGCACGTGCGTCCTCGTCGTACCGGTCAGCACGAGCCGGGCGCCCTGTCTGCTTTACCCGTGCGCTCATGCCCTGCCGGGCGTCGAAGCGAGGCGGGTGCCCGGGTGACACGGGGGAATCGCCGGTCGCACTCCATGCGGCGACCACCGTCACCGTCTCATCTGCCTCGTACCGTCCTAGTATCGTGATGTCGGCAAGAAGGAGACGGCCGGCCTCCTCGGCAACCGCGGCGAAGACCGCCTCCGGAGCCGCCGCTTCCGCGACGAGCGTCGCCACTCGCCGCAGGGCGGCCTGCTCGTCCGCGACCGCCCGCAGTTCCTCGCGCGCCTGCGCGTTCGCGATCGCGGTCGCGGCGAGCTCGGCGAACGCCGCCAGACGCTCCTCCAGGCGGACCGGCAACCCGGCTTCGCGCGAATATGCCATCTCCAGGGCCCCCCAGAGACGACCCTCGACGCTGATCGGCGCGCCGACAGCGGATCGCATGCCCAATTTGCGGGCAACAGCCGTAACGGAGCTGGAATCGTCAGCCGCGTAACTGTCGACCCGCGCCATCCGTCCCGTCTCGAACACGAGCGTGGTCACGTTCTGGCCGCCTAGGGGCGCCTTACTTATGGGGCCAGAGGGCTGAGCCATCGTGTAGGAGCCGACCGATGTAGCGACACCGTTGGCGTCGTACCGGATCACGCCGACCGCTTCGGCGGCAAACAGCGGGCCTACCTCCTCGGCGACCGCCTGGAAGACGGCTGCCGGGGGTGCCGCTTGCGCCACGAGCAGCGCCACCCGCCGCAGCGCGGCCTGCTCGTCGGCGACCGCCCGCAGTTCCTCGCGCGCCTGGGTGTTCGCGATCGCGGTCGCGACCAGGTCGGTGAAGTCGGCTAGCCGGTACTCGATCCCGCTGGGGAGCCCGTCCGGGTGCAGCGAACCCACGGTCATCACGCCCCACAGCCGGCCTTCGACGCTGATCGGCGCGCCAGCCGCCGATCGCGCCCAGTGGCGCGCGACCGCGGTCGCGGGCGCCCCTTCGTCGGCCAGGTGATCGACACGCGCAGGCTCGCCGTCCTCGAATACCAGGGTCGCCACGTTGCGGCCGCCTAGGCTCACCCGGCGGCCGACGAAGCTGGTGTCGCCGTCCTTGCTCCAGCCACCCGTGAACTCGATCGCCTCCCCGGAGTCGTACCGGCCGACCAGGCTGACGTCCGCGCCCGGGACGACACGCCCGACCTCCTCGGCGACCGCGGCGAACACCTCGGCGGGCGGCGCGGTGCGAGCGACCAGCGTCGCGACGCGCCGCAGCGCGGCCTGCTCGCCGGCTACGGCGCATAGTTCGACACGGGCCTGCGCGTTCGCGATCGCCGTGGCGGCCAGTTCCGTGAACGCGGCGAGGCGATGCTCGGTCTCGGCAGGCAGGGATTCGGGCCGCGTCCGTGCCGCGATCACCACGCCCCACAGCCGCCCCTCGACCGCGATCGGGCTCCCTATGCTCACCTGAACGCCGGCCCGCCGGAAGGCGTCGGGGACCGAACCCGGCGGGCCGGCCAAGCGGACGGTCCGGGCAGGCAGGCC
>Ga0335085_10010510_pt1 | contig 13814 bp, 14 predicted proteins | sample Lox_Sample_45_FD_206712 | JGI IMG/M metagenome (GOLD analysis project Ga0335085, IMG submission 206712) | Soil microbial communities from Loxahatchee National Wildlife Refuge, Florida, United States - Lox_Sample_4.5 | ecosystem: Environmental > Terrestrial > Soil > Wetlands | place: USA...
TTGCCGGGGCTACCGGGAGATTGTCGTCGTTTTCTTCGAGTGTTGCCGTTTTTTTGGCTTCCGTTTCATCTTTCGCTCGCTACGCTCCGCGGCATGGACCGGCACTGTGGCATTGACGGTTGTGCCCCCGCCAGGGTAGGACTCGATGCAGAGCTGCCCGCCAACCAGTTTTAGCCGCTCGCTCATGCTGGTAAGTCCCAGGCCGCGGCCTTTGGAAGCCGTATCCTGACGGAAACCAACGCCCCAATCTTGCACGGTAAGCGCAATTTGGGAAGCCGAACCTGCCAGCGACACGCGGAAGCGCCGCGATTCGCTATGTTTCACCGCATTTTGCAGGGCTTCCTGCAGCACCCGGAAAAGGCACAGGGAGACATGCTCCGGCAAATTTTCCGGAAACTCTGCGGCATGAAATTCAATCTGCACATCCTCTAGGTCCTGCAACTCACGGCAGAATCCCTTCGCCGCAGCGGCCAACCCAAGCAGCTGCAACTTCGAAGAATGCAAACTGTGCGACATCGCTTGAATGTCGCTGGCCAGCAGCGAAATGCGCGTGCACTCGCCGGCGATTCGCTGCTGCAGCGCCACCTCGGAAGCAGGCATGTCCTGCCGCAAGCGTTCCAGATTCACGGCCAGCAGCCCGATCCGTTGATTGATGTCGTCGTGAAGTTCCCGCGCCAGCCGCGAGCGCTCTTCCTCCTGCACTTCAATCAGCCGTTGATTCATCCGCGAAAGCGCTTCTTCCGCCAATTTTTGCTCGGTCACGTCAACGCAGGATCCGATGTAGCCGGTAAAGCTGCCGTCGAGCTCAAATCGTGGCACGCCTTGATCCAGTACCCAGCGGTATTCACCATCCGCGCGGCGCAGGCGGTAAGTCATGCGAAACGCCACGCGCCGGTCAAAGGATTTTGTGTACGTCTCAAGACATTGCGAAAAGTCTTCCGGGTGCACTCCCTCCGCCCAGCCGTTCCCCAACTCCTGCTCAATACTACGGCCGGTGAAATCGAGCCATGGCTGATTGAAATAATTGCAGAGCTTGTCCACGCCGGACATCCAGATCATCACCGGCGCGGTATTCGCCACTAGCCGAAAGAGCTTCTCGCTCTCGCTGATGGATTGCTGAGTCGGAGGTGCCGGATTCACTTATTATTTAACTAACACGCGAAATGGGGAGTTGCAATGTCACTCGTCACTTGGAAGGAGATTGGTGCGGTCGAGTGGATTCGAACCACCACGGTATTGCTACCGCCAGCCCCTCAAGCTGGTGCGTCTGCCAGTTCCGCCACGACCGCACTGAGGTAAGAACAGCTTCTTCATTCTAGCCGCGCCCGGGAAAACCAGCAAGACACGGAAAGCGCCTGCCTCCAGGAGCGGCTGCGGCAAATTCCTTACGGCTTCGCCGGCGCCGGTTGCACCGGAGTGGAAGACTGCGGCGCGGCTGGCGCCGGAGTCACCGGAGCAGGAGCCGGAGCCGTCTTCGGCGCGGGCTTGGAAAACTTCTGCAGGATCGAGCTTCCGCCGCCACCTTGCTCCACGGCACGATCCACGCGCACCACCATTGCCAGCGCGCAAACCATGAACATGATCGCGCACCACGTGGTCGCCTGCGAAAGAATCGTTGCCGCGCCGCGCGGGCCAAAGGCGGTCTGGCTGCCTGCGCCACCAAATGCACCGGCAAGGTCCGCCGCCTTACCGCTCTGCAGCAGCACCACCACGATTAGCACGAAGCAATTGATGACGAAGAACGGCGTGAGAATGTAATTGCCCCAGGGAGCGCGAAACCCAATCGCAATGATCCCGAAGCCAATCAGCAGCGCGATCGTCCATTTCATCCAACCAGGCATTTCCTGCACCTCAATTTTCTAAGCTTTCCAATCTCTTTCGCCCCGGCTCCCGATTCTCACCGCGGCCAATCCTTCACAATGCTGGCGAATGATTTCGGGTCCAGGCTGGCTCCGCCAACGAGCGCGCCGTCGATTTCCACCTGCGCCATCAATCCCTGAATATTGTCAGGTTTGACGCTGCCGCCGTAGAGAATCCGCAAGGCGGCCGCTTGGCTGGCGTTGAACAGCTCCGCCGCACAGTGGCGAACGAACTTGTGTACGGCCGCAGCAATTTCCGGGGTCGCCGTGCGGCCCGTACCTATTGCCCAGACCGGTTCGTAAGCTATTAGGATACGGGAGAATTCCTCGGGGGTCAACGCGCCCACGCTCCCCTGAAACTGCCCTTTGCAGATCAGTTCGGTGCGGCCAGCCTCGCGGTCCGCCAGCATCTCGCCAATACAAACGATTGGCGTAAGCCCCGCGGCCAGGGCCGCTTTTGTCTTTTTCAGGACCGTTTCGTCGGTTTCTCCAAAGAACTGCCGCCGCTCGGAATGCCCGATGATCGTGCAGCGGCAACCCAGTTCCACCACCATCCCCGTGGAAATCTCGCCCGTGAACGCGCCTTCCTTTTCCCAAAAAACATCCTGCGCGGAAATACCGATGTGCGTCCCCTGGGTGGCTTCCGCCGCTGCCGCAAGGCTTGTAAACGTCGGCGCGATCACAATGTCGCAGTCGTGCACGCCCGCAACAAGCGGATTAAAGGCGGAGAAAAACGCGCGCGTTTCCGCCTGGTTCTTGTACATCTTCCAATTGCCGGCGATCACGCGGCGTCGTTTGGGATGGCTCATTTGTCGGTCAGGGCCTCCACGCCCGGAAGCTTGCGGCCGCCAAGAAACTCCAGCGAAGCGCCGCCGCCCGTCGAAATGTGAGAAATCTTGCTGGCCAGCCCGGACTGATGCACGGCCGCCACCGAATCGCCGCCGCCCACAATGGAAGTCGCGCCGCCCGTGGTTGCCGCCGCCACGGCCTGCGCAATCGCCAGTGTCCCTTTGACGAACGCGGGCATTTCGAATACGCCCATCGGCCCGTTCCACACAATCGTCTTGGCCCTGGCGATTTCCTCGGAATACCCCGCCACGGTTTTCGGGCCGATGTCCAACCCCATCTGATCCGCCGGAATTGCGCCAACGTTTACGATGGTCGCGGGTGCATCGGCCTTGAACTCCGGCGCCACCACGTTGTCCATCGGCAGCAGCAGCTTGAAATTTTTCTGTTTTGCCTCGGCTAGGATTTTCTGCGCCAGGTCGAGCTTGTCTTCTTCCACCAGCGATTTCCCGATCGAGAGCCCCTGCGCTTTAAGGAATGTGTACGCCATGCCGCCGCCAATCAGCATCGTGTCGGCAATCTTCATCAGGTTTTCGACGACTTCGATTTTGTCGCTGACCTTGGCGCCGCCCAAAATCGCCACAAACGGTCGCGTGGGATTGCTGATCGCCTTCCCGATGTACGCAATCTCCTTCTCCATCAGCAAGCCGGCCGCCGCCTGCTTGACGAATTTCGTGATACCCACCACGCTGGCGTGCGCGCGGTGCGCCGAACCAAACGCGTCGCAAACGAACACGCCATCGCAAAGCGCCGCAAGCTGTTTCGAAAATGCCTCGTCGTTCTTCTCCTCTTCAGGATGAAACCGTACATTCTCGAGCACCAGAATGTCCCCATCCGAGAGGCTCTTGCTCTTCGATTCGGGCACACTTCCCACGCAATCGGAAGCAAACCGTACCGGCCGCCCGATCAACTCTTCCAGTTTCTTCGCCGCCGGCAGCAGTGAGTATTTCGCATCCGGTCCACCCTTCGGACGCCCCAGGTGCGACGCCAGCACCAGCCGTCCGCCCTTCTGGATGGCCAGGCGCAGCGTCGGCAGCGTCTCGCGGATGCGCGTGTCGTCGGTCACCACGCCATCCTTCAGCGGCACATTAAAGTCCACGCGGATAAACACGCGCTTCCCGCGCAAATCGAGGTCCTGAATCGTCAGTTTGTTCATGGTTCGGTCCGTTTGGAGGTCATCCGTTCAGTAAGCCGAAAGGATAACAGCGAGCAGCGAACAGATAACAGGAAGCCAAGATCCAACGACAAAAATCGCCCCCGAGAATGGTTCCTGCTCGCTGCTATCCGTTATCTGCTATCCCTTCTCATCAGAACTTCGACGCAATAAGCTTGATCAAATCCCGGCACCGGCACGAATAGCCCCACTCATTGTCGTACCACGCCAGCACCTTCACACACTTGTCGCCGACTACCTTGGTGTACCCAGAATCCACGATCGACGAATGAGGGTTGCCGCGAAAATCCACGGAAACCAACTCTTCCTCCGTGTAGCCGAGAATCCCTTTCATCGGCCCGTTCGTCGCGGCCTTCAGAGCAGCGTTAACGGAATCCTTCGTCGCGGGCTTGTCCACAAACACGGTAAGGTCCACCACGCTGACGTTCGGCGTGGGCACGCGCATTGCGTAGCCGTCGAGTTTCCCCTTCAATTCCGGAATCACCAGGTGCAGCGCTTTGGCCGCGCCGGTGGAGCTCGGAATCATGCTCAGCGCCGCCGCGCGCGCCCGCCGCAGGTCCTTGTGCGGCAGATCGAGCAGCTTCTGATCGTTCGTATACGAGTGAATCGTCGTCATCGTGCCGCTGTGAATCCCGAACGTGTCCTGGATAACCTTGGCCACCGGCGCCAGGCAATTCGTCGTGCACGAGGCATTCGAAACCACGTGATGCTTCGCCGGATCGTAGCTCTTGTCGTTGACGCCCAGCACAAACGTCCCGTCCGGATCATCGGCCGGCGCGGAAATAATCACCTTCTTCACCGGCGCGCGCAGATGCTTCTTCGCCTCGGGTCCCTTGGTGAAGAGTCCCGTGGATTCCACGACGATATCCGCGTCGACGCTGGCCCAATTAATCTCCGCGGGATCCTTCACCTTGAAAACCTTGATGGCCTTGCCTTCGATGCTGATCGAATCGTCCGTGTGCGTGATGGTGTGCGGCAAATTCCCGAGCACAGAATCGTATTTCAACAGGTGCGCGAGCGTCTTGGCATCGGTGATATCGTTCACCGCGACGAACTGGATGTCCTTGTCGTCAATCGCGGTACGCACAATATTGCGGCCGATGCGGCCGAAGCCGTTGATTCCTACTTTGATGGGCATGCTTCCTCCGATGCGGGATCGTGATTTGCGGCGCTGCATTAGGCCGGCGCAACGCCGCGGGCAGAACTAAAAATGCTAGGTGGAGTGTAGGGAAAAGTCAACGAAAGAGGAACGTCGTGCGTCACAAAAGGGCAAAACTGCCTGATTTGCGAGACAAGAGTTAACCGTGGTCTAGCCGATGATAGGCTCTTCCCCACGAAGATGCAGAATCTCTTATTGATTCTGTTGATGGCCGTGTCGCCGCTGGCCGCCGAATCAACTGAGCACGCAAACCACCAGGATTGGAGTAATTGCAATGCCAGTGAATCGGAGCAAGTCATCCAAGGATGCACCGCAATCGTCCAGGCTGGCCAAGAGTCCAGCCAACGGCTAGCGGAAGCATTTCACAATCGGGGCATCGCCTATAAACGCGAAAATAAGTTCGCCGACGCGATCGGAGATTTTACTCAGTCACTCCGACTGAACCCAGACTACGCCGAGGCTTACTACCAACGGGCTTTGGTGTACGGTCACCGAGGCGAATATGACCAGGCGCTCCAAGACTACAACCAACTCATTCATCTGAATTCAAAATTTGCCAAGGGGTTCTACGGTCGCGGATGGGTTTACATGCACATGGGAGATTACGACCGTGCCAAACCTGACCTCGACCAGGCCCTGGCGCTCGACCCCAAATATGTCGATGCCCTTTGCGAGCGCGGGTTATGGTACACGCACAAGAACTACATAGACCAAGCCATCTGGGATTATAGCCAGGCTCTTGCGATTGACTCGTCTTACGCCGACGCATTTGTTTTGCGAGGTAATGCATATAGCTGTAAGCGCCAATACGACTTGGCAATAAGGGATTTTGACTGGGCGCTTACGCTAGATCCCATATCTGCTGACGGATTCTACAATCGCGGCCTTGCGTACGAGTCTGAAGGTGACTTTTCCAAGGCAATTCCAGATTTCGACCAGGCTTTGCGACTTAAACCCGGTGATGCGGATGCGTACTTGGGCCGTGGCTGGGCCTATTCACAGAATAAAGATTACGACCGAGCAATTCGGGACTACAGCCAAGCTTTGCAGATCGATCCAACGAACGAACGCGCTTTGAGGAACCGTCGTGCAGCCTACTTCGACAAGGGCGAATACACAGACGCATTCGCTGATTATTGGCGCTTACGGCGGATAAAACTGGGCGCTTGGGGGATCACGATTCGGCTGGGCCTACTGCTTATTTCAATCGGCATTCTTATTAAGGTCGCCCTGAAACGACTCTGAGATCAACATTCCCAGCACAGACATTCATGGAAAGACGCGAGCTCCATCCTAATCGGGAAATTGTTTGATAGAGCTCACTTTATCTCCCCGGAAATGCACAAAGACTGTCTTATCCGGCGGGTGGCCGTAAATCCAGTCTTCGGTGTCGTAGCCTTCGGCGTCGCGTTCGCGCACTTTGCGGTCGGGCTTCCCTATCGCCGCCACAACCTCGTCGCGATCCATCCCGAGAACGGCCTTCCGCTCGGTGATCGCCTTCTTCATTTCCGCCGGCAGCGTATCAATCCACTGCACCGCGGCGGAGCGCGTCCCGCCGAAATCCAAAAAAGGCGAAAGCAGTTTCTTCAGATCGTCCGGAGTCAGGTCCGGAATCGCTTTGGGGAATTGCAAGTAAAGCGTTCCGCCCAAGCCCGGCTGGATCCCCTGGGGACCTTGTTGTTCTTCCGGTGTCACGGTTGTCTGGCCTTGCGGGTATCCCCCACCCCCCATGCCTACCTGGATGTTCTGCCACCAGTGCGATTTGGGCCGGCCACCGCCATTGATGTCCACAATGATGGTGTGTTCCCGAAATTCGAGTTTCGTGATTTGCGTGGGATCCCCGGTGTTGATAGCCGCGCCATGCGTCGCCACGCTGCGGTCCAGATACTCCTGGTTCAGCGGCTTGTCCGTATAAATGGTGAAGCCATCTTTGCCCGCGGGAATCGGCTTGCGCGCCTTGGCAAATTCGCCCGAAACGAAGCGGATCAACGCGAGCCTGGACATTTCGGTCAGCGTCGCGCTCTTGCTCCCCGCAGCGTTGGCATTCCCGCCCGACTGCTGCGCCGGTTCACCCGCCAGCATGATCGGCAGCACGGGTATGGATTCTCCTTCCAGCGAATGATCCGAGGTCGTCGCGGGTTTCGGCGTCAACAGCGTAGACTTCGGCAAATCCGCCGCAGCGAGCAGGAGGATCAGAAACGGTATCGAAAGCCAATTGGACATGACGAAAGCACGGCGCCTATCGAACGCCTAGCTTATTTTATGATGCGGCGAGCCAATTGAGTAGTGGCTCTGTCTCTATCAGGGTGAGATCACCGTGACGCCCTGCCGGTCAACGCGCATCGGCAGCAATTCCCCGCCCGCATCCAGTACCGCCTTTTCTACGCGTTCACGGGCTCCAGGCTCAATCAACAGCACCACGCATCCCCCACCGCCCGCGCCGCACACCTTCCCGGCCAATGCACCTTTGCGCCGCGCGTTCTGGATGATGGCATCGATTGTCTTGGTCGAGATAGTCGGCAGGTTGCGTCGGCGGAACGTCCACTCGGCGTGCATTAGGCGCCCGGTCTCTTTCCAATCCCCGTTTTCGAGCGCAACGCGCATTTTTTGTGCGATCTGCGAAATGTGCTCGATATTGCTCTGCACGGACTTCTTCCCGTCAATGTGCGCCTTGAACACTTCCCAATTGTTGATGCCCGATTGCCGCGGCTTGCCCGTGTAACAAACCACCAGCCGCCGCTCGAGCTCGTCCAGGTTCAGCCGCAACTCAATGCGACGTTCGCCTCCCGGCATCAGCTCGATGGCCGCCGCCCCGCCAAATGCCGGCGGGTAGTGATCCTGAGTTCCCGTGGGCACGCGAATCACGATCGCTTCGGCGTCCCGGCTGATGTGAATCCAGTCCACTTTGCTTTTCCCGGCTCCGGTAAAACGGTCCAGCGCTGCGCAAATGGCCACAGCCATGGCACTCGAGCCGCCTATGCCCGCCCCGGCCGGCGCTTCAGAATTCGTCGTCAGCGTGAACCCGCCTTCCGGCCGGAAAAACTTCACAATCTCGGCCAGCAGCGGCAAGCGATATCGTTTGGCGCGCACCAGCGCGGCAAACGAAGCAAAGGATTCCGAGCGATTCGTGTCAAGCGACACTAACTTGATGCGCGAATCGTTCGGGGCTTGCGTCTCGATCACGCAATGCGCGTAGCGCGAAATGGCCGCGTTGAGCGTCAGCGCCCCGGGATGAAAAAGATACAGCGGCCAGATATCCAACGTGCCGCCTGCCAGATCAACACGTGTCGGTGCCTTCGATTCGATGCGCATGTGTGAGGCTCGCTGGTAGCGAGCACATGTTAGATTATCGAAACGGCGGCCTACTTGCCGCCTGCATTTGCGGCGCGGTTGCGAAGGAGTAGCGGCCCGGCTGCCTCGCGCGCGGCAATGGCCGGGTTGGGCTCAAAACACCGGCGGCAACGCGCTTCGTACGCGCCACCCGCACCGACAACAATAAGCTCTTCGCTTTCCACAAGCCGCTGCGTGTGCACCGCAGGATTCCCGCACCGCACGCAAATCGCCAGCAGCTTGGTAATCTCTTCGGCGATCGCCAGCAGGCGCGGCATCGGTTCGAACGGCCGCCCGCGATAATCCGTGTCGAGTCCCGCTACGATCACGCGCTTGCCGAGATTCGCCAGCTTGGTGCAAACATCTAGCACTTCGTCCCCAAGGAATTGCGCCTCGTCAATTCCCACGACCTCGGTGCGCGGCTGCAGTTTTTCCAGAACCTCCGCCGCCTTGGCCACGTTGTCCGAGGGAATTCCAAACCCCGAATGCGAAACGATCTCGTTGGCGGCGTATCGCGCATCAATGACCGGCTTGAAAATCTGCACGCGCTGCCGCGCGATCTCCGCGCGCCGCAGCCGCCGGATCAACTCCTCGCTCTTGCCGGAGAACATCGGCCCCACCACAACCTCGATCCATCCCATGTTGCCCTTCACTATGTCCACACATCTTCTCCTTGAGCCAGTAAACCCCGAACTTCACGAACCCGCGGCCGCGGCACCGCGGTACATCTTTGAATTATAAAACGGAGCAAACGCCGTCAGAACCGCCAGCCGGAAAGACTCCTGTCGCACAATGCGATTGCCCGTCAAAACGCCCCATGCCCCTTGCCCATCCCGGATGCCCGCGGCCCCTGCGAAACGATCGATCGCTACGCCCAGCTCGACCTTCCGGTGCAGCACCTCTCTCGCCAGCGCTTCCGGCAATTCGATGCTGCCGCTGCACCCGAAATGCCCGCGAAACCCGTCGCTCACAAACGCCCAGCTCTCCAGAAACACCCGCCGAATTCCATTCTCCGTGACCACGTCCAATCCGCCCTCGAGCCCCACAAAATGTTGCGCAGCCGTGGACGATTCGCGGAGCAACTTCTGCAGCGCTTCGGCGCGCTGTCGCGCTCCCCGCATCAATTCCGCCCGTGAAGACGGCGTGTGGCCCACCCCGCTTTCCACTTCATAGCCGCGAATCTCCACGACCGCCTGCGTCGAAAGTGCCGCCGCAAACTGCGCCACCGCCTCCTCCACAGCCAGCAGTTTTGGCTTCCGCGTGCTGCCAACGGCGATGTGGCATGAAGTCATCAGGCCCTGCCAGCGCAGTTTACTGAGAAATTTCCCAAAGATTAATGAAGAAATTCCCCGGCCTGAGGAAAACAGGAGGAAATTCCCCCGGTTCGGGAAGACTTCCACCAACCACGAAAAAACCGAGGCCGGTTTCCCGGCCTCGGCCTGTCTGGAGAGAATCACTGCGGAGGATTCACTTCAGTGATTCTCAGTGGATGGTGTACGAGGCCATCACCACACCGCTCTGCGAGAGGTTCGGCCCGCTAGCGATTGCCTTAATCGTGCTCGTTGCCGCCACTGTGACGGTGCACGGATTCGCGCACGGCGCTAAGCTCGTCGTCGGGATCGAACCATTCGTCGTGTAGTAGATCACCACTCCCGGCAGTGTGGACGTATCGCTTATCTGCACCTGCTGCGCTCCGGTGTACGTCCCAGAGCCCGGCGTGAACGTCGGGTTCAGCGCTGCCAGCGAGTATGCCGCCACCGATGTCCCGCTTTGCGAGATGCCCGGCCCAAGCGCCATCGCCCGGATGGTCGTATTGGCCGTGAACGCTGGCAAGATCGTGCACGGACTTGTGCAGTTTGCCGAAGACGTCGTCGGGAATCCACCGTTCAACGTGTAGTAGATCGTCACACCCGGCGTCGCCTCATTGATCGTCACTGTCGTCGGCGTTGTATAGGTCCCCGCCGCCGGCGAGAACGTCGGATTCTGCGCCGCAATCGTGTAGGTCGCCACGACTGTGCCGCTCTGCGAGATTCCAGTCCCAGCCGCCATGGCCCGGATTGTGGTGGTTGTCGAAACCTTGCTCGGCACCACGCATGGGCTGTTGCAGGACATGGATGAGGTCGTTGGGAACGATCCGTCCGTCGTGTAGTAGATCGTCGCGCCGGGCGTCGCATCCAAGATCGTCACCGAAGTCGGACTACAAAACGTCCCCGAGCCCGGCGAGAACGTCGGACTGACTGCCGCAATCGTGTAGGTTGCCACGGTGGTGCTACCCTGTGATGCACCCGTTGCGACAGCCATTGCCCGGAGCGTAGTGGTGATCGAGATTTGGACGCCACACGGACTCATGCACGAAGACGACGAGGTCGTGGGAAGTGTTCCATCCTTCGTGTAATAGATCTTCGCCCCACTGGTGCTATCCGTGATCGTCACCTGCACCGGCGTCGAGGTCGTGGAATAGGTCCCTGATCCAGGCGAAAACGTCGGTGCCGGTGCCGGCGGACCTAGTGGGCTAACGCCAAGCGTCGCAATTGAGCTGCTCACGCCACTGAACCTGGCGGTGATCGTCACGGTGCCCACGGCTACACCGGTGGCAAGTCCGGACGCATTGATCGTCGCCGCACCAGAATTCGAAGAAGTCCAGGCAGCTGTGCCCGTCAGATCTTGGACGCTGTTGTCGCTGAATTGACCCGTTGCGACGTATTGCTGCGTGCTTCCTACATAAATGGAGCTGTTCGCCGGACTGATGTTGAGCAACGTAAGCGTGGGAAGCGCCGCGTTGATCGTTTGCGTAAGCATTCCGGTGCTGCTCGCGAAGTTCACATCGCCACTGTAGATTGCGTTGATCGCATGTGCGCCAACGGCCAACGCTGAGGTCGCAAAGACCGCCAGACCATTCCCGCCGAGTGGCACTTGCGCGAGTAATGTGGTGCCGTCAAAGAAGCTGACCACACCAGTAGGAGCGCCCGGCTGGGTCACAGGAACCACAGTAGCGGTAAACGTCACCGGCGATCCTGCGAACTGCGGATTTACATCTGCGGCGAGCGACGTGGTCGTCGGCAATGGCATCACGACGAACATGTACGAAGCCAGATTTCCGATTTTGGGAGAAATACTTGCACTCCCAAAGCCGTTGCTATCTTGTGCCTTCCTCACCATAGGTGGCGAAGGCAAAAACCGTGTGCACACCCAAAGGCACACCACTGAAGGAAAGACTGTAACCGCCCGGATTGGAACCTGCCGGTTTGTTAGCAGTAGCATGTTGCCAGAGCCCTTGCGCCGTATCCAGCTGATAGTAAAGCGCCGTTGGAGGTGGCGCCAATGGCGAATAGGCACTTGTTACAGAGGCGATGAACGATGGGCTGCGATTCATTGTAGCGAAAAGCGCATAGCCGCTGAGTGTGTGTGCATCCGTTACGCCTTGAAGCTGGGTGATAAGCGGTATGCTTTGGATCGCGTCCGGGTTAAGAATTACTACCGTATTGTCCGTATTGGAGAGGTTGGGAACATAGATGGTCTCCGTCAGCGGATTCAGCGCCAGCCACGAAGGAATGATCCCTACGGGTATAGTGGTAAGCGCATTGCTCGCGCCATCGATCGAGGTAATGGTGTCCCCGATGTTGAAGTTGGCCAGATAGGTCTTGTTTGTCACCTGATTTACGGTCAGTGCCCCAGGCGCTCCAACGAAGACGCAACTGGTTGCGTACGAAGTACCGTCAATGATGGTTACGTCGTTGGATAGCTGATCTGAATTTTTTGGAAGTGGCGCAGATTTGCCGTCAGGACGGAAAAGCCGAGAGACAACGCGGTTGCGCCGATGAGCAAGTCCGAGAACGGAAGGACCACGCCTTTGCTCCGCTGCTCTCCGTCGAGTTTCCCGGCCAGCATCGCTGTCTCTTTTGTGTACGGGTACACGGTCAAGTCTGCCAGCAGTTCATCGAGGAAGGATTGCCGGTGGAGACGCTGGGCGGGAGTGCTCGCGCGATAGAGTCCGTGGACGAGTTCTGTCAGGGCGATTGCGGAAAGAGCGGCTTCCTGGTCGCCCGCCACGGTTACCACGCGCTCGATCAGCCGTTCGACGCTTTCGCGACGCCGTTCGGAAGCGATGATTACGCTGGAGTCCAGGATCAGTCCCATGCGGGCGGGTCGAGCGATTCGCGGTGGCTCTCGATAGCGGCCTCTAGGTCTTTGGCGAAGTCCGCATCCATGACCGCCGTCGAGCCATGTTCCCTGGCAAGGCGGAGAGATTCCGATAGCAGCCGGACATGCGGTTCGGCGGGACGCACAACGGCCACGGGCCGCGCGTCCGTTTCGATGACGACCTCCGCGCCCTTGCGCACGCGATCGAGCAGCGATGCGAAGTCGCTCGCCGCTTCCGCATCCGAGATGTGGATCACTTCCTTAACGTAATTATATACGGAAACTCGGATGGCGGCTCAACGCTCAACGAGATCCCCCGCAGAATCATATACACTTTCCTGCGGACTGCGGGGGGCAGACCAGAAGCATGCGGCACCCAAATTCGTTTCCCTGGCTGACGTGTCGGCCACCCGCCTTCAACACCGAAGCATGTGGCACCCCAGATTTCTCTACTCATTCGTCTGTCGGCCACTCGCCTGGGTCCGCAGAAAATCGGTTCGAATCTGGCTTGCCACGGCCGACTTCGTTAGACGTCCCCGGGTTCCGAACCTAGCCGATGCACTGGCCGTCCTCGTCTATCTGCTCTTCGCAAGGTCTACGCTGGAAAGGTGGTTGGATAACTTGCAAAAAAAACCCACTACAACTGACGAAAACAGACTTTCCTCTCCAGCAAAGAGATAGCTCCAGGATGTAGGCCCTATTCCCAGAATAGCGAGTAATGACGTGTGAGCGTGAAGTGGCTGGTCTCCCTTGCTCATCATGACGAAATTTGACGCCTGTTCCGATTGACCACCTAGGTCAAGAAGACCATTTAGGCGAAACCCATCGGCAAGCGGCGCAAACCAGCGTAGTTCAGACGCATTTTTCTTCAGCACCGTAACTGAAAGCGGGCTTCGATTCATTTCTGCCACGACGGCGGCGCACAAATTCTCTTTCGATGCCAATGTTGCCCGATACTTGCCAGTTAGATAATCCTCCTCTAAGACGCTTGCCGCTTTCACGGTTGTCGCGCGGGTCCCATGAAGGGAGTTGTCATGCGCGAGCAAACGCTCAATCGCATGCGCCTCCCCGGAACTGAGCTGCACCTCATCACTCCGTAGTCCCTGGAGGGAGAATCGGCGTTTTACCAGCGCCTGGGAGAGTTGAAACTGCTGATCTGGAAGCAGCTCAGAGATGTGTTCGAGGAACCACCAAGCAAATGTTCCCTTCACTTTTGCGATCTCTGGGTAGCCCGTTTCCCATTCTAATCGAACCACCTCTTGAGCTATCCGGAAGAGGTGAGGCGTAATCTGGCCGAAAATCGTAT
>Ga0335085_10010511_pt1 | contig 13814 bp, 10 predicted proteins | sample Lox_Sample_45_FD_206712 | JGI IMG/M metagenome (GOLD analysis project Ga0335085, IMG submission 206712) | Soil microbial communities from Loxahatchee National Wildlife Refuge, Florida, United States - Lox_Sample_4.5 | ecosystem: Environmental > Terrestrial > Soil > Wetlands | place: USA...
CGGCGCTCTTCACCCAGAAACCCGGCGCCCTGCGGACCACGCCGGAGCCGGGGCCGGCCGCGGCGGGCGGCGCGCACCGCGAGCGGTGATGCCGGGCGGTGCCGGGCCGCGGCTAATACCGGGCCGGGTCCGTGATTGCAGACTCGCCCCGCGCCGGCGGCTCGTCCACCATCCGCCGTCCCCTGCCCCAATGAGATTTGAGCATTTCGCCCTGAACGTGCCCGACGCGCGCGCCATGAGCCGCTGGTATGTCGAGCACCTCGGATTCAAGGTCGTGCGCCACCGGGACGACGCGCCCTTCACCCATTTCCTCGCCGATGAGAGCGGCCGTGTGACCGTGGAGTTGTACAGCAACCCCAAGGCTGCCGTGCCCGATTATGCCGCGCAGCACCCCCTGGTGTTCCACTTCGCCGTCGTGGCGGCTGATGCGCGTGCCGAATGCCAGCGCCTGGCGAAGGCCGGCGCCCGGCTCTTCCTCGAGGAACCGCAGCCCGACGGCTCGATGCTCATCATGATGCGTGACCCGTGGGGCGTACCTTTGCAGCTCTGCCAGCGGGCCAAGCCTCTATGAGCATCCGATTCCTCCCCCGTCTTCATCCCTCGCGGTTGGGTCTGTGTCTTCTGCTCGGCGGCGGCGCCGCCGCCGCCGCCCCGGCGGATACCGGCCTGCTGTTCTATGCATCGGCCGACCACGGCACCACGGCCGACTTCTCCGCCGGCGGCACCCCGGCGCCGACGTTTGACTACGAGGTCAAGGTCATCCCCGACGGCGCCCGCGGTCCGGCGCTGCAATGCGGCAACCTCCAGCGGCTCGCCTGGCGGGCGCCGGGCAACATCTACGCCCAGCGCGGCACCCTCTCCTTTTTCTTCCGCTCGCGCTATCCGGTGGGCCCGACCGCGTTTCCGATCTTCCGCGTCGGCTACGGCGACCATTCGAGCTGGGACATGGTCTGGCTGCGCATCGACTACAACGGCCACGGCTTCGACGCCTTCGTGACCGACGCGAGCCTCGCCCGCACCCGGGTCTCGGTCACCGTCGCGCCGTTTCCCAAGCCGGACGAGTGGACACACCTCGCGCTGTCGTGGGATGAAACCCGCGGCATCCGGTTTTACGTCAACGGCCGGCTGGCAGCCAAGGTCGACACCACCGCCGTCTACAACGCGGCCCTCGACCAGTTTGGGCCGTTCTCGCGCATCATCAGCCCGTTCAACGTCCAGAGTGACTACAATTTCGTCCGGGGCGGCGACATCGATGAGCTCCGCATCTACGACCGCATGCTCGACGACGACGCGGTCGCGACGCTGGCCCGCGGCGGGGCGGTTGCCGGCCTCCCGCCGCTGCCCGCGCGCAGTCTCGCCGACGCGCGGTGGCGCGACGAGTGGTGGTGGCGCTACGGCTGGAACCGGCCCGACGATCCGCCGCCGTACTACGCCGGGCCGGCGATCGCGGTGCGCAAGGTCGAGATCCACGACGCCTACGACCTGAAGCGCTGGTGGTGGAAGGCCTGCGACGGCATCCGCGAGACGACCTGGCCCGGCGTCTTCAACCGCTCGCGGCTGCCGGGGCGCAACGACTACTTCCAGCTGCCCGACTGGGACTGCTATGTGCAGTCCGGGAAGGCGATCACGTTCGTGATGCCCGACGAGCCGTGGAACCACCTCGAGATCTCGGGCGCCGCGTGGGGCAGGATGGAGTTGCTGCCGGCCGGCACCGTGGCCGAGGACGCCTACCGGGCCCCGGCCGAACGGCTGCTGTTCGAGCGCCCCGAGGGGCAGGAGAAGACCGTGCACGACCTCGCGACCCCGATCACGGGGCGCATGATCCGCTTCACCAACGTCGAACAGGAGGAGCCGATCGGCGAGCTGGCCGCCTATGACGTGACCGCCGGCCGGGAGCCGGCCGGCAGCCGCAAGCTTGTCTACCATCTGGCTGCCGAACCGGCGGCGGACGGAGGGCAGAGCCTGCCGGCGCTGCGCGCCTTCATCAACGGCCGCTTCGAGCCCGACGAGCGCGCGACCCTGTATGCCCGGCCCGACGACGCCGGCCCGGTCGCGGCGGCCGTCGCCCCGACGGCCCCGTCGCTGCCCCTGGTGCACATCCTGGTCCCCGACACCTGGGATGCACTCACCGACGGGCTGGACGGCATCGCGATCGACCTGCCGGCGCTGCACGTCGCGCCCACGCACGGCGATTGCTTTCCGCTCAACATCCAGGTGAAGGACCCGCTCTGGCCGATGCGCAACATGTGCGACTTCACGTTCAGCGTGAAACCGGGCGAGGCCAAGACCCTGTGGCTCGACCTGCGCGACCGTCTCCTGCCCCCAGGCCGGGCCCTGTGGATCTCGATCGCCGGCGCGGGCGCCGATTTCGGCGCCGGGTCGCTCGCCGGCGCCGAGGTCCGTCTCGTGTTCAAACCGCGGGCCGCCGCGCTCGCCGAGGACACGCTCGACCGCTTCACCCAGGCGCGCGACAGCTACGCGATGCTGGTCGAGGAGCATCCCCACAGCGACAAGTTCAATCTCTGGAACCGCTTCAAGGGCGACCTCCAGGACCTGTTGCGCGTCGATCCGGAAAACCGGCTCGGCCGGCAGTACGCCGCCGTCGCCCTGGACGAGCCACCGCCGCCCTACACCCAGCCCGTGCCGCCCGCGGGCGTGCCGCTCTGGGCGTTCCGGCAGGTGCAGCTCCTCGCCCGGGTGAAGCATTTCGTCGAGTGGTACATCGACCACCGCCAGGTGGCCTACGGCGATTTCGGCGGCGGCATTTCCGACGACGTCGACCTGGCCAACACCTGGCCGGGGGTGGCGCTCATGGGCTGCGATCCGGACAAGCTGAAACTCTCGCTCCACCGCCTGCTCGAGGCCGCGATCACGAACGGCATGTTCACCAACGGCCTCTGCACCATCCAGGCCGACGAGCTGCACGGGTACGAGGAGGGGATCGATTGCCTGAGCGCGAACCTGATCCTCGACTACGGCAATCCGACGCAGCTGGAACGCGCCATGGCCACCGAGCGCGGAATCGAGCGCATCACCGGCATCAACGCCGCCGGCCACCGCCATTTCCGCACCTCGTACTACAACGGCAACAAGATGGCCACCGAGGACCCGTGGGGCTACGCCAAGGCCTACTCGTATCTCGTGCTCCAGCCCGGGCAGCTGCTCGTCGACTACGACGGCAACCCGGAGGCGAAGCAGGTCCTGCTCGAAATGGCCGACGGGCTGCTGGCCCACCGGGAGTCGGACGGCCACGGCCACTACACGCTGCCGAGCGCCATCCATTTCAGCGACGACAAGGACGCCCGCGCCACCCGCGGCTATTTCCCCTGGCACGTGTTCTGGGGCGCCTGGCGCTGGACCGGCGACCACAAATATCTCACGCCGATCCTCGATGAGGGCGTCAGCGGTCTCATGGTCGTCAACGCCAACGCGCTCGACTGGCTCGGCGAGCGGAACGACCTCGGCCGGCGCATCCTCGAAGGCGAGAAGGGCCGGACGCTCGACACCCGCCCCAACGACGGTCGCGGCACGGAGCGCGCCTCCACCTACCGCTACACCGCCCGCGACCACTTCCTCTGGCAGCTCACGGGCGACAAATCCTATCTCGAGCGTCTCTACGCCGCGCAGATCGAACAGTGCGATCTCCTCGACTACATCAACACCGAGGGCAGCCTCTGGATCGACCGCGTCGGCGTGCCCTATGCCGAGCTGCAGCGCGCCCGCCTCGGCGGCGTCGCCCTGCTCCGCAACGAGCTGTATCCCGGCCACACGGTCAGCTGGCGGTTCGCCGCGCCGGCCAACGACGGGAGCGTCGCCATCCTGATTCCGAACGCGACGCCGACCGGCTTCAAGGTCATCGCCTACAACCTCGAGACCACGCCGGTGCACGCCGCCATGACCGGCTGGAACATCGATCCCGGCGTCTGGGAGATCACCCAGGGGATCGACACCAACAACGACGACTCCGCCGACCAGGCGATCGAGTCGCGCACCGTGACGTTCGAGCGCTCGCGTGCACTCGAACTGACCTTCGCGCCGCGGGCGACCACCGTCCTGACCTTCAAGCTCAAGACGCCCGGCGTGCCCTATTGGCAGCGGCCCGACCTCGGGATCAGCCGCGCCGACGTCACCGTCGGGATGGATGCGCTGCTGGTGACGGTCCACAGCCTGGGTTCGGTGCCCGCGCCGGAGTCGCGGATGGTCTTCCGGACCGCCGAGGGTTCGGTCGTCGCTTCCAGCGTGATCCCGCCGCTGCCGGCGCCGGTGGATCTCTTCCCCCGGACCGAGGTGATCACGCTCCAGTTGCCGCGCGGGACGAAGACCGCCGGCGGGGCCGTGGTCATCGATCCGGACGGCCGGTTGCAGGAAATCACCACCGTCAACAACGCCGTGGGGTTGTAGCGCGCGCCGGCTCCGGATCACTCCGTCCGCTGCAGGTCCGCCGCCGCCAGGGCGCGGGCCTGAAAGCGCACCTCCCGGATCGCGCCCTTGAACCAGTACACGCGGTTGAGGCGCACGCCGAGAGCGGTGCGCCCGGCGGCGAATGGGGTGACGTTCACCGCGCCCTCCAGTTCCTCGACGCCGTTCACGAAGGACGTCATCCGCCGCCCGTCGTAGCGCAGCGCCACCCACGTCCAGCGGTCCGCCGGGTGCAGCCGGGTCCGGTCGAGCAGCGCGCGCCGGCTGTCGCCGCCGAGCAGGAACGTGTCCAGGGCCCAGCGGCGGTCGGACGTCAGGCGGATTTCCATCGTCGCGCGGTTGCCGTGTTGATCCTCGATGTGGAGAAAACGCTGCTCCGTCGCACCCCCCGCCTCGGGCCGGATCAGCGCCTCGATCGTGAACGCCGCCATGCCCGCCAGCGGATCGACCGGCAGGATCAGGCCGTCGCCGACGCCGTTGAACCGGACGGCCGCCTCCGCCGTCACCCGCGGCGCGCCGAGCACCTCCGCGACCTGGCCTCCGATCGACTGCAGGTTGTCCAGCCTCCAGACAATCGGCGCCGCCGGCCCGGCGCCTTCCGCGAGACCCCGGCAGGCGGCCACCCCCAGGACTGCCGCCAGCCAGCGGCTCCATCGCAGTGTTTTGCCGGTCGGGTCCCTCACGATCCGGGACAACATTCGGCCGCGGCGCGGTCCTGTCAATGAGCGCCGTATTGCGCCGTTGCCTCGTCGGACTGGTTGGATTTTTGTCGAAACCCCTCCAGCATGAAACCGGGCATCCTCCGCACCGTCGCGCTCGTCGCGGGCATGGGCCTCGGCATTCTCGTGCCGCCGGCCGCGGCCGCCGCGGCCGCGATCCGGTGGCTCGTGATGGGCATGCTGTTCCTCGTCTTTCTCGACACCCGCCTGTCGCGGTCCTCGCTCCGCCCGAGCCACCTGGTGCTGCTGGCGGCGAACGTGGCGATGGGCTTTGCCGCCTGGGGCCTCGGCTGGGTGGTGGGCGGGCGGGACGTGGCGTTGGCGGCGTTTTTCGCCGGCATCACCCCGACGGCGACCGCCGCGCCGGTTGTGACGAGCTTCCTGCGTGGCCGCGTCGAATATGTGGTCGCGGCTTTTCTCGTGACCAATCTGGCCATTGCGGCCCTGTTGCCCGGGTTCCTCCCGCTCGTCCTCGGGCGGACGGCGCCCGCCGTCTTCGGCGACGTGCTGGCGAGCGTCGGCCTGGTGGTGTTTGCGCCGATGGCCGCGGCGTGGCTGTTGCGGACGGTGCACGCCCCCGCGGCCGGCTGGCCGCGCCGCCTGCGCGACCTTTCCTTCGGGATGTGGGTGGCCGTGCTCTTCCTCGTCACCGCCAACGGCTCCCATTTTCTCCATACTCATCCGGAGCTGGCGGTCGGGGCGGTCGTCAGGATCGCCGCCATCACCGCGGCGGTCTGCGCGGCCAATTTTGCCCTCGGCCACCTGATCGGCGGTCGGGAATTCGGCCGCGAGGCCAGCCAGTCGCTCGGCCAGAAGAACAATTCCCTCACGATCTATCTCGCCCTCGCCTACGCCGGGCCGCTCGTCGCCCTCGGACCGACCTGCTATGTCGTCTGGCACAATCTGTGGAATTCCTGGCAAATTCACCGCAGCCGCCGCCCCTGACCGGCCGGACACCGGCGAAACTTCGTGGCCGCAATCGCGTCTGAACACGGAGCCCGGGATTGACGCCGCCCGGCCGCCATGAGCGAAAAACCCTCCCACATCATCCCCCTGGCTGGTGGTTGCCTCGCGGCCCTGCTGCTTTTGCTCTGGCTGATCCGCCGGGAAAACGTGGTTCCGCTCGAGCCGGCGGTCTCCGGCCCGGCACCCGCCACGCCGCTCCCGACCTCCGCCGGGCCGTCACGGGCGGCCGCCCCCACCGTCGCCGGCCAACCGATGGCGCCGACCCCCGCCGTGCTGCGGGCCCTGCGCGACCTGCCGCATGCCGGCGGCGCCCGCGCGCAGGAGGCCGTCCTGACGTTCACCAGCGCGGAAGCCTACCAGCGCTTTCTCGCCCGCGCCGGCAGGCTGGGTCTGACCATCCTCGGCCGGCTGGACGCGCTGCTCACGGTGCGGGTGCGCTATGATTCCCTCGCTGCGCTGGAGAACGACGTGCTCGCCAACCCCGGCGACTACGCCGATGCCGGCGCCAATTTCTTCATCAGCATCCCGCCGGTCCCGCCCAAGCAGGATCGCGCCGCAGAGAATCTTGTGCCGCTGGGCAACCATACGCTCGGCTTTCTCGGCGTCACCGGCGACCACAGCCAGTGGGGCCGCGGCGTCACCATCGCCGTCCTCGACAGCGGCGTGGCACCGGACGCCACCTTCGGCTCCGGCCGCGTGCAATATCTCGACATCGGCCTCGGCGCCGCGCCCGGCACCGGCGCCGACGACGGGCACGGCACCGCCGTGGCGGCGCTGGCCGCCGGCCAGTCCCCCGACGCCCCGGGCGTCGCGCCGGACGCCTCGGTCCTGAGCATCCGGATCACGGATGCCAGCGGGCAGAGCGACATCTTCACCGTGGCGCAGGCCATCGTGGCGGCGGTCGACGCCGGCGTGCCGATCGTCAACATCAGCTTCGGGGGCTACGCCACCACCGGCGTCCTGACCCAGGCCATCGATTACGCCACCCAGCGCGGGACCGTCATCGTGGCCTCGGCGGGCAACGACCAGGCCGCCCAGCTCACCTGGCCGGCGGCCGATCCGCGCGTCGTCTCCGTCGGCGCCGTCGACGCGCTGGAGCAGCAGGTCTATTTTTCCAACGCCGGCCCGGAGCTGAAGCTGACGGCGCCGGGTTACGGGGTGCAGACCGCGTGGCTCGACGGCCAACGCGTCGATTTTGACGGCACCTCTGCCAGCGCGCCGATCGCGGCCGGCGCGATCGCGGCGCTGATGTCGACCACGCCCGGGCTGAGCGCGACGCAGGCCGCGCAGGTGCTCGAGCAATATGCCAGCGACGGCGGCGCCCCGGGGCCGGATCCGAATTACGGCGACGGCATCGTCAACCTCGGGTGGGCCATGAATCGCAACAACGCGTTGTATGTCGACACGGCCCTCGCCGGCCAGTTCTACGACGCCGCCACCGGCCAGATGGAGTTCGTCGTGCAGAACCGCAGCGGCCAGGGCGTGGGCGGCATGATGCTGAGCGTCGACGCCGGCGGCGCGACCACCACCTACGCGGTTCCGCTGCTCGGTCCGGGAGCCACCTACGTCGTGACGCAAGCGGTCGACCAGACCAGGCTCAAGGCCGGCGGCGGGATCGTGTTTCAGACGCAGCTCACGAATCCCGCGGGGCTCGTCGACCAAGTGCCCGCCAACAACCGCAAGACAAGCGCGCTGGCGCCGCCGACGCCGTAGCGCGGGCGCTGACCGCGGAAACGCGCCGGGAGCATCGGCCCGGCCGTCGGAGGACCCGAAATCCCGCGCCCGCCGGTTGCGTTCCGGCCCCGGCCATCTACGCTGACAGACTTTACCCCATGAATCTCAAAGGACTAGGGACCAAGGCCCTCCACGCCGGCCAACAGCCGGATCCCACGACGGGTGCGCGCGCCGTGCCCATCTACCAGACCACCAGCTACGTCTTCCGCGACACCGAGCATGCCGCGAACCTTTTTGCGCTGAAGGAGCTCGGCAACATCTACACACGGATCATGAACCCGACCACGGACGTCTTCGAACAGCGCGTCGCAGCGCTGGAGGGCGGTTCCGGGGCGCTGGCTCATGCCTCGGGGCAGGCGGCAATCACCGATGCAATCCTGAACATCGCGGGCGCGGGCGACCACCTGGTGTCGGTTTCGCAGCTCTATGGCGGCACCTACAATCTGTTCCATTACACCCTGCCCAAAATCGGCATCGAGGTGTCGTTCGTCGATGCGCAGGATCCCGATGCCTTCCGCCGGGCGGTGCGCCCGAACACCAAGGCGTTCTACGGCGAGGGGCTGGGCAATCCGGCGCTCAATATCTTCCCGTTCGAGGACGTGGCGAAGATCGCCCGCGAAGTCGGCGTGCCGCTGATTGTCGACAACACCTGCCTCACGCCGATCCTCAACCGGCCGTTCGAGTGGGGCGCCAACGTGGTGGTCCACAGCTCGACCAAGTACATCGGCGGCCACGGCACTTCCATTGGCGGAATCGTGGTCGACGGCGGCAACTACAACTGGGGCAACGGCCGGTTCCCCGGCTTCACCCAGCCGGATCCGAGCTACCATGGTCTCGTGCACTGGGAGGCGTTCAAGAGCTTCCCGCCCGCCGGGGGCGCAAACGTCGCCTACATCCTCAAGATGCGCCTGCAGTTGCTGCGAGACATCGGCGCCTGCCTGAGCCCGTTCAATTCATTTCTGATGCTCCAGGGCCTGGAGACGCTGCACCTGCGCATGGCCCGAATTTGCGAAAACGCGCTGCAGACCGCCGAGTTCCTCGCGGCGCACCCGAAGGTCAAGTGGGTCAACTACCCTGGCCTGAAGTCCTGCTCCAGCCACGCCGCGGCCAAAAAGTACCTGCGCGGCGGCTTCGGCGGCCTGCTCGGCTTCGGCCTCAAGGGCGGCTTTGAGGCGGGCCGGAAACTCATCGAGGCGCTGAAACTGTTCTCGCACCTCGCCAACATCGGTGACGCGAAGTCCCTGGCCATCCACCCCGCGAGCACGACGCATAGCCAGCTCACGCCGGATGAGCAGGTGTCCACCGGCACCTCGCCTGACTACGTGCGGCTGTCGCTCGGCATCGAGGATTTCGCCGACCTCCAGGCGGACCTGGAACAGGCGCTGGCCAAGGCGTGACCGACCGGCGGCCCCGTTCCGGAAAACCACGGTTTCATGTCCGGGAGTTGATGGGAAACCGCGGCGGCCCGGGTCCGGTGCACGCTGGCGACTTGGGTTTTGCCAGTTGGAAGCCCCGACGCTAGCGATCGGGCCATGAAATCGTACCGCAAGGAGCTCTGGTTTGAGGTTCCACGGCGGCGGGCGCTCCTCAATATCACGTCCCAAGTCGAGCAATGCCTGGGGGACAGCGGCATCCATGACGGCCTTTGCCTGGTGAATGCCATGCACATCACCGCCAGTGTGTTCATCAACGACGACGAATCCGGCCTCCACGCCGATTTCGAGCGCTGGCTGGAGACGCTCGCCCCGGAAAAGCCGCATTCGGCCTACGACCACAACCGCACCGGGGAGGACAACGCCGACGCCCATCTCAAGCGCACCGTGATGGGCCGGGAGGTCGTCGTTGCAGTGACGAATGGTCGACTCGACTTCGGTCCTTGGGAGCAGATTTTCTACGGCGAGTTCGACGGCCTCCGTCGCAAGCGGGTCTTGGTGAAAATCGTCGGGACCTGACGACCGGAAATACATGCCCCAGATTCAGCTGGCTTTGCCGGACCGCCAGGGTCACATTCATCGAGCAGCGGCAAGCGGGTCTTCAAAACGCCTGACCAAGGCACAATTCGTCTGCTTCGTAACTCGTTGATAAGATAAATGCCGCCCATTTCTGATTCTGGCCGCTTTTCGACCATTTTATGGCCATTTTTGGTCTTTTTTTGGCATTTCTGAGGTATTTTTGCCAATTTTGCGGCCTCAATAAGCATTGCTCAATATTCTTGGATTGCCACCGGGCCGGAACTAATTTTGAACGCCAAGCCCGCCAGAACCAACTAACCACCGCCTGCCCAACTTAACCAAGGCCCTGTTTTGGACCTAAAGCAGATCAAGCAGATCATCGATTTGATGAAACGCTCTGAACTCACCGAGTTCGCGGTGGAAGAAGAGGGTTTCAAGCTCAAGATTCGCCGGGGCCACAATGGCTTGCCGCAGGTGTCATCCAGCGGGGGAACGCTCCCGCCCTATGTGATCGCCGCCGACGCAGGCGGGGCAGCTTCCCCGGCTCCGGCCGCTGCCGGAGCGGCGGCAGCCGTTGGCGGAGGTGGGGAAAAGGAAGAACCCGGCATCACCTACATCAAGGCGCCGATGGTCGGCACCTTTTACCGCGCGGCGTCTCCCGAAAGCCCGCCGTTCGTCGAGGTCGCCGCCAAGGTGCAGGAAAATTCGGTCGTCTGCATCATCGAGGCCATGAAAATCATGAATGAGATCCAGGCGGAGGTGAAAGGGGCGGTGATCGAGATTCTCGTCGAAAACGGTCAGCCGGTCGAATACGGCCAGCGCCTGTTCAAGGTCAAACAGGGCTGAGAGCCGCGGCCCGCGGCAGGACCTTTTCGCGTCCGCGGCATCCCCGTTGTGCACTGACGGCCTCACGGCGCATGATTCAGAAGATCCTCATCGCCAATCGCGGCGAAATCGCCCTCCGGATCGTGCGGGCCTGCCGCGAACTGGGCATCAAGACGCTGGCGGTCTACTCCGAGGCCGATGTGCAGTCGCTGCACGTGCAACTGGCGGACGAGGCCATTTGCATCGGCGGCCCGAAGAGCTCCGACAGCTACCTGCGCGCGGAACGGATCATCAGCGCTGCGGAGATTGCCGATGTCGATGCCATCCACCCCGGATACGGTTTTCTGTCCGAGAACAGCAAGTTCGCCGAGCAGTGCGAATCCTGTAATATCAAGTTCATCGGACCCAAGGCCCAGAGCATCAAGATCATGGGCGACAAGGCCGTGGCCCGGGACACCGTGCGCAAGGCCGGCGTGCCCACGGTGCCCGGATCTGATGGACCGGTCGACTCGGAGGCCGCCGCGGTGAAGATCGCCCGCAAAATCGGTTATCCCATCATTATCAAGGCCGTCTCGGGTGGCGGCGGGCGCGGGATGCGCATCGCCCACAACGACGTCTCCTTCGCCAAGGAATACCACATCGCCAGGGCGGAGGCGGAAAAAGCCTTCAACGACAGCTCGGTATATATCGAGAAGTACATCCAGGCCCCGCGGCACATCGAGTTTCAGATTCTCGCGGACAGCCATGGCAAGGTGATCCATCTCGGGGAGCGCGACTGTTCGGTGCAGCGGCGCCACCAGAAGCTGATCGAGGAGTCACCTTCGCCGTTTCTCACCTCGGACCTCCGCAAACGCATGGGCAAGGCCGCAATCCGCGCCGCCGAGAGCGCCGAATACGAGAGCGCGGGCACGATCGAATTCATCGTCGATTCCCACGGCGAGTACTACTTCATCGAGATGAACACGCGCATCCAGGTCGAGCATCCGGTCACGGAGGAAGTCACCGGGATTGACCTGGTCAAGGAGCAGATCCGCATCGCGGCCGGCGAGAAGCTCAATTTCGACCAAAAGGATGTCGAGTTTCGCGGTCACGCCATCGAATGCCGCATCAATGCCGAGGATCCGACGCGCAATTTCACCCCGTCGCCCGGCACGATCGGGCTCTATTACGCGCCGGGCGGGCACGGCGTGCGCGTGGATTCGCACATCTACAGCGGCTACACGATCCCGCCGTATTACGACTCGCTGATCAGCAAGCTCATCGCCCACGGGGACAACCGCAAGATGGCCTTGGAACGCATGTACCGGGCCCTCAGCGAATATCTCGTCCGCGGCATCAAGACCACGATCCCGCTGCACAAGGCGATCCTGAGCGACCCCGTGTTTATCGCCGGCAAGGCGACCACCGCCTACCTCGAGGAATTTCTCAGCCGCACGCCGCCGGATTTGTTCTGAGCGCGGGCCGGCCGGCGGTAAACGAGATCCGCCCACTCTCCCAAACGCCGTGATTCCACGGCCCAGCCGGTGGTAGCCCGGGCAAACGCAGCGCGCGTCGCGCCCAGTTCCCGCGCGAGAATGCCGCTCAGCACCAACGCGCCGCCGGGGTTGACCGCCCGGGTAAGCGCCCGCGCCTGCCGCTGGAGCACGTCCGCCTGGATGTTGGCCAATACCAGCCCCGCCCGGCGCCGCTTCAGCCCGGCAGCGAGATCGGCGACGCGAAACGCCAGCCCCGGTCCGGCACGGTTGAGTGCGGCGTTCCTCCGGCTGATCCGCACCGCCGCCGGATCGAGGTCAAAGGCGAATGCCGGGCCCAAACCGAGCCGGACCGCCGAGATGGCCAGGATGCCGGAGCCGCAGCCCGCATCGATGACGCCGTATTGGGACGACCGGGTTCGGCCTCCGACGGCGCCCGCTGATCCCGCCCGGAACCGGTCGCGCACCCGCTTCGCCGCCGCGGCCTGGGTGACGAGCCGCCGGCAACACAGGCGTGTCGTCTCGTGATTGCCCGTGCCAAAGGCCATTCCGGGGTCGAGCCAGACGACCTCGTGGCCAGCTGGGAGGGCAAAGGCCCCCCGCTCCCACACCGGGACCCAATGCAGGCGCCCCAGCCGCCACCGGTGAAAATGCGCCTTGTAGCTCTCCCGCCAGTCAGCGTCAGCCATTGCCCGCAGGCGGGGCGGGCCGCGCCGCCACGCTGGGGGCAGCGCCGCGGACAACGCCCGCCCCGCGGCAATCGCCGCCGCGCGGGACTGGAAATAGCCCGCCGCCACGACCCGGCCTGTCGCCTGATCTTCCAGCACCGCCCAGGGTGACTCCACGTGTGCGGCGACGGTGGCGGCCTTTCCGCGCCGCACCGAGAGCCGGCACTCCCACAGTCGCATGTCCGCACGCTGCGCCCCGTCCGCGGCGCGTGCAACGGGATTTCCGCGACGGCTCCATGCGGGTGCGAAACCAGTTGCGGCAGCCGGGGCGGCTGGTGATAAGAACAGTCCGGAATCGGTTACCGCCCCTGCCAGTCATGAATCGTCCATGGGCCCTCGTCGCGCTTGCCATCATGCCCCGCCTAACCGTCCGCGCTGACCCCATGATCCCGCCGCCGGCTCACTCCGATCTGACCCCCGCGGCCGTACTGGCCACCATGGAACGGGCGGCCGACTGGCAGCTGGCGAATCCCTCCCGGCATCCACCCACCGATTGGACCCAGGGCGCATTTTACGCCGGCGTCATGGCCCTGGCTGGAATCGCCGACAGCCCACGCTTCCTCGACGCCATGGTGCGGATGGGTGAAGCCAACGCCTGGCAACCCGGGCCGCGGCCCTACGACGCCGACGACCAATGCGTCGGCCAGACCTACGCCGAACTCTACCAACTCCGCCACGACCCGCGCATGATCGCCCCCATGCGGGCGCGCCTGGATTGGATCCTGGCCCATCCCAGGGACGGCAGCCTCGAATTCGATCCGGTCGAGAATCCGGCCGCCCGCGACCGCTGGTCGTGGTGCGACTCGCTCTTCATGGGTCCGCCGGTGTGGACGCGACTCGCCACCGCCACCGGGGACCGGGCCTATCTCAATTTCGCGGTCGAACACTGGTGGATCACCTCGGACTACCTCTACGACAAATCCGAACATCTGTTTTTCCGCGACAGCACCTATTTCAACCGGCGGGAGTCCAACGGGAAGAAGATCTTCTGGAGCCGCG
>Ga0335085_10010512_pt1 | contig 13814 bp, 11 predicted proteins | sample Lox_Sample_45_FD_206712 | JGI IMG/M metagenome (GOLD analysis project Ga0335085, IMG submission 206712) | Soil microbial communities from Loxahatchee National Wildlife Refuge, Florida, United States - Lox_Sample_4.5 | ecosystem: Environmental > Terrestrial > Soil > Wetlands | place: USA...
CGCGCGTGACGGCCGGCGACGCGTCACGGTGCCGCCGGCGGTTCTCCCGCGGGCGAGCCTGCGCGCTGGAGCAGCGACGCAAGCCGCGCCTCGAACACCGAGCGCGGCAGCGCCTCGTCGATTCCGGCTGCGAGCACGGCGCGGCGCAGTGCGGTGTCGACGTGCGAGTAGAAGCCGACGATCCGCACGGCACGCGAAACCGGATCGGATTTCAGCGCGTGCACGAGCGCGGCGGGGTCGTCCGTCGCGTGGAGATCGAACAGCAGCAGCGCGGGCGGCTGGCTCGCGCACGTGGCGGTGACGCGCGCGGGGGTTTCGAATGTGACCTCGACGCCCGCGGCGCGGGCGACGGCGGAGATCTTGGCGGCGAAGTAAAGATCGGGAGCGACGGCGACGACGGCGGGCAATTCGGCGTCCTTCGGGCGGCAGGCCCCAGCGTGGAACACGTCGCCCGGCTCCGTGGAGGCGGCGCCGGGCGTTCGGGCGGCAAGGGGCTTGCCTTGACAACAGACTAGCCCCGCCGGGCGCGACACGCAAGCATTTGCAGCGCGCCCGCGCGTCCGGCCGGGGGCGCGCCTCGCCCTGCCGCGCTCAGGCGCCGAGCGCTCGTGCGACGAGCGGCAGGCTCACGTCGTAACGGTACGAGACGTTCATGTGGCCGTCGTCGAACTCCTCGTACGTGTGGGCGATGCCGCGTCGCTCGAGCTCGCGCACGAAGATCCGCGCGCCGTGGTGGAGGTGGAACTCGTCCCGCCCGCCGCAGTCGAGGTAGAGCAGCGCGAGCGACTTGAGCGCCGCCTCGCACGCCGGCAGGCGCTGGAGCGGATCGAAGGCGAGCCAGCGGCGCCAGACGTCGTCGCGAAACTCCCCGGTCGCGAGATCGAACGGCAGCGCGACGCCGAGCTCGGCCCCGGGATCGGGAGAGTAGCACGCGGCCATCGCGAGGATGTTGAGCGCGAGCAGGTCGTCGTGGCTCTTCTGCCGGCTCGACTCGAGGCGCTCGAGGAACGCGCGCGCGCCGCCCGCGCCCTGGATCACGGTGCAGGTCCGGGGCACGTCGACGCGGTAGCAGTAATCGAAGTAGAGATCGCCGCTGTGCGAGGCGACCGCCGCGAACAGCTCCGGCCGCGTCATGCCGAGCGTCAGCGCACCGAAGCCGCCCGAGGACTTCCCGACGACGCCGCGGTGCGCGCGTTCGGCGCGCGTGCGGAACGTGGCGTCGGCCCACGGCACGAGCTCGTCGGTCAGGTGGTCGGCGTAGCGGCCGGTCGCGGTGGAGTTCAGGTACTGCGAGCCGCCGAAGCGCGTGAAGCAATCCGGCATGACGACGATCATCTCGCCGCAGCCGCGCGCGACGAGCGCATCGAGGCGGTCGTCGAGCGAGGGCGACCACGGATCGTCGTTGAGCAGCCGACGCCCGCGCCCGGTGAAGCCGGGCAGCACGAAGATCACCGGATAACGCCGTGCGGGCGAGCCGTCGTAGGAGGGCGGGAGCCACACCGGCACGCGCCGCGTCGCGGGATCGCCAGCGGGATTGCCGACGAGCACGCGGCTCTCGAACTCGTGGATCTCGACGCGCCCTCGCGTCATGGGAGACCTCCTCTCGCGACGGCGTCCGGCGCGGGCGCGCCGAAGACGCCGTTCGCGCCGCCCGGCGAGCGATCCTGCAGCACCGTCACGGCCCGCACCATCTCGCTGTCCGCACTCCAGTCGGAATAGCGGGGCCTGAGCGCGGCGAGCGCCGCGGTCGCGGTCTCGTCGAGACGCGCCTCGACGAGCGCGAGGAAGAGACTCCGCTGCAACCACGGGTCGGATGGATCGAGCCGTGCGGCGACCTTCGTCTCGAGCAGCGCGAACTTGGTGCTGCGCGCTCCGAGCAGCGCGCCGAGCCGGGCGTGCGGCTCGGGCTCGCCGATCCCCGTGCGCACCGCGTCAAGCAGCGCGCGCCGCGCGCCGACCGTGTCGTGCGCCGCGAGCGCAGCCTGCGCAGCCGCGAGCGCCGGGCGATAGGCCGTCGAGTCGTCGTGCGCGCCGAACGCCTGCCAGGCGCGCTCGGCGCCTGCGCGCTCGCCGGTCCAGAGCAGCGCCCAGCCGAGCCAGTACGCGACGTCGAGGCGCGGCTCGCGCGCATCGAGCGCGCGCCGGAACGCCGCGACGGCGCCCGCGGGATGATCGAGGATCAGGAGATCCGTCCCGACCTGGAACCAGCGATCGCTGGCGTGTGCGTAGAGCCGCTCGAACTCCACCCCGTCCCAGAACAGGAACTCGTCCGGGCCCGCGCCCGCGGTCGAGTCCGAGAACTGCGTGTAGAAGTAGGAGGCGAGCGACGGATCGCGATAGAGCGCGCGGAGGGCCGCGCCGTTGCCGGACTGGAAGCCCGCCCAGGGCGGGAGCGTCGTCAGGAAGAAGTGCGTGCCGCGCGCGGGCGTGGGCGTGGCGCGCTTCATGGCCGCCTCCAGCTCGCGCGCGAGCCTGGCCGCACGCTCGAAGTAGTAGGGCGTCCAGTGCGAGACCGGGCTCCACGGTCCGGCCCCGACCGAGAACTCGGGCAGCGCGCACGATGCCGCGTGCCACCACAGTCCGCACAGCACGCACGCGAGGAAGCCCCAGCGCGTGAGCCTCGCCGCGACGAGCGCGACGAGCACCGCGCCGCCCACCGCCGCGAGCGTGTAGAAATAGGCGCTCCAGTACCACACGACCGGCACGACCGGGACGGTGAACGCGAGGAGCCAGAGCAGCGCGAATGCGACCGCACCGCGTGCGTGCGGTGCAGGAGCGCCCGGGGCGTCCGCACCCGCGGGCAGCAGCGCCGCGATCGCGCCGAGGAGCGCGAGCGCCACGAGCGAGGGCACCGAGGCGAGCGCCGCGGACACCGCACCGCGCGAGAGCTCGAGCCCGAGCACGGCCTGCACGAGGTGCGCGAGCGCGGCGGGCGCTGCGGCGGCCCCGAGGTGGAGCGGCTGCGCACCGGCGGAGGCGCGCCGGAACGCGAACTCGGCGAGCGCCCAGGCCAGCGCCCCGCCCGCGAACGGCACCGTCCGCCCGAGCGCCGCGCGCGGCGAAGCTCCGTCCATCCGCCACGCCCAGAACGCGAGCAGCGCGGGCAGCGGGAGCGCCGATTCCTTGCTGAAGATGGCGCCGAGGTAGAGCAGCAGCGCGATGCGGTCCCGCCCGCGCCGGAACGCCGCGAGCGCGCCGAGCGCCGCTGCGAGCGCGAGCAGGTCCTGTGCGCACGAGATCCACGTGAGGTCGACGCGCACGAGCGGCAGCAGCGCGAAGTACAGCGTGCCCGCGGCGGCGCCGGGCAGCGTCGCGAAGGCGCGCAGCAGGTCCCAGAGCAGCGCGAGCGAGACGAGCAGCAGCGCGAAGAGCGCGAGGTGGAGCGCGAAGGGCTGCCCGCCCGTGAGCGGCGCAAGGACGCCGAAGAAGAGTCCGCGCGAGACCGGCCGGAAGTAGTTGGCGAGGGTGCCGTGGGCGCTCCAGCCGGCGCTCACGCCGAGCCGGTGCGCGTCCTCGAGGAACAGCTGGTCGTCGTTCAGCAGGCCGGTGCGCAGCGCCCCGAAGTACAGCGCGAAGAGCCCCGCCGCCGCGAGCAGCAGGGCCAGTCGACGCGCCTGGGCGACGGAAACCCGCACGGGGCGCAATCTAACCGGCGCCTCCCGGGCCCGCCACCACCGCGCTCAATCCGCCCGCCGGGCGCGCCGATAACCATGGAGCCGGACCGAAATCCTCGTGACGCCCCGCGCGGAGGTTTCTGCATGACGCCCGAAGTCGCAAACGCCCAACGCTGGCAGCGCCTCGAGCGCGCCGGCTGGCTGCTCTGGGGCGTCACGTTCCTGCTGCTCATCGCGCTCACGCTGTCGCTTCCGGCGCTCTACGTGCCGCTCTGCGAGTTGCTGGGCCGCGAGGGCAGTCCGCTGCCCGCGCCCGATCCGTGGGTCACGACGATTTCGCTGCTCGGACTCGTCGTGCTCTTCTGCCTCTACACGGTGACGAAGCAGCGCGAGATCAACCTCATGCGCCGCGCGCTCGATCGCGAGGAGCGCGAGCACGAGGACGTGAGCACGCGCCTCTCCGAGCTCTCGGCGCTGTTCCAGCTCTCGACCGCGCTGCAGCTCCAGATCCGGCTCGAGATGGTGCTCGAGATCATCGTGCGCCGGCTCGTCGCGACGCTGCGCGCGCAACAGGCGTCGATCATGATCGTGGATCCCGAGACGCAGGAGCTCGTGACGCGCGCGACGTACGGGCTCGAGGCCGAGCTCTCGCGCGGCGCACGCGCGCGCCTCGGCGAGGGCATCGCCGGCCGCGTCGCCGAGCGGCGCGAAGGCCTGCTGCTCGGCCGCCGTCCGCCGGACGGCGAGCTCGGCAGGCACTACAAGCTCGACCGCGACATCACGTCGGCCCTGTCGCTGCCGCTCGCGATCGGCGAGCGCGTGATCGGCGTGCTCAACGTCAACCGCATCAACCACCCGCAGCCGTTCGACCAGCACCACCTCCAGCTGCTGCAGGTCTTCGGCCAGCACATCGCGGCGGTGATCGATCGCGCCGAGACGCTCGAGCGCCTCGGCACGCGCGCGCGCCAGCTCGAAGCGGACAACGAGAAGCTCGCCGAGATGAATCGCATGAAGGACGTGTTCCTCTCGACGGCGAGCCACGAGCTCAAGACCCCGCTCAGCTCGGTGATCGCGTACGCCGAACTGCTCGACGACAACGAGGGCAGGCTCACGCGCGATCAGGCGCGCGAGTTCGTCGGCCGGTTGCGCGGCGAGGCGATGCGGCTGCTGGGGCTGATCGACGACATCCTCGACCTCTCCCGGCTCGAGAGCGGCAAGCTCACGCTCAAGCCGCGGCGCATCACGCTCGCCGAGGTCGCGGACGGCGCGCTCGAGACGGTGCGTCCCATGTCCGAGCGCTACGGCGTCTCGCTCGCGAGCGAGCTCGATCGCACCCTGCCGGAGCAGGACCTGGACGAGGTAAAGGTGAGGCAGGTGATCGTCAACCTGCTCGTCAACGCGGTGAAGTTCAGCCCGCGCGGGTCGCGGGTCGTGCTGCGCACGCGCCCCGACGGCACGTTCTCGCGTCTCGAGGTGCACGACGAAGGCCCGGGCGTCGCGGCCGAAGCGGCGACGCACATCTTCGAGCTCTTCGGCCAGGGCGCGGGCGAGGAAAACGGTGCCCGCGGGGGGCTCGGCATCGGCCTCCACCTGGTCAAGCGCCTGAGCGAGCTGCATGGCGGTCACGTCGGCGTGACGAGCCGCCCGAACGAGGGCAGCACGTTCTGGGTGCGGTTGCCCATCCGGCCGGTGCCGGCCGCGGCCGAGCCCGAGCAGCGCGCGGCCTGAGCGCTGCGGGCGCGCCCCCGCGGCGCGCCCGACCCGCCGCCCGCACCCGTCCCCGCGGGGCGCTTCCGGCCCCCCGACCCTCGACGGGGCTGTGCGATAATGCCGTGACTTCTCTGGCGTTGGAGCCTGTCGCGGTGCGTTCCGCGCCGGGAGCCACGATTCCCCGATGGTTCCTCGAGGGCGGCTCCGCGTGGGTTCTCCGGAAGTTTCCCGGGCACAGAAGGCCGTCTCCAACGTATCCGGAGTCAGGGGTCGCGACGCTGGCGAGTCCCGGAGGTCGCACCGGACCATCGAACCGCTGGATCGGGCGACGCTGGAGCGCGTGCGAGCGCGGGATGGCGAGGCGCTCGGACTTCTGTTCGAGCGCTATTTCGATGCGGTTTATGCGCTGGTTCATCGACTCCTCGGCGATCACGCCGCGGCCGAGGACGCGGCGTCCGAGGTGTTCCTCAAGGTGCACAGAGCGGCACATCAGCTGGATCCCGGACGTGACCCCGCGCCCTGGCTCATGACGATCGCGACCAACGTGTGTCGCGACCTGTGGCGCTCGGGCGCGTACCGCATGTCCCGCCGCCAGGCCGCTGCGTTGGACGACCCGTCGGTTGCGGGGCAACTCACGCGGGCGGGCGATGGGCCGGAGCACGAGGTGATCTCCGCGGAGCGCGAGCGGCTCGTCCAGGAGGCGCTGATGCAACTGCCGCCGCCGCTGCGGACGGCGATCGTCCTGCACGACTGGCAGGGCCTGAGTCACCAGGAAGTCGCCGACGCGCTGGGGCTCGAACACGCCGCGGCGCGGAAGCGCTATTCGCGAGCCCTTTCGGCGCTCGCCCGGCGGCTGGAGGGACGTCTGCGATGAGCGAAGAGCCCGATCGCGCGCCCTCGCCGTCGCAGCGCCGGGCGCAGGATGCCGTGCGCGACCTCGGCGCGGCGCGGCCGGATCCCGCATTCCGCGCGCGGCTGCGCGAGGACTTCGTCGCGGGTCGCATCGCGCCTCCCCCGCCGCGCCTCGTCGACGCCGGGCGGACGACCCCGTGGCTGAGAAATGGTCTTGCGGCGGCCGCGGCGCTGGCGATCGTGCTCGGCGCGCTCGCGGCGAACCGCGCGCCGGCCTGGCGGCTCGTGGGCGTCGAGGGCGTCGGCGACGCGATCGTCGACGGCCGGCCGATACCGCTCGATCACGCCGCCGAGCTCGCGCGCGCCCTGCGCCACGCCGTGCACGTCGTCACGCCCGACAGCGGCATGGTCGAGCTCGTGAAGCCGGGCGTGCTCGCGGTATCGATCGACATGCAGACCGACGTCACGCTCCCCGCGGGGCCCGGCCGCTGGTGGGGCCGCCACGACCGCGCGCGCGTCGCGAACGGTTACGCGTTCTACGCGACGGGCCGCGCGTTCCACGGCGCGACGCTCGACGTGGAGACGCCCGAGGTGCGCGCACGCGTGACGGGCACGGAGCTGGGGGTGCTGCGCGACGACGAGCAGGGCACCTGCGTTTGCGTGATGAACGGCCGCGTGCACGTGCAACGCTGGCGCGGCGGCATTCCGGGCGGCGTCGACGTGCCCGCGGGCCAGCGCTGCATCAACCTGCCGAACGGCGCGCAGTACCTCAAGCCGATCCTCGAGTACACGGTGGAACATCTCCACCACCTGAACGCGAGGTCGGCGACGCTGCTGCAGCGGTAAGCCGGCGCCGGCATCGGCGCGCCCTACGCCACCATCGCGGGCGGCTCCGGGCGAACGAAGGGCACTGCGCGGGCGATCGTGCGCTCGGCGGGCAGGTCGACCACCTCGCCGCGCGTCACGGGCTCTCCGGCCCCCGCCGGACCCGTCAGCCGCTCGATCTGCGGCCGGGCCGGGTCGGCCTCGCCCGGCGCCATGACCCGGGCGACCGTACCGTCGTCGAGCTCGACCAGCTGCCCGGGCGGATAGAGCCCGAGCACGCGGACGAGTGCGGCGAGCGCCGCCGGGTGGAACCGCGACGCGAGCGGACCGAGCACGAGCCCGAGCGCCTCGTGCGGCGTCCAGCGCATGCCATCGCCCAGGCGCAGGCTCGCCAGCGTCACCCACGCCCGCGCCAGCTGCAGCACGCCCGCGAGCGGCTCGGCCCCGCCCGTGCTGCCGAGCAGCGACTGCACGGCCAGCAGCGAGACGCTGTCGAGCGGCGTCCGGCGGAGCAGCCGGGTGACCGATGCGACCGCTTCGAGATCGTCCGCCGACTCGTCTTCGGACAGCGGCCCCTCGCTCCACGCCAGCTCGATCGCGGCGGCGCCCAGCGTCGCCAGCTCGTCGCGTTTCAGTCCGAGCCGCGCGCCCACGGCCAGCGCGAGGAGTGCGACGCGCAGCGCGTGCTCGTCCGCCGAGGGCGGGGCGGCATCGAGGTCGGAAAGCGCCATCACCACGGGCTCGCCGGCGAGGATGCCGTCGACGAGCGACGCCACGAGGCGCTTGCAGTGCCGCGAGCGCAATGCGCTCGCGGGTGCGTTGCCGAGCACGCCGAGCGCTTCGGATTGCGCCAGCGCCCAGGTGCCCAGCGCCTCGACGTGCGCCGGCGCCAGGGTCGCGCCCTCGCCCGTCGTCAGCACGACCCGGGTCGCTTCGAGGATGGGCGTCGCGTGCCGGATGCCCGCGGCGAGGCAGGCGCGCTCGAGTTCGGCGCCCTTGTAGGTTTCGGACGCGAGGAAGAGACGCATGAAGGCTTCGAGTTCGGGCACCTGCAGCCCGCGCTTGAGCCGGATGCCGCCGATGTCGCGCAACGACAGCTCGGTGATGAGCTGGTCGACGAACCGCGTGCTGGTCGAACGCAAGGGCAGGCGCAGGTCGTTGAACCTCACCTCGCCATCGCACTCGACGACGCGCACCTCGCCCAGCTCGGCGAGCGCCGGTTCGATGACGCCGAGGAGCTGGGCGAGCTGGCCGGTGAACACGGGGTTGCCCACGGCGTACGAGCGCCCCATGCGCAGCACCGAGGTGAGCCGGCTCACGACCTGAAGGCCGTGCTCGCGCCAGTCGATGCGCCCGGCGGCGCTGCGTTTGGGCTGCGGCGTGGCCGGCGTGCTCATGCGGCGGCCTCGCTGGCGGTTCGGGACAGGGCTTCCTGGCAGTCGGCGCGCACGGCCTCGGCGCGCGAGCGCTGGCCTTCGCGCAGCACTTCGATCGCCGCCGGCGTGCCGAGCGTGACGAGCGCGCGCGCCGCCGCGCGTCGCTCCGGTGTGCGTTTGGCGAACCAGCCGCCCGCGTTCACGCGCTCGCGAAGCGCGGGGACGGCGCGGTCGTCGTGGAGCTCGCCCAGCGCTCCGATCAATGCGAGGCGCGACTCCTCGGGACGCGCATCGAAGTCGGTCCGTGCGACCCGCTCGAGCAGCGCCGGCAGCACCGTGGGCGCGGGATCGCGCAGCAGCATCGCGAGCACGCTGCCGAGCAGGTTCGAGTCGGCGACGTCGAGCTGCGAGACGAGCAGCGGCGTGCGGCGATGGACGGGCACCTGTCCCAGCGACTCGACCGCCGCCCGGCGCACGCGCGCATCCGAATGGAGCAGCGACGACGCGAGCGCGCGGCCCACCTCCTCGCCGCCGACCTGTCCGAGCGCGAAGACGACGTTGCGGGCCACCTGCCAGCGCGGGTCGCGGACGTAGGGCGCCAGCGCGCGCGGATCCTCGGCACCGAGGTAGCCCAGCGTCGACGTCGCCGCGGCGCGAACGCGCGGGCGCTCGGCGTGCGCCATCACGCGGACGACGAGGTCGATCGCCGGGCGGCCGATGCGCACCGCGAGCGCGAAGAAGCGCTGGATGTCCTCGCGCGCCGATTCATCGAGACGCTCCGCCATCGCGTCGGCGTCCAGCTCGCCCAGCGAGCGCGCGAGCTGCGTACCGCTCCACTCGCGATCCGGATCGGCGCGGCGCAACCCTTCGATCGCCTGCGTCGCACCGATCCAGTCGGCGCGGCGCATCGCGCCAACGAGCCAGCCGGCGAGCGCCGCGACCAGTGCCTCGCCCGTCGCAGGGCCCGGCGCGCGCTGCGCCAGCGACTGCTCCAGCCGCTCGAGCCGCTCGGGCCACTGCCGCGCGGCGTCCTCGATGCGAGCCTGCTCCCACGCCTGGCGCGCCGCGTCCTCGTCCGCGGCCAGGCGGCTCCACGCCGCGGCGGCGTCGGTCGGTTCGTCGGCGCCGGCCAGATCGCGTGGCGGGACCATGTCGGCCGGAACTTGAGAACTCGCGGGCGGGCGCCCATCGGCGCTCGCTTCGCCTCCCGTCGTCAGCAGCTCGTAGAGCGGGGCGACCTCGACGATCAGCCCGTCCAGATCCGCGCTCCAGAGGTCGGTCACCATGTCGTGATCCGGCGCCGGTGCGACGGCGGAGCGGATGAGCGCCGCCAGGAGGGTCTGCACGTCGGCCTGCGAGGTGCGCGAGTCGAGCGTCAGCGAGCGCACCCCTTCGCGCTCGAGCAGCGCAGGGATGCCACTTCCCGCCGCGTCGGCAGGGGCGTCCTCGAACGCTCGCAGCGCGACAAGCTCGTCGCGCAGCAGGAGCCCCTCGGGCGCGCAGCGCAGCACGAGCGGCGCGTGGAACTTGACGAGGCTCGCGGCGGCTTCGACGAGCCGGGCGCGCTGCTGCTCGACCGCCGGAGCGTCCGGTCCAAGGGCGCGCGCCAGGCGCAGCAGCTGATCGACCTCGCGCCACCATGGGGCGAGGTTTCGCGCGGCGGGAGAGAGGTTGTCCGGTTGCGGTCCGGGTACCGGCTGCCTCGTGATCATGGTTCGTAAGTCCTCTTGCCGCGCCGAGAAGCGTTCATCGAGCGGGGCTCCCGGGGCGTTATCGGCGCCGCGAATGCGCCCCATGAGCCAAGAGTGCCCGCGCCGGCCCCGGCGCGCGGGACCGGGCGCCCGTACGACCCGCCGGCGCCGGCCCACGACTTGACGGCCCGGCCGCGACTCGCCTAGATTCCCCTGCTGTTTGTGCCAACTCCTTCCGACGCTGAGGTTTCCTCACGATGAAGCGCACCTTCCAACCCCGCAACCGGCACAAGTTCAAGACGCACGGGTTCCGCGCCCGCATGAAGACCAAGGGAGGCCGAAAGGTTCTGGCCGCCCGGCGCGCACGCGGCCGCAAGCGTCTGACCGTCTCCTCCCATTCCCGGTAGCGCCGGCAGCGCTGCCCCCGCTGCGCGCCCCGTTGCGGCGCCCTCGCGTGCGCAGGTCCGCCCTCGCCATCCCACCGGAGTCCGGCTTCCGGATGACGCTCCGCCCGAAGTCCGAAACCCATGAGTCCGCAGCGCGCCGAGCGCATCGCCCCGCAACACCGCATGCGGACCGCGCGCGACTTCGCGCGGGTGCGCGAGGGCGGCACGGCGTTCCGCGGCCGCTGCTGCCTGCTGCTCGTGCTTCCGAGCCCCGGTGACGTGACGCGCCTCGGCTGGATCGCGAGCAAGCGCGGCGTCGGCAACGCCGTGCAGCGCAATCGCGCGCGCCGCCGCATCCGCGAGATCGTGCGCCGGCGCTGGCCGCGCGTGCCGCACCACGGGTTCCTGCTCGTGTTCATCGCCTCGCGCGGTGCGCTCGCGGCCACGCACGCGCAGCTCGCGAGCGAGCTCGAGAGCCTCCTCGCGCACGCCGGCGCGCTCGCGCCGGCGATCGGCGGCTGACCCGTGCGCACGCTCGCCCTCGCGCTCATCCGCTTCTACCAGGTCGCGATGCCGCCGCTCTATCGCGGCGGCTGCCGCCACCACCCGACCTGCTCCGAGTACGCACGCGAAGCGATCGAGCGCCACGGCGTCCTGCGCGGAGGCCGCCTCGCGCTGGCGCGGTTCGCGCGCTGCCACCCGCTCGGAACGTCGGGGTACGACCCGGTGCCGAGGGCCTGACCGTGGATCGCCGCACCGCCATCGCCCTCGCGCTCATGATGCTCGTGGCCGTGATCTTCATGGCCGGTCGCGAGCGCTTCGCGCCCAAGCCGGTCGTGCGGCCGGACACGACGCACGCCGCGCCCGCGATCGGCGGGCCGGGCGCGTCGCTCACGGCCGCAGCTCCCGGCGCCCCGGCGGCGCTGCCCGCGTCCGGCGCGGCCGTCGCCAGCGGCCGCGCCGCGGCGCCGCCCGTGCCCGAGCGGCTCTCGGTCGTCGAAACGCCACTTTACCGCGCGACGTTCAGCAGCCGCGGCGCGCGCCTCGTCTCCTTCGAGCTCAAGCGCTACGCGGCCGCGTACGGCGACAGCGGCTACGCGATCCACCCCAAGCGCCGCCCGCCGCCCGGTCACGAGGTCGACGCGCCCAATCGCGTCGAGCTCTCGGGCGGCCCCACGTTCGGCGTCGACCTGGGCTCCGGCGTCGCGCTCCGCTCGCTCGCGGACGCCATGTTCACGCCGGCCGAGAGCCTCGATGCCGCGGGTGCGATCCGCGCGCTGACGTTCACGTTCCAGGACACGAGCGGGCTGTTCGTGCGCGAGACCTGGCGCGCGCAGCCGGACACCTACCTCATGGACCTCGAGCTCGAGACGCGCGCGGTGCCGGCGGCATGGCGCATCAGCGACTACTCGCTGGTCGTCCGCTCCTGGCCGCTCATGACGGAGACCGTGCTGCAGAACGACCTGCGCGGGCTGCGGGCGGTGAGCCTCGTCGGCAAGGACCTGCATCGCGACGCGGCGCCCGGGCTCGTCAACAAGGCGCCGCGCGTGCACGAGGGCGTCGCCCACTGGGCGGGCGTCCAGAGCCACTACTTCCTCGGGCTCGTGGCAGCGGCCTCGGGCGACGGCCACGCCGCGCTCGCCGAGGGGTTCACCCGCACGCTGCGCCCCGATCAGCTCGCGCTGCGGCCGGCGGGCACGCCGGCCGTCGAGCCGCTCGCGCAGGGCACGCTGGTCATGCCGCTGCCCGCGAGCGGCGCGGGCACGCAGCGCTTCGTCACGTATTTCGGGCCGTCGGACTACTTCGCGCTCGCCAGGCAGAGCCGCTCGCTCGAGCTGGAGCGTGCGGTCGACCTCGGCTTCGCGTGGCTGGTTCCGATCAGCAAGGTGCTGCTCTGGCTGCTGCGCTCGATCAACGCGGTCGTGCGCAACTTCGGGATCAGCATTCTCGTGATGGCCACGCTCGTCCGGCTGCTGCTCCACCCGCTCAACATGTCGAGCATGAAGAGCATGCGCGCGATGCAGCGGTTGCAGCCGGAGACGGAGCGCATCAAGGAGAAGTTCAAGAACGACGCGGCCGCGCAGAACACCGCGATGATGGCGCTGTACAAGGAGAACGGCGTCAACCCGACCGGCGGCTGCCTGCCCATGGTCCTGCAGATGCCGCTCCTGTTCTCGTTCTACGCCGTCATCTTCAACGCCATCGACCTGCGGCAGGCGCCGTTCGTCGGCTGGATCCACGATCTGTCCGCGCCCGACGTGCTGTTGACGGTCGGGCCGTTGCCCATTCGTCTCCTGCCCGTGCTCATGGCAGGAACGGGCTTCCTGTCGCAGCTCTTCACGCCTACCGACCCGCGCCAGGCTCCGACGATGTACATGATGAATTTCATCATGCTGATCTTCTTCTACAACCTGCCGTCGGGGCTGGTGTTCTACTGGACCGTCATGAACCTGCTGACCAGCCTGCAGCAGTGGCTGGCGATGCGCTCGGACGGTGGCGTGGTGGTGCCTGCGGTGGTGACGCCCGCGAAAGGACGCCGGCGCTGATCGCGGGCCTCGTCCCGCGTTCGATCGTCGTGCGTTTCGAGCCTTCGGCGTGGCGGACGGGGTCCGCGCCGAAGTAAGCTGACCCGTCGTTCGAGAACCGCCCATCCGGTCGCGCACGCGACGCGCGCTGGCCGCTCGAAGTCGAGCGCCGCGCGAATCCGCCGCCCACGGGGGGCAACGATCCGGTCCGCTCGCAGTTGCCGCGCCGGCGCGCCACGAAGTCCGAGGGCTGCGCCACGATCGGCGAGGGCAACCGAGAAACGGGGACAAAATGGCCAAAGGTTCGGTGTACGAAGGCAAGAGCTACGAGGAAGCAGTCCGAAAGGGCCTGGACGAGCTGAGGTTGTCGCGCTCCGAGGCGACGATCACGCTGGTCGAGGAGGGCAAGGGCGGTTTCCTGGGACTGGGGGCGCGGCCATTCCGCGTGAGCATCATGCGACGCCCGGGCGGTCCGGTGCGCGAACCCGAGGAGACGCGCGAGCGGCGCGTCTCGAGCCGGGAGCGCGACGGTCGTCGCGGGCGCGGCGGGCGCGACCGCGAGCGGCCACGTGAAGGCGGACGCGACGGGGGCAAGGATCGTGGCCGCGAAGGTGGCCGCGAAGGTGGCCGCGAAGCCGGCCGGCCGCAGGGCCCGCCTCAGCCCCAGCCCGCGCGCGCCGAAGGGCGCCGCGAGGAGCGACGCAGTGAGCGGCGAGAGGAACGCCGTCCCGGGCCCCGCGACGAGCGGGGCGCCAGGCCGCAGGCTCCGGCCTCACCGGCGCCCCGGCCCGCGGGGGATGCGGCAATGGCCGGCGCGGCGCCGCCTGCGGGGCGC
>Ga0335085_10010513_pt1 | contig 13813 bp, 11 predicted proteins | sample Lox_Sample_45_FD_206712 | JGI IMG/M metagenome (GOLD analysis project Ga0335085, IMG submission 206712) | Soil microbial communities from Loxahatchee National Wildlife Refuge, Florida, United States - Lox_Sample_4.5 | ecosystem: Environmental > Terrestrial > Soil > Wetlands | place: USA...
CGGGGGAGGAAACTTGCGGTCTTGCTTATCACAGGGGCGGTTTCTTTTGCTCCTTCTGCATTCGCCCAATCCGCCGATACGGATATGTCGCATGCCGTGCCCGCCGATCAGGCGAACAAGCTGCCCACCACCGAACAGCAATATCGCGCGCTCAAGAAGAAGGTCGAAGAACAGAAGCCCGGCGTTCAAAGCGCGAAATCCAAAAGCGAGGCGCTGAAAGCGCAAGCCGAAGATCTGCGTCAGCGCCTGATCGATACGGCCAATCGCGTGCAGAATCTGGAAGAAGAAAAGGGCAAACTGGATCTGGAAATCGCGCAGCTTTCGGCGCGCGAAAAAGACATGGCCGCGAGCTTCGCGCATGACCGCGTGAAAGTCGCGCGCCTGCTCGCGATTCTCGAACGCCTGCAACACGACATGCCGCCGGTGATCGCCTATCGCCCCGCCGATGCGCTGGCGTCCGCGCGCGGCGCCATGCTGCTCGGCGCATCGTTGCCGCGCGTTTATGGCGAGGCGGCCGCGCTCGCCCGGCGTCTCGACGATTTGCGCAAGACGCGCGCGGAACTCATCGCGCGCCGCGCCGAAGGCGTGAAAACCGCGTATGCGCTTTCCGGCGCGCGGCACGATCTCGATCAACTTCTCGCGATGAAAGAGGAGCAAGCCGCCGCCGCATCCGCCGATTATGGAAAGTTGCAGGCCGCCCTCGATGACGTCGCGGGCCAGGCCGCCGATCTCGGTCAATTGCTTGCCAAGGTGGCGGCATTGCGCGCCGCACCTGTGCGACAGAATATTGTTGTCGTCGCGGCTGCAGGCGAGGAAAAGGCGCAAGGCTTAAGCCGCGGCGCGCTTTCGCGGCCCGTCGTGGGTCACATCGAGAAAGGCGCGCTGGGCGGCGGTGCTGCTCCGGGTGTCAGTTTTTTAACCTCGCCGGGCGCTCAAGTCGTCGCACCGGCCGATTGCGCGGTGCTTTTCGCCGGGCGTTACCATAAAACGGGCCAAGTCTTGATATTAGAAATGACGGGCGGCTACGATCTCGTCTTGGCGGGTCTGGGCCGGGTCGATGTAAGATCGGGAGACCAGCTTCTGGCTGGCGAGCCGGTGGGAACCATGCCGCAAACAGGCGGCGGAAAGCTATATTTCGAGTTGCGCCACAACGGGAAGGGCGAAAGTCCCGCTCCCTGGCTGCAGGTCGATCTGAGGAAGGCAAAAGGATGAAGAAGCATCTGGCATTGGTCGGCGCAGGAATTGTCGCGGGCTTCACCGCGGCGGTCATGCTGTTTCCTGCGGCGCAAGGCGCGAGCAATCTGTCGGCCTACAAGCAGCTCGATCTTTTCTCCGATGCTTTCGAGCGCGTGCGCGCCAATTACGTGAAGCCCGTCGATGACTCAAAGCTGATCGACAACGCCATCGAAGGCATGGTCGCTTCGCTTGATCCGCATTCGAGCTACATGGATGCGAAGCAGTTCGCCGACATGCAGATTCAGACGAAAGGCGAATTCGGCGGTCTCGGCATCGAAGTCACGATGGAAGACGGGCTTGTGAAAGTGATCTCGCCCATCGACGATACGCCCGCCGCCAAGGCCGGCATCAAGCCGGGCGATTACATCGCCGCCATCGACGGCACGCCCGTGCAGGGCATGGCGCTCGGCGATGCCATCGCCAAGATGCGTGGGCCCGAAGGCACCAAGGTTACGCTCACGGTGTTGCGCACCGGCGAGAAGAAGCCGTTCGACGTGACGCTGACGCGCGCCATCGTACATGTCGACAGCGTCAAATATCACGCCGAAGGCGATATCGGTTACATCCGGCTGACCGCGTTCAACGAACAGACGGGTCCCGGTCTCGAAAAGGCCGTGCGCGAATTGCGCGCCAAGATCGGACCGGGCATCAAGGGCTACATCGTCGACCTGCGCAACAATCCCGGCGGCTTGCTCGATCAGGCCATCGAAGTGTCCGACGATTTCCTGCAATCGGGCGAAGTCGTTTCCACGCGCGGCCGCCATCCGGACGATGACCAGCGCTATGATGCGAAGCCCGGCGACATCACCGGCGGCAAGCCCGTCGTCGTGCTGATCAATGCAGGCACGGCATCGGCCTCCGAAATCGTCGCGGGCGCGCTGCAGGATCACAAGCGCGCAACGATCCTCGGCATGACGTCGTTCGGCAAAGGCTCGGTGCAGACCATCATTCCGCTGCAGGAAGGCGGCGGCGCGCTGCGCCTCACCACCGCGCGCTACTACACGCCGTCGGGCCATTCGATCCAGGCCGAAGGCATTCAGCCGGACATCGCTGTGGCGCAAGGCGACGAGGACGATACGTCCCGGCTCGCGCGGCCCACAGAAGCCGATCTTCCGGGCCATCTGACCGCGGGCAATCTGGAGAAGCATGAAGCGATTCCGGTCATCCGTGCGGCGCCGGGCAAGAAATACGACGATTTCCAGCTCGCCTATGCGGAAGATCTGCTGCACGGCAAACTGACCGTGAGCGCGGTCACGACCAAGAGCGCGGACGCGAACTGAAATATTTTTTCCGGGGGAAAGGCTCGCAAATCGCGGCCCTTCACCCGGTTTTGAACGGGAGTCCGTTGCTCTCGTTCGTCTTAGAGAATGCAGGGTGTCAGGGGCACACGCGGCATGAAAAAGCTCGCACTGGTTGGCGCGGGAAGCATCATGGGCTTCCTCATGGCGTGCGCGCTGTCGCAGTTTGTCACGCATGGCGCCAAGGCCGAAGGCAGCGAGGTTTTCTCGCAGCTCAACCGTTTCGGCGAGGCGTATGGCCTCGTGCAAGCCGATTACGTCGAAGCGCCGGAAGACCGCGATCTGGTCGAAGGCGCGATCTCCGGCATGCTTTCCAGCCTCGATCCGCATTCGAGCTATTTCGATCCGGAAGTCTTCGCCGAAATGCAGGTCAAGACCGACGGCCAATATGGCGGCGTTGGCCTCGTCATCGGTTCGGACGACGGCGTCATCACCATCATCAATCCCATCGATGGAACCCCTGCCGATAAAGCCGGGTTGAAATCGGGCGACGTCATTCTCGGCATCGACGGCCAATCCATCACCGATATGCAGGTCGACGACGTGGAAGACAAGCTCCGCGGCGATCCCGGCAGCAAGGTCACGCTCAATGTGCAGCGCAAGGGCGCGGACAAGGGCGAAGACGTCGTGCTGACGCGCGCCGTGGTGTCGGTCGAAGCCGTTTCCTGGAAGCGCAAGAACGATGTCGGCTATATCCGCATTCCCGCCTTCAACGATCAGACCAATGACGGCGTGAAGAAAGCCGTCGCGGAACTGAGCAAGGAAATCGGGCCCGGCATCAAGGGCTACATCATCGATCTGCGCGACAATGGCGGCGGCGTGCTGGATGCGGCGATTTCGGTGTCCGACGATTTCCTCGAAACCGGCGAGATCGTTTCCACGCGCGGGCGCGATTCATCGGATGTCGAGCGCTACAACGCCCATCCCGGCGATATCGCGGAAGGCAAGCCGATCATCGTGCTCATCAATGGCGGCACGGCGTCGGCGTCCGAGATCGTGGCGGGCGCGCTCAAGGATCACAAGCGCGCCACCATCGTGGGCATGACGTCCTTCGGCAAAGGCTCGGTGCAGACCATCATCCCGCTCGACGGCGGGCAGGCGGGCGCGCTGCACCTGACGACTGCGCGCTATTACACGCCCTCCGGCCAGTCCATTCAGGCCACCGGCATCATTCCCGATGTAGCGGTGGAGGAAGGCCCCAACCGGCCCGACGAACAGGCCACCGCCTTCCAGCGCGAATCCGATCTGCCCCATCATCTGGACGCCGAAGGCATCGTGCCGCCCGGCATGACCAAGGCTGCGATCAACACGCCGCCCGACGGGCGCCTGTTCGACGATTACCAGCTCACCTATGCGCTGAACCTGCTGGAGCCGTCGCTGGCGTCGACCATCAGCCCGAAGCCGAAACCGCCGCACGTTTGAGCCGTTAACCTCGCACTAACCATAGGCTACGTTATGTGGCGCTATGGTTGCTGAGAACGCGATCGCTCAAGGGCCCGCGCGCCGCATGGCGCATCCGCTGGCGCTTGCCTATTTCGCGCTGTTTGCCGGGCTTTTGCTGGTGATCGCGGGCGTGGCGATTTTCGGCCGCGGCAGCGACGGCAATCCCGTCGCGCGAATCGATCTTGGCCCCCGTCCGCATCGTGTGGCGCATGTGACGCCGCCGGTTCAGGCGCCGCCGCAAGAGCAACAGCCCGAAGCGGCGCCAACCGAAACGACGCCAACGCCCGCGCCGCCGCAAGCAGCCGTTCAGGCTCCGCCACAGACAACGCCCGAGCCCGCCCTGCCGCCTGCACTTGTGCCGGGAACGATCTCCAAGCCCGTCTTCGCAGGCCGCGCGCTCGTCGCCGATCCGGCGCTGATCGAACAGACCGATAATGGCCCGCTGCCGCGGATCGCCGATGACGGGCGCACGCCGATGATCGCCTATGCGCCGCCGGTGAAGACGGATTCGCGTCCGCGCATCGCCATCGTGATTTCCGGGCTCGGCATCAGCGCCAAGGAAACTGCCTCCGCGATTGCCGAATTGCCCGCGGGCGTCACGCTCGCCTTTGCGCCTTACGACGAAGATGTGCAGCGCTGGGTGGGCCAGGCGCGCGCCACAGGCCATGAAGTGCTGCTCGAAGTTCCGATGGAGCCCTACGATTTTCCCGACAGCGATCCGGGACCGCATACGTTGCGCTCGGGCGCGAGCGAAGATTCCAATATCCGCAAGCTGACCTGGTCGCTGACGCGCTTCACCGGCTATGCGGGTATAACAAATCTTCTAGGAAGCCGCTTCCTCGCCGACGAGGATGCGCTTTCGCCCGTGATGACATTCTTGCAGCGGCGCGGGCTCCTGTTCTTCGATCAGGGCTCGACCACGCATTCGGCAGCCCCCGGCATCGCGCACCAGACGGGCGCGCCCTATGTGCAGAGCCTCAGTACCATCGACACGATCCAGACCGGCATGGAGATCGACCGGCGGCTCTCCGATCTGGAATCGCGCGCGCGGCTGACGGGTGCCGCGGCGGGCTCGGGCTTCCTTTATCCCGTCACCATCGAGCGCGTCGCCGACTGGGCGAAAGGATTGCAGGGCCGGGGCTTTGTTCTGGTGCCGGCTTCGGCCATTATCGGCGCGGGGAAATAGCCGAAGCGTTTCAATGAAGCGTCACAATCCGAATCTGCGCCACGAGGATCTGCCGTATCGTCCCTGCGTCGGCGTAATGCTCATCAACCGCGAGGGGCTGGTTTTCGTCGGCCGGCGCATCGACCAGACGGTCGAAGGCTGGCAGATGCCGCAAGGCGGCATCGATAACGGCGAAACGCCGGAAGAGGCGGGCTTGCGCGAACTGAAAGAGGAAATCGGCACGAACAAGGCCGTGATCCTGCGCGAGCATCCCGAATGGCTGGCTTACGATCTGCCGCAGCATCTGCTCGGCATCGCGCTGCACGGGCGCTATCGCGGCCAGAAGCAGAAATGGCTCGCCATGCGCTTCACCGGGGATGACGCCGACATCAACATTGCGACGCCGGAGCCCGAATTCGCCGCCTGGAAATGGCTCGCCATAGAGGCGCTGCCGCGGCTGATCGTGCCGTTCAAGCGGGATACGTATGCGAAGGTGATCGCCGATTTCCGCGATCTGGCGGGGCCGGTGGATTAATTCACCGCCACGCCCGCATCGTAATGCGACTTGAAATCCTTCATGAAGGTCTCAAGCGTATCCACCGACGCGATCTTTCCCGCCATGTCGCGAAAGGCCACGCCCTGTTCGTCGATCTTCTGCGTCACCACGGCGAACGCACTGGCGTCGGCGCTTTTTTCCATCTTCGCCGCGAAATGATCGTGCAGCCGGTCGAGGCTCGGCTGATCGTTCGCCAGCGAATAGGAAATTGCCGCGCGCATCACGCCCTGGCGTTCGGCATCCGTGAGCGCCTTGTCGTCCTTCCAGCGATCGCCGAGCAATTCCTCTTCCTTCTGTCCGGCCACCGCCCAATTGCCGCTTTCCCAATAGATGTCGGCGCGCAGCGTGCGCGTGTCGGGCGCCTCATCGGTGGCGATCAGATCGAGCGCGCTGTCATATTGCTTGAGCGCCGCCAACGCGCGCGCCTGCAGCAGCAGGCGCTGATGCGCCACATCGTCGGGCAGCGTCGAAATCTGCGTGGAGCGCAACGCATCGAGCGCATCCTCGGGCTTGTGATTCATCAGATCGATCATGGCAAGGCGCGTTGCCACTTGCGCCTGCGCCACGCCGTCGAGCCGCTTGGTCACCTGATATTTCAGCAGCGCCGCGGCGGGCTCAAGCAGATCGACAGCCACAAGCCGGTCGGCCATGCGGCGGATCATTTCGTCGCCATCAGGGCCAATGGGTGTCAGATCGATGAAATCGTAGAACAATGACAACGCCTCGATGGGCGGCATCTTGTCGGCCTTGCCTTTGAGATAAAGATCGCCGAAGGCCTTGCGCATATCGTCCTGCGCTTCGCGGGCCATGTCGTCATTGGGGAAGTTGAGCGTGGCGATGCGCAGCGCCTCGAAGCCGTCGCGCCAGCGCGATTTCTGGAAATAAAGCTCGCCCAGCTTGCGCAAGGTTTTCAGCTCCAGCGCATCGCCGCGCCAGCGGTAGCGCAGCTTCTCCAGCGCATCGGTGGCCGCATCCGGCGTGATCGCGCCTGCCGCAAGCCCTGCCGATACATTGTCGTAGATTGCGCGCGCCGCCTCGCGCTCGTCGCCGCTTTTCTCGACGGCGTCGAACAGCCGCGCCGCATCGTGATAGCGGCCTTCCTGCGCATAAAGCTGGGCACGGGCAAGCTCGCTTTCGAGCATCAAGGGTTTGGGCAGATTGTCCGGCACATGAGCGAGTGCAGCATCGGCGGTTTCGAGCGCACCGGTTGCAACCGCCGCACGCGCCTCGGCGATCCGCGCGCGCGCCTGCCATTCGGGCGGATAGCGGCGGAACACGGGCTCGGCTTGCGCCAGATATTTCGCGGCATCGCCCCAGTTTTCGAGAGCCGCTTCCGTCAGCCCGCGCCACAACGCGGCGTGGCGGTCGTTGTCGAAGGAGGAACCGGCAAGGTCATTATGCGCGTCGCGATAACGCCCCATCATGTATTCGGCCGCCGCGCGGATGGTCTGCAATTGCGCGTCGCCCGCGAGTGCCGGATCGCCCGCCTGCATGAGATTGACATAGCCCAGCGCCTCGGCCGCGAAATCGTTGCCGATGTAGAATTTGGCGAGCGCAAGGCGCGCAGGATTGGCTTCGCCGGCCGTCAGCCGCGCCGCATTGGCGCGCAATTGCCGCTCCTGCACGAGAAAACTTCCGCCCACCGGTTTGCTCCAGCCTGCGAAATCGATGAAGCTCGGTCCATCGCCGCCGCTTGCGAGGGCTGCCGGTGTGTCGGCCGCGGCGACCGCAGGCGGCGTCAGCGAAAGCCCGCCTGCCCGCGCGATCGTCACGCGCGCGTCATGCACGCCGGCCGATAGATCGTCGGAGAAGGGCGTGAGCACGAGGCCCGAAGCCGTGGGCAATACCGCGAATTCCAGATAGCTGCGTGTTTCCAGGCTCGCGCGGCCCAGCGATGCGGGCACCACGATCAACGTATCGCCGGCATCGGGATCGGAAAGTTTCAGCGCATGGATCGCGCCGGGGAGCAGCGTGGTGAGCGCCGCATGCGCGGGATCGTCATTGTCGCGGGCAAAGCCGATTTCGGTGGGCGTGGCGGTGATGTGCGGGGCGAGCGTCACCTTCAGGTCGATGCCTTCGCCGCGCACGGCGATTTGCTCGTCCTTGTTAAGCCCGATGCGCAACACCGCATAGCCGTCGCCGTTCGACACATCGACCGACGCAGGCAAATCGCCCAGCGCCGTTTTCAGATGTACGGGATCGATGGTGGGCGTGCCGTCGAGCACGATCCACGCCGTCGTGCCGCGGATGAAAGCGGCGACGCCATGGTCCGCCGCGCCGGGGAAGGTGAGTGTCGCGCCGTCCTTGGTGCGCGACGCATCGGCCTGTTTGCCGTCGGGGGCTGTGAGCGCAGCTTGCGTCGAAGCAGCTTGCGTTGCGGCGGGCGCAGCGTCCGGCTTCGGCGGGTCGTCTTTCTGAGGCGGCGTCAATTGCGCGGGCGGCTTGGTGGCTTCGGGTCCGTTCAGTTTCGCCGCCGCATCGGCCACGGCCTGCGCCTGCGCGGCTGCTTTGGCCACATCCGGTTTTCCTTGCGGCAGAGCGGTGGCGGACGCCTTGTTGCCGCCCGGCGGATTGTAGGCCGTCGCATCGGTCTTGGGCGCGAGGATATCGAGCACAACATGCGTGCCGTCGCGGAAATCGTGATAGCCGCTCGCCGCATCGGTGCTGAAATCGATGGTGAGCCCGCCGTTTTCGACGCGCCAATCGGCTTCCTTCACCCAAGGCGGCGCCACGCGATTGAGCGCGCCGAAATCGGGACGCGCTTGCGCCTCGAAACGAATGGTGATGCGCCCCGAACCGGGGAATACCGTGTAGGGAATGTTCTTCGCCCAGTCGAACACCAGCCGCGTGAAACTCGGATAGGCGCCCGCGCGGATATCGAGCGGCGAGAGTTTGGCGACATCGACAGCCGGTTTCTGCGGCGGGGCGGGCGGCGGAAGATCGGGCGGGCTCCCTGCGAAACTCTGCGGCACCAGATCGACGGCGAAGCGATTGGCCGAACTCGACACATGCAGCCGCACATCTTCGGCCAGCGCGAAACGCAGCGTCTTGCCGTCGGCATCGGCGCGCGCGCTGGAGATGTAGGCGTTCAATCCTTGCGCCACGGCAGAGGGCGCAATCGCAACCTGCCGGTCGAAGCTGATGGTGAGCACGCCCGCATCGATGCTCGCTTTGGGATGGGTGGCGCTGTCGAAGGTGAAGATCATCCGCGCATAGCCGTCGTTGTCGGAGGTCTTCACGGAATCGGCGAGCGCTGCGCGCGCAAAGAACAGGCACGCGGCCAAAGCCGCGAAGCCTCGCAAGGGGAATTTGCGCGTGGTCATGGCCCCCAAAGGATCAAATCCCCTCTATATGTGCGCGATTCGCGGTCGCGCGTCAGCCGCCTGCCGGTTTGGGCGCGGCGTCTGTTGCAGGTGTTGCAGGCGCCGGTGCGGCCGTATCGGTCTGGGCGACGGGCGGCGGTGCTGCGGCAGGCGGTGGCGCGGCTTCTTCCGGAAGCTTCAGCTTGTCGGCGAGTTTCACGGTCAGCTTCTGCGCCGCATCGGGGTTCATCGCCGCCAGCACCGCGGCCAGCACATCGGGCTTCATCTCGCCCGCCACGGCGAGCAGCACGGAATCGTTCAGCGAATTGAAGATGCGCGCGGCATCCTTCGGCTTCATGGAGGAATAGGTCTTCACCAGCGCATCGAGCTGTTTCTGCGCTTCGGCATCGCGCTGGCCGAGCAGTTTCTCGATTTCGGATTGCAGGTTCTTCAGATCGGCGATCTTGCCGTCCACGCGCTGTTCGGCCGCCTGCAAGAGCGCCTGGCGATTGGCGATGTCCTGCGCCTCGGCGTCGAGTTCGGCGCGGCGCTTGGAAAGGCTCGTCAGCACATCCACTTCGGAGGCGCTGGAGCTTTCGGAATCGTCCGCGGCGGGATCGGTTTGCGCAGGCACTTGTGCGGCGGGCGTATCGGCTTGCGCAGGTGCTGCGGTGTCGTCGGCGCGCGCTTCGATGGCAAAGCCCACGCTCTTCACCGCGAGCAGCATGCCCGCCATGGCGATCACGGCGGGAAGCAGGCGCAGATGTTTGCGGATCGCTTTCATCGCACGGCTCTCAGATTGTCGATGTGTCCGCCCACGGGCTTTGCCGGCAGCCCGCGCTCGATGCGTCCGGCGATGCGCTCGCCGGAAGCGACGAGCAGAGAGAGTTCGTCGATCACCGCGCGGCCGCTCGTCAGGCGCTGGTCGAGATTTTCGCCGGCGGTCGCCGCCGCTACTTTCAGCATGCGCATGGAAGCGCCCGCCGAAACGATGGTCTCGTTCAGCTCGGAAATGGTTTTCTTGAGCCCGTCCTGGCCCTTCCTAAGCGCGGAAAGTTTGCGCTCCAGGATCGCGCAATAGATGACGGTCGCGGCGAGCAGAGCCGACAACGCGATTTCCACGATCAGCGAAAGGTTCATGGGCATCACTCCTTCAAAGCCCGCGCGAAGCGTCGGTGCGTTCGATAGCCTCGTCCACGCGCACGGAAACGGTGGTGCCCACGCGGCCCATGCGGCCCCGGAGCAGCGGCACGCCGCCGCAGCGCAATTCGATCTTCGAATCGGGCGTGGAATTCAGCATCATCGTGTCGCCGATCTTCAGGCCCATCACCTTGTTCAGCGACATAGTCTGTTCGTCGAGGATGGCGTCGATCTCCACGCGCGTGCACCACAGTTCGGTGGCGAGATGGCCTTCCCAGATGGAATCGCGGCCGAACTTCTCGCCCATGAATTGCTGGAGCAGCAATTTGCGGATGGGTTCGAGCGTGGCATATGGCAGAAGCAATTCGATGCGCCCGCCGCGATCTTCCATGTCGATGCGCAGCTTGACGAGAATGGCGGCGTTGGCGGGGCGCGCAATGGCGGCGAAGCGCGGATTGGTCTCGAGCCGGTCGAGCGTGAAATTCACCGGCGCCAGCGGCTCGAAAGCCTGGCACATATCCTGAAGGATCACTTCGGTCATGCGCTGCACCAGCGTGCGCTCGATGGTGGTGTAGGGCCGGCCCTCGATGCGCATGGCGGCCGTGCCGCGCCGCCCGCCGAGCAGCACGTCCACGATCGAATAGATAAGATTGGAATCGACGGTGAAGAGCCCGTAATTGTCCAGCTCCTCGGCGCGGAACACGGCGAGGATCGCAGGCAGGGGAATCGAATTCAGATAGTCGCCGAAGCGGATGGAGGTGATGTTGTCGAGGCTCACTTCCACATTGTCGGAGGTGAAATTGCGCAAACTCGTCGTCATCAGCCGCACCAGGCGGTCGAAGACGATTTCCAGCATCGGCAGGCGCTCATAGGACACCAGCGCCGAATTGATGATGGCGCGCACGCCGCTCTTGTCGGCCTGCGTCTCGTCGCCGACATCGAAGCCGAGCAGGCTGTCTATCTCTTCCTGATTGAGAATGCGCTCGTTGCCGGCCGCAGCCACGAGGGCTTCGGCCGCTTCGCCCGAGGGCGCATCGTTTTGCGCTTCGGCGGGAGTTTCGGTTTCGCCGGTCATTGAACGATCATCTGCTTGAGCAACACATCGCGCACGCGATAGGGCGAGGCCGCCACATTGATCCGGCGCAAGAGTTCTTCCTTCAGCCGCAGCACGCCTTCGGAGCCGCGCAAATCGTCGACGCGCAATTCGCGCAAATAGCTCTGGAACTGGTCCACGATGCGCGGCATCAGCACCTGAAGGCCGGGCTTTTCGTCGTCGGCCGCAAGTTCGAGCGCAACCGAAAGCTTGAGATAGGCGGGCGATCCGTCCGCCGTCTGAATGTTCACGACGATGTCGGGCATATTGAAGAAGGAAACCTGCGGGGGAACGATAGGAACGGAAGGCTTCGCATCGGCGGTCTTTGCCTGTTGCGCCTGATCGTTGCCGCTGAACAGGAAGAAATAGGCGCCCGCGCCGCCGCCCGCGAGCACAAGCACGAATGCGCCGCCCGCAATCATCAGCATCTTGCGATTGCCGAGAAGTTTCTTAACAAAACCTTTCTTCGGTTCGGCGCCTTCGTCGGCGCCTTCGGCTTTGTCTTCTTCGTCCTCGGGCGGATTTACCTTGTCTTTCGCCATGGGCGGCAGATTCCCCTTCGTATCGCCCGCAAAAGTTAGGCATGACGTGGTTAAGGAGTGGTTCAAATGGCGCGTCTGGGCGGAACTCTGCCCGGCAATTCATGCCGCGTGTATCGGCGCGCTTCCCGAAAAATCCAGCAAAACACTGAGTTTCGGCGCTGGCACAAGCGTTGCGCTGTGGTGTGGCGAACCGGACCAGAAGGGAGCCGGACGGCCATGGATAACACGCTGCTCGTCAGCCTGTCGCATCAGCTTGCGTCCTATCGCACGATGGACGTGATCGCGAACAATCTCGCCAATCTTTCGACGCCCGCTTTCAAGCGCGAGGAAGCGCAGTTCAGCCAATATGTGGAAACGGTTCCGCCCTCCGAAGGCCAGACCGATCCGCAGACGCTCACCTTCGTGCAGGATGCGGGCACGATCCGCGACATGTCGGAAGGCCAGCTTGTGCGCACCGGCGCGCCGTTCGATCTCGCGGTCAACGGCAAGGGCTATTTCGTGGTGCAGACCGCCGATGGCGACCGCTACACCCGCAACGGACATTTCTCGCTCAATGCGCAAGGCGAACTCGTCACGCAGGACGGCGATGCCGTGCAGGGCGATGGGGGGCCGATCACCATCACGCCCGACGATGGCGACATCCATGTCGCCGAGGACGGAACGGTGAGCGGCGCCCACGGCCAGCTCGGCAAGATCAGGCTCGTTGGTTTCGACGACGAGTCGAAATTGCAGAAGGAAGGCGCGAGCCTTTATTCCACCGACCAATCGCCCACGCCCGTCGCCAAGCCCGATATCGAGCAGGGCACTATCGAAACCTCGAATGTCGAGCCGGTGGTGGAAATCTCGCAGATGCTTCAGGTGATGCGGGCCTATCAGGCCACCGCCAATCTTACGCAGGCGCAGGAAGACCTCATGCGCCAGACCATCGACAAGCTCGGCTCTGTGCCGAATTAAGGAGACGATATGCGCGCGCTTTCCATCGCAGCGACGGGTATGCAGGCCCAGCAGACCAACGTCGAAGTCATCGCCAACAATCTGGCGAACATGAATACCGCGGGCTTCAAGGCCCAGCGTGCGGAGTTCGAAGATCTGCTCTACCAGAATGTGGAGCAGCCCGGCGCGCAATCCTCCGATACCGGCACGATCGTGCCAAGCGGCATCCAGCTTGGCGCCGGCGTGCGCACGGCGGCTGTCTATCGCATCACATCGCAGGGCGATCTTCAGTCGACATCGAATCCCTACGATCTCGCCATTCAGGGCCCCGGCTATTTCCATATCCAGATGCCCGACGGCACCGACGCCTACACGCGCGCCGGATCGTTCGCGCTTTCGCCGGAAGGCCAGATCGTGACGGACAAAGGCTATACGGTCGCGCCCGGTATCGCCGTCCCGCCGACCGCGCTTTCCGTCACCGTGAATGCGCAAGGCCAGGTGCAGGCCACCATCCCCGGCCAGACGCAGCCGCAGGTTCTGGGGCAGCTCGAACTCGTGCGCTTTCCCAACGAAGCGGGATTGAGCGCGCAGGGCGACAATCTCTTCACCGAAACAGCGGCGTCGGGTGCGGCACAGGCCGGCGTTCCGGGCTCCATCGGCTACGGCACGATCCAGCAGGGCTTTCTCGAAACCGCCAACGTCAATCCGGTGGAAGAGATCACGGCGCTCATCACCGCCCAGCGCGCCTATGAAATGAATTCCAAGGTCGTCTCCGCCGCCGACCAGATCCTGCAAATGACCGCCCAGCTCGGAGGCCAGTGATGAAACGCTTTATTCTGCTCGCAGCACTTCTGTTCGCCACGCCCGCGTTGGCCGATGGTGCGCGCATCGTGGTGCCGGCGCGCGATATCGCGCGTGGCGAAACCATTTCCGATTCCGATCTCACATATCAGACCGTTTCGCCCGACCGCGCGGCGTCCGTCGTCACCGCCATGAGCGATCTTATCGGCATGCAGGCGCGGCGCTATCTGCAGGCGGGCGAAGCGGTGCGTGCCGACGATGTGAAGAAACCCGTGATCGTCACCAAGGGCTCGACCGTCACCAT
>Ga0335085_10010515_pt1 | contig 13813 bp, 11 predicted proteins | sample Lox_Sample_45_FD_206712 | JGI IMG/M metagenome (GOLD analysis project Ga0335085, IMG submission 206712) | Soil microbial communities from Loxahatchee National Wildlife Refuge, Florida, United States - Lox_Sample_4.5 | ecosystem: Environmental > Terrestrial > Soil > Wetlands | place: USA...
GACCATCATCGTCTCGACGACGTCGCCGTCGAGCTCGTTGCGCTGGTTCGTCGGCCAGATCGCATTCGGGATGCCGCGCAGCCGGTCGAGCGAGAGCCGGTCTCCGACGACCGCGTCGTAGCAGGCGGCCTGCACATCGGCCACGTCCTCGAGCGCGTCGTAGAGGACGTCGAGCGCCGCATGCCGCAGCTCTCGATCGGGATGGTGGACGTAGGCGAGGAGGCGATCGATCGTGTGCGGCTCGGGGCCGTCGCCGCCGTCGAAGGAGACCGTCAGCGTCGCGAGCCCACGGCCGTGCAGCGACTGCCAGGCCGAGAGCGCCGGCTGGCGCGCGTTGAGAGCCTGCTCCTCGCCCTCGGGCAGAACGTACGGCCTTTCTTCTCGTGCCACCCGCAGCCGGTGCCGGTAGGGCTCGAGCTCGGCCGCCTCGAGCAGCGCGTCGGCCTCCGCGTCGTCGAGCGCCAGCCACTCCAGCTCGGCGAAGAGGAGAAGACTCTCGAGATCGGCGGCCCGGTCGCGTGCCAGCGTCGCGAGGTCGTTCGTCTCGGGATCCGTCGCCTCGGTGTGCTCGCGGGCCGTGGCATAGAAGTGGACGCGGGAGGCGTCCTGGGCGAGCTCGTCGAGCTCGTCGTAGAGCTCCCGAAGCCCCTGCGGGCCGACGGAGCCGACGGTGCCGCGCCATCGCTCCGCGAAGGCGCGCGCGCGCCCGAGGAGCTCGTCCCAGTCGCGCCGCGCCTGCTCTGCGCCAGGCTCGAGATCGCTCAGGTCCCAGCGGATCCCGGTGGCGCTGAGGGAGGAGCTGACGGCCACGGCCGAAGAGCGTATCTGGCCCTGGATCGCTCCGCCATACTTCGGCGGCGCGTCCCGCCGGCTTCATCTGATCGTCCTCGGGATCGCGCTCCTCGTCGCGATCGGGATCGGCGCCGCCATCGCGATCGCCCGACCAGGCTGAGCAGCACAGCCCAACCACCCTGTCGCAGCTGCGCGCGAACGTGCAGGAAGCGCTCGCGCGGGCCGAAGTAAAGACTTCTCGCCGAATCTGCACCAATCTGCCGGAAGTTGCGGCCGTTGACCCGATTGGGTGATACGAGCCCGACCCGACCTGTGCTGAAGTGCGTCCCCACGCCGAAAGCGAGCGGCCGCACTCTGCGACGGCCGCGCCCATCGACGGGAGTCACCCTTTCTTGCGGTCGATTCGTCTACTCATACTGCTGCTCGCCGTTGCCCTGGCTGTCGGGCTCGCGCTCGTGCGCCCGCTGCAGGGCCGCGCAACCCGCCCCGGCAAGAGGACCAGAGCCCACCACGTGAAAGCTCGGCATTTTCACCACCTGAAGGCTCACCGCTTCCACCACGTGAGGGGGCACCACAGGCGGAGGCGACACCTCGCTCACTTCCCGGACCCGGCCCGGATGTTCGGGCGTCGTGTCGTCTCGTATGCGCGCCACTTCCTCGGGGTTCCGTACAGCTGGGGCGGCACGAGCCCGGGCACCGGCTTCGACTGCTCCGGGTTCGTCCGCTACGTGTACGGCCATTTCGGGATCGCGCTGCCGCACTCGAGCTGGGGCGACCTCGAGCACGGCCGTCGCGTCGGTCGCCGCTGGCTGCGACCCGGCGACCTCGTCTTCTTCTACGACGCGAGCCACGTCGGCATCTACGTCGGCAGCGGCCGCTTCATCGACGCGCCGCACACCGGATCGGTCGTCCGGATCTCGACGATGGGCGCGTACGCGGACTACTACGGCGCGCGCCGGTTCCGCTAGCGCATCTTCTCGGCCATGGCCGTGAGGAGCTTCCAGGCGATCGCCGAGTTGCTCTCGACGAGCGGCTTGAAGTCCCACGAGGTCATGCCGTAGCAGACCATGTCCGTGCTGGCCGTCAGCGTTGCGGTGCGCGGCGACTCGTTGATGAGCGCGATCTCACCGAAGTAGTCGCCGGGGCCGAGCGACCCTTTCGACTCGCCGCCGACGTTCACGTCCGCCTGGCCCTCCTCGACGACGAAGAAGCCGACGCCTCCGGCGCCCTCCTGCGTCACGGTGTCGCCCGCCTCGAAGCGGCGCTCGCGCATGCTGCTCGCAATCTGCTCGAGGTCGTTGGTGTCGAGATCCGCGAAAAGCGGAACCTTCCTCAGGGTCTCGGGCGAAGCTCCGGCCACGGCGCAGTTATACACAGCTGCGCTTCCCCGTGCGAGCACGGGCCGATTGCAGCGAGGATAGGCCGGATGCGAGTCCACGTCGTCGGCTGCTCCCCCGCCTGGCCCAACCCCGGCGGTGCCCAGTCCGGGTATCTCGTCGAGGACGACGGCAGGCGGATGCTGCTCGACTGCGGCCCCGGGGTGCTGCCGCGCCTGCGGCGCTTCGAGCCGTGGCCGCGGCTCGATGCGATCGTCATCACGCATTTCCACCTCGACCACTGGGGCGACCTGGTGCCGTGGGCGTTCGGCGGGCTCTTTGGCGCAGGGCGGGAGGTGCCGCCGCCCGAGCTGTGGCTGCCGCGCGGCGGACGCCAGATCGTGCACGGACTCGACCCGGTGCTGTACGCGAATGCGGTGCTCGAGCTGTTCGACGTCCACGAGTACGAGGAGCGGACGCCGTTCACAGTCGCCGGCTTCGACCTCGAGGCCTACCGGATGCTCCACTACGCGCTCGAGAGCTACGGGCTCCGCGTCTCGGACGGAGAGCGGACGCTCGCCTACAGCGCCGACTCGGCGCCGTGCCCGGGTCTCGTGCACCTTGCGCGTCAGGCCGACCTCTTTCTCTGCGAGGCGACGCTCGCGCAGCCCGAGCAGGGCATCCGCGGGCATCTCACGGCGGACGAGGCAATGGAGACGGCCGAGACGTCCGGCGCGAAGCGGCTCGTCATCATCCACCGCCCCGACGAGCTCCCGCTGCCCGACGGCGTCGAGCGCGCCTGCGACGGCATGGAGCTGGAGGTCTAGGCCGGGTCGGGAAGCCGAAAGGCCAGCTCGCCGAGCAGGCGGTGGCCTTCGATCGACGGGTGGTCGCCGTCGTCCGTCAGGCCGTCGCGCATGCGAGTCGGGTCGGCCGGATCCGCGAGCGTGTCGTGGAACGGTAGGAGCGTCGTCGTCAGCGTCCGAATCAGTTCGTTGAGGCTGCGGATCTCGTCGGTCGCCCGGGCGTCGCCGTTGTTCCAGGGGAGCACGTCCGTGACGGCGAGCGCAACTCCGGCGCGGCGACCGCGCTGAAGCATCGCCGCGATGTCCAGCGCGGCGAACTCCACGGGTCTTCCCTGCACGATGTCATTGATTCCGCCCTGGACGACGAGCACGTCGGCGCCGTCGAGGACGAGGTCCAGCCGGCTTGCGATCTGATCCGTGCGCTCGCCGTAGACGGCCGTCGTCCTGAACTCGAGCCGGGCGTCGGCCTGCGCCGCCCACCACTGCCAGTGGCTCCGCTCGTCGGGCGACGGGATCCGGGCGCGGACGTCAGGATCCGGATCCCACAACGGGGAGCCGGCCGAGATCGAGTCGCCGAAGACCGCGACGACGATCCGCGCCACGGCTACTTGCGAGGCTCGAGCTCGACGACGAGGTCGCAGTCGAGGGCGTCCGCGATGCGGAGCAGCGTGTCGATCCGCGGCGGGCGGCCGCCGCGCTCGAGCCGGGCGATCGCAGACTGCGTCGTTCCGCAGAGCTCCGCGAGCTCGCGTTGCGAGAGACCCTTCGCGCCGCGCCGCTCGGCGACCCGGTCGGCGATCTGCGCGAAGAACCAGCCGCGGTCGCCCGCGACGATCCGCTCGTGCAGCCGCTCGACAGGGCCCTTCGCCTCCGCGCGCGTCTTCGCCGCCATGTCCGGGAGGATAGCGACTCTGCTATACCCGGACGGCGAGTGTGCCCGGACGTACCGCGTCGCCGACACTCACACGCCCGGCCACCACGACGTCGCAGTAGACGCCGAACGGCAGCGGCTCCGTCACGCCCTCCGGGCGGTATCTCGCCAGAAGCTTCAGCGTGTCGAGGTCGGAGACGGTTGTGTCCGGATCACACGTCGTGACGACACACCGACCGACGTCTCCGACCGGAGCGATGACGGCCTCGCCGATCTCGACGCGGTTGCCGATCCACGCGTCCTCCGCGTGCGGCTCGACGCCGTCGATCTCGAACAGCATCCGGAAGCGGCGCCCGTCGACCGGCTCGGCGATCCCGGCCTCCGCACGGAGCCGCTCGAGGGAGCCCCGCGAGACGAGCGACGCCCACCCGCCCTGATCGCGTCCGCGGTCCTGCGCGCCTCCCTCCGACCAGAGCAGCGTCAACCGCTTGCCGACGAAGTCGGAGAGTGCGTCCTGCCACGGCCCCGGCACCGCCCGCGATGGATGCGGCATCCCGTACAGCTCGGCCTCGACCGGCTCGCCCGGCTCGACCTCGCCCTCGACGACTGAGCCGTCCGGAAATGCGAGCGCGAGCCTGCGCGACACTTCGTCCCACTCCGGCCGCACGCGCATGAGCTCGGGATACCGCTTCCCGTTGACGAGCCTGCCGCGGGCGTCGACGAGCCAGAAGCGGCGATCGCCGGTGACGCCGGAGCGGCCCAGCTCCACCTCGTCCGGATGCACGAGGCCGAGCGCCTTGACGGGTGCGATCGAGATGCGTTCGACCCGGCCTTCCATCACATCAACGTAGCTACTGCGTCGGTTCAGAAGAAGAAGGACGACCAGGCCGTCCACCAGTCGTCGCCGCGGACGACGAGCGAACACGCTCCGGTCACCTCGACGCCCTTCCGATTCGCGTACTCCTGCAGCCGGTCGGGCGTCATGAACTCGATCTCGATCTCGCTCGGCCGGCCCGGGTCGTAGGGCGCGACGGCCGAGAGGTCCGACAGCGACTTCCTCGCCCCCTCCTCGATGAGCTCGCGCGCCCTGATCGGCGTCTGCATCCGGGCGGCGTAGCGGCCGATTCCCTCCTTCACCTCGACCGCCGTGAGGCCGTCGCCGAGCAGCTCCCGCGCCTCCGCGCACACGGCTCGGTCGCCGGTGACGAGGACGACGGGCACACCCCACTGCCCGCAGAGGGCCGCATTGATCCCGGTCTCGCCGACGAGGCGGCCGTTGAAGCGCAGGCTGCGCCACGCCTGGCCCGAGACGGTATGCGAGAGGACGCCGTCGGCCGTGCCCGCCATCGCGTGCATCCCGACGAGGAGACACGCGTCGCAGCCGGACTCGAGGAAACCGGTGTACTCGGTCCACTCCTCCTGGACGACGTATTCGCAGGCCGGGTCGAGCAGCTCTGGAACGAGCGAGTTGAAGTTGTACTCACCCCCGGCGCCGTGGTTGTCCATGACGACGATCTCGGTCGCGCCCGCGGCCTTCGCGCCACGCACGGCGGCGTTGATCTCCTCGGTGTAGAGGATGCGGCCTTCCTCGTAGAGCTTTTCGCCGCCGGCGACCTGCTGCCACTTGACGATGCCGGCGACGCCTTCCATGTCGCTGATCACGTGAACGCGCACGGCGGGACGATAACGTCAACGCGTGGAGACGGGACTGGCCGGAAAGAGCGTCCTCGTGACGGGCGGCGCGGGCGGGATCGGCTCTGCCTGTGTGCGCGCCTTCGCGGCCGAGGGTGCGCGGGTCGCGATCCACTACCGCACGAGCGCCGAGCAGGCCGAGGAGCTCGCGCGCGAGACGGGCGGCGTCCCGTTGCAGGCCGACCTCACGGCGGAGGACGACGTCGAGCGGCTCTTCGAGGCTGCGCAGCGGGAGCTCGGCGGCGTCGACGTCTGCGCGGCCGTCGCCGGCTTCTGGCCTCGCGAGCCGGAGCCGGTCTGGCGCCTGCCGCTCGAGCGCTGGGAGGCCACGCTCCGCACGAACCTCACCGCGACCTTCCTCACGGCGCGCGCATTTCTCGGCGTCGTGGAGCGCAGCGGCCACGGCAACCTCGTCCTCGTCGGCTCGACCGCCGGGCGCTTCGGCGAGGCCGACCACGCCGACTACGCGGCTGCGAAGGCCGCGATCCAGGTCGGCCTCCTGCTGAGCCTCAAGAACGAGATCGTCCGGATCGCACCTCGCGGCCGCGTCAATGCCGTCGCCCCGGGGTGGACGTACTCCCCGATGACGCGCGGCGAGCTCGATCCGGAGCTCGTGGCCCGCCTCAGCCGGACGATGGCCCTGCAGAAGGTGGCGGTCGCGGAGGACGTGGCCCGTGCCGTCGTCGTTCTGGCGTCCGACGAGCTTTCGGGCCACGTGACCGGTGAGCTCGTGACGGTCGCGGGCGGAATGGAGGGACGCACGGTCCACGAGCTCGCATGAGCCGGTTCGAGGAGCGGCTCGCATCCGAGACGCCGATCGTGGCCGACGGCGGCATGGGCGCGCTCCTCTCGAGCGCCGTCTCCGGCCTTCGCTGCCCGGAGGAGGCGAACCTGCGCGCACCCGAGAGCGTGCTCGAGGTGCACCTCGGCTACATCCGGGCGGGTGCCGAGCTGATCGAGACGAACAGCTTCGGCGCGAATCGCGCGAAGCTCGCGCGCGGGTTCCTGGCCGAGGAGCTCGAGCCGATCAACGCCGCCGCGGTTCGCATCGCGCGGGAGGCGCGCGAGGTCTCCGGCCGCGACGTCTTCATCGCGGGTTCGATCGGCCCGCTCGGCGACGTCGAGCTCGGCGGCCTCGACCCGGCGGCGCTCTTCGCCGAGCAGGCGCGTCTGCTCGAGGGCCGAGGTGTCGACCTGTTCATGGTGGAGACGTTCTACGACCTCGACGAGCTCGAGACGGCGATCGCCGCCGTCCGCTCGGTCTCGGCGTTGCCGCTCGTCGCCCTGCTGACGTTCGACTCCGGCGGCGAGACGCTCGCCGGCGTCAAGGCCGAGGATGCGGCGGCTCGCCTGCGACCGCTCGGCCTCGCCGCCTACGGCGCCAACCACGGCGCCGGGCCTGCGGCGGCGCTCACGGCGCTGGCGCGGATGGGCGGCGACGGAGCAGTGCTCGCGGCACTGCCGAACGTCGGCCTCGCGAGCATGAGCGGCCACCGCATCGTCTTTCCGCACGCGACGCCTGCTTACTTCGCCGAGTTTGCGGCGCAGGCGCGCGCACTCGGCGCGCGGCTGATCGGAGGCTGCTGCGGCACGACGCCGGCGCAGGTCGCAGCCATCCGCGAAGCCGTCGACGCGAACCGCCGCCCGGCCGGCTCCTTCCTCGTCCGGGAGCGCCGGCAGGCGGCGCCCTTCGAGCCGGCGGCCGGAGAGACCGAGCTGGAGCGCCGCTTTCGCAGGGACGAGTTCGTGCTCTCGGTCCAGGTCGACCCGCCGCTCGGAGCGAATCCGGAAGCGTTGATCGAGACGGCGCGAGCCGTCCGCGAGTCGGGTCGCGCGCAGTTCGTCGACGTGAACGACAACCCGCGCGCGAGGGCACGGATGAGCGGGATCATGGCCTCGGTCGCGATCGAGCGCTTCACAGGGGTCGAGACGATCCCGCATCTCACGCCGCGCGACACGACGATCGCCGGGCTCGAGTCGCTTCTGCTCGGCGCGCATGCGGAAGGCGTCCGCAACATCCTCGCTGTCACCGGCGACCCGCCCGAGGCCGGCGACTATCCCGGCACGCACGGCGTCTACGACGTCGACTCGGTCGGCCTCGTCGACCTGATCGCGAAGCTCAACGCGGGCGAGGACTGGCACGGACGCGCGATCGACGCTCCCACCACGTTCTTTCCCGGCGTGGCGGTGAACCCGACCGCCGACGACCTGGGGCTCGAGGCGGATCGCTTCCATCAGAAGGTCGCCGCCGGCGCGCGCTTCGCAATGACGCAGATCCTGTTCGATCTCGAGGCTCTCGAGGCGTTCCGGGAGCGGATCGGCGGCTGGCCCGTGCCGGTGCTCGTCGGCGTCTGGCCGATCCGGACGACGGAGACCCTCGTCCGCGTCCACAACGAGGTACCCGGGATCGTCGTCCCCGAGCAGGTGCAGGAGCGGTACCGCACAGCCGGCACCGGGGCGCGCGAGGTCGGGTTCGCGCTCGGACGAGAGCTGGTCGAGGGCGCGCGCCGATCCGCCAGCGGCGCCTACGTCGTCGCGCCGTTCCGTCGGCCGCTCGACGTCGTCGAGCTTCTCCCCGACCCGGTCGGCTAGGGCGCGCAGGCGCCGGTGGACACGCCATGCGTTCCGGCGCGCGCGAGGTCGGCGCTCACGACCGAGGTCGGGACGCCGTAGCCGCTCGAGGAGCCGACGCGCGCGGCGAAGATCGTCGACTCGACCCTCCCCTCCGTGTCGACCGCCGGCCCGCCGGAGTCGCCGTGTGCAACCCGTCCGGCCACGGCCGTGATCGACCTCGATACCGGCCCGCGGCCGAGGGCGTCCTGCGTCAGCACGGTCGCGGTCCGGCCGATCCGCCCGGGGGTCGCGGTGAGCCCGCCGTCGAGCGGATAGCCGAGGATCGCGACGTCGGCACCGGGCCGCGGCTCCGCGAGCCGCAAGGGCGTCTCGTCGATGCCCGGGATGCGGAGCACGGCGATGTCGTTGTGGTCGTCGAGCAGGACGACGTCGGCGGGGCTCGGGAACGGCCGTCCCGGGATGCGGACGATCGTGTCGCTCTCGCCGGCGACGACGTGTGCGGCGGTCACGACCAGATCCCGCCCCGCGAACCAGCCGCTTCCCTCGACGCCGACGCCGCAGGCCGTCCCGAGGACCTTGACGACGCGGGTCGTGGCGTCCCGGATCGACTGGTCGCGGAGGACTCCCCTGCTCGGCGGCAGCGAGGGCGCCCTCGGGCCGGTGATGGACGGGAACGGGTCGATGCGCGCGAGCAGGTTGAGCAGCGTGCGCGGAGGCAGGGCCGTGTCGAGCTGCTTGACGATCTCGGAGCGCTCGACCTCTTGCCGGATCCGGGTCTGGCCGGGCGAGAGAAGCGCGGCCGAGGCTGCGACCCAGACGATCGCCACGCCGACCGCGCCGCCCAGGAGGAAGCCGCCCGCCGAGTCGAGCAGCCGGAGCGGCGTCAGCCGGATCCCGCCCCGGATGAACGAGGCGGCGAAGAGCGCCGCGAACTGGAGGAGCATCGCCCCGAGCACCGCCCCGATGAGCCCCGCGACGGGTGTCCACGTGGAGGTCGACCCGCCGCGCAGCAGGTGCGGGGCGAGGCGGGAGCCGACATAGGCGCCGACCGCGAGCCCGACCAGCGAGAAGGCGCTGAGGACGAGCCCGCGCCGCATTCCGCCGGCGGCCGCGATGACCACGATCCCGAGCGCGATCCAGTCCGCGAGGTTCAGCCCCACGGCAGCAGAGTAGAGGCGGCGCCGGTTCCCGACGCCGCCCGGCCGCCGGGCGGCGAGGCTAGACTGGGCCGTCCGCGGGGGCGTAGTTCAGTTGGTTAGAACGCCGGCCTGTCACGCCGGAGGTCGCGGGTTCGAGTCCCGTCGCTCCCGTACAAACTTCCTGCAAATCGGCGGTTACCCCTTCTGGGAGCCGGGGTCGATCGACCTTCGGCGACCGAAGCCGGCGGTCGCACTCCTTAGCTCGCAACGGTTCGATCAGGAAGCGTTTCGGCTGCCCCTCTTGCTTGAACCGCCTCAACTCGTTGCAGCCACGGCTTTGCTTCGAGCCGCCCGAAGGTGTCGTGCGCGTCCGCGAGCAGCGGCTGCGCGTCGTCCGAACCTCCTCGTGCTGTCAGCCATTCCCCGTGCTCGAGCTGGACGACGGCGACGTGGAATGGCATCTCCGACTCTGCGAAAAGGTGCTCGGCTGTGGCGAGTTCCGCTTCGGTGTCGTACTCGGGCAGCCGGGCGCGGAAGCGAGCTTGTTGTGCGCGGAGGAACGGGACCAGCTCGGCCGCATGAAGCTCGTCGAAGACGGCGAGCAACTCGCGGATCTTGGCCTCGTCGGCGAAGTCGGCCACGGCTTCCAGTACCTGAAACCGGACGAACGATTGGACGCCCGCGAACCCTGCGCGTAAGGCAAGGCTACGGTCGACTGCCGAAACGGTTTCCTCGCGGCGGCCCTCGGCGGCGTGGAGCATCGCCTCGTTTACTGCGTAGGCGCCAGCCCAGCTCGTGTTCTCGGAGCGGGCGATGGCCTCGCCGCGCGAGAGCAGCTCGTGCACGCGCTCGAGATCGCCGCGGTGGACGTGGATCGGAACGGCCAAGAGCAGGAGGCCGTGCGCGAACTCGGTAGACGCGAGCGGCTCGGCCTCGGCCGCTCGGGCGAGGGCCTCATCCCAGCGGCCGGCCATCATCAGTGCGCCCACCGGGCCTGCGACGAAGGTCGATTCCCACCAGCGGTCGCCCACCCTGCGGGCGAGCGCCAGTGCAGGCTCGACGGTCTCGAGGAAGGGGCGCCACTTGCCCTGAACCCACAAGAAGGCAGCGAGGTTGTTGTAGGCCCGCAGCGCGGCTGGGTGCAGGTCGTGGGCGAGAGCGAGCGCCAGCGCTCCGTCGAGCAGGATCTGCGACTCGCGAGGCCGGTGCAGCCAGGAGAACAGCAGCGACCCCTTCGTATTGAGTGCCTCGGCCAGCGTCTCGGGCTGGTCGAGTGCCTCGGCCAGCGAGAGCGCACGCTCGAGGTACGAGAGAGCACGCTCGTCCTCGCCGCTGAAATAGAGGAAGCGGCCTAGCTGCGCCGCCGCGGCGGCCAGATCCCGCTCCGAGCCCGCCTCCTCGAGCGCGGCCAGCGTCGGCTCGACGCGCTCCGCTGCGCGCAGGGGATGTCCCTCTACGAAGTCGATGTCGGCGAGGCGCGAGGCGACGCGGGCGGCGGCGACCGGCTCACCCAGGTGGTCGAAGGCAGCATGGGCGCGGTCGAGCAGAACCCGGGCCTCGCCGGGCTTGTTGGCGCGCCAGGCCATCTCGCCGGCCCGGTGTGCGAGCTCAGCGCGTGCGAGTTCCTCTTCGGCCAGCTCGGCCGCCCGCTCGAAGTACCGTTGCGCCTCACCTGCTGCGGCGAGAGACGCTGCTCGCTCACCAGCTCGGAGGAGCGCCGCCGCGGCACGGGCTTTCAGCTCTGCAGCATCGTCGGCGTCCGGAGCCGCCTCATACGCCGCCAGCAGATGGGCGGCGATCACCTCGGCCACCTCATCTTCTGCAAGCGAGGCAGTGAGCGCATCCGTGGCGGCAAGGTGGCGGCTCTTGCGATCGCGCCTCGAGAGCGTCTCGTACGCGACTCGGCGAACAAGGTCCTGCAAGAAGCCGTACTGCCCATGCTCCGGCGAGCGAGGATCACCCTGCACCGAGAGCACCTCTTTGCGCACGAGCGAGTCGAGGAGCGGGGCGAGCCCAGCCTCGTCGAGCCCCGCGAGGGCGCCGAGCGCTGTACGGCTGAAAGTCTTGCCCAGCACTGCGCCGTTCTGGAGCAGCCGCCGCTCTTCCTCGCTGAGCCCATCCAGTCTCGCTGCGATCAGCGCGTGAAGGGTCTCGGGGACTTCAAGCGCCGCGATCTCCCCCACGACCCGGCAGGCGCCGTCGTCCTGGGCGAGCAGCCCTCGGTCGAGCAGCATCCTCACGGTCTCGACCGCGTAGAGCGGCACGCCCTCGGCGCGGGCAAGGATCTGCACCTTTAGCCCGTCGGGCATCCCGGGCACCAGGCCCTCGAGCAACTCGTCCATCGCCTGTTCGGAAAGTGGCTCGAGGTAGATAGAGGTGAAGCTGCGCTGCCCCGCTCCCCACGTCTGCCGCTTCTCGAGTAGCTCCGGCCGCGCGAGCGTGATCACGCACAGCCTTTGGCTTCGCGACCACTCGAGCAGGTACTCGATGAAGTCGAGCAAGCTCGCGTCTGCCCACTGCAGGTCCTCGAAGACCAGGATCGTGGGGTATGTGTCCGCTAGCCGCTCGAAGAACAGCCGCCAGGCGGCGAACAGCTCTTGCCGCTCGGCGACCTCTACCCCGCCGACGCCGAGCAGCTGCGCGAGGCCACGTTCGATGAAGCGCCCCTCATCCGCGTCGAGCAGGTGCTCGCTCAGCGTTGCGCCAAGCTTCTCGACGACCACGGACGCTTCCTCGTCCTCGGCGATCTGGCAGCGCATCCGCACCATGTCCGCCAGCGCCCAGTACGTCACCCCCTCGCCGTACGCGAGGCAGCGGCCGCGGTGCCAGTAAACCGTCTGCGCGATGCCGTCGAAGTACTTGTAGAACTCCCACGCCAGCCGCGACTTGCCGATCCCGGCGATGCCCGTGATCGCGACCAGGTGGGCCTTTCGCTCCTCGGCGGAGGAGTGGAAGAGCTCCTTCACCTGCCGCAGCTCTCGCCCGCGCCCCACGAAGGGAGCCTCGAGGCCGTCCGCGCGCAGCTCGCCCCGCCTGGCCGAGACCACCCGCCGCGCGCGCCAGAGCGTCGCTCGTCCCTCCTTTCCCTTGAGGACGTGCTCGCCGGCCGGTTCGTAGGCGACCGTCTGCTCGGTCGCGCGGCGCGTGGCATCGCCGACAAAAACCGACCCGTGCTCGGCAACCGACTGGATCCGGGACGCGGTGTTCACGAGGTCGCCCGCCACCATTCCCTCACCCTCGGCACCTACAGTCACGGCGGCCTCACCGGTCAAAATGCCAGCACGAGCCTGCAAGCCGGGCGCGCCCAGCTCATCTCCGAGCGCGGAGACCGCTGCGACGAGGTCGAGTGCGGCCCGCACCGCACGCTCGGCATCGTCCTCCGTCGCGACGGGGGCTCCCCAGACCGCCATCACCGCATCGCCGATGAACTTCTCCACCGTCCCGCCGTAAAGCTCGACCAAACCGCGACAGCTCTCGAAGTAGCGAGACAAGAGCTCCCGCACCTCCTCCGGATCACGCGACTCCGACAACGGCGTGAACCCGACCAGATCCGCAAACAGCACCGAGACCACTCGTCGCTCCGCCACGCGCGGCTCCGAGGGCCGCGCCGCTCCGGAAGCGCTTCCCGCAGCTCTGTCCACCCCCAACGCCGCCCCACAATCGCCGCAGAACCGGTTGCCCGCCGGATTTTCAGCCCCGCAATTCGGACAGCCAGTCGCGAGGACGCTGCCACAATCGCCGCAAAACCGCTTACTGGCGGGATTCTCAACGCCGCAGTTCGTACAGGCAGCCATCCCCGAAGCCTAGAACGGGAACCATCGCAGCACCAAGCAACCAGACCAACCCGTTCTTTCTTCCTCGACGCGGCTGTCGACCCTTGGCGGCCGAAGCCGAAGGTCGCAACAGCGCGAACCCGCGCAGCACCTGTCCCGCTGCCGCTGTCGCTGTCGCTGTCCCGGAACGACAGCGACCGATGTTTCGGCCGAAGTCGAGGGGAAGTCTTAGGGTTTCCTTCCTTTGCCGACGGTCAGCCTGACTTTGGCTCCGTGCTTGAGCTGGCGGTGCGGCTTTGGAGCCTGCGAGATCACATGCCCCTTCTTCACCTTCTTGGAGAAGGCGTGCTTGATCTTGCCGACTGAGCAGTCGTGAGCCCTGAGCGCCCGCTTGGCCGCTCTCAGGCGCTTTCCCTTGAGCTTCGGCACGACGCAGTCTTTTACAAAGGATGCCGTGATCGAGCGGGCCGCGGTCATCGTGATCACGCAACTCGAGGTGCCGGTGCAGGCGCCTGCCCAGCCTGCGAAGGTGGATCCTTTGGCGGGCTTTGCCCGCAGGACGATCTTGGTGTCGTAGTCGTAGTGGTGGCTGCAGATAGTGCCGCAGTTGATCCCGGCAGGAGAACTCGTAACCGTGCCTTGCCTGTCACCCTTCGTCGCGACGGTGAGCATCTCGGGGGCTGGGCTGAAAGTCGCGGTGACCGAGGCGGCTGCGTTCATGGTGACCTGGCAGGTGCCGGTGCCGGAGCAGCCGGCACCCGACCAGCCGTCGAAGGTCGACCCGGAGGCAGCGGCGGCGGCCAGGGTCACCATCGTCCCGTCCGAGTAGTCCTGCGAACACGTCGAGCCG
>Ga0335085_10010516_pt1 | contig 13813 bp, 9 predicted proteins | sample Lox_Sample_45_FD_206712 | JGI IMG/M metagenome (GOLD analysis project Ga0335085, IMG submission 206712) | Soil microbial communities from Loxahatchee National Wildlife Refuge, Florida, United States - Lox_Sample_4.5 | ecosystem: Environmental > Terrestrial > Soil > Wetlands | place: USA: Florida...
TGCGGCCCGCGGACTACTATGCGGACCTGGCGCGGGTTCTCCGTCGGGGCGAGACCTTCGATGTCGAGCGACTGCTCGAGCATCTGAACACAATCGGATACGCGGCCTCGGATGTAGTCGAAATGCCCGGTCAGTACGCGCTGCGCGGAGGCATTCTCGATGTGTACTCTCCGGAAGCGGAACGGCCGGTGCGCGTCGAGTTTTTTGGCGATGAAGTGGAGTCGATGCGAAAGTTTGATCCGGCGAGCCAGCGGTCTTCGAATCCCGTGGATGAGGCCCTGCTGCTGCCGCTGACGGAAACGCCGGTCACGGAGGAGTTGCTGGGCTCGATCAATGCGCGCCTTTCCGGCAGGCGCATTGCCGGCTCTCCAGACATAGTCGAACAGGCAATTCGCGATTCCGGCGCGGGTGTGTTTCCCGGGTGGGAGTTCTACGCTCCCGTGGCGGGCGGGGACCGCACCGTATTCGAGTTTCTTGCAGATGCGGGCGTGCTTCTCGATGAACCGGAAGCGCTGAAGCAGGAACTCGACCGCTTCGCCGCGCGCGTGGAAGAGGCGCATGAGCGGAGCAATATCGGGAACTTGGTAAAGCCAGCGGACTTGTATCTCGCGCCGCAGGCGTGGTCGACAAAAATGTCCAGCCTGCCCGGCATCGATTTCGAATACCTTTCCGTAGCGCGCAACGAGCTTCCGGAAGCCGCATTCCAGTCGCAACCGGCGACACGTTTTCACGGCAATCTGCCGGCCATGATCGAAGACGTTCACAAGCTGGTCACGAGCGATACGCAGGTTATTCTCGCCGCGCCCAACACCGGCGAAGTCGAGCGACTGGCGGATATTTTCACCGAGTACAACGCTTCGTACCGGCTGGGGAGCCGCACCCGCGGCGGAGAAAGCTATGCCGATGAAACTTCCTATTTCGCTGGCGAAGTCTTCACGGCAACGTTGCTAAAGGCATACCTGCCTGACGGATTCGTGTTGCCGGAGGCGCACCTTGCGATCTTTGGGGCACGAGATCTGTTCGATGAGTCCGATGTGGTGGCAGGCCAACCACAACGGAGGAAGTCGAAAGTTTCGGCGTTTCTCTCCGATTTCCGCGACCTGCAGGTCGGAGACTACGTGGTCCACGTGGAGCACGGCATCGGTCAGTACCAGGGGCTGAAGGAGATCAACCAGGGCGACGGCGCAGCCGAGTTCATGTTGCTCGAATATGCGGAAGCGGCGCGGCTCTACGTTCCGCTGACGCGGCTTGACCTTGTACAGAAGTACCGTTCTGCGGAGGGAGCGAAGCCGGTCCTGAATCACTTGGGCACGGCTGCGTGGGCGAAAACCAAGGCTCGCGTGCGCAAGGCCATGAAGGACATGACCGACGAACTCCTCAAGCTTTACGCGCAGCGGCAGGCGGCACAAGGGCATCCTTTCCCGAAAGACACGGAGTGGATGAAGGAATTTGAGGACGCCTTCGAGTACAGCGAGACGGAAGATCAAGCGGAAGCCATCGTCGATGTGAAGCGCGATATGGAATCGCAGCTGCCGATGGATCGATTGCTGTGCGGCGACGTGGGTTATGGCAAGACGGAAGTGTCCATGCGCGCGGCATTCAAGGCAATCAGCGACAATAAGCAGGTCGCCGTGCTCGCGCCGACTACCGTACTTGCATTCCAGCACTCCGAGACGTTCAAGCAGCGGTTTGCGCCGTTTCCCGTGACGGTCGAAATGATCAGCCGCTTTCGCTCGCCGAAGCAGATCAAAGAAATCCTGCAGAAAGTCGAGACCGGGAAGGTCGACATTCTGATTGGGACGCATCGCCTGCTCTCGAAAGACGTGAAATTTTTCGATCTCGGCCTGTTGGTTGTGGATGAAGAGCAGCGCTTCGGCGTGCGCCACAAAGAACGCATCAAGCAGATGCGGACGCAGGTCGATGTGCTCACGATGTCCGCGACTCCGATCCCGCGCACGCTGCATATGTCGATGGTTGGCCTGCGCGACATGAGCATTATCGAAACCCCGCCCAAAGACCGCATGGCGATTCAGACCGTAGTCGCAAACTGGGACACGAAGCTGATTCAGTCGGCGATCGAGCAGGAACTGGATCGTAGTGGGCAGGTCTACTTCGTACACAATCGCGTGGAAACGATCTGGGAAATTGCCGCGAAGATTCAGGAACTTGTGCCGCGTGCTCGCATCGCGGTCGGCCACGGACAGATGCCGGAAGGCGAACTCGAAAAAGTGATGCTGAAATTCATGCACCACGAAGCCGATATTCTGGTCGCGACTACGATCATCGAGAACGGGCTCGACATTCCTCTGTGCAACACGATCATCATCAATCGCGCAGACCGGTTTGGGCTGTCGGAGCTGTATCAGCTACGAGGCCGTGTCGGTCGCTCGAACCGGCGCGCGTATGCGTACCTGCTCTTGCCTGCGGAAATGGAGTTGACACCGATCGCGCGCCGACGCCTGGCGGCATTGAAAGAGTTTTCTGACCTGGGAGCTGGATTTAAGATCGCGGCGCTGGATCTTGAGTTGCGAGGCGCAGGAAATCTTCTCGGCGGAGAGCAGAGCGGTCACATCGAAGCCGTCGGCTTCGAACTGTACGCTCAGATGTTGGAGCGCGCGGTACGCGAGATCAAGGGTGAGTCAACTGGGGAAGAAGCCGGAATCCAACTCAATCTCGGACTCAACATCCGAATTCCGACTGACTACATCAAAGAAGAAAATCAGCGCCTGCGGATGTATAAGCGTGTGGCTGGGGTGGAGAGCGCGTCGCAACTGCAGGACGTTCGCTCGGAACTCGTGGATCGCTACGGGGAGCCGCCGCGTGAGGTCCGAAATCTGCTGGAGTATGCTCAACTCAAGCTGCAGGCGATGCGTGTCGGGGCGACGAATATCGAGCGCAAGCGCGAACTGATGAGCATCAAGTTCCGCGAGAATGCTGCGATCGATCCAGGTAAACTCGCCCGGTTTGTGGCTTCGCAACGAGGAGCTCAGTTCACGCCTGACGGTACGCTGAAATTCACGGTGAAGCCGAGCGGCGCCGAGGGCATTTTGCAGACATTGCGGGATCTGCTTGAGGAATTGGCGGCACAGGAAGCGCCCACGCAAACCTCTTAAGGCCAGAGGCGTCTAATAACCCTGAGAAGCCGTGGCTGTCCGCCTGAAATACAATCAGTGTATCGACTCCACGACGTCGGAGAGCAACCATGCCTGAAACGCCGCAGCAATATACGCAACGAATTCTAGGTCAGGTAGCAGGGCAAGAACCGCTCAAAGTGCTGGCCGCCACGCCGAAGAAACTCGAACGCCTGGTCGCGCGTGCATCGGCTGCCAAACTACGGAAGCGTCCAGCGCCCGACAAATGGTCGGTGGCCGAAGTTCTGGCACACCTGGCCGACGCCGAGATCGTGATTGGCTGGCGTGTACGGTCGGTACTCGGCGCGCCGGGAATTCCAGTTCAAGCCTACGATCAGAATGCTTGGGTTACCGCCCTTCATTATGACAAGCGCAACGCCAAAGACAGTCTGGCGCAGCTACGCGCCGTGCGAGCGGCGAATCTTGTACTTTACAAGTCGCTCACTCCGGAACAGTGGAAGCAGTACGGGACGCATTCGGAGCGCGGCCAGGAGAGTGTCGAGCACATTGTGCGCATGATCGCCGGACACGATCTGAATCACGTGCAACAAATCGAGAGGATGCTCGCTTCTAAGTAGCCCTGTTGGTTCCTGTCTCCTCCGAGCACTTGCCTCGCGATTACAATGATCTCGCGATGAAACCAGAACAGGAACGACGCACCGGGATCGACCGCCGCCGAACGCGAACTGTCCGCAAAGCTGTTTTCCCCGCCGCAGGATTAGGCACCCGCTTTTTACCCGCGACCAAGGCGCAACCCAAGGAAATGCTCCCGCTGGTCGACAAGCCGATCATCCAGTACGGAGTTGAAGAAGCGCTGGCGGCAGGATGCGATCAGATCATCATCATCACCGGCCGCGGCAAGAGCGCCATCGAAGACCACTTCGACACCAGTTACGAACTGGAGAAGATGCTGGAGGAGAAGGGCAAGACCGATCTGCTGAAGATCGTGCGTCAGATTTCCGACATGATCTACGTGTCGTATGTCCGGCAGAAGGAAGCGCTTGGACTAGGACACGCGATTCTCACGGCGCGAGAACTGGTAGGCAATGAGCCTTTCGCCGCGCTGCTTGCCGACGATGTAATTGATGCGAAGGTCCCGTGCCTGAAGCAGATGATGAACGTATTCGACGAAAAGCAGTGCTCGGTGATCGCAACGCAAGTCGTCGAAGGCCCGGCGATTTCTGCATACGGCGTGCTGAAGGCGAAGGAAGTAGCAGGCACAGCGGGAAGACTCTATGAAGTCCTCGACCTGGTGGAGAAGCCGAAGGCCGCGGATGCGCCTTCGAATCTGGCGGTGATCGGCCGTTACATTTTGACTCCGACGGTGTTTGAAACACTCTCCAACATCATGCCGGGAGCGGGCGGCGAACTGCAACTCACCGACGGCCTGCGCGGATTGCTGAAGCGGGAGAAGTTGTATGCTTTCGTCTACGAAGGGCGCCGTCACGATACTGGCGATAAACTCGGATTCCTGAAGGCTACCGTGGAATTCGCATTGAAGCGGGAAGACCTTGGGGGCGAGTTTCGGAAGTACCTGAGAGATTTGAAGTTGTAGACTGACCCCAGCTCGCTAGAGTGAGGCCTTCAGTTTCCGCGACTTTTCTTCCACTCCCATGGCCAGCTTTTCTTTGTACGCTTCGAGCTTCCTGGAGACAGAAGCGTCGGCGAGTGCGATCATCTGTGCCGCAAGAATGCCTGCATTGGTTGCGCCCGGCTTGCCAATGGCGACGGTCGCGACGGGGATGCCCGCCGGCATCTGCACGGTCGCCAGAAGCGAGTCCATGCCTTGCAGAGAAGTTGAAGGAATCGGAACACCAATGACCGGCAGAGTGGTGTGAGCAGCAATGACTCCCGCCAGGTGCGCAGCGCCGCCGGCACCGGCAATGATTACGCGAATGCCATTCTCGGCGGCGTGGCGCGCAAATTCCGCTGTCCGGTCGGGAGAGCGGTGCGCGGAAGTAACGTCAATCTCGTACGCGATGCCGAACTCGTCGAGAGCCTTCGCAGCGTCGCGCATGATCTCAAGGTCGGAGTCGCTGCCCATAACGATAGAAACGAGTGGTTTGTTCATAAATTTGCAGGCTTTGGGCTCTGGGCTTTAGGCTCCAGGGCCCACTTGCTTATTGCCACGACGAATCGTCATCAATTACCCAAAGCTTAAAGGCTAACACCCGACCCCTAAGGCCCAACGCCTAGCTCTTTTTCAACGCCCGCGCTGCAATGTCCTTGCGGTAGTGCGCGCCTTCAAAGCCGACCTTTGCACACGCGTCATAGGCGCGCTGGACGGCCGTCTCCAGTTCAGCTGCCCGCGCCGTGACACCGAGTACGCGTCCGCCGGATGTGTAAACCGATCCGTCGCGTTTCGAAGTTCCGGCATGGAAGATCTTCACGCCATCGAGTTTCGCGGCCGCCTCGAGGCCCACGATTTTCTTGCCGGCCTCAAACGTTCCTGGATATCCGCCGGACGCCATGACCACGCATACGGCAGCATTGTCGGACCACTTGAAGTCGCCGTCGCTGGTGCGGCCATCGATCGATGCTTCGAGCGCTTCGACGAGATCGCTCTCCAAGCGCATCAAAATTGGCTGAGTCTCGGGATCGCCAAAGCGACAATTGAACTCGAGCACCTGAGGGCCGCGTGGCGTCATCATCAGACCGCAGTAGAGGACGCCCTTGTATTCGGCGCCCTCCGCCTTCATTCCTGCGACGACCGGGCGCGCGACGTGGGCCAGCAGCCAGTCCCGCATCTGGTCGTCGACGATAGTGCGAGTCGTGTAGGCGCCCATCCCACCGGTGTTGGGACCTGTATCGCCATCACCAACGCGCTTGTGATCTTGAGCGGCGACCAGCGGCGCGACGCGCTCGCCATCGCTCACGACGAGAAACGAGAGTTCCTCACCCTGCAGGCACTCTTCCAGAACCACGCGTGCTCCGGCTTCGCCGAGCATTTTTCCGCTCAGCATTTCGCTGGCCACGGATGCGGCTTCGTCTTTGCTCTTCGCAATCACTACGCCTTTGCCTGCCGCGAGACCATCGGCCTTCACCACGACCGGCGCATGAAAATGATGGAGAGCGGAGCGTACGTCATCCACCGAATTACAGATTGCATAATGGGCGGTGGGAATGTGATGCCGGTGCAGAAATTCCTTGGCGAAGCTCTTGCTGGTTTCAAGTTGCGCAGCAGCCTTGGTCGGACCGAACGTGCGCCAGCCACGGCGGGTGAATTCATCGACGACGCCGAGCATTAATGGCAACTCGGGGCCGACTACGGTGAGATCTGGTTGGATCTGGTTGGCAACTGCGATCAGCGAGTCAAGACTTTTCACGTCGGCAGCGATGCATTCCGCCTCGTCGGCGACCCCACCATTTCCCGGAGCGCAATACACCTTGCCCACTCGCGGCGACTGCCGCAGTTTCCAAACCAGCGCGTGCTCGCGCCCACCGCTGCCAATGACCAGTACCTTCATAGAGAGAGACACTCAAGGTTAGGGGTGGGAGAATGGTCGTGTCAAACCGGATCGCAGTCCACCGCCGGATTGATACTGAAAACATGAGCAACCAACCTCACATTGCGGTCATCGGAGCGGGCGCATTTGGCGGATGGACAGCGCTGTGTCTCGCTCGTGCCGGAGCGCGCGTCACGCTGCTCGATGCCTGGGGACCGGGAAACTCGAGGGCATCATCGGGCGGCGAAACACGCGTTGTGCGGGGAGCGTATGGGCCCAACCAGCCCTATACCGCCATGGCCGCTCGCGCACTCGAACTCTGGCAGGAACATGAAACGCAGTGGAAGCAGAAGTTCTTCTTCCAAACAGGCGTTCTTTGGATGGTCGAGGGTGATGGTGAGTTTGAGCGCGGATCTCTGCCCGTCCTCAACGATTCCGGAATTCCGTTTGAGCGATTGCAGGTTAGAGAACTCTCCCGGCGATGGCCGCAAATCAACTTCCAGAACGTCGAGTGGGGAATCTACGAGCCCGACAGTGGATATCTGCTGGCCCGTGCCTCAACGCAGGCAGTTGTGGAGCACTTTGTGGGGGCGGGTGGCGATTATCGACAGGTTGCAGTTGCTGAGCAGGACCTTGAGGCCGATTGGAAATCTCTCTTGCTCTCCGACGGAACGACGCTCGCAGCCGATCGCTACATTTTTGCTTGTGGACCGTGGTTGGGAAAGTTGTTTCCAACAACGATCGGACCGCATTTTGTTTCCACGAAGCAGGACGTTTTCTTTTTCGGGACTCCGCCGGGCGATAACCGTTATGACGAAGGCAGGATGCCAGTGTGGGCCGACCACGGCGAGCGCTTCATGTACGGCATTCCCGGAAACCAGGGTCGCGGATTCAAACTAGGCGACGACACGCGCGGACCGAAGTTCGATCCGACATTAGGGCAGCGCGTGGTGAGCGAAGAGCAGTTCACCGAGGCGCGCCGCTATCTCGCGTTTCGCTTTCCGGGAATGAAGAACGCTCCGCTACTCGAGACCCGTGTGTGCCAGTACGAAAATACGACCGACCACAACTTCATCATCGACCGTCACCCGGCGAATCCGAAGGTGTGGATAGTCGGCGGCGGCTCAGGCCATGGGTTCAAGCATGGCCCAGCGTTAGGCGAAATGGTGGCGCGGCTGGTCCTGCGAGATGAAACCGCGGACGCGGTGTACCGTCTCGCGAGGTTCGAGAAAACCACGCTCTGATTCGACCTAGTCCGGAAGCTTCGCCTTGCTCGTTATAGTGAATTCTGTTTCGACGCCAGACGTTTTGGGCAAACCCGCGCGCACAACCGGCTGGCCTCCACCGACCCAGACAGCGACTTTTCCAGGAACGATGCGGCGGACGCCAGATTCGTCAACGATACTCAAGCTCCGGTCACGAAGAGTGAACGTCACCGTCTTCTTTTGTCCACGAGCAAGCTGCACGCGCTGGAATCCCTGCAGCGCCCGCAACGGGGCCCCCGCAGCACCCGTGTGAGTCAGGTAGAGCTGAACGACTTCGTCTCCCGGCATTGAGCCAGCGTTGGTCACATCGACCGAGATTGTGACCGCGTCGTCTGCTGCTATATCTGACCTATCTACTTTCGGATTGCTGTAGCTGAACGTCGTGTAGCTGAGACCGTACCCGAAGGGATAAAGTGGCTCGCCATCGAAGTAGCGATAGGTCCGCTTCGCCATGGAATAGTCTTCGAACGCGGGGAGCTGATCAATTGATTTGTAGAAGGTCACGGGCAAACGGCCGCTGGGACTGAAGTCTCCGGCCAATGCCTCCGCGACCGCCGTGCCTCCCTCGCCACCCGGATACCAGGCTTCGAGAATTGCGGGCAGATTCTCATCTGCCCAGTTCACGGCCAGAGCGCTTCCGTTCGTCAGCACAAGGATCGTAGGTTTACCGGTAGCATGAACACGCTGCAACAGGTCTTGCTGAGGAGCGGGCAGGTCGATCTTAGTACGGTCGCCGCCCTGGAAGCCCTCGGCCTGGACCTTCATTTCCTCGCCTTCGAGCCTTGCAGTCAGCCCCAGAACCATGATCACGAGATCGGCGTTACGCGCGGCATCGACTGCAGCTTGCTCCTCTACTCCGGGCAAGCCCCATACGAGTCGTGCTTCGGCTCCTCGGATGGTTTGGTAGTACTCGATCTTCACCGCATAAGCGCGGCCTTTTTCCAGCCTGAGGGTCTTGGTCTGCGTGGTGGCCGGACGATGATTGGTCCAGTCTTCGACGATGAGATCGCCATCCAACCAGAGACGGTAGCCATCTTGCCCGGTGAACCCGATCAGGTAATCACGGGCTTCGGAGGGGACCAGAATGCCGGTCCAACGGACCGAATAGTTCTTCGAAAGCTGCGGCGACACGCCCGAGAATCCCCAGGAAAAATTAACCGCCGGGTCGGTGCGTCTCATGGCCGGAGTGCCTTCCAGGTTTGTATTCGAGAAATATTCTCCCTTCAGGCCGGCAGTCTTGCGGGATTGGTCGGTGAAGAGCGAACTTTCCGGAATTGGCTTGAGGACGGGGCCGATCAGGCCAGTGCCCTGGGCATAGATGACTCTCGACTGCGCAAAACGTTTGCGGATTCCCGCGAGGATCGTGACCGGCTTCGACGGCGTGCCGTTGTAGTTGCCTTCGAGCGCATCGAGGCTGTCGGCGTTGGGACCGATCACCGCGATCGTCCGGTAGGTCTTCTTGAGCGGCAGGAAGCTGTCTTTATTCTTCAGTAGAACAATCGACTCGCGCACAGTCTTCAAGTTTAGTTGGCGATGTTCGGCGGTATCGTTCTGCGCGGGCGTGATTTTGGAGTACGGAACCATGGCGGGTGGATCGAACATCCCAAGCTTGAAGCGAGCCAGGAATAGTCGCTGCAAAGCCTGGTCGAGAACCGATTCCTGCATGACGTCTGGTTGCACAGCCTGGAGAATCGCCTGTTGGTCATCACCCATACGAGTTGGCGGATAGCCGCAATCGAGGTCAACGCCGCTTTTGAACGCCATGGCAGCGGCTTCCACGACAGACTTTGCTACATGATGGCCGGAAAAGATATCGGTCATCGCGCCGCAGTCGGTCACCACATACCCTCGAAATCTCCAATCACGACGGAGGTGGTCAGCGAGCAGCACTTTGCTGGCACAGGCTGGTTCTCCGTTGATCGAGTTGTACGCACACATGACCGATTCAGCTTTCGCTTCCATCACGGTCGCACGAAACGCGGGCAGGTAGGTGTCTTCCATGTCGTGACGCGAGACGGTCACGTCAACTGAGTGGCGCGTTGGTTCGGGTCCGCTGTGTACAGCGAAGTGCTTCGGAGTTGCAACCGTCTTCAGATATTTCGGATCGTCTCCCTGCAGGCCGGTCACGAATGCGATACCCAACTGCGAGGTTAGATACGGGTCCTCGCCATAGGTCTCTTGGCCGCGTCCCCAGCGTGGATCGCGAAAAATATTTATGTTTGGAGACCAGACAGTCAGTCCCTTGAACCACTCAGTGCCGCCATCCTTGTGCATTTCCGCGTAGTACTTGGCGCGGAACTCCGTGCTTACGACGTCGCCGACCTGATGCAGCAGTGGTTCATCGAACGTGGCGGCCATGCCGATTGCCTGCGGGAAAACTGTAGCGATACCTGCGCGCGCTACACCATGCAAGCCTTCGTTCCACCAGTTGTATTCTGGAATACCGAGACGAGGAATCGCGCCCGCGACGTGTCCCAATTGCGTAACCTTCTCTTCAAGCGTCATACGCGAGACCAGGTCATAGACACGTTGCTCGAAGGGCAGCTTGGGATTCTTGTAGAGTGCGTCAGCAGGCACTTGTTGGGCGACCACAGGAAAGCAAATCGCCAGGCACAAGAGTGCGAAAAGAAATAGAGCGGTCTTTTTGTTCATTAGGGATCCTCGTAAACGACGACTATCGTCCAACCCTTTCATCAAAGAATTTCGCCATCAGTTCCAACGCTTCTTGCGTCTCCGGAAGCTCGAAGTGGTACCAGAAGGCGTGAGGCATTGCTTCAAACACCACGAGTCGCGCATCTACGCCAGCGCGAAGCAGAGCTCGGTGAATGATCGCGGTATCGCTGAGTAGCATATCGCGCGTGCCGGTCACCAGCAGACTTGGCGGCAGCCCTTTCAAGTCGGCAAAAACCGGCGAGAGCACCGGATCGCGCCGATCCGTCTTGCCGACATACTGGTCGTCCGGCAAGTGGGCGGAGTCGACCGGCTGCATGGTTCCAGGTAATCCGTCGAGGCTGAACAATTGCCTCGAATCGCCGACGCGGCTGAAGTCCCCAAGCGCCGTAAAGATGCCCAGCGCTGCCGGTTGGGGCAATCCTAACTGTTTGAGCTTGACGGCAACTTCACACGTCAAGATTCCGCCCGCCGAAGTGCCAAAAATCGCGATGCTCGTGGGCTTGTAGTTTTTGAGCAGCTCTTTGTACACCGCAATCGCATCATCGACAGCCGCAGGAAAAGGATACTCGGGCGCCAGACGGTAATAGACCGAGACGACTTTCGTCTTTGCCAGATTTGCGATCGGGACCCCTTCAATTAGAGAGCCGGAATCGGCGTTGAATCCTCCGCCGTGCAGATTGATAAACACCCGGCTGCGGTTCCCTTCCGGCATTTCAAGTGGTGTGATGATATCCGTCCGTACGCCGCCAATCGTGGTCTCTTCAATGTTGACCGGGTAGTGCTTTCTGGCCTCCGCCGAACCCACTTTCCTCCAGGCATCGAGGCGAGCCCGCCGCTCTTCGAGAGTCTGCGGTCCCCCGGTCTTATGGGTCAGCGATTCGAGCCACTTCTGTGCTTCGGGGCTGACGGTTGCAGGCACGGGTACGACGCGGGTGATGTGTGCCGTTCCATCAGGATCAAAAGTTGCCGAGTCCTGCGGCGGCGTTGCATTCGATTGTGCGCACGCTGAGGAAATTCCCAGCGCCGCAAGGGCGGCGAGAACGAACACCTTCTTGATTTTCATGTCGGCCCCAAGAATTGAAGAAGAAAACGATGAACGGGCTAGATTACGTGGGGAGAACTGTTCCGATCAAGTTCATCCCAGCAGATTCGTAAGACGTGGCAGGTGGCGGAACCGGCGCCTTTCCTGCTACAAAGTTCTGCATGAAAGTTCTTTTCATTGGCGGCACCGGGATCATCAGTACAGCCTGCACACAGCTTGCGGTTGAGCGCGGCATCGACCTGACGCTGCTTCGGCGTGGTCAGCACGCGGCGCCGCTACCGGCTGGAGTCAAGACTTTGACCGGCGACGTCAACGATCCCGCGCTAGCTCAAAAAGTGGAGCAAACTCACTTTGACGTTGTAGTCGATTGGATTGCTTTTACCACCGCCGACATCGAGCGTGACCTCAAGCTGTTCCGTGGGCGCACGCGGCAGTTCATCTTTATCAGCTCTGCCAGCGCTTATCAGAAGCCGGCCACGCACTACCTGATTACCGAATCGACGCCGCTGGCCAATCCTCACTGGGAGTATTCGCGCAACAAGATTGCCTGCGAAGAGCGCCTGATGAAGGCCTACCGCGAAGACGGCTTTCCGATCACGATCGTGCGGCCATCCTACACATATGGCGACACGCTTGTCCCGCTGGTGATGAATAGTTTTCAGAAGCCTTACACCGTTGTGGACCGTATGCGGAAAGGACAGAAAGTCATTGTGCCGGGAGATGGCACATCACTGTGGGTCAACACGCACAATACCGATTTTGCCAAGGGCCTGGTCGGCTTGCTTGGCCACGAACAGGCGATCGGGCACGCTTTTCACATCACGTCCGACGAAGTGTTGAGCTGGGACCAGCTCTACCGAATTGTCGCCGCGGCAGCGGGGGTCGAGCCAAAGATTGTCCACATTCCCTCGGACTTCATCATCGCCTGCATCCCGGAGGACGAAGGCGGTTTGATTGGCGACAAGTCGATCAGCGTGGTCTTCGACAACACGAAGATCAAACGTTTTGTCCCCGGATATTGCGCCACCACGACGTTTGCCCAAGGCATGCGACGGACGATCGCGTGGTACGACGCCGATCCGGCGCGCAAGCAGATTGATTCGAAAGCGAACGCCGATTGGGACAAGCTGATTGCGGGCTACGAAAAGGGGTTGAGCGAGGCTGCGCAAGGCTTCAGGTAGGTCTGCTCGATTCGATGTTCGCCCGGCAAGGCTCGCAGCCCACTTATCCTATTTGATCCAGCGAAAATGACCGGTTCTTCTCCATGCCCAGCATCAACAAACGCTTCGGACTCGCCCGGATCCTCTCCAAGATGGGCTATTGCTCGCGCTCACAGGCAGCAGAGCTCATTCGCGCCGGACGCGTGACGGTGAATGGGCGGCGCGTACGTGATCCGGAAACGCCTGTGGCATCAGGCTCGAAAGTGATGATCGACGGCGAGCCCGTCAGGGAACGAGAGAAGATCTATCTCGCGATGAACAAGCCGAGGGGCGTGGTTACGACCGCTTCGGACGAGAAAGGGCGATGCACGGTGTACGACTTTCTTCCACCCAGGCACGCTTGGATTGGTCCGGTCGGGCGACTCGACAAGGCAAGCGAAGGTTTGCTCCTGCTGACCAACGATTCCGAGTGGGCAGCTCGGATCACTGACCCGGCTACGCACTTAGACAAGACCTACCACGTGCAAATCGACTACGTCGCCGACAACGAACTGCTGTCTCGCATCATGCGAGGGGCAAAGTTCGGCGACGATCGCCTGAGCGCCAAGTCAGCGCGAGTACTGCGCCAGGGAGAGAAAAACAGCTGGCTTGAGATTGCGCTCGATGAAGGGAAGAACCGGCACATCCGGCGGTTGCTGGAAACCCTTGGCGTGGGCGTATTAAGGCTGGTGCGAGTCTCGGTTGGACCCCTGGATTTGGGCAATCTGAAGAAGGGGGCGGTCCGCTCGTTGACGCCATTGGAGGTCCGTGCGTTGGGTGGGGCGTCGAAAGAGTAGAAAGAAGCCCCGCCTTGTAGTGAGATTCTCAGGAAGGGAAAAAATTAGCCCCACAAAAAACAACGGGCGCATGCCGATAGATGTGGGGTGAGGATGGCAACGGCATACGCCCTATTAAGTTGTTACGAGGTTAATATTTGAGGCCGGGAGTGTCAAGAAAAATCGTTTGGGCTCAATGACTTACGGGACATTTCTGGATCACTATCCGGTTTTGCCCGCAAGTACACAGATCACATATCTGTGTGATTAGGCGAACCCGC
>Ga0335085_10010517_pt1 | contig 13812 bp, 17 predicted proteins | sample Lox_Sample_45_FD_206712 | JGI IMG/M metagenome (GOLD analysis project Ga0335085, IMG submission 206712) | Soil microbial communities from Loxahatchee National Wildlife Refuge, Florida, United States - Lox_Sample_4.5 | ecosystem: Environmental > Terrestrial > Soil > Wetlands | place: USA...
ATGGCAAGAAGCTCGCCTTGGGTCGAACCCAGGAAACCGGTCAGACGGAACCGTTGCTGATCCAGATTGTGGACCTCACTTCTCATCAGGCCTCGACCATCCCCGGCTCAGAAAACCTGTACAGTCCTCGCTGGTCGCCCGATGGTCAATATTTAGCAGCGCTCAGCCAGGACTCCACAAAACTCTTCTTGTTCAACTTTAAGACCCAGAAATGGTCGAACTGGATCACGGAACCGGGAGGTTTCGGCTTTCCGAACTGGTCACCCGACGGGCGCTACCTTTACTACGACATTGCGTTCAGCGAGCATCCCTCCTTTCAACGGAGCCAGGTCGGCAAAACTCGCTCGGAGCTTCTGCTCGATTTGAAGGCCTTGACCAGATTCAAGAGTCGTGCAGCTGGCCCCTGGAGCAACATTGCCCCCGACGGCTCCGCTCTCTTCGTCCGTGACTTGAGTACCGACGAACTTTACGCTCTCGATTTGGAATTGCCGTAGTTGACGTTTGCTCGTAATGAACATGCCGAACTCCAATATGGTGGCCTCAACCGCGCTGATCGAGTTGTAGAGGCCGAGGCAGACTCTCGGCGAATTGCTGAACAGAAGTGGGAGATCGCATGGCAAGGGCTGTCCATAGCTCCACTGCCACGAATGCCAGGAAAAGCTGGTGAAAGGGATGGGATGCGAAATGAAGTCGAGCACCCAATGGCTGAAGACCACAGCTCCAACGACGACCCCGGCGCGGTAATCACGGTAGATGCGTTTGGCCAATAGACCGAATGCCACAGACCAAACAACGGACATGAAGAGGCCATGCGACCAGGAATTGCCGATCTCGGCGCGCTCGATGCCGGTGAAGCCAAGAGCTAAGGCGAAAACATCGAGAATCCAAGCCGCCAGCAACAAAACACCGAGCGACACTTTGGGAACCGCAGGCTTCGCTGCCAGTCCGACTGAGAAGTGTCCTAGTGGGCCCATCGGAGACTCCCTCCAAAAGAGCAAATGGCCCCTAAGGCCGATTTCCACTTTCAGAGACTCTTCCCTCCGCGTTAAATAACCTGCGACGCGGCGCCCCGTGCAAAGAAAGCAAACGGAACGAAGCAAAACAACCCCATCGCAAAGATCACCAGCACATCACCCGCGCGAAAGTGGTTTCCGAAAATGAGTGACTGCAGAAGAAACAACGCGATCAAACCGATGAACAGCATGCTGGCCTGGAACAGCAAGCCCAATCCGACTACATATCCCAGAGCCCTGCGTCGCCAAAGTAGCAAGCCGCCAATGATCCATGAGGGACTCAGCAGCACGTCCGCACTACGGACCGCCAGCTCTGAAGCGTCGATTGGGGTCCCTCTTACGACTGCGGTTACCATCACGGCGATCGCCCACACAAAGAACAAAACGCCCAGGCCCATCAAGACTCCCGAGCCAACCTTCTCAGCCACTCTCCCCGTGAGACGTTGTTGCACGGCGATGCCGTCGACCGAAAGAACGAGACTTGCCATTGCATAGAAGTTCATCGCAGCCAACACAAGATGCAACAGGAACAGCACACCGAAAGTTCTGGCGAACAAGAAAACGACGTCGTGGTAGAGAAGCTAGAGCAGTACTCCCGGCCACAGTAGAAGAGCGACCAGTCTCCGCTGACGGGCCAACCAGATCGAAACCAGCAGCAAGGGCATCCCGAGAAGATTGACGAGATCTGCGGGCAGTGAACTACGCAGCATCTCCTTTGTCGGATACATCATGGTTGGACGCACGAGACCGATGGCGCAGCCGAGAATCATCAGGGCAGCGATCGCGAGAGAACCTGCGTAGGCAAATGCGTAGCAAAGCCTACTGCGGACAAGAGTCGCGCGTCCTATCTCGTCCATGACACGACTCCGTCAGGTGTTGAAAACGTTGAGCCGAGTCGAAGAAGCCTTCGGCCAACCACGAGGTACCAAATCAGTAGAAATGGAGCCGATGAAGACAGGGAAATGACACTCATCGATGGAGCAAAGGCCAAGGTGAGGTAATAGCTCAGTCCGAAGAAGTTCGCCAGAATCCCCATCCAGGCTGCGAATTTGCCAAACACGTTGCTTCGCAGCATCACCACGGCAATGATCAACCCGGCAAGGTTTACGAAAAGAAAACTGACGTAGGGTCCATTGCCATAGTTTGCGCTGGAATTGTGAATGGCGAGCAACGCTTGCCCGGCGGCGAGCAAACCGGACCGCTGAGCGTCGGTAGTTGCAACCGCATATTGACCACTGAGAGAGAGCAGGGCGAAAGCCTGATTCGAGGCGGCATAGACCGCGACGGCAACGAGCGTGAGCGCCATTGCCAGCGTCATAGCGCTTTTGTTGATGCGGAACAGGGCCGGACAAAGGCCGAGAAAGATCAGTCCAACAAGGGCATAATTAACTGCGTCGAAGAGATTTAGAAAAGTGAGTCCAACGAGCGGGTGAGTCCCGAGAAGTATGAACCAGTCGACAGTATTACCGGGAAACGCTTGCGGTCCGGAGCGGATGATTCCTAGGAGCCTTAGGAGCAAGAACTCTTCGGCCAAGTTCCTTCTGAATAAGAGAGCAGCAGCCAGAGCAGCCCAACCACCAAGTTTGTATAGTTGTCTCCATTGGACGACGTCGACCAGCGGATCACTACTCCGGTTCACCTCAGACACAGGATCTCCTAAACTGCAACCGCCGCTCGCGCCGCGACTGGTTTGCGCACGCGAATCATGAGGACGCCGACTGTGATCATCCAAACCGCCAGGGGGAAGCCCGACGCGATGGCCTCCGGACCCCAGCCCGCAGGATTGTAGAAGTGCATGAGATCAGGGCTGCCGACAAACATCGAAGGAACGAAGGCGAGGCACCCGAGGGCGCAAACATAGCCGACCCAGGCGCTCCACCGAGGCAATGCGCGACTGGCCAAGCCGGCGTACCCGGCGAGGGCCATAAGCACGGCCATCAGAAAAAGGGCTACGGAGCCATACATCAAGAACGTGCTTTCCAACATGGCGCGAATGATGACGCCGTTGGCGGAAATGGTGCGGGCGTCGACAACTGTGGCGGCCTGCATCGAGTCGGCAATGAAAGTGAGCGTGACGTAGACCAGACCAACTCCGAAAACGAGCGTGCCGAGCCACTCGTGCTGTTCATCAGCCTGGCGGATGAGGTGACGGAAACCGGCGAGGAAGATCATGACCAGAGTAAGGATGATGAAATCAAAAAACACGCAAGTCATGACGTTCGTGCCGTAAGTGGCAGTGAAGTCGGTGATCTTCACCGAGTCGGTAACACCGGGAAAGCCAGCTCGCACGAGGTAAAAGGGGAACTCGATAAAAAACACGGCGATCGCGCCCAAGCCGCATGCGCCGCTCCAGCGGTAGATCCTCTGATCATCCATAAACGATTCCTCTCTTTCAGCAGATCGTCACCACACTCCCGGCAACAACCGGTAGCGAGTACGCTTGGTAAATTCCTCGTAGCCGGGAAGTTCCTGACGAAGGGTTAGGTCCTCACGAGAAGTACGCCAGATCATTAGAGCGACAATAGCAGCGCCTAGCGTTAGTGCCCCGACCGAGCCAAGCACGAGCGGCATTCCTAGATACATCAGCAAAGCGCCGACATACATAGGATGGCGCACAAACCGGTACGGTCCGGACGTGACGACAGTCTGGCCACGATCCTTTTGAATACGGACCGTTGCCTCGGCAAACGGATTCACGCGGAGAACCCATGCCATTACCACTATGCCCAGGACGAACGCCATCCCGCCGGGATACACAACGCCAAAGGGTATCGATGACCAGCCGAACCGCTCCACGTCCAGCCCGGCAACTGTAGGCTGAATGAACACGAGAGGAAAATAGAGAGCCCAAAAGACCTTGTCGAAATGCTTTGTCTCCTTTCGGTGGCGTTGTGCTCGCGCGTTCATCACCGCAGGGTTAAAACGATATCCGACGACTCCGATTGTGGTCATTCCTGTGACCCACAACACGACAGAGATCCAGCCGCGCATCCAGTCAAGACGGCCGGCGCTTAGAAAAATCGAGCCCGTCCACCAAGCGGATGCTCCTGTAAGTTGAGCGAGTCCGCTTGCGGGATTCAACGTAGGCGTCGCTGGTGGCTGTTCGACAGCAGTAAGATTCGCCATGAACTCCTCCCAACAGATCAAGCGCGTTCGGTATTATTTACATTCAGCAAATGATCTTCGATTCTGTATCCCGCAGTCCTCGCAGCTTCGGCACCTCTGCACCCGTGTCCTCATGCAGTCCGGGAACGAAGGGACGACGGCCCATAAACAAAATCCAAACTCCGACGACAAATTCGAACGGAAGATACGGAAGGTATACGGCAAATGAAAGTTCGTGGCCTGCGAGAGCGGATACTGTTGCGATCAGGGCAAGTGAAACGGCTGTTAGGCCCCAGAGAGACAGAGCGCGTGGAATGATGGCTGATTTATAGAAGAGATAGTAAAAGAGTATCGCGCCCAGACAAAAAGGCAGCATCAATAACTGATATCCGGAATTCATGGATGCGAGCGTCATATTCCCTATCGCCTGCAAACCGATAGGATGGCCCACAGTCGAGTATTCCTGGCTTATCCGCAAGAGAGATAATGCCGAAATTCTGCTGGCGGCAAGAAGCGTCGCTTCCAATATGTAGAACCCGAGGCCAACAAGAGCCATGATTTCGCTTTGCCGGCGCAGGGTCAGGAAAAGAACGGCTCCCAGGAAGATGACTCCCGCCGCAGTGATCATCTCGCCGAAGACATTCGCCCTCAACAGCCACGCATGATTCGCAATTCTGATCATGGTTTCGCTGATGTCGTCGGGCACGATGAGCGCCACTTCCAGGATCAATCCACTGACCAATAACGTGAAAGCCTGAAGCAGAAACGCTACGCCCAGAATTCTTGGAGCACGGTCATCAGAGTTCATCTTCCCTCCGGTCCTGATCGCAGGGACGAAGTGGGCTCCCCGAATGCTCGACTCTGCCAAGCTGAAGCAGCCTTCGTCCTACCAGGAATAGCCACACCGGATACCCCAGTCCCGCAATGATCATGAAGACACTGGATGCCTTCGGAAGAAACGGCACGATAACAATGTGCACCAGATCGAGCCCGTGCGTGATGATGCCCACGTAGGCCGTCGCCTTACTGAAAACGCCTCGCAACATGACGACCGAGATCCATACCGCTCCGGTCTGTACCAGGATTCCGCCCATGTAGGCGCCGGTTCCGTGCCAGATGTCGGTCGCTAACACCGCTTCTCCCGCAGCCAAGAAGTGAGCCTTCATGGCATCGTTAGTCGCAGCCGCATACTTCTCACTCAGGGCCATTAGTGGCAGTGCCGTTGGCATTGCAAGCACCAGGGTTACTCCAAGACAAACCAAGACGGTCCCAATCGCCGCATGGGTGCGGTTCGTATCTCTCAAAGCCGCGAAGCAGCCAAAGAACAGCAGGTAGTACCAGGGCAGCACCAGAACAGTCGCGAAATCAAGACGCAACAGGCCAAGCAACTTGTTCTGCTGCAACACCCGAAACGCTTCTGCAACGCTGTCAGGCGGCCCGCCCAGGATGGTGATCTGGACCATGGTCGCGAGACAGTAAATAAGGAAGATGAATGCAGCAATTCCCCCCGCCCGGCAAAGAAGGCTCCAGTTAAAAGCGGAGGACAGAGAGGGCTTTTGGAACTGGACGGCTGACACGTTCCTCATTTCATGCCGCGCGGGAGCACGGGAACCTGGCGACGGCTTTGGAAAATGAAGCTTTAATTCCTATCAGCATGCGTCTCGAAGGGCAGTGACCACGATCACTCCAGGTGACCACACCCGTTTTCGTTCCTTCTCGGTCCTCCTCGGTCCTCTCCTCTGATCCCAGTAGTCAATTCAAGCTCATTCTTGAAATCACGTGCGGCACACAATGCGCTCCGCAGAGGACGGATCGCAAGAAAGAGTTAACTTGGACCGTGTTGCTGGGAAACAGAACTCTACGACTGTCGTGTCTTGAATCACAGACTCGATTCGGCCGGATGTCCAAGAATGGATTACTCGGGAAGAACGGATATGGAGCGACTGGATAGACTTGCCCGGCAACAGACGGTCAGATTGACCCACTACGGGCGCAAGTCAGGTAAAGCCTACGAGGTCACGATATGGTTCGTGGTGGACGGCGAGAGTGTATACCTCGGAACGGCGAACGTCAATCGCCAATGGGTCCGGAACGTCCAGAAAACGCCGAACGTGAAGCTATTGATCGGAGGTGAAACGTTCGACGGCACAGCGCGGTTTCTTACCGAACGGTCTGACCATGAACGCTCTCAGGAGAAGATGCGAAAGAAGTACTGGATGTACTGGCCGGTCTTTGTCGTTGTGCGAGTTCTCGTCGCGACAGCCCTGATGAAGGATCGGACCGGCTCTTTCGAGGTGACATTTAGCAACGGATAGTACCGCTAGGAGATCTACACGATTACTGAAACACCCGTCACGAGCAAACTCGGAGTCTACATCTGCCCTGGGTGCAAGCATCCGCTGCAGCAAGAAGACTGCATGCTTTGCTGTACTGGCTGCTCCGAAGTCTATCCAATAGCGGATGGGATTCCCGACTTCATTCGGGAAGAACTCGCGCAAAGCGCAGATCCAGTGCTCCGCAGAATGCGCTTCATCGACCGAATGGCGGGAATATACGAATCGAGGTTTTGGTATCCGATTGTTCTTAAGGTCTACGGTGGTTTTCGCAGCCTGTCGTTTCCAGAGTTGATCGTCAAAATGGCGGAGAAAGTCCAGCCGATCTCAGGGCGCGTGCTGGATGTAGCGTGCGGCCCTGGCACCTATGGGCGGCGAATCGCATCACCATCAAGAGAGGTGTTTGGCGTCGATATCTCGAAGGGGATGCTTATGCAAGGCGCCGTCTACGTCGCACGGGATCGTATTCCCAACATGCATTTCGCGCGTGCCAGAGTGGAGGCCCTGCCCTTCGGAAATGGGTTTTTCGATGCCGTCCTCTGCGGTGGCTCCCTGCATCTCTTTGCCAACACGCTAATTGCTTTGCGCGAGATCGGCGGCGTGATGAAGCCGGGTGCAATCCTCTCCGCCTTTACGTTCGGAGCTGGCACAGAAGGCATTCTGAAGTCTCGCCGCGTGCGAGAGCGTAGTTTCAGACATCATGGCCTTCACGTATTCGAACTCTCCGAGATGGAGCAGCACCTCGGCGCTGCTGGCTTCGAGGATTTTCTGCCGGAGATGTCGGGTTCTATTCTGACCTTTGGCTCACGTAAGAGAGCAGCCTGACTGCGAGCTCAGATAGATAGCTCAACGAACACGGACATCTCAAGTTTCGGGAGGGCTACACTACTTCTGGAGCGCGCGAGACGTAGCAGTTCACATGGCCACAGTCACAACTCGAAGTTCTGCATCCCGGCCGTTGTTCATAGCGTTAGGGATCGCCTTCGCGGCGCTGACCGTGTTTTATAGCGCAGCGTGGATGTACTACATTCAGCGCCCTTCGCCGGTCCCGCAGGTCGAAATTGGCTTCGACGAGTCGTACTCCTCCTCCGGAATTGAAATTCAGAACGTACACCCGAACAGTCCAGCGGAGGGGTCGGGACTGAAAGTCAACGACCGCATCGTGGACATCAATGGAAGCACAGCCGATTCGGCGTCGGCATGGAACGATTTGATGTCACGTATCTGGCGGAGTTCAGACCCGGGAGATACGGTGACGCTCACCCTGCAGCGGCCGGGGCAATCACAACCAGTGGTGATCACACCCCGGTTTCGCGCCAAGCAAGGGGTGGGGGACACTAAGACCATCCCGCGTACCATAGCGCTTCAGATACTCCGAATGTACCCGCTGCTATTCCTGTTCGTAGGATTGACTGTGCTGTTTCTGCGCGTGGAAGACCGGAATGCATGGCTGCTGGCGCTGGTATTCGGCAGCTTTATTGTGGCTGCCGACATGCCCGACGAATTCGCTGGCGCGACGCCGCATCTCCGTTCGTACCTGCTCGCCTATCGGAGTTTGATGGGCAGTGTTCTCACTGGATTGTTTTACTTCTTTTTCGCAGTTTTCCCAACGCGCTCCCCCATCGACCGCAAAGTTCCCTGGTTGAAGTGGGTGCTGCTACTCGGTTGCCTGTGTTTGGGTCTTGGGGGTTACCGCCACGGCGACTATAGAGCCTTGCCCTTTATCCTCAAGGTGGTGCCCGACCGCATCGCCCAGGATGCTCGAAGAGTCGTGGCTTACGGGTCTGTTTTGCTCGGGCTCATTTCCCTTTTGTGGAATAGGCTCAGCGTGTCTAGCAAGGACGACCTGCGAAAGATCAAAGTAATTTTCTGGGGCACCGTGGTGGGCATCGCGCCTCCAGTAGCAATGGTGTTCGCACAGGAAGTTTTCCATGTGCAGACTTCTTTTTGGGCAAATTTCGCAAAGGTCTTACTTCTATTCCTCTTTCCTCTCTCCTTTGCGTATGCGGTGGTGAAGCATCGGGTCATGGACATTCCGGTCCTGCTAAAACGTAGCGCTCGCTACTTCATGGTGGAACGCGGCTTTTTGATCCTCATTCTCGTGCTTTCTGTAGGGCTGACGCTATGGTTCGGACAGGCGTTCTCGAATTATTTCTCCGCTGGATCGAAGGCCGCGATTCCCGTTGGTGCGACTTTCGGAGTGCTAGTGATCTCGAGCGCAAGCCAAGTCCATCGTCGCGTTCGGACACGGCTGGACCGTGCTTTTTTCCGCAGTTCGTACGACGCGCAACAGATTCTCGGGGACCTTGCTGCCAAGACCCTCAACACTAGCAGCCGTGAAGGGTTGGCATCGCTTCTCCAGCAGAACATCTGGGATGCGCTGCATCCGCGTTCAGTGTTCGTATACCTTCGGACGAACAAAGGACAGTTACTGGCGTATGCGGGCGCTCCCCCAGCTGAGGCCATGACACTTTCGAGCAGTGGGGCAGGAATCGCCGAACTGGCACAACGCGACGGGCCCGTCGAATTGATCCCCGATCAAATGCGAGACACGCAATTAGCTCCGCTCGATCCCGAATGCCTGGTGCCGATTCACGGCTCCGGCGGAGGGGTGCTCGAAGGTGTAGCCGTGCTCGGTCCGAGGCTTTCTGAAGAACTGTACTCCTCCAGCGACAAACGACTGCTCGCATCGGTTGCCAGCCACGCGGGAATCGCCATGCGAAGCATCACCCTCGCGGAAGGAATGGCGGAGCGGATGGAAGCGGAGCGGCGCGCAGAGCAGGAAATGGAAATTGCGCGCCAGGTACAAAGCCGACTACTACCCCAGCAGGCGCCTTCGCTGAAGACGCTGGACTGCTGCGGCAAGTGCATTCAGACGCGCGCCGTTGGCGGTGACTATTACGATTTTCTGGATTTTGGTTCGGGCCGTCTCGGTCTGGTGTTAGCTGACATCTCGGGCAAAGGAATGTCGGCTGCCCTGCTCATGGCGAATCTGCAGGCCAATCTGCGCGGCCAATATGCACTGGCGCTGGAGGATATGTCTCGCTTGTTGCGATCGGTCAATCTCCTCTTCTATAGGAACACGGAAACGAGTCACTATGCGACGATGTTCTTCGCAATTTACGACGAGGGAACCCGGCGCTTGCGTTATGTCAATTGCGGGCACAATCCGCCAATCCTCATGCGGGCCAATGGAGATCTTGAGAGGCTCACCGCAACAGCGACTGTGTTGGGATTGTTCGAGGAATGGGACTGCGGGGTAGCGGAATGCGAGCTCGCATCCGGCGACGTCCTGGTGATTTACACCGACGGCATCATTGAAGCAGGGCCGAACGAAGAGGAAGAGTTTGGCGAAGAACGGTTGATCGCAACGACTCAAAAGCATAGTCGGCAGTCGGCTATCGAAATCCTGAATAACATTGTCGCCGAAGTGCAGCAGGCCAGCCGGGGTAGGCAGGCCGACGACATGACGCTGATCGTAGCTGGCTGCGCATAGCGATTTGGAGAAAATCCGGTGCCACGCAAGACCGCTCAGTGATCAGGTAAGACATTCTCGAACTGCAGCCTCACGCAACTGCGGTTCCGTCCCGAGAATTCTGAGCTTCAGCAGGTTCACCCTTTAACTCAGATCCGTCTTGCAGATGGGTTTTGAGGAGTTCCAGCATGAAAATATGATTCGGGTGAGGACGATGCCACGGCATAGCAGCGACCACAACCACTACGACACCAAACAGCGTGAGCGGAAGAATCACGAACATGCCTGCTCGCCCTTCCCTCATGCTAGGACTGCAATGTTACGCCAAGATTAAAGCTAAATATGCAGTGGTTGTGATTATGGTCACGCTGGACGAATTTCGGAATCAAAATGCCTCGATGGTGTACCACGGAGCGATCGCTGAACTGGTAAAATAGTCTCGTCAACCGGTAGTTCCGCGACACCCCCGGAAGCCCAAGGAATCGGTTTCTTGCAACGGTAATTCTTATGACTGCTATCCAGATTCATCTCGCCGAACGGCTTAAACAATTGGGATTCTCACGAAATAGCCAGATAAAGCTCTACGGATCGCAGTTTGAATTGGTGGGTGATCCTCTGGTGATCAGCGACGACGTGGTGTTTGTGGACGCGCTCGAACGGAAATCCGGACAGTCTTGCCGTGTTCGGATCCCTCTAAACATCGTGAGAATGGCAACCGAACAAGCCTCCCAAACGTACGCGGCCTAGATTTAAACCAACAATAAGCGCCTCCCCGGTCCGGTACTTGTCGCGAGCAAGTCTTTTTCTGCTCATCTTCGATCCTCGGTTGCCTGCAACTCGCTGATCACAGGCCGAGTATCACACAGTTGTGCTCCGATTGAGAAGACAATTTGTTCACTCAAACTATCCCCTATCCAAAAAGCTGACCCTGCGGTGGTGATTCTCGCTCGACAGGTTTCGCACAATCCGCATCATCGTTTCTCCTGAATGACTGCAAGTCGACTGCCAAGACACTCCGCATGTGAAATGATCTGACGATTCCGGTCGCATGCTGGTCGGGAACCCCTTGATCATCCCGGAGCGAGGAATGCTTGATTTGTCTGCTCAACATCGGATTCGGACATCGACCTGCATCTCCCGTCTACAGCGACCTCAATCTCCAGCCCATCTTGCAGCGGCACTGAATGATTCATGTCAACATCGCCGGGTGAGGCAAAAAGAGATGCTCTGTCACGTTGGAGCACGACCAATGTCTCATCGTCGGTACGACATCTGCCCTGAAACAACTCCAGCCGTCGCAACAAGGCCCTCCCCAATGATTCGGGAGAATCAATTGGAGCCTCTCGAGCCCATTTCAGCAGTTGTTCTCGATCCAGATTCTGACCAACATTGTTTTCGGCCTCGGTTACACCGTCGGTGTAGAGAACGAGAAGATCATATGGCTCCAAGTTAACGACGGTCTGAAGGTAGTCCGTGCCAGGAATCAGTCCAATGGGTAAACCCGAAGCTTTGTCGGCCTGGAGAAAATCATCTTCCTTAAGCCATCCCCATTTTTTGGGGCGAGCATGATACCAAAGCGGCGGTAAGTGTCCGGCGTTGCTGAATGCCAGCCGGCCCGTGATGCGATCAATGCTGAGGACGATAGCAGTGGCGTATTTATTTTGAGCGCTGAGTGCGAAGGTTTCATTGAGCCCCCGCATGAAATCAGATTGATCCCATACGTCGATGTTTTCGTGCATAAGCTTCTGCAAGGTCTCGGTCATCGCGCTCACCACACGGCCATGCCCGCTCACATCGGCCAAAGCAACCCGTGAAATCAGACCATGGTTGCAGACCGACATGTAGTAAAGATCTCCTCCTCCCTCGCCTTCGTCTAATGGAACCGAAGCCATCCATGCGGTTACGCTTGCTAGTTGCACCGTGCGAACAACCTTGCGATTTCCACCCCATACCTCATTGCACATCAGAGTGTGGGGGGCCTTTCTCGTATCAGACATTACATTTTTCCTCATTGCTTCCCTAAATGCTGCTGATCTCACCGCCGTCCATTCGGACGAATGACGCTCACATGATGCGGAGTTGCCCACTACTGCAAAAGAGCGGCGTCGTCCCGTCATCAGGGGACCTGGGATGAAACACGAGGCGGTTGCCAAGGTTCCGCACAGCTCTTAATTGAAAATCCCTGCCTGCTCCGCCGCCATGTACGCTGCATACCAGTCCGGCCAGTTCGCGTCTCGCTGCCCGTTACGCTTCGCGCGCTCGCCGTGGGCGGCCGTCGCGTGCGGTGGTCGACCCGCTGGTGAAGTCGGGCTGCTTATCTGTGTTCATCGTCGCCCGCCCGCCCGAACGAAGGCAGGTACCGGCCGAAGTTCAATTCGAAATCGCTGCGGACACCGTAACCGATATTCCGGAGCTTGGCACGGCGCGCCTGCGCATCTGGCAAGGCTAGCAGTGGGAAGAGCATGTCGTTGCTCGACTGAAGCTCGGTAGCTGTCGGCATCCCGAATCGATTGACCTGGGACTTCGCCGCCGCCAGCGTTTCAGGGTCGAACGAGGCCAGACGCCGGACGAGAGCATCGACAAACGAGTCGAGGTCATTATCGTCCAGCGTGCGGTTCACCCAGCCATAGCGCTCGGCGATATCAGCGTTGAAATCGTCACCGCTAAGCACGATCTCAAGTGCCCGCGAGCGGCCGACCAAACGCGGGAGCCATTCCAGTGCACCGCCGGCCGGGACCAATCCGACGCCGATCTCGGGTTGGCCGAACAGGGCGCTTTGCCGGCTGGCGAAACGCATGTCGCAGGCCAGCACGAACTCGTTCCCGATGCCGCGCGTGCGCCCGCGAATCTTCGCGATGCTCACGACTGGCGTGGACGAAAGGCGAAGCACAAAGTCCCGCCAAAGGTTCAGTGCCTCTGGCCGTTCAGCTGCCTTGGCTACATCGAGATGGGCAATGAAAAAATCGGGATTCGCCGACTGGAACACGACGACCTTCACGGACGGGTCCGCCTCGAGGTCGGTCATGAGTGCTCCCAATTCGACAATCGTTGCGGGAACAAACATGTTGATCGGCGGGTTGGTGAAGGAGATTGTCCACCTGCCCGGATAAGTGCGGTCGATCTTGAACTCGTCGAGTCGTTCTTGAGGACTTGCCATTACGTTTCCCCTTCTGCCGCGCGAAATTGTGGAGCGCGACGTACGGATTCTTGTTAGCCGGCCAGGCCGCGGGCGGCTATCCGAGTGGACCAAACCCGAGGTCCGGCAAGGGCTGGTTTCTCCTTTTTTCCTAGGATTTAGATTAAGTGGCGATGTCCGGCTCCGAGCGCAGAAACCGATTTTGTGAGATGAGACGGCGCGGACAGGAAAAAGATACGAGAAATTTTCTTGACAGGGCCGGTTGCCGGTACTTGCCAGCGGCTTTTGTCTGTCTATGTAACCTTCGCACGAAAAATGCTTCCAATGCCCGTGAGAGTTGAGTGCCCCGCGGGTACTCACCGGAAGTTCAAAAAACAACCCAAGGAGGAACCACTATGGTTCGCAACATCAAAACAGCTTTAGCACTCGTCGCACTAACGTTCACATTCGCATTGCAGGCATCTGCATACGCGCAGGACAGCATGAAGCATGAGGACAAAACCAAAACGCTTGAAACGGGCACCTTCCACGGCAAGGTGCACAAGACCTCAGGCCGCGCGACCATCTATCAGGAAGCGGACGGCAAGCTTCTGCTGCGCCTGACTGATTTCAAGACGTCCAATGGGCCCGATGTCCACGTGATTCTGATTGCAGCCAAGGACGCGGACGACGACGCCAACTTTCTCAAGAGCAGCACCGAGCGGGTCGAACTGGGCACTCTGAAAGGCAATGAGGGGGACCAGAACTACG
>Ga0335085_10010518_pt1 | contig 13812 bp, 9 predicted proteins | sample Lox_Sample_45_FD_206712 | JGI IMG/M metagenome (GOLD analysis project Ga0335085, IMG submission 206712) | Soil microbial communities from Loxahatchee National Wildlife Refuge, Florida, United States - Lox_Sample_4.5 | ecosystem: Environmental > Terrestrial > Soil > Wetlands | place: USA: Florida...
TCCTCTGGCGGGTCTCGCCGGCGCTCTGTCGCTCCTCGCGGGCCTCGGCGTCCGGTCGCTCCGGCGCTCGAAGTAACCATTCATCGATCCGGTTTCCTCGTGGCGGCCTCCTCGGAGGCCGCCACTCTTTTCGCTCCTTCGGTAGAATCCGCCTCGTTCGCCAGTCTGCAAAGCAGCGCGAATCAAGGAGAAGACACGATGCGCAAGATCCTGACGCTCTCCCTCGTCGCGGCCCTCGTGGCCGTGGCCGCCCTGCCGGCCGTCGCGGCCGACAAGGCGCCGGAGCCCAAGAAGATCACGAACGTCCAGTCCGTGACCGCCACGATCACGGCGATCGACGCCGCGAAGCGCCTCATCACCCTCAAGGGGCCGAAGGGAGAGTCCCTGACCTTCGAGGCCTCCCAGGAGGTCAAGCGCTTCAACGAGCTGAAGGTCGGGGACGAGGTGACGATCAAGTACACCGAATCGCTCGTCGCCCGGATCGCGAAGCCCGGCGAGATGTCCTCCGCCGGCGTCACGGGCGGGCGGCACGAAGGCAAGCCCGGCGGCGCCGTGAAGAGCGAGACCACGATCGTCGTGACCCTCATGAACATCGACATGGAGACCCCGTCCGTCACCTTCAAGACGGCCGACGGCGACGTCATTTCGCGTCACGTCAAGGACAAGAAGAATCTCGAGGGGTTCAAGGTCGGCGACAAGGTGGCCCTGACCTACTCGGAGTCGCTCGCCATCGACGTGGCGACGCCGGCGAAGAAGTAGCCCCGGGAACGCCTTCCAAAAAAACGAGAGGGGGCGCCGAACGGCGCCTCCTTTTCTCTTTCTTCGGCGGCACGGCCGTTACTGTTTCTTTCCTCCGCCGCCTTGCGGACGGCTGGCCGGCGGCTTGGCCGGTTGCGGACGGCTGGTCGCCGGCTTGCTCGATTGCGGACGGCTCGGCGCCTGGGGACGGCTCTGCTGAAAACTCTGGGTCTTCTGGTTGCCTCGGTCGCGGGCCGCCGCGTCACGCTGGAGCTTCTGGCTTGCCGCCGGGTCGCTCTGCCAGCCCCCCTTGTCGCGCTTCTGCCACTGGTCGGCGCTCTTCCGGTAGACGTTGCCATTCCGGTCCGCGAAGACGTCGTCAGGCCGGGCCGCCGGCCGGGCCGCGTCACGCGTGGCCGGGCGTTTCACGTCGCGCGTGCCCGCAGACGAGCCGGCTCCCGGCTTCGCGTCGCCGGGGGCCGGGGCGCGGTCGCGGGCGAGCGGGGCCTCTCGGCCTGAACGGCGCTGGGGAAGCTTCGCTTCGGGGGCGTTGCGCTGCTTGTTCGCCGGCCGGCTGTAGAGATTGTTCGAAGCGTAGGGCGTCGGCCTCGCCGTTCCGGCGGGGGGAGGGCGGTATCCGGGCGGGCGATAGCCTGCGTAGCCGTGTCCGTAATAAGGGGGCCTGTAGCCGCCGGGGCCGTACCAGCCTCCGTGCCAGCCGCTGTAAGTGCCGCCGTGCCCGTACCAGCCGCCCCCCACGTTCCAGCCCAACCCGAAGCTCAGGAAGCCGTACGACCAGCCGAACCCCATCGACCAGCCGGTCCATGGGTTGTAGTGGACGGCGAGGCCGTAGGTGTAGGGGCGGGGGTAGTAGTGGACGCCGTACCACGGCCGGTACCAGTAACCGGTCCCCCAGACGACGGTCGGGCCCCACGGGTAGCAGCCGACGTAGCCGGGGGTGTAGCCGACGTAGACGACGGACGGCGTCGAGTCGTAGACGTAGACGTACTTCACGTTGTAGACGGGGCTCGAGGGCGGGATCGCTTCGACCTCGTCGGGCCGGCTGTCGCTGACGGCCCAGGGACCCGTCGGGCTCGAGGAGACGTACCAGACGGCCTGGTCGCAGGCGTAGTACCTCCCCCTCACCTTCAGCACCGACGTCGGCGTGTTGATCGCGTATTCGATGCCGGCGCCCGGGATGGCCTCGAACCTCGGCTCGCCGTCGTACGTGACCTCCAGCCTCGCGCTCTCCCGGTCGATGGCCGTCGTCTGGGGGATTTGCGCGTCGAGGAGGGCGTCCTCGGCTTCGTCGGTGCCGGCCACGCTCGCGCGGGCGTCGGATTTGGCCGACTCCGGCGGGATCCTCGAGAAGTCCTTCGGTAGCTTGTCGGCGGGGACCCAGGCCCAGGGGCCGCCGAATGATCTCGACGAGTACCAGCGGCCGGCGGCGAGGACGAAGGTTTCCTGCGAGTCGATGTCCTTGAAGACGTCGCTCGCGGTGTTCTCGGCGAAGAGGAGGTTCGTCCCGGTGATCGGCTTCCAGTTCGGCGCGCCCTCGAAGCTGATCAGCTCGGCCGGTTCCGTGGAAACGACGATCTCCGGGGGAGAGTCCGGCCGGGACTCCGGCTCCGCATTCGGATCCTTCGGCGCCTTCGCGAGCGCTTCCCTGACGGCGTTCTCCACGTCGGCCGGCGGCTTCGGGATGGTCGTGAACGGGCCGGTCGCCGCGGGCGCGGCGTACCAGAACGTCCCGTTCGACGTGTAGAACTGCCGGCCGTCCGTCAGGATCGCGGCCGGCGTGTTGACGACGCGCTGAAGCCTGGTCTGGGGGATCTCCTGGGTCTTCGGCTCGCCGTCGATCAGGATGAGAACCGCGGGCTCGTTCCTGACGATGATCTTCGGCGGATCGGCCTTCAGCCCCTGTGCCGACTTCTGCTCCTTCTCGGCGGACGAGAGGGCCGCCGTGAAGCGGTCGAGCGACATCGTGAAGATCCAGGGCGAAATCCGGGGGCCGACGAGGTCCGCGAACTTCTTCTCCCGCTCGGGCGTGATGTTCGGGAAGCGCGTCCGCTCGACGAGCGGATCGGAGAGAGTGACCGTGCGGGAGTCGCGATCGGTCCTCACCTTGGCCAGGAACCACGTGACGCCGAAGACCGGCTCTTTCTTGTCGTTCCCCTGATACGAGACGGCGGAGCGGGCCCGGACGACGTCGCCCGTCATCGACTCGATCTGGGGCTGGTAGATCGTGACCGTCCCTTTCTTCAGCGGGATCTCGCGGGGCCAGCCCGGGTCGTCGTCGGCGGACGCCCTGCCGACGAAGAAGGCGAGCAGGACGAGGAGGGGAAGACGGAGAATCGAGACGCTTCGAACGTTTCTCATCGGGGGTCACCTCGGGCCGTCGGGTCTCTGGCCGCCCGGCCTGAAGGAGTTTAGGACAGGGCCCGGGGAAGCAGGCGGCTCGTGCCGGTCACGAGCCGAAGACGCGCCGTCTCGCTCTTTGGATCCGCAAGCGAGGGCTAGAATCCTGCTCGACGGAATGCCAACAGAGAGGAAACCCATGAGGAGAATCCTGATTGCAACGGCCGCCGCCCTGGTGCTCGTCTCCTTCGCCGCGCCCGCGCAGACGCCGCCGAAGCCCGCGGCCGGAACGGCCAAGTCGCTCGGCCTCGTCGTCTTTCCGGCGAAGAACCAGACGCCCGACCAGCAGCAGAAGGACGATTACGACTGCTACGTCTGGGCCAAGGGACAGACGAACTACGACCCGGCGGCTCCGCCGCCGACTCCCACGGCCGTCGCCCCCGAAAAACAGAAAGGCGGGGCGGTCAAGGGCGCCGCGAAGGGCGCCGCGGGCGGCGCGGCCGTCGGCGCCATCGCGGGAGATGCCGGGGAGGGGGCGGCGATCGGCGCGACAGCTGGCGCGGTCAGAGGACGCCGCCAGCAGAAGGCGGCCGACAAGCAGGCCGACGAGAAAGCCAAGTCCAGTCAGGCCGCGGCCGCCGCGGGGCCGAAGGACCAGTACAAGAAAGCCTTCCAGACCTGTCTTCAGGGAAAGGGCTACACCGTCAACTGAGTTCGCTCTCGCGTTCCCCCGCGAGATCGTCCGGCGGTTGATCGCCCGGTGCTCTCGAGCGCAAGCGGTGTTCGTGTCCCGTATCCTGAAAGGAGAATCTCCGTAATGAAGAAGACCCTCCTGGCCGCGGCCTTCGCGCTCGCGGCCCTTCCCGGATCGGCCCTGGCCCAGTTCGGGTACCAGCCGCACTGGGAGATCACGCCGATGGCCGGCTACCGGACCTACGGCAGCCTCACCAACACCGACGCCGCCCGATACTCCGAGCTGACCTTCAGATCGGCCTTCAGCTGGGGGGCGGCGCTCGGCTACAGCGTCCAGTCCAACCTCGACGCGGACGTCACCTTCAACTACACGTCGACGGACGCCACGGCCGTTGGACGGGTCGGGAACCCGGACCGGACGATCGGCCTGAAGCAGTACGACACGCTGTTCAACGCCTACTACCTGTTCGGGGACCCGGGGGCCGGCTTTCGCCCGTACCTCGGCGGGGGGATCGGATTCACGATCCTGAGCCCGGACCAGCCCCTCAACTCTCTCACGCGGTTCTCGTTCAGCCTCGCAGGCGGCGCGAAGTGGTATTTCGGCGAGCACGTCGGCCTCCGTTTCGAGGCGCGGTGGATCCCCCTCTACCTCTACTCGACGGCGGGCGGCACGTGGTGCGACCCCTTTTACGGCTGCTACTACGTCTCCAACGACCACATGCTGCAGCAGGGCGACTTCAAGGCCGGCGTGATCGTCAGGTTCTGACGTCAGGGCGCAGCCGGAGGATCGAGAGACTGGATGGGGCGCAATCTCTGAGGGCGGCGTCTCGAAGATGTCGATGACCGGGCGCCGGCGAGTTCTCGTGGCGGCTGCGGGCGCCCTGGTTCTCGTCGTCGCCGGCGCGTCCCTCGCGCCGCTCTGGATTCATCTCGGGCCGGTTCGGAAGCGGATCGAGTCCGCCGCCTCCTCGGCTCTCGGCGGCGTTGTGACGATCGGACGAATCGATCTCTCCGTCTTCCCGCGCCCCGGGGCGGTGATTCATCAGCTCGACCTGACCGTCCCGGGGAAAGTGCGCGGCACCGTCCGTTCCGTCGACGTCTCTCTTCGGCTCCCCCCGCTGCTGCGGGGGCGCTTCCGTCCGGCCAGCGTGCGGGTGGACGCGCCCGACCTGACGGTCGAGCTTCCCGAGGCGACGAAGAAGGAGGCGCCGGCTTCCCTTTCAGATCCGCTGGGGAGCCTCGCGCCGCTCCTCACCCGAATCGCATCCGAGGTGCCGGGACTGGCCGTCGAGGTGATCGGGGAACGGGTCGGCTTCTCGCGCGGGGGCGTGGCGCTCGCCTCCGTCGAAGGCCTCAAGGCGAGCGTCCGCGTCTCTCCGGAGGCTCGGGTCAGGTTTCATGTCGATGTCGGGATCGCCGCGGCGTCCATCTCTCTCCGGCGAGAGGGGGGACGGACCCTGGAAATCGCCGGCCTTCACCTCGAAGGAGCGGTCGATTCCCGTGACGGAAAGTCGGAGATGACGCTCTCGCGCGTCTCCACGGAGTCCCCGCGGTTTCACACCGAGATCGTGCTCTCGGCCGAACCGGCCATCCCGCGGGTCGCGCTCTCGGCCCGCGGCGGCGGTCTCGACGTGACGGCTCTCCGCGGGAAGCTCCTCCCTTTTGGCGGGGACGACCCGACCGTCGCGGCGATCTTCGAGATCTTTCGGGGCGGGACGCTCACTTCCTTCTCATTCGCCTCCGGAGGAAGGACGACCGGGGATCTGGGCGTCTTCGAGGGAATGTCGATCCGGGCCGTCCTGGCTGAAGGGAGCGTCCGGATCGGGAGCATCGGCCTCGACCTCGAGGAGGCGCAGGGAGACGTCGCCGTCGAGAAGGGGGTCCTCTCCGCCGAGCACGCGGCGGCGCGGATCGGAAGCTCGCAGGCGTCGGACGGAAGCGTCCGGGTGGGGCTCGCGGCGGGCGACGACACCCTCCGAGTCGAGGCCGCGGTCCGGTCAGATCTCGCGGAGCTTCCGGCCATCCTCTCCCGGGCGATTCACGGCGGCTCCTTCCGGGAGGAGCTGCCCCTCGTGACCGAGCTCGAGGGGAGCGCGGTGGGCCGAATGACGCTCGAGAACCGGGCGGGAGCGCTCCGGACGACGGTCTCCGTGTCGGAGATTCGGCTCTCCGGCCGCCACCGGAGGATCCCCTTCCCGATCTCGATCCGGCGAGGGACCTTCTTCTACGACGGGAAGCGCATCGGGGTCGGCCGGCTCTCCGGCAGCGTGGGACGCTCGACGTTTTCCGGCGTCGAGGCACGGTTGCGGCTCGGGGTTCTCTCTCTCCTCGAAGGAATGTCGGGCACGTTCGAAGCGTCGCTCGACGAGCTCTACCCCTGGCTGGCCTCCCGGGAGGGAATGGAGGCGCTCCGGACGGAGATTCGAGCGCTGCGGGGATCCGTCGGGCTCTCCGTCGCGCGGCTCTCCGGGCCGATCTCCCGGCTTGAAGAATGGCACTACGAGGCGACGGGATCGCTCCAGGATCTCGTCCTCGACGCTTCGTTCCTGCCGAAGCCCCTCGAGGTCGGAACCGGCGGCTTCTCGATGGACGAAAAGACGATCCGCGCGTCGGGGCTCGGGGCCCGAACGGTCGACGCGGCACTTTCGGTCTCCGGATCCCTCGTCGGGTACCAGCGAGGCCCCCGGAAGCTCGAGGCCGTCGTGGACGGCGAGCTGGGACCGGAGGCGGTCCATTGGGTCTGGCAGAAAGCGTCGCTCCCGGCCGAGTTCCTTCCGGCGGCGCCGCTCGCGCTCGAGGAGGTCCGCGTCTCTTACGGCGGCCCGGATGCGTTCTCCCTGGCGGGGAAGGCCATGGTCCGGGGCGGACCTCGCGTGAGCCTCGACGTGGCCTCCGGCGGAGAGGGGACGGACGTTCGCCGTCTGACGATCGCCGACGGCCACTCTGATGCCTCGATCTCTCTTGGTCTGCGAAAAGGTGAGTTCCAGGTCCGCTTCGAAGGCCACCTCGCCGCCGCGACCCTGGAGAAGCTGCTTGCTGAGAGGAGGCAGCGGCGAGGCCGGATCGAGGGCGAGTTCCACGCCGCCGTGAGGCGCGATCATCTCGCGGAGTCGACGGCCGAGGGGCGCCTGACGGCGGCGGACCTCGTTGTTCCCACGCCGGCCGGCGACGTCACGGTAGAGAATCTCGACCTTCGGGCGTCGGGGAACCGGCTCACGGCGGCCTCCTCCTCCGTCGTCCTCGACGGACAGCGCTTCTCCGTCACGGGCGACGCGACGTTCCGGGACGAAGGGCTCGTCCTCGATATGGAGGCCGCCACCGGAGCGCTCTCGTCGGAGCGCGTCGAAGCGGTTCTCGACCGGATGGGCAGGAAGGAAGGGAAAGTCGCTGCGACGACCGAGGATCCGGCGCCCCCGTTCCGGATCCTCGGCAATGTCCGGTTCTCTCTCGGCTCATTCGCCTTCCGGGACTTCGTCTGGAAGCCGGTCCTCGGCGGCATCACTCTGGAAGGGGAGACGACCGCCCTGACGGTCCGAAACGCCGACCTCTGCGGCATCGCGACGACCGGGGAGATCCGGTTCCGGCAGGGCAGGCGGGCCGAGATGAGCGCGAAGGTCTCGGCGGCCGGGTCCGACATCGGCGTCCCCCTCGCCTGTCTCGGCGTCTCTGGCGAACCGTTCACGGGGGCCTTCGAGACGGCTTTGGACGTGGAGGGAGAGGGGGAGGCCGCGGAGCTTCCGCGGGTCATTCGCGGACCGGTGACGCTGAAGGCGTCGAAAGGGAGGATCGGGAAGGCGACGCTCCTGACGAAGATCCTGGGCGTGCTCCATGGAACGTCCCTCTTCGCCGGGAAAGAGAAACGCGACCAGATCGGCGAGGCGATGGCCTACGACTCGCTTGCCATCGAGGGGAGCCTGGAGTCCGGCCGCGTCGTGATCCGCGAGGGCGTGCTTCAGGCGCCGTCGCTCACGATGGCGGCCAGCGGGACGATCGGCTACCTCGACCGGGCCGTCGACCTGATGGTCCTCGCGCACCCCTTCTCGACGGCGGACAAGATCATCCGGGCGATTCCCGTCCTCCGGTACATCCTCGGGAAGGACTTCCTCTCCGTCGCGGCGAAGGTGACGGGGAGCCTCGAGGATCCGAAGGTCGACATCGCCGCGGCCCGGGATACGAGCCAGGGGCTGATCAACATTCTCGAAAGAACGGTGACGCTTCCGGTCAAGGTCTTCGATCCGGAGGTGCGCTGACGGCGGGAGGGTTCGCTTCCACGGCCCGGACTCCGCTTTACCGCTTCGGACTGAGCCAGAGGAACTGGTAGGCGATCCCGTACGTGTCGAAGCGGGAGCCGACCCGGGCCGAGACGCCCGTCGCCGCGCTCAGCTTGATCGAGTGGTTGCGAGCCACCGGGAGAGAGAACGTCACCCCGGCCCGGGTGTTGGACTGCCGCGTGTCGCCCGGGACGCCGTTGGTGGACGTCTGGCCTCCGACGTAGTACGTCGCATCGAGCGCGATCCAGAGCCCGGGCCGGAAGGTGTAGCCGCCGTGCGCCTGGAACGCGAAAAGGGGGTCCTGCGACCGGACGTTCTCGCCCGGGTAGGTGTGGGTGTTGTCCAGGAAGAGCCAGACGCCGGCCGCGGCCTCGAGCGTCCAATGGCCGGTCGGGTACGACAGCCCGAACTCCGGCTTGAAGGCCCAGCGGTTCGCCCCGATGTTGATCAGCTTCTCGTTGCTGTACTGCCCGGTCGGCGCGACGACGACGAGGCTGAAGCCGAGCGTCGTCTCCGGCTTCCTGGCGGCCCACTCGCGGGCGGAAAGCCCGGGGGCGCCGAGCAGGTTGACGACGAGGCGGCCCCTGAGGTCCCCGAGGCCCGAGCGCGTGATCTTCGCGTACTGCTCGGCGACGTTGCCGTTGATGGAGCCGAAAGCGTATGGAACGACGACCGCGGCGCTCGCGAACCGGCCGAACAGTGAGAACGTGTGCCCGTATCCGCCGGCTATGCCGTTGACGTAAGCATTCACGTCGGAGAACGGGAGCGACGGGTCGAAGAGGACCTCGCCCGACTGGTACGAGTAGGCGACGAGAAAGAAGTTCGCTCCGATCGGCGCGGGGGCGTAGGCCCGCGGCTCCAGCTCCTGAGCCCGCGCATGAAGGGCGACGGCGAGGAGCGGAAGGAGAAGTGACGCGAGAGGACGACGTCTCATGCGAGGGCGTAGCGGGAAGGGCTGAAATTCACGTCTGACGGTCACGTACCTTAGCAGAAGCCGGCCCCGGCAAGTCCTTGCGGTAATTGAGGGCGACGATCAGGTCGCCACTCACCGAGGCCGCGTCGCTCGCGTGGATCGTCAGGAGCACCGCCGCGACGAGCGTCCTCATCTTCGCTAATATCGCCCGGTGCTCCCGAAGCGTCTGATCGTCCTCGCCGCCGCGGCGGGGATCGTCGTCCTCGGGCTCGTTCTCATCTTCCGGTCCCGGCGCCCCGTCCCGCACGCCGCCGCCGTCGCCGCCGGCCCGCCCTGGACGCGCCCCGAGGAATCGCGGTTCATCGGGCGCGAGGCGTGCGCGAAGTGCCACGAGAAGGAAGACGCGAGGTGGGCGCCGTCGGACCACGCCCTCGCGATGCAGCCGATGAACGAGAAGACCGTCCTCGCGAACTTCGACGGCACCTCGTTTGACTATCACGGCGTCGTCTCGACCTTCACGAGGAAGGACGGGAAGTACTTCGTGAAGACCGACCGCCCGGACGGGAAGCTGACCGACTACGAGATCGCCTGGGCGTTCGGGTACAAACCGCTTCAGCAGTTCCTGATCCGCTTCCCCGGAGGGCGCGTCCAGGCGCTGAACGTCTGCTGGGACACGTGGCCGAAGGAGAAGGGCGGGCAGCGGTGGTTCCATCTCTACCCGGAGGAGAGCGTTCCGGCCGGCGACGTGCTCCACTGGACCGGTCTCTACCAGAACTGGAACTTCATGTGCGCCGAGTGCCACTCGACGAACGTGAAGAAGGGATACGACGCGAAGACCGACACGTACGCCACGACCTTCTCGGAGATCAACGTCTCCTGCGAGGCGTGTCATGGGCCGGGCTCGGCGCACGCGGCGTGGGGCGAAGCGGAAAAACGGAAGGAGGTCCGGACCGACGACCCCGCCAACGGCGTCCTCGCGGGGCGGAAGGATCGCGACGGCGCGGACTGGGTCTTCGCGCCGGGCGAGGCGATCGCGCGCCGGACCGTCCCGCGGACGAACCGCGACGAGGTGACGATGTGCGCGCGCTGCCATGCGCGGCGCTCGGTTGTCCACGACCCGTACACATGGAGCCGCCCGTTCCTCGACACACACCGTCCCTCGCTCCTGACCGACCCGCTCTACTTCGCCGACGGGCAGATCCGGGACGAGGTCTATGAGTACGCATCGTTTCTCCAGAGCCGGATGTACGCGGCGGGAGTCACCTGCACCGAGTGCCATGACGCCCACTCGATGAAAGTCCGCGTTTCGACGGACGGGGTTTGCACCCGCTGCCACCTCCCCGAGAAGTACGCCGAGAGGAGCCACCACTTCCACAAGACGACCGGCACGGGCGCCAGCTGCGTCGGCTGCCACATGGCGGCGCGAACCTACATGGTCGTCGACCCGCGGCGCGACCACAGCTTCCGCAGTCCGCGCCCCGACCTGACGCTCAAGATCGGCACCCCGAACGCCTGCACGACCCCCTGCCACGAGAAGAAGAGCGTGGCGTGGGCGGCCGAATGGGCCGCGAAGTGGTGGCCGAAGAGCGCGAAGACGCCGCACTGGGGCGAGGCGATCCACGCCGGGCGACAGGTGCTGGCCGGCGCGCGTCCCGCCCTCGTGGCCGTCTCCGAGGACCGGACGAAGCCGGGCATCGTCCGCGCGACCGCCGTGTCGATGCTCGGAGGCTTTCCGGGGAAGGACGCCGACCAGGCGATCGACGCCGCCCTCTCGGATGCCGAGCCGCTGATCCGGATGGGGGCGGTCGCCTCCGCGCGCGGCGGAAACCCGCGGGCCCTCCTGGAGCGCCTCTATCCGCTCCTGAACGACCCGGTCCGGACCGTCCGGATCGACGCGGCGCGTGCTCTGGCCGCCGTGCCGGCGGAATACCTCTCGGCCGTCCAGCGGAGCGCCATCCAGAGCGGCCTCGCGGAGTGGCGCGCGGCCCAGCGGGTGGACGAGGACCGCCCCGAGGCGCACCTCACGCTGGGGGCCCTGGACGCCGAGCTGGGAGAGCTGGCGTCCGCCGAAAGCGAGTACAAGACGGCCCTGAAGTTGGCGCCCGGCTTTCCGGCCACTTACGTCAACCTGGCGGACCTCTACCGGCAGAGCGGCCGTGACGCCGAGGGGGAGAAGGTCCTCCTCGAGGGGCTCCGGATCACGCCGAAGAGCGCGGACCTGCATCACACGCTCGGCCTTCTCTACATTCGAATGAAGAAGACGCCCGAGTCGCTGGTCGAGCTGGCGAGGGCGGCGGAGCTTCGTCCCGACGCCGGGCGGTATGCCTACGTCTGGGGGGTCGCCCTCTACTCCGCCGGGCAGCCGGACAAGGCGATGTCCGTCCTCAGGTCGGCCTGGGAGCGGCACACGGGAGACCCGGAAATCCTCCTCGCCCTGGCGTCGTACAGCCGGGAGAGGGGCGATCGGGCCGCGGCCCTCGATTGGGCGCGGAAGCTCGTCCAGCTCTCGCCCGACGATCCCGCGGCCCGCCAGCTCCTCGCGCAGCTGGCGCGGGGCCGTTGATGGATCCGGATTGGGCTTAGAATCGACGGGACCCGTGAAAGTCACGAATCAGCTAGGAGAACGTATGCGCCTTCGCCGGCTCCTCGTGGCTTCGATTGCCGGGGCCGTCTGTTTCGTCGCCGCTTCCCCGGCCGCCGCCCAGATGACTTCGGCCTATGCCGCCCAGAAGGGGATGGACGAGAGCTTCCGGATCGACTTCGGCGGCTTCTTCCAGAAGTTCGATACCAGCATCTACCTCCAGTCGTCGAGCGGGGCGTCGACGGAAATCAACCTCGAGAACACCTTCGGCCAGGACGTCCACAAGACGACTTTTCGCGCCGACGGCTACTGGCGTTTCGGCCGGCACGCGAGCCTCGTCTTCGGCTACCTCGGGTGGACGCGAAGCTCCTCGGCGGCGCTCTCGCAGGACATCCAGTGGGGCGACACCGTCATCCACTCGGGCTCGTCCGTCGATTCGAGAGTTCGCGTGATCGTCCCCCAGCTCTATTACGCCTACTCGGGCGTCAACAACGGCACGGTGGAAGTCGGGGGAATGCTCGGCTTCTCGACCTACATCAACAAGGCCCGCCTCGACGCCTCGGGATCGATCACGGGACCGGACGGGACGACGAGCGGGAGCTACAGCTCGGACCAGTGGCACATCACGGTGCCGGTCCCGGCCACGGGCGCCTACCTCCGCTACGCGCTCTACCCCGGATTCCTCCTCGACGCCGACGTCAAGTGGCTCCCGACGATGACGATCTCGGGGTACACGGGCGGCATGCTCGAGTACCAGGCGGGGCTGGATTTCTACTTCACGCCGAACATCGGGATCGGCGCCGCGTACCAATACACGCACGTCCACGTCTACCACACCACGACGAACACGGTGGGGTTCGACTTCAGGTACAGCGGCCCGTACGGTTATCTGAGCCTGGCGTTCTGATCGCCGCCGGCCAGCCAGGTCTGGCCCGGGGGGCGCGGGGACGTGGGCGGACCCGGACCCGGCGTAGAATGGCGCGAATTCGTGCCGGACACTCCAAAGCAAGGAGAATCCATGACCGTACGCCGAATCCTCGCGGCCTCTGTTGTCCTGATGGTCTGCCTTTTCGTGGTGTCCCCGGCCGCCGCCCAGTTCAGTCAGAGCTATCTGACGGCTCGCGGCATGGAGGAGCGGTTCCGGCTCGACATCGGCGGCTTCTTCCAGAAATTCGACACGACCGTCACGATCGACCGGAGCGACGGGAGCCCCGGAACCGAGGTCAACCTGGAGGACGTCTTCGGACAGAACTCCCACCAGACGAACCTCCGGCTCGACGGCTACTGGCGCTTCGGCCCGCACGGTCTGCTCCTGTTCGCCTATCGCGGATGGCACCGCACGAACGAGCACGTCCTCGACCGCGACATCGACATCGGCGACACGACCTATCACGCCGGCGCGAATGTTTCCGTGAACAACCGAGTCAACGTGTTCCAGATCTACTACGGCTACTCGTTCTGGAACACCGGCACGTTCGAGCTGGGAGCCCAGCTCGGCATCTCGGGTTACTACACGAAGCTGGCGTTCTCGGCGTCGGCAAACGTGACCGGCCCGGGCGGCTCCGCCAGTACGACGACCGGGAACGAGGACACCAACTTCCTCGCGCCGGTCCCCGGAATCGGGGGTTACTTCAGGTACACTTTTTTCCAGCGCTTCTTCGGCTTCGCCACCGTCAAGGGGCTCCCCACCGTGACGATCTCGGGTTACAGCGGCAGCATGATCGACGTCACGGCCGGGCTCGACTACTTCTTCACGAAAAACATCGGTCTCGGCGCGGGCTACGAGTACTCGAAGATCACGTACAAGGACGCCAACCTGACGCCGCGGGTCGGGGTCGACTACAAGTACAGCGGTCCGCTCGTCTACGTGTCACTGACGTACTAGCGCCGCGGGGCTCGGGCGGGCGCCGGCGCTGACGGCGGAGTCCGGGTTGGACGGCGAGAAGCCTGTCGCGGTTACTTCTTCACGACCTCGAGGAGGTCGATGACCCGCTTCACGCCCGGGACGCCCTTCGCGGCGGTGATGGCGAACTTTTGGCGCGCCTCGTCGGGCACTGGCCCCCGAAGGGTGACCGTGCCCTCAACGGCCACGATGTCCAGCTTCTTGTAGTGCTGGCCGAGCTCTTTCTTTACGGCCGTCTCAACCTTGTCTTCGAGCTTGATGTCGTGGGACTCCTGCCCGATCCCTCCCGTGAAGACTCCCTTCGAGGCCGCCGACTTGACCTGGTTGTCGACCTTCGTGACTCCGGGGACGCTGA
>Ga0335085_10010519_pt1 | contig 13811 bp, 16 predicted proteins | sample Lox_Sample_45_FD_206712 | JGI IMG/M metagenome (GOLD analysis project Ga0335085, IMG submission 206712) | Soil microbial communities from Loxahatchee National Wildlife Refuge, Florida, United States - Lox_Sample_4.5 | ecosystem: Environmental > Terrestrial > Soil > Wetlands | place: USA...
CCGTGTCAAATCCGCCGCTTTGCCAGCGCGGGACTGACCGTCTTCGTTCCGGAGTGGTAGATCGAGAACCGCTCGATGTTGTCAAGTGATAAGTGGCTGGCCGGCACTGCTGCCTGCCGAGCAGGCAGGCAGCAGTGCCGTCGCCGCCAGTGCCAGGGCCGCCGCCGAGTACTTGATCATCAGCGCCTTTAGCTTTTGCGCGAGGTCTGGGTCGGCTGTCATCATTCCGCGGTCAGCGTACTTGAAGATAGCCGGCCGACGCGTTGTTGGCGTTGGGATAGTTGTGAACTCCGCAAATGGGAGCCGAGGTTTTGAGGTCGTAGATGAGCTCGGTATCCGTAGTCCAGCCATCCTGGCTTGACAGGCTAATACCGACAGTGGCCCCAAGGTTGACGCCATCTGACCAGGTGTCCTGGTTTGTTGTGTAGTACTTTATTGCTATGTTTGGCGATGCGGTGTCGCACTTGCCAGCGGCCACGGCGGGCGCGCCAGGGGTTCCGTTTTGCGTTGCCACGCTGTTGAGCCATAGTTCCCACAGGAAGACTCGAGTAGGAGGAACTCCCTGCTCACATTCCAGGTAAGTATCATTCCACGTGCTGTGCGCGCTCATGTCGTTACTGCTCGCGCCGGTGATCGTCGGGTAGGGGAGAGCTATGCCCGAAGTAACATTGGTTGTGCCGCTGGCCTGAAAGCCACCCTGACCACTAACGTCTTTCAATTGCGGAGGTTACGGCCTCTGGTGATGGCGGCCGTCTGGACCTGCTGAAGCTGGATTCCAGAACGCCGCTCAGCGCCGTTTGCGCTCCCGGTGGATCTGCTCGATCGCCAGGACCAGGCATAGCAGGAACAGATCGTCCTCCCCGTCGGCCGTGTCGACCTCGAAGGTGGATGGCAGGATGCCCTGCTTCGACATCGCGGCGACGACTCGCTCTCCCTGGCTGATGGTGTACTGCCCGCCCAGAAAGCTGCCCTGCGCAACGAACTGCCCGAACGCCGAGTCGATTGTGCAGTTGTTCCAGCCGAGGAACTGATGCCGCACCTCAGCAGCCTGACGCCCGTCGATGATCACCTGATGCCGGGTAGTGAACGGCGTCCTGGTGATCTGCGCCGTACGCTGGCCGGCCGGCTCGGTAATGGCCAGGGATTGCCTGATTCCCAGGTTGCCGCGGACCTGGTAGCGCAGATCGCCAGACCCCCCGGTGATGTCGAAGTCCTGGAGTACGGACCACTGCCGGGAGATCAGATATCGCATAGCGCGCATCTAATCACAATGCATGCTCTTCCGGCCTGCGGCGGCCCTGGGCCTGCCCTGGGCCTAGCCCCGCCCCCAACGCTGATCGTCCTCGGTGCTCCATGCGCCACAGCACGCGTCGGGCCGAGGCTTATGGCTTTCAGCGGTTAGCTTAGAAGTCGCCGCCGCCGAAGTTGTCGCCCCCGCCGAAGTCTCCGCCACCGAAATCTCCGCCACCGAAATCTCCGCCACCGGAGTCGCTTCCGTCGAAGTCTCCGCCGCCGTAGCTGTCGCCGCCAGTCCCGGAATCGCCGTAGTAGTTGTTTACGTCCCCCGGCGAGTCCCCGTAGCCGAACAGGCCGGGACCGCCCAGGGCCTGGCCGAGCAGGAAACCAGTAAACATGCCACCGCCAAGACCGAAGCCGCCCCAGTACGACGGGACGAAGCCGGCGTTGACGTACTGAATCTGGTTACCGGCCCTGTCATGGACCATGCGCATCGCCGGCTGGTCGCCCCGCTCGACGATCCGCTGGCAGTCGATGCACGCCGAGACCGTCCGGCTCGGCCCGCCATCCGGGGGTGCCCAGGACAAGTCGGCCACCGACATGCCATGGCGCGGATCGAAGAAGCACATCGGGCGGCGGCCAGGCTTTGGCTGACCGTGCGCGACAGCCTCGGCGCAGGCCAGCCGATACTGGCCCTCGGCGATCGCCCGGCTGACGGCGGCCATGTCCGCTGGCTTGCGGGCCGCGTCCAGCGCGTGCGTTCCGCGCTCGTACGCGTCCAGCGCGGCAGCCTGCTCGGCCGCCGCCTCCGAGTTGCCCGCGATGGTGACGTCGTTGTCGTGGTCGGTGATCCTGGCGTTGAGCGCGATCAAGTCGTCCTGGGCCGCGAGTTCGGCCTCCTTGAGTTGCTGCTCCTGCTCCTGCCGCTTCCGCTTGTTGCGCGGCCGCAGGAGGAAGAAGTAGCCGCCCGCACCGAGCAGGACGAGGACGCCCAAGACGATCAAGCCAACGGGTGGCCCGCTAGCAGAGGGTTGACTGGCCGGGACGCCTTCCGGGCCGGGCCTCGTACCCGGCGCTGCCGCGGACTGCTGGACCTCCTGCACGAATTCCTGCAATGCCGCGGGGATGTCCCCATCCGCCCGGTGCTTGCTTACCACGTTCGTAGCCACGGTCGCGGCGACGCCGTCCGCCACAACACCCCGGTTATACGCGCCGAAATGCTTGAGCCGGCTGTCCAGGAAGCCGACGGCGAACTGACCGTGCCTGGCGCCCAGCGTGCTGATCAGCTGGCGCATCGCCCGGTCGTATCCCGAGGATCCAGACGGGGCGACCACCAGGTAAATGTCGTCATTGCCGATTTGCCGCTCAAGCTGTGACTGCTGGCCCTGCGAGACGAGGCTTCGCGCGTCACTGCTGACGCAGACGTGCTCGCTCGTGAGGCAGTCCGCTAGCGTGGCTGCCTTGGCGGAGCCAGTCTCCGTCGCCGCGCTGGCCGGGAGGCCCAGTGACAAGGCCAGGACAAGCACGCCCGCCAGGATGATCAGGAATCTTCGCACGGCAATCGCCCCCACACCATCCCGAACGCAACGATGCGCGCCCACTTCCCGAATATTCAGAACTCCCTAAGATCCACCGTAACGCCCAGCGGGTCAACTACGCGAACGGCCTGGTGACCAACGGTTGGGATGCGCGGTTACTGGATGACGGCCTCCACTCCGAAGGCGGCGCGCGCGGTCACCGGGACCTTGCCGGGGTAACTTCGCCAGATCGGCCGTCGAGCCGAGCAGACCAAGCGCCGCGGGGTCGTTCAGCCAGTAGGGTGCTCCACCTTGACCAGCGGCACTTGCCCCGCTCCCCGATGGGCGGGCCGACGGAGACGGGATTCCTCGGCGGGCTCCACGCCGGTCGCCGCCCGATGGCACGCGGGCACCTGGAAGGCCGTCCCGGTCAAAACGCCCAAGGGAGCGGGCCACACCGTGCTCGGCGACGTGTCATGCAGGGCCGCCACGTACTGCATGGTGGCCGGCGAGTACGCCACGTTCTCTGCCAGCGGGTCAGGCATCCATCCCTACACAGCGAGCCACACTGGGCGAGAGAGGAACCCTGGTCGGCGCCCTGCGGCCAAGCCGGATGGCTGTGACAACGAGCCGGTTATACGCGTATGGCTGCCGCAACCATCGCCCCGGCGTCACACCCCGGCCCCGTGGCGTGCGGCGCAGCAGAACTTGTCTACTACTCGGTGACACCGTATAGTGGTATTCGGTACTACGGAGTACTGGGGAACCGAAGAGGAACCGAGATGGACGACCTGACGGAGATGCTGAAGGGCACGCTTGAGGGCTGCGTGCTCGAAATCATCGGCAGCGAGGAGACCTACGGGTACGCCATCACGCGCCGGCTCAACGAGCTCGGCTTCGCCGACGTCATCGAGGGGACGGTGTACACGATCTTGCTGCGACTGGAGAAGAACGGGCTCGTCCAGGTGACGAAACGACCATCCGGGCTGGGGCCGCCGCGCAAGTTCTATGCGCTCAACGACTCGGGGCGCGCAGAGCTCACGAGGTTCTGGGCGAAATGGGAGTACCTCTCATCGCGAATCGACAAGCTCAAGGAGGGCGGGAGATGACCTTCTGGGAGACCATGACGGGCAGCGACCTCACCAGGGAGTGGAAGGCATTCGAAGCCCGGGCCGAGGCATTGCCGGCCGACTACCGGGCGGCGTGGGAACAGGTCAAGGCCAACCTCTTCCCGTACGCGGGCTTCACGGGCCGCAACCTGATGCCGATCCTCGACGGCGCCCTGGGGCTGCTCGAAGAAACAGCGGCGGACGGGCAGGACATTCACGAGGTGCTCGGCGACGACATCAAAGGCTTCTGCGCGGCGCTGGCCGGCGGAGAAGGCGCCCGGAGCTATCGCGACCGCTGGCGCGCGCAGCTGAACAGGAACGTCGCGAGGAAACTGGGCCGGCTGGGAGGCTGACATGGGCATCCAAGACATCATCGAGGGCAAGAAGCAGTGGCGCGCCCACATGGCGCGGGTCAAGGCGCTCCCGCCGGACTACCAGATCGTTTACAAGGAGATTCAGCGGTACCTCTTCAAGGTCGGACCTGTCGACTTGGCTGACGGGACCCTGCTCTCCGGGATTGCCGGCTTCTTCGAGGAAGGCGCCGCGGCCGGGAAGGGAGTCCTGCAGCTCATCGGCAGGGATGTCGCCGCCTTCTGCGACGACCTGATCAGGGACTCGCGCACCTACGCGGACATCTACCAGGAGTCCATCAGCGGTGAACCCGGCACGGCCGGGAAGTAACACCCCAGCCTCGGCTCGGCCCGCGGATGGTGCGGCTTGTCCTAGCCTGCCTGCCTTTCTCGTTGTGTTCTCCTCCCGCCCCTTCGTTAGCATGCTGCCATGGGGCACATCCTTTCCGTCCTCCCCGCGTTCCTGCTCGCCTGCGTGGCGGTGGCCGCGTTGCCAGGACCGTCGACGGCGCTGTTCCTGCACCGCACCGTCAGGGACGGCAGGAAGGCCGGTCTCGCCGCGGTGGCGGGCAACGAGATCGGGGTGTTCTGCTGGGCGCTGGCGGCCGGCGCGGGACTGACGGCACTGCTGCGCGCCAACGCCATCCTGTTCACCGGCATGCACCTGGTCGGCGCGGCCGTCCTGGTCTACCTGGGCGTGTCCGCGTGGCGCAGCGCGCGCCGGGAGGAGGGCGAGTTCGGCGAGGCGCTGCAACTGCGTCTTCCGGCCGGGCGCACGCCTGCGGCGTCGTTCCGCGCCTCGCTTGTGACCATCGCCGCCAACCCGAAGGCGGCGGTCTTCGCGTTCACGTTCTTCCCGCAGTTCCTGCCGCGCCACGGACCCGTCCTCGGCGCGGCGGCCACGCTCGCCGCCATCCAGGTCGTGGTCATCGATGGACCGTACTGCGCCATGATCGTGCTGCTCGCCTCGCGGGCGAGGAACTGGCTGTCCCGCGCCACGATCCGCCGCCGCATGGAGCGGATACTCGGCGCGACCCTGGTCTGCCTGGGCATCGACCTGGCCGCCGCGACCCGGTAAGGGTCAGCCGTTGACCCGGACGTTGTTGAACTGGTAGATGGTGACGCCGCCGACGTTGACGCCCTTGACGCCGATCTCGCGCCAGACGTACATCCAGTCCTCTGACCAGGCGTGTTCCACGACGATGGCGCCGATGCCCGAATGGCGGACGTAGTTCTCGAACGCGGCCGCGCGGATCTTCGTGATGTGGCTCATCGAGGCGATCGGCAGCGGCAGCGCGTCTGGCCGGGAGAGCGACGCGTTGATGAAGCCGCCCGCCAGCCGGAAGTAGAAGTCCGTCGCGGCCTGGAACATCATCCCGGCGTTACCGCGATGCGACAGCACCGCCACGATCTCACCGTGGCTTATGTATTCCTTGTACAGGCCCTGGGAGAAGAACGAGGGCAGCTCGTTGCTCTGCGGCAGGTTCGTGATCGCCGGCTTGTAGTTGGGCGCCGGAGGAACCACCACCGACGCGAATGTGGGCAGGTCCGCGAAGATCGCGGCGAGCCCGAGCACAGCAAGGCCCCATTTCACCGCCCGCATCAGCCAGTTCTTGGTCAGCCGCGCCAGCCACAGCGCGAGGACGATCGAGAACAGCAGGTAGGCGAAGAGGATCAGCCGGACTGGTTCGGCGCTGCGGAAGAACGGCAGGGTCCATATGCTGCCCCAGGGCAGCGCGAACAGGTGGTTGCCGCCGGTCGTCAGGTTCGGGCCCGAGGCGAGCGCGAGGATCACGATGAACATGGGGACAAGCAGCCTGACCAGCCGGTTCGACCAGCTGACAATGGCCAGCCAGATCAGGATGATCAACAGCGGCAGGCCCAGGTAGGTGTTGGCCGCGATGTCATGACCGGCGGCCCCGTGCAGCCACGACGGCCCCCAGACCCGGTCGACCCTGGGCAGGATCACGCCTGACAGGTCCATCGAGAAGTGGTCTTGTCCCCTGACCAGCGACGTCGGGTAATTCGCCAGCGCGTAGCGGAGGTACGGCGCCGCGAGCACGATGCCGCCCAGGTAGGCGATCGTTGTCCACCCGGCGAGCCTGGCGACCTTGGCCCAGTACTGGCGCCCGGCGACCGCGAACCCGATCAGGAACGCCAGCGCCATCAGCAGCGACAACTGGGCGTACGCCTCGAGGAAGGTGTAGAACTCCAGGGCGAACGCGATCATCATCCAGATCACGTAGCCGACCCGCTTGAGCGCGCCCTGCCACCATGCCACCGCCAGGTACACCATGAGCGGGAGCAGCAGGTTCACCGTGAGGTTCGGCTGACCGGAGATTTCGTGGTCAAGCGTGTAGACGTTGAAGCCGTAGACGACGCCCGCCGGGAGCGCCGCCCAGAACTTGCCGGTCAGCCGGCGGGTGGCCACGAAGGCGGCCCAGGCCGAGGCAGGCGGGGCGAGCAGCAGCGTGACGTTGAACGAGACGATCGAACCCCACGTGGCCGTGACCGGCCACATGAACAGGGCCACCGAGGGTGACGTGGTCGCCCACGCCAGGTTTACTCCTTGCGGCGCCATGATCTGGTACGAGTACAGCGGGTTGGTCCAGTGCGTCAGCGCATAGGGCCACCAGCGCCACGCCCAGATGTAGAAGTTCGGGTCCACATAGTTCTGGCCGACCACGGGCACGTTCAGGTGCTGGATCACTGCCTGGCCGAAGGCCCAGATAAAGACGCCGAGGTAGATGAGGAACGCCAGCAGACCCTGAAGCGCCGGACCGGGAACCGGGATGCGACGGCGGGGTTCGCTCTTCCCGGCCTCTGTCGCTTCCTCTTCCCCTCCGGGCCGGATCGCCAATGTCGCCCATCGCACAGGTAAAGACCCTACCTTCCGTTTCCCGTGCTCACGGTCGTCTGGCGCGCACGAACAGTGAGACACCGGGGAGCGACTTGACCGGCAGATACCGCTCAGCAGTGATCACTGCCCTGAGTCCGGTGTTGATAACCGGATTGATGTCATCGAGGTCACTGCCCGTGGTCGACTTGCGGCGCAGCTTGACCACCGGGCGCAGCAGCACGTTCCAGCTCCACATGTCCTCAATGATCAGGCCGCCCTTGAGTATGAGGGTGGTCAGGCTCTCCCTGTCATACCGGCGGACGTGGTCGACGGCCTCATCGTGCGCGGACCACAGCGCCATGTCGGCGGGAACCGCGATCAGCGCGGTGCCGCCATGGCGGAGCACCCTGCATATTTCCGCCGCTGCCAGGTAGTCCTCTTCAATGTGCTCAAGGATGTCGAACGCGGTCACCAGGTCCATGGATGCTGACCGGACCGGGAGTTCCCTGGCGTCGGCGCGAATCACGTTCAGGCCGCGTTCGCGGGCGATGAGGGCCGCGGTCGGCGCGTACTCCAGGGCAAGCGGCTTCCATCCGAAGGCGCGCAGTACCCTGGTGTTGCCTCCGCCAGCCGCGCCGATGTCTAGGGCAGAACCTGGTGCGGGGAGACGGCGCAACTCCTTGGCGAGCAGGCTCCGGCGCTCTCTATACCACCAGTGCCTGTCCTCAACCTCAACAAGTGTTCTGAGTTCAGTGGCTTCCATAGCAGGTAACTTCTACCAGATGCAAAGCAATGAAACCGTACTTCTGCCTGTACACAGAGGTTCAGGCAGAAGTTGCGCGGCTACAGTAACAGGCACAGTACGCCCATCCTGCAACACCCGGCCTCACTCGGGAACCCGGAGAGACCTATGGAATCGGCCAAGTACTCCATCGTGATTCCGCTCTACAACGAGGAGGGGATCATTCCCCTGCTCGCCGAGCGACTGCAGGAGATCATGGCCAAGATGGACGGGCCCGCCGAGGTCGTCATGGTCGACGACGGCAGCACGGACCGCACCTACCAGCTCGCCAAGGCGGTCAGCGACAGCGACTCGCGGTTCAAGCTGATCCAGTTCTCCAGGAACTTCGGCCACCAGGTGGCCATCACCGCCGGCATGGACGCCACCTCCGGTGACGCCGTGATCATCATGGACGCCGACCTCCAGGACCCGCCCTACGTCGTCCTTGAGATGATCGACAAGTGGCGGGAGGGCTACGAGGTCGTCTACGGCCGGCGGCAGCACCGTGAGGGCGAGCGGCTGTTCAAGACGGCGACCGCCTCGGCCTTTTACAACCTGCTGCACCGCATCGCGGACGTCGAAACCCCCGTCGACGTGGGCGACTTCCGGCTGGTCGACAGGAAGGCGCTGAACGCGTTCCTGCAGATGCGCGAGAACAACCGCTACGTCCGCGGCATGTTCTCCTGGGTCGGCTTCCGCCAGGCGGCCGTGCCGTACACCCGTGAGGAGCGGGCGGTCGGCACCACGCACTACACAATGCGCAAGATGGTGAAGCTGGCATCCAACGGGATCCTCGGCTTCTCCAGCGCGCCGCTGCGGCTGGCCCTCGGCGCGGGCGTCTTCCTGGCCTTCGCATCGGTGGTCTACGGCATCGTGGCGATCTCGATGAAGCTGGCTGGCGTGAACCTCGTACCCGGTTACGCGTCGCTGCTGTTCGCCATCACCTTCCTCAGCGGCATCCAGCTGGCCGTGATGGGCATGGTCGGGCTGTACGTGGGCCGCATCTACGACGAGGCACGGTCACGGCCGCTTTACATCGTCCGCGAGTCCTACGGGTTCGGCGCGGGCGACGACAGGGCCGTCTGGCAGGCGACGCGCGAGCACGGGCCCCGCGGAACCTAGACAACACGCGGAGCCCAGATAACAAAGGCCAGTCATCCCGAACGGGTGCGGGTCCTCGCCCTCAGGCACCGGGCTCCGCACCGAACGTCGTCTCGGCCTGGGTCAGGCGTGGAGCCGCTTCGGGGTGATGACCAGGGCCTCGGGGTACATCTCGGCAAACCGGGACACGGTGCCGAAAATCGCGCCGATTCGCTCGGTGTACTTCGCCGCGTACTCCGGCACCTGGTCAGCCCGGGGGAAGCCGGGAACGTGCGCGGCGGTCCCCTCGATGCGGACGATGTCCCTGCCGATGTCGGTCACGTCGAGACCGAGGGCCACATTCGGGTTCTGGCCGATGTTGCGCAGCTTGATCTTGCCCGGCTGACTGTAGATGAGAATGGTCTCGTCATCCTGGAGGAGGAACCAGACCGGCACGCTGTCCGGCCGGCCATCCGGGCGGACCGTGGTCAGCCACGCCATCAGGTTGGCGCGCAGCCTCCCCTCGACGTGCGCGCGGCGGCCACCGGGCAGATGTGACGTCAGGTTCATGACAGCATCCTGGCAGACACGGCATCCCGGACTGTCGTGTGGGCTAAATCTCACGGCGTCGCCAGCCCGCAGAAGGCCCGCAGAAGAAAGTTGCCAGCAACTGCCCGAACTGCATAGATAGCCGACGATTCGACGAGACCAGACGAGACTGAAACGCATTGCACAGGCCAGCATAGACCGGCGCTAATCCGTAATACTTTCGTGAGGATTTTGCGAAGCGGTTGAGACGTGTCCGTAACTTTCACTACCGTGTTCCACGGCCACCGGCGTTACTGCCGGGGCACCGGAGAACGGAGCGTGACAAGGACGTGGCCAAGCGCCTAATAAGCCGCACCCAGATGCGGCGTGCCGCCATCGTCGGGGCCGTGCTGGCGGCCGCGAGCGGTGTCGCGATCTACACCGGGGCAGCGGGCGCCGGAGCCGCGCCCGCGCCCACCATCAGCTCAGTGCAGTCCGAGGTGAACAGACTGCAGGGCAAGGTCGACACGATCGGGCAGCGGTATGACGCCGCGCAGCAGCAACTGACCGCCGCCAAGGGCCGGCTCGCGCAGATCTCCAAGCAGTACGACCGCGCCGAGGCGCAGTACAAGTCGGCAAGCGCCACGCTGGCGGCCGTCGCGGTGGCCGCCTACGAGAACTCGAACTCGACGTCCGTCCTCGGGCTGCTCACCTCGGGCAACCCGGACGCGGTGCTGAGCCAGGCGTCGCTGCTGCTCCAGGTCGAGGGCACGCACAACCAGCAGGCACAGCAGTTCCTCACCCTGGCTGGCGAACTGTCCACGATCAAGGCCGAGCGGCAGCACACGGAAGAGGGCGTGGCCCAGGTCAAGCAGCAGATCGTCACGCAGAAGGCCTCGCTCACCAAGCTGCTCGACAAGCAGAAGACGGTGCTCGAGAGCCTGCAGAACGCGGCACTGCAGGCCGAGGTCCAGGCGAACACGGTCGGCGGCGGTAACAACAGCACCACGACGACGACCACCTACACCGGCCCCACGGCCACACAGGCGGAGAAGGCGGTCGCCTTCGCCTACGCGCAGATCGGCAAGCCGTACGTGTGGGGCGCAACCGGCCCCAGCGCCTACGACTGCTCAGGCCTGGTCCAGGCCGCGTGGGCCGCCGCGGGCGTGTCCATACCGCGGACCACCTACGACATGTGGGCCTCGCTGCCGCACATCCCGCTGTCCGACCTTCAGGTGGGGGACCTGATCGAGTACAACGGCGAGAGCCACGTGGCCATCTACGTCGGCGACGGCTACATCATCGACGCGCCGCACACCGGAGCCGTCGTGGAGAAGATCTCCGAGTCCACCTCCTGGTACGCCGGCAGCGCGGACGGAGCGCTCCGGCCGTAGCCTGCGGGCAATTGCACGGTGAGGCCGCCGTGGCCAGGCTGGCCACGGCCTCACTTAGCGTTGGCTGAAGAATTCCTGGGGAACCGTGTCCATTGCCATTGTCGTTACCACGGCGCTGCGCTAGCGTCCCGACTGTGAGGGGGACCGACGGGCTGCTCGCCGCGCGCATGTCGGCTGGTGACGACGATGCGCTCGCCGAGGCATTCGACCGTTTCGCCGCCGCCGTCTACGCGACCGCGGCCGGCGTCATCGGAGCTGGCACCGCGCACGACGTGGTCCAGGACGTGTTCGTGGACCTGTGGCGGTACCCGGATCGCTACGATCCGGACGTCGGCTCGCTGCGCACCTACCTGACCGTGATGGCAAGGAACCGCGCGGTCGACATCCTGCGCAGCGAACTGCGCCGGATCGCCAGGCAGCAGCGGCACTACCGGCTGACTCCAGGCGAGGGACAGCCGCTGCCCGGCGACGACCTGGTGACCGCCGACATGACCGCCGCGGTGCGGGCGGCCATCGAGCGGCTGCCGGCCCCGCAGCGCCAGGTGGTCCAGCTCGCCTACTTCGAGGGCATGACGTGCCGTGAAGTGGCATCCGCCGTTGGCATCCCGGAAGGGACGGTGAAGTCACGGTTGCGGCTTGCGCTCGCAAAGTTGGAAACTGTGCTTGACCGGCAGCTTCTGGAGTCCCCGTGAACGTCAGCAATCCCGCACTCGCACCCGAGGTGCGGGCTCGCGTGCTCGCGGCGGCCACGCATGCTCGTGCGGCCGGCCAGCCGGTCCCTGCGGTGCCGGCGATCTCTCCCGTCGAGGCATACCGCCGCGCCGCCGACGCGCTCGACCGGACACTCGCGACGCTCGGCGAGGACGAGTGGCGGCGGCCCGCCATCCGCGACCTGGACGTGCAGGGCCTCCTCGGCCACCTCACCGGGGTGGAGGAGGACGTACGGCGCGCCATTGAGGGCGACCCGGCCGTCGCGGACGCCGGCCATGTTGAGTCCACCCAGGCGGCCGCGGAACGCCAGGCCGGACGGCCGCCCGCACGCACCCTCGGCGAATGGCGCGACGCGACCGGCCAGACCATCGCGCTCCTTGACGGCATCGACGACCTCGACCGCGGCATCGCCCTGCACGGCATGCGGCTGCCGCTCGGCTCCCTGATGCTGGTGCGGGCGTTCGAGCTGTGGGTGCACGAGAACGACATCAGGCTGTCGACCGGGCAGCCGCCCTCGGCGCCCGACCCGTCCGCGCTCCGCCTGATGACGACCCTGGCGGCCCGGCTGCTGCCCAGCGCGGCGCGGCGCGGCGGGCTGGCGGTGGCGGCGAGGCTCCGTCTCGTGCTCACCGGCAACGGCGGCGGCACCTGGGATCTCGTGCTCGGCGAGGACGACGCCGTAGAGCCGCCCCGGCTGAGCATCGTCGCCGACGCTGTCGGCTTCTGCCGCCTGGCCGCCGACCGGATCCGCCCGGCCGACCTCGCCGCGCACGTCACGGGGAACGCGGAACTCGCCGCCGGCGTGCTTGCCGCCGCCACGGCGCTCGCGCTCGACTAGCCTCGCCGGGCGGCAATCGATCACCAGCCGCCCCGCTCTCGTTGCGCGAATCACCGCAAGTTGGGTGATCCGGCCCCGCCCCGGCGACGTACCAGATGCAGGACGCGCACCCGGGCGCACACGACTATCAGAGGGGGGCCGGCATGTCCGTGCTCGTTATCGGGAAATTCGCGGGTGACACCGCCACGTTCCGCAGGTCGCTGACGGAACGGGCAGACGAGTACGCCAAGATCTCCGAGGAAGCCAAGTCGGCAGGCGCGCTGCACCACCGCTTCGGCGTCGGCGACGACTACGTCGTCATCATCGACGAGTGGGAGACGCTCGAGCAGTTCCACCAGTTCTTCGGCAACCCCGAGCTGCAGGCGTTCATCGGCTCCGTCGGCGGAACCGGCGCGCCGGAGATGATCGCCTCCGAGGCCGTCGCCTCGGCCGACCAGTTCTAGCCCGCACACCGGACGGGGCCCCGGCAGGCATGCCTGCCGGGGCCGCGTCCGGCATCATGGTGGGATGCCCCTGGACGACCGTGACTCCGCGCCGCTGCGCGGCCTGCGGGTGATCGAGGTTTCCTCGTTCGTCGCCGCCCCGCTCGGCGGGATGACCCTGGCCCAGCTCGGCGCGGACGTGATCAGGATCGACCCGCTTGGCGGGGCCCCGGACACCAGCCGCTGGCCGCTCGCGCCGAACGGCGGGAGCCTGTACTGGGCCGGACTCAACCGGGGCAAGCGCTCCGTCACCCTCGACCTGCGCTCCCCCGCGGGCCAGCGCGCCGTGCGCGATCTCGTGGCCCGCCCGGGGGACGACGGCGGCATCGTGCTCACCAACGCCGGCTACCCCTGGCTCTCCTACGACGTGCTGCGAGAGGTCCGGGCCGACCTCATCCACCTGCGGATCACCGGCAAGCACGACGACGCGCCCGCCGTGGACTACACGGTCAACGCGGGCATCGGCTTCCCGCTGACCACCGGCGAGCCGGGCACGGCCGGCCCGGTCAACCACGTGCTTCCCGCGTGGGACGTCGCCTGCGGCCTGTACGCGGCGATCGGGCTCCTCGCCGCGGAGCGGCACCGCCGCCGCACCGGCGCTGGCCGCGCCATCACGCTCCCGCTCGCCGACGTCGCGCTTGCCGTCACCGGCTACCTCGGCTTCCTCGCCGAGGGACGGATGGCCGCGGATGGGCAATGTCCTGACGGCCGGCCGCGGATCGGCAACCACCTGTACGGGGGTTTCGCGAGGGACTTCAGAACGGGTTCCGGCGACTCCGTCATGATCGTGACCCTCACCGCGCGCCATTACGCCGACCTGGCGCGCGTCACCGGGCGAGGCGAGGCGCTGGCCGCCGTGGAAAGCGCGCTCGGCGCGGACTTCGCCAGGGACGCCGACCGCTACGAACACCGCGAGGTGATCGCCGCGCTGCTCGCCCCCTGGTTC
>Ga0335085_10010520_pt1 | contig 13811 bp, 16 predicted proteins | sample Lox_Sample_45_FD_206712 | JGI IMG/M metagenome (GOLD analysis project Ga0335085, IMG submission 206712) | Soil microbial communities from Loxahatchee National Wildlife Refuge, Florida, United States - Lox_Sample_4.5 | ecosystem: Environmental > Terrestrial > Soil > Wetlands | place: USA...
CTCCAAGGTCCGGCGATTCATTCGTCAGCACGATCTGATGCGATCCCACACGCGCGTCGTCTGCGCGGTGTCGGGCGGATCGGACTCCGTGGCGCTTGCGGCGCTGCTCGAGGAGCTGCACGGCGCAGGCGGGGCTACGTTCGCCGGTCTGGTCCATCTCAATCACCAGCTGCGGTCTACCGCGGAACGAGACGAGCAGGCGTGCCGCGACCTGGCGGATCGCCTGCAGCGACCGATCCTCGTGGAGCGCGCGGACGTCAGCGGTCGCGCACGGCGCGAACGGCAGTCGGTCGAGGCTGCCGCGCATGACGAGCGGTACGCGCTGTTTGCGCGCGCGCGGGCGCACTTCGACGCGGCAGTGGTCGCGCTCGGCCACACGCGAGACGACCAGGCCGAGACGTTTCTGCTGCGGCTACTGCGCGGCGCCGGCCCGCGCGGCCTCGCGTCGATGCACCCGCGGCGCGGCGATGTCGTCCGGCCGCTGCTCGACTGCTCGCGCGCTGAATTGCGCGAATTCGTCGGCGATCGTGGCCTGACGTTCATCGACGACGAGACCAATGCGGATGTGACGATTCCACGCAATCGCATTCGGGCGGAGCTCATGCCGCACCTCGCGGATTTCAACCCGAACATCGCCCGGGTCCTGGCGCGCGAGGCCGACCTGTCGCGCGACGTCTGGTCGTGGCTGGAATCTGAGCTCGACCGATTCGGCGCGGACCTCGACGTGGAACGGCTGCGCGCGGCACCGCCCGCGTTGCGGCGTCTGGCGCTGTGGCGCGCGATGACCATCGGCGCCGGCGGGCGGCCGATCGACGCGGCGCACGTGCAGGCGGCACTGGCGCTGCTCGATGGCTCCGAAGGCGCCAGCGTCGACGCGCCCGGTGTACGCGTGCACCGAATTGGCTCGCGGATCGTCTTAACCAACAGAAGCGCGCAACGAGCGGTGGCCCTCTGGCGCTTTCCGTTGTCCATCCCAGGCGAGGTCGCCGCCGACGGCCTGACGGTCTCGGCGGAGCTCGTGACCGGCGGTCTCGTCGAACTGGCGCGGAGTGCAGAAGTGGGCAGCGGTCCGACGGCGGCGGTGCGGGCCGACCAGTGTGCGGATGGGCTCGCGGTTCGTAATCGCCGCCCGGGCGATCGATTCCGTCCGGTCGGGCTGCGTGGGCGCAAGAAGTTGCAGGACTTCTTCGTCGATCGCAAAGTTGCACGCGGCGAGCGCGATGGCGTGCCGATTGTCGTCGACGATCGCGACAGGATTGTGTGGGTCGCCGGACACGGAATTGACGAGGCATTTCGGGTGACTGAGGCCTCGCAAGCCGTGATAGTCTTGAAACTTAGGTATTCGTAGGCCTTTGGAGAGGTGCACTTGAACTCGACCCTGAAGAGTTTGTTGTTCTGGGTGGTCCTGGTCGTCATCGGCGTGCTCATCTGGAACTTCTCGACGAGGCTCCAGCACTCTGAGCGCACGGTGAAGTTCAGCGAGTTCATGTCCTGGGCTGATTCGGGCAGCGTCGCGGCCGTCACGATCACCGGCCAGGACATCACCGGACTGACCAAGAGCGGCGATCATTTCCGCACATACGCGCCGGCGCAGTACGACGGTCTCGTCAACAAGCTGATCGAGAAGAACGTGCAGGTCGACTCGCGCGAACCGACCGCGAGTCCGTGGGCGTCGCTGCTCTATTCGTGGGCGCCGGTGCTGCTGATGATCGGCTTCTGGATCTTCTTCATGCGCCAGATGCAGAGCGGCGGCAACAAGGCGCTTTCGTTCGGCAAGAGCAAGGCGAAGCTGTCGTCTTCGTCGCAGAAGAAGGTGACGTTCAAGGACGTCGCGGGTGTCGACGAAGCCAAGGAAGAACTGCAGGAAATCATCGAGTTCCTGAAGGAGCCCCAGAAGTTCCAGAAGCTCGGCGGACGCATTCCGAAGGGCGTGCTCCTGATGGGGCCTCCCGGAACCGGCAAGACGCTGCTCGCCCGCGCGGTGGCTGGCGAAGCCAACGTGCCGTTCTTCTCGATTTCCGGATCTGACTTCGTCGAAATGTTCGTCGGCGTCGGCGCCTCTCGTGTGCGCGACCTCTTCGAGCAGGGCAAGAAGAACGCGCCGTGCATCGTCTTCATCGACGAGATCGACGCGGTCGGCCGCCATCGCGGCGCCGGTCTCGGCGGCGGTCACGACGAGCGCGAGCAGACGCTGAACCAGCTGCTCGTCGAGATGGACGGCTTCGAATCGAACGAAGGCGTCATCCTGGTTGCGGCGACGAATCGCCCAGACGTTCTCGACCCGGCGCTGCTGCGCCCGGGCCGGTTCGATCGCCGTATCGTCGTCAATCGGCCGGACGTGAAAGGACGCGAGGGGATCCTCGGCGTACACACACGCAAGATTCCGATGTCCGACGACGTGGAAGTGGCAGTGCTGGCGCGCGGCACGGCCGGCTTCTCGGGCGCCGACCTCGCGAACCTGGTGAACGAAGCGGCGCTGAACGCCGCGCGCTACAACCAGAAAGTCGTGCGCATGCACGACTTCGAGTTCGCGAAAGACAAAGTGCTGATGGGATCCGAGCGCCGCTCGATGATCATCAGCGACGCCGAGAAACGCGTCACGGCCATTCACGAAGCCGGCCACGCGCTCCTCACCGTCCTGTTGCCACACGCGGATCCGATCCACAAGGTGACGATCATCCCGCGCGGCATGGCGCTCGGCCTCACGCAGCAGCTGCCGGCTGACGAAAAGCACAATTACTCGCGCGATTACCTGCAGGACCAGATCGCGATTCTCCTCGGCGGCCGCATCGCCGAAGAGATCACGATGGATTCGCTGACGACCGGCGCCGGCAACGACCTCGAGCGGTCGACCGAACTCGCGCGCAAGATGGTCTGCGAGTGGGGGATGAGCGACGCGATGGGGCCGCTCACATTCGGTAAGAAAGAAGAGCAGATCTTCCTCGGCCGCGAGATCGCGCAGCACCAGGACTACAGCGAAGACACCGCGATCAAGATCGATCAGGAAGTGAAGAAGTTCGTCACCGACAACTATCAGCGCGCTACCCGGCTCCTGTCGGAGCAGAAGGCGACGCTCGTGAAAATCGCGGACGAACTGCTCGCGCGCGAAGTGCTCGATGCGGATCAGGTGAGGCGCCTGGCCGCCGGTCTCGCGCTCGAGGATCCGCAGCCGGTGTCGGCGCGGCCCATCGTCCACGAAGAGGACGAGCGCCCGCGTCCGAAGGAACGCACGCCGATCGTTCCTGCGCTGAACAAACCACTCCCGCAGGAATAGGCGGAAATGCAATTGCAAAATGCTAATTGCTAATTCATTTAGCAATTAGCATTCACCAATTAGCATTTCCGTGTCTCACCGCCTCCTCTTCACAGTTCCGCTTCCTGGCGGGGCCGCCCTTCGCCTCGGCGAGCGCTGCCTTGTGATGGGGATCCTGAACGTCACGCCCGATTCGTTCGCTGAAAGCCCGCACGTTCAGGAGCCCGACGGGGCCGCCGCCGCAGCGATGCGCATGGCCGAGGAAGGCGCCGATCTGATCGACGTCGGCGGCGAATCGACGCGACCGGGCGCGGAGCCGGTGTCCGCGGATGAAGAGCTCGCGCGCGTGATGCCGGTGCTGGAGCGGCTGCGAGGACGGCTGTCCATCCCGATCTCGATCGACACCTACAAGTCGCACGTCGCGCGCGAAGCCGTGGCGGCCGGCGCCGCGATCGTGAACGACGTCAGTGGATTGCGTTACGACCCTGCCCTGGCAACCGTGGCCGCCGAAACCGGCGCGGCGCTGGTCGTGATGCACAGCCGTGGGGTGTCCAAGACCATGTACGCCGAGGCGGCGTACGACGACCTCGTAGGCGAAGTTGCCGCCGAACTGGCGGCCAGCGTTCGCTCGGCCACGGACGCAGGCGTCCCTCGAGACCGCGTGATCGTCGACCCGGGCCTGGGGTTTGCCAAACGCGCGGCCCACAGTTATGGTGTGCTGGCGCAGCTGCCTGTCCTGGCGGCCGCGGTCGACCGCCCGCTGCTCGTCGGAGCGTCCCGGAAGTCGTTCATGCGCAACGCGATCGGCGATCGGCCGCCGGTCGAACGCGACTGGGGCACTGCCGCGGCGGTGGCCGCCGCCGTGCTCGGCGGCGCGCACATCGTTCGCGTGCACGCAGTCGCACCGATGGTGCAGGTCGTACGGGTGGCAGAGGAGATACGGAAGCATGGCTGATGGCTCGAGGCTGATGGCTGATGGACACGACACCCCATCGGCCATCGCCACGTACATCCATGGGCCCTCAGCCTTCCGCCTTCAGCCATGACGTGGCTTTCCCCGTTTCTGAACCGTCCGCGTCTCACCTGGTGGGACATCGCCGACATCGTCGTGATGTGGGCGGTGATCTACGAGGTATTGAAGCTGATTCGCGGCACGCGGGCCGTCCAGATGGCCGTGGGCGCCGGCGTGCTCGTACTGCTGTTCTACAGTACGCGTTACAGCCATCTGCAGACGGTGAACTGGCTCGTGCGCAACATGGTGGCGTACGTGGCGTTTGCGGTCATCGTGCTGTTCCAGTCGGACATCCGACGTGCGCTCGCGCATCTGGGCCGCGCGCCGTTCTTCCGCTACCTCGCCAAACCGGAGTCGGCGGAGGAGTCGGTCGAAGAACTGATTGTGGCGGCGACGATGCTCGCGGCGCAGCGTGTAGGCGCCATCATCGCGATCGAGCGGCAGATTGGATTGCGCAATTACATCGAAGGCGGCATCCCGCTCGATGCGGTGCTGACGTACGATTTGCTGTTGAGCATCTTTCAGACGGATTCGCCGCTGCATGACGGCGCGGTGATCATCCAGGACGACCGCGTCGCCGCGGCGGCGTGCTTCCTCCCGCTGACCGTGAATCCGAAGTTGAGCAAGGAACTCGGCTCTCGGCACCGCGCGGCCATCGGCCTCACCGAAGAGAACGACTCGGTGGCGATCGTCGTGTCCGAAGAGACCGGTGGCATCTCGATCGTGGCCGACGGGCAAATCGAGCGGAATCTGTCCAGCGATGCGCTGCGTGCACGTCTGAGGTCGCTCGTGCTGCAGCGCCGCGCGGCGCGCGACAAACGCGAGGTCGCCTACTCGTGATGTGGCCCTTCCGCCACATCGGCCTCAAGCTGCTGTCGCTCGCGCTGGCGCTGCTGCTGTGGATGGCCGTCGCCGGCGAGGAGATCGTCGAGCGCGGACTCCGCGTGCCGCTCGAATTGCAGCAACTGCCTGCGAACGTCGAGCTGAGCGGGGAAGTGCCGACGGCGATCGACGTTCGGGTGCGCGGCGCCTCCGGCGCGCTCAGTCGTCTCGGGCCCGGCGACGTCGTCGCGGTGCTGGACCTGCGCGGCGCGCGGCCAGGCCGGCGGCTGTTTCCGATGACGCCCGATCAGGTCCGCGCGCCGTTTGGCGTCGAGATCGTTCAGGTCACGCCGTCGGCGATCGCGATGACGTTCGAGACGTCCGAAACGCGCAGTCTGCCGGTCCTGCCGTCGGTCGAAGGCCGTCCCGCGCCCGGCTACGTCGTCGGTACGCTGACAGCGGATCCAGCGAGCGTCGAAGTGGTCGGACCCGAGTCGGCGGTCAGGCGCGCCACGGAAGTGTTGACCGAACCCGTGCTGATTGCCGGCGCCGCCGGGCGCGTCAGCGAAACCGTCACGCTCGGCGTGCTCGACCCCACGCTTCGCATCAAGAGCGCGCGAACAGCCGTCGTCAACGTGCAGATGGAGCCCGCGCCCGCGGAGCGGACGCTGCGCAATCGCCCCGTGCATCTGCGCACGGTCGGCGCGAATCTCGTGGCGCAGGCGGATCCGCCGGTCGTCACTGTCACGCTGCGCGGCAGTCGCGAAGGGCTCGCGCGCATTGCGCCGGACGAGGTCAGCGCGTTCATCGACGTCGGCGGCCTCGGCGCTGGGTCGTACTCGCTGGACGTCCATGTCGACGTCGAGCAGGACGCCGGCGTCACTAAAATCGACCCTTCCACCGTTCAGGTGCGTATAACCCGTGGCCAACACTGACACGATCCCGAAGTTGTTCGGGACGGACGGCGTGCGCGGCGTCGCCGGCCGCTATCCGCTCGATCCGCCGACCGTCCGCCGACTCGGCGCCGCACTCGTGCGCGCGCTCGCGAGTCACGAATCGGGGCTGCCGAACTCCGTCCGGTTTCTGGTCGGTAGAGACACGCGCGAATCCGGCGGCTGGATCGAAGCCGAGCTCGCGCACGGGGCGTCCGGCGAAGGCGCGTCGGTCACGAGCGCGGGCGTCGTGCCAACTCCGGCGATCGCGTACCTGACGCGCACGCACGGCTATGACGCAGGGGTCGTCATTTCCGCGTCGCACAATCCGTACGCCGACAACGGCATCAAAGTGTTTTCCGGCAAGGGGGAGAAGTTTACCGAGCGCGTCGAGCGCGAAGTCGAAGCGATCGTCGCGGATACGTCCTGGGCCACACGCGACGGCGAGCCTCCGCACGTCCCGCACGAAGATCTCGTCGGCGCGTATCTCGATCATCTGCGGCAGATCGTCGACGGCGTCCCGTCGTTCGACGGCTTCAAACTGGCAATCGACTGCGCCAACGGCGCGACCACGACGGTGGCGCCAGGTCTGTTCAGCAATCTCGGCTTCGCCGTCGACGTGATCGGCGATCAGCCTGACGGTCGCAACATCAATCTGAACTGCGGCTCTACGCATCCGGAACGCCTCGCGAAACATGTCGTCGACGGCGGGTTCCGGATGGGCGTCGCGTTCGACGGCGACGGCGATCGCGCGATCTTCGTCGACGAGCGCGGCGCCCTGGTGGACGGCGACGCGGTGTTGTTCATGTCGGCCCGGCAGCTGCAGGGCGAGCGCCGGCTGCGCGGGAACGCGATCGTCGCCACGGTGATGAGCAACATCGGCCTCGAGCTCGCGCTCAAACCAATCGGCATCGACCTCGTCCGCTGTCCCGTCGGCGACAAATACGTGATGGAAGAGATGCTGGCGCGAGGTTTGTCGCTCGGCGGCGAACAGTCGGGGCACGTTATTTTCTCGGACTATCTGTTTACGGGCGACGGCCTCTGTACTGCGCTGAACGTGGTGCGCACGGTCGTGCTGACGGGGCGCACGCTGTCCGGTCTCGCGTCCGATCTGCAGCGCTACCCGCAGGTGCTGCTGAACGTCCACGTGCGCGAGCGGGTCGACATTCAGTCGGTGCCGGCCGTGGCCGCCGCGATCGCGCGCGTGCAGGCGTCGCTCGCCGGACAGGGCCGTCTGCTCGTGCGGTATTCCGGCACCGAACCGCTGTTGCGCGTGATGCTCGAGGGCAAGGATCAGAACGAGATCCGCGCGTGGGCGCAGGACATCGTCGACGTCGTCAAGGAACACCTCGGATAGGGGGCAGGGCGCTGGGGGCTCGTCTTTCGGTCAACGTCAACAAGATCGCGACGCTGCGCAATTCGCGCGGCGGACGCGTGCCGAGCGTTCTGGAAGCGGTCGACGTCTGCGTGACGGCCGGCGCGCCCGGCATTACGGTGCATCCGCGGGCGGATCAGCGGCACATCACACCGGCCGATGTTCGCGACATCGCGCTCGCGTTGCGCCGCGGCTGGCCCGGTGTCGAGTTCAACATCGAAGGCGATCCGCGATCCGATTTGCTCGCGCTCGTCCAGGAAGTGCGTCCCGATCAGTGCACGCTTGTACCGGTCGCGCCCGGCGAGATCACGAGTCAGGCAGGATGGCGGCCGGGTCCACTGAGCGATGGCATTCCCGCCGTCGTCGAGCAGCTCCACGCGTGGAAGGTGCGCGTCAGCCTGTTCGTCGATGCGGAGGAGGAACCGATCCGCTGGGCGGCGTCCACCGGCGCCGATCGTGTGGAGCTCTACACGGAGCCGTTCGCCCGTGCTTTCGAGCGTGGAGCGGACGCGGGACGCGAGTCGTTTGCCCGCTTCGCCGCCGCCGCGGAGCGCGCACATCGACTCGGCCTCGGCATCAACGCTGGACACGATCTCGATCTCGACAATCTCGTGCTGTTCCGCGCGCTGCCGCACCTGGACGAGGTTTCGATCGGGCATGCCATCGTCTCGCGCGCCGTGTTCGTCGGTCTGGGCACCGTCGTCCGCGAGTATCTGCAGGTGCTATGATCGGTATTTCCCAATGAAATCCGATGCCGTCGCCTTCGGGATCGCGGGCGTCCTGTTCGGGCTGATCGCCGGCTGGATGATCGGTTCGCAGCAGGCGGCGTCGCGTCCGACGCCGGCGCCGTCCGCGGCCGCGACCCAGCCCGACTCGTCCACCGGCGGCGGTGGCGGCACGACGCGCGCGGCGGTGCTGGATCAAACGCAGGTGAACGCGCTGACGTCCGTCGCGCAGCGCGAACCGTCGAATGCGAAGCCGCGCATCGACCTCGCAAATCTCTACTTCGACGCCGAGAAGTACGACGATGCGATCAAGTGGTACGAGGAGGCGCTGAAGGTCAATCCGAAAGATGCGAACGTCAGCACCGATCTCGGCGTCTGCTACTACTACACGAACCAGCCCGACAAAGCGCTCGCGCAATTCGACGCATCGCTCAAGCTCGATCCGAAGCACACCAAGACGCTGCTGAACATCGGCATCGTGAAGGCATTCGGCAAACAGGATCTGCAAGGCGCGATGGAGGCGTGGAAACAGGTGCTGGCGATCGCACCCGACAGTCCTGAAGGTCAGGCCGCGAAGAAGGCGCTCGACAGCCTGCAGTCCGCCCATGGAGGCATGGGCGGCAGTCAGAAGCCGGGGACGTAGGATGCTTCGGTTCTTCCTGCTCGCGCTGCTGCTCATCCTCGTATCCCGTGCCGTGAGCCGGCTGGTCGACGGCATCGCCGAAGGGCTGCGCGGCGAGACGCCGCGGTCTCGCGTGCCGCAGCGCGGCGTACAGATGGTCCGTGATCCCGTGTGCGGCATCTTCGTCATCCCCGATCGCGCGCTGTCAATCACCGTCGGTCGCGACCAGCTGTACTTCTGTTCGACGGCCTGCCGCGACGCGTATCGAGCCAAGACGGCATGACCCCTTCGACTTCGCTCGGGGCAGGCGAGGAGACGCTGCGGGCCGACATCGTCGAGATCGGCCGTCGGATGTACGCGCGCGGCTACACGGCGTCGAACGACGGCAACATCAGCGTGCGTCTCGGGTCCGATCGGCTGCTCATGACGCCCAAGAGCGTGTGCAAGGGCTTCATGACGCCCGACATGATGTGCATCACCGATCTCGACGGCAAGAAGCTGCAAGGCGATCGCGATCCGTCCTCGGAGATGTTGATGCACCTCGAGGTGTACCGACAGCGTCCGGACGCGCAGGCGGTCGTCCACGCCCATCCGCCGACCGCGACGGGATTCGCCGTCGCCGGCATTCCACTGAACCGCGCCGTGCTTGCGGAGGTCCTCACGACGCTCGGCAGCATTCCGATCGCGGAGTACGCGACGCCGTCGACGAAGGAACTGCCGGAAGCCGTACGGAAGTACATCAGGGCGCACGACGGCATGCTGCTCGCGAACCATGGCGCACTGACCGTCGGTGCCGATCTCTACGCCGCGTACTACAAGATGGAAACGATCGAGCACTTCGCGCATATCAGTCTCGTGGCGCGGTTGCTCGGCGGCGAGAACCTGATCTCGCGCGACGAGGTCGAACGCCTGCAGGGCCTGCGCGACACCTACGGCATCAAGGCGCCCGCGCCGATCTGCGCGACGGACGAAGTCACACGGGATCAAGCGAGTTGTCAGGTCGTCGAAGCGCCGGTCGGCGTGGGATCGAGACTCGTCCCGCCGGACAATCCCGACCCGTCTGCGCCCGCGCTCGGAGCTGGTGCGAGTTCCGGCGTATCCACGCCGACGCCTTCGGCGGAGGCGGACGGCGAAATTCGGCTAACATATCGCGAACTCCAGGCATTGATTGAGGACGCGATTCGCAGTCTGAGATAGGAGACGGTGAGATGGGCGAGGCGTTAGGGATGATCGAAACCAAGGGCCTGGTCGCGATGATCGAAGCGGCCGACGCGATGGTGAAGGCGGCGAAGGTCACGCTCGTCGGCTGGGAGAAGATCGGCGCGGGTTACGTGACGGCCATCGTGCGCGGCGACGTTGCCGCCGTGAAGGCCGCGACCGATGCCGGCGCGGCCGCGGCGCGCCGCGTCGGCGAGCTCGTGTCGGTGCACGTCATCCCCCGGCCGCACGCGAACCTCGAGGACGCGCTGCCGATCGGCAAAGCCACCACCACGAAGGCGTAGGGTGCTCCTCGCAAAGATCGTGGGGACCGTCGTTGCGACGCGTAAGGACCCACGACTCGTCAGCAACAAGCTGCTCGTCGTCCGCCCTGTCGATCCGCGCGGCAAGGGCGAGGGCAATTACCTCGTCGCGGTCGACACCGTTGACGCCGGCGTCGGCGAGACGGTGCTCATCGTCAGCGGCAGCTCGGCGCGCATGGCGTCGGGCTTGAAGGATTGTCCGGTCGACGCGGCGATCGTCGGGATCATCGACGCCGTGGAGATCAATGAATATTGAATCTGGGAATTGGGTAATCTGGTGATCGGGTAATCGATTCCTCGACCGCCCAATCCAATTGCCCAATTACCAAATGCATCTGGCGAGAGTCATCGGCGACGTCGTCGCGACCCGCAAGGACGAGAACCTGCACGGCATCAAGCTGCTCGTGCTCCAGCCGTTGACGCCCGATCGTCAGCCTGCGGGCAAGCCGCTCGTCGCCGTGGATGCGGTCGGCGCCGGCGTGGGCGAGGAAGTGTTCTTCGTTCGCGGCAAGGAAGCGAGCTTTCCGTTCTATCCGCAAGAACCACCGGTCGACGCTGGCATCGTCGGGATCGTCGACGAGATCAATTGCTAATTGTTGATTGCTAATTGCTGAATGCAGATTGCCAAGGTGATCGGCAACGTCGTCGCGACGCAGAAGCATCGCAAATTCGAAGGCGCGAAGCTGATGCTCGTGCAACCGCTGAACCTCGACGACACGCCGCGCGGCGCCGCGCTGCTCGCGATCGACGGCGTCGGCGCAGGTGTGGATGAAAAAGTCCTCGTCGTCCTCGAAGGCCGTGCGGCGGGCGAGGCGCTCGGGAAGAAAGCTGCGCCGGTTGACGCCGCGATCATCGGGATCATCGACACGGTGACCATCAGTGACTGACGACGAACTCCGTGCCATGGTGCGCGACGCCATCGCGCGCACGGCCGGCGCCAGGCAGGTGCCTGGCACGTGCCCGGCACCTGCGGAAGAGTTTGTCGACAGGCGGGCAGCTTTTACCCTCCTGCCTCTTCCGCGCGGCGGCGACACCGACGGCGCGTGCATCATCGAACCGTCGGTGCGCTGTAATCACTGCGGCTACTGCCAGTCGTACGGCCATTGAACATCCTCGTCACGCGCCGGCTGCCCGCGACCGTCACTCAGAAGCTCAAAGCGTCCGCCGACGTTGACCTGTACACCGGCGAGACGGCAATCGCGCCGGCCGATCTGCGCGAGCGGATTGCGGACAAGGACGCGCTCGTGTGTCTTCTGACCGACGCGATCACGGCCGACGTCATGGACGCGGCGCCAAGATTGAAGGTCGTTGCCAACGTCGCGGTGGGCTACAACAACATCGACGTCGCGCACGCCAGAGCGAAGGGAATCGTCGTCACGAATACGCCAGACGTGCTCACTGAAGCGGTCGCCGATTTCGCCTGGGCCATGATCCTCGCGATCACTCGCCGCATCTCGGAAGGCGAGCGCGTCGTGCGCAGCGGTCAGTGGAAGGGTTGGGCGCTCGACTTCATGCTCGGCTCGGAACTGCGCGGGAAGCAGCTCGGACTGGTCGGCGTTGGCCGAATCGGACGTGCCGTCGCCGCGCGCGCGCCCGCGTTCGGCATGCGCGTCGCCTACGCGTCACGCCGCCCGATTGATCTCGAGGGGGCGGAATCGATGTCGTTGGACAAGCTGCTGAACACGTCGGACGTCGTGTCGCTGCACGTCCCGTTGACGCCGGAGACGAAGCATCTGATCGACAAGAAAGCGATCGCGCGGATGAAGCGGTCGGCGTATCTGATCAACACCGCGCGTGGACCAGTGATCGACGAGGCGGCGCTGGCGTGGGCGATGCAGCAGCGGCTGCTGGCGGGTGCGGCGCTCGACGTGTACGAAAACGAACCGGCCGTGCATCCCGATCTGCTGCAGCTCGACAACGTTCTCGTGCTGCCGCACCTCGGGAGCGCGACGACTGAAACGCGAACGGCGATGGCCGACCTCGCGGCCGACAACGTGCTGGCCGTCCTCGCCGGCCATCCACCGCTCACGCCCGTCGCGTAGCTACTGCTTGCCTTTCGTCGCGGACGCCGCGCCCTTGGCCGTGACGTTGACCTGCGCCGCGTGCAGTGTCCCACTCATGTCGTGGTACGAGACCTTCACCTGATCGCCTTCGTGAACCGCGTCGGCGGCCGTCATCTTGCCGGCGGCCGACTTCGTGCCGAGGCCCTTTCCGACGAACTTCGTGCTGCTATCCATCGCGAACGTCATGTCCTTACCCGCGCTGGTCACCACCAGCGACGAACCCGAAACGGACTTCACCACGCCCGTCGCGGACATCGTTTTGCTCGTTCCCTTGGATTGCGCCTGAATCCCCACCTGCGCGGCACAGAGCGCCACCACAGACAGCACGACGACGATCAGCCGTTTCATCTGAGCCTCCTCGGAAAAAGTGGTGACTATACTAATCCAGTGCCCTCGAAACCTTCAGGACGATCTGTTCACGCCGTCATGCGCGCGCTTGCCCGGGCCATCGACCACATGGAGCTCCCGGCGGTCGAAAAAATCGCCGAGGAAAGCCAGGAAGACCCCTTCGAAGTCCTCATCGGCACGATGCTGTCGGCACAGACCCGGGATCCGGTGACGGCGGCGGCGACCGCGCGCCTGTTCAAAGTCGCCCGTACGCCGCGGACAATCGCCGCGCTGCCGACCAGGCGCCTCGAACGCCTCATTTATCCGGTCAGTTTCTATCGGCACAAAGCACGACATGTGAAGGAGACGTGCCGCCAGCTCGTCGAGCGTTTCCGGGGGAAGGTTCCGGCGACGATGGAGGAGCTCCTGACGCTGCCGGGAGTGGGTCGCAAGACGGCCAATCTGGTGCTGATCCTTTCGTTCAAGAGCCTCCGCAACATCTGCGTCGATACGCACGTGCACCGGATCTCGAATCGTCTCGGCTGGGTGGACACCCGGACGCCGGACGAAACGGAACAGGCGCTCTATCGCGCGACTGCGAGACGCTGGTGGCCGTACATCAACCTCTATCTCGTGACCTGGGGACAGAACGTGTGTCGTCCGGTTTATCCCCGATGCGGCGAATGCGTGATCCGCGCGCACTGCGCAACCGGGGGCGCGCGCCGCGTGTGACGCTCGACGACCTGCGCACATTCGCCGTCACCCGCAGTCTCTTCGCTCCGACGTCGCTGGCGCAGGCCATCGAGCGGCTTGGCTTCGTGCAGGCCGATCCGATCCGCGCGCCGGCGCGCGCGCAGGATCTGACGCTGCGTCACCGCGTCACCGGCTATCGCGCCGGCGACCTCGAGCGCCAGTACCACACGCTCGGGATCGAGGAAGACTTCTTCGTCATCTACGGCTTCGTGACCGCGCGCATCCACGCGCTGATGCATCCTCGCGTGCGGGGGTTCGACGCCCTGCCGCCCACGCTGGCACGCCGCGCTCGCCTGCTGCGCCGCTTCGTCCGCGCGCGCGGCGAGGTTCATCCTCGCGTCGTCAACGATCGGTTCGCCCACGGCACGACGACGAACTACTGGGGCGGCAGGTCCAACGCGACGACG
>Ga0335085_10010521_pt1 | contig 13810 bp, 12 predicted proteins | sample Lox_Sample_45_FD_206712 | JGI IMG/M metagenome (GOLD analysis project Ga0335085, IMG submission 206712) | Soil microbial communities from Loxahatchee National Wildlife Refuge, Florida, United States - Lox_Sample_4.5 | ecosystem: Environmental > Terrestrial > Soil > Wetlands | place: USA...
CATGAAGATCATGCCAGTCACGCTGGGCAGCGGCGGATGGGACGAAGGAGCTGTCAATTAACAGGAGATTGTCAATGTCAACACGCCGTCAGATTCTGCAACAGGCAGTTTTCGCTTCGGGCGCGGCGGCGCTGCTGAAAGCGCAGCCGTCGTCCGCCACTGCGGGCGAGCCCGCCTGGAAAAAGCTTTTCCCCTCGAATTTCCGCAACGAGAGAATCAAAACGTCGGGCGCGGAAATCAACGCAGTCATCGGGGGCTCCGGACCGCCGGTGCTGATGTTTCACGGCGCGCCGCAGTCGCTGATCACCTGGCGGATGATTGCGCCCGATCTCGCGCGCGATTACACGCTGGTGATGTGCGACCTGCGCGGGTATGGCGATTCGAGCAAGCCCGAAGGCGAGAAGGATCACACCACTTATTCCAAACGCCCGATGGCGTTAGACGGCGTCGAAGTCATGAAGCACCTGGGATACAACCAGTTCCTGATGGTGGGTCATGACCGCGGCGGACGCGTGGGACGCCGTATGGCCATCGATCATCCCGACGCGGTCACAAAACTGGTCGTGATGGATATCGTGCCCGCGCACTACCTCTACAGCCACGTCACGATCGAATTCGTGCAGGCGTATTTCCACTGGTTCAACTATCTGCGTCCTGCGCCGGGGCCGGAAGACGAACTGCTCAAACAGAACAGCCGGCCGCTGCCGGAGAATGTAACCGACGTGGCGCGGATCGAATATCATCGCCTCAACGCCGACCCGGCCATGCTGCACGCAATGTGCGAGGATTATCGCGCTTCGGCATCCGTCGATCTGAAGATCGATGAGGCGGATCTCAAAGCGGGCAAGCGCATTCAGTGCCCGGTGCGCGTTCTCTGGGCCGCCAACGGCGCGATGGGCCGCCTCTACGACGTTCTCGGCATATGGAAGAGCGAAGGCGTGGATGAAGGCGCGAAGATTACCGGCAAAGGACTGCCGGGAAACCATTCGCTGCAGGAAAGCGCGCCGAAGGAAACCCTGGCCGAATTACAGCAGTTCCTGCGGGCTTAACTGCTGTATGTGAACACCGGATGCGCGCCAGGCGAGGATCAGAGCGCCGACGGCCGGGCCGTGCTTCGGCGGCTCGCAGGTGTTGTTGCCTTCGATGCTGATCAGCGTGCGGAAGCGCTCCAGCAGAGTGCGGCTGCGAAAGACGCCGCCTGCCCACGACACACGCGCTGAGTCTTCGTCGCTCCAGATCTGACGGCGCACCGAGCCCACATGCAGCGCCAGCTCGCGGGCGGCGTTCCGGAGGATGCTGAGAGCGATCGGGTCTCCTTCTTCCGCGATTCGATCCACCAGCTGAGCCAGTTCGGCCACGCGCGGCCGCGGCCAGGCGGGCGTGTAGAAAAGATGAAGCATATCGCCGGCGTCCGGAGCGCCCGTCGATTCGATCAGGGCGGGAGTCAGAATCGTCTTCGCGCCCCAGCCCTCGTGTTCACGCAGAACGGCGCGGATCGCCTGCTTCGCGATGTCAAAAGCGCTGCCTTCATCGCCAAAAAGATAACCCCATCCTCCGGCGCGTGCCGTTTCGCCTCGTCCGTTCTGACCGAAGACCATCGATCCTGTTCCGGCAATGGCGACGATGCCGGGCTCACCTGCAGTGGTTCCGGCCAGAGCAATGGCCGCATCGTGCGTGACGACCCAGTGCTCGGCGTCGATGAGTTCGTGCAGGAGCGCCGTTTTGTCCGCCGGACCGCCGCTCATTCCGAAGGCCACGGCTTTGAAGTGCCGATCATCGATCGCCGCGCGGTCGGCAGCCTGCGAAATACATTCGCGCATCACGCGCAGAAATTTGCCGCGGGCTTCGTCGCCGGACACATGGTTACAGGGACCGGCGCTCGCCCATGCGACGATTTTCCCCTCGCTGTCGCCGATCACCGCGGTCGTGCCGGACTGGCCGCCGTCCACTCCCAGAAAGTATTCGTTCATAACCGCCAAAGCACGCCTCTTTTATGAAGTTCCGCCTCGATCTGCTCCGCCGATTCGAACTGCACGGCATCCATACCGTGGGCGCGAGCCGCTTCGATATTGACAGCCAGATCGTCCGTGTAAAAGCACTCTTCGGGACGGCATTGCGCTTCCTCAATAGCCCGGAGAAAGATCGCGGGCAGCGGCTTCATCGCGCCGACTTCGTAGGAGAGCACAAAAGAATGAAAATGCCGTAACAGCGGATACGTGCGGCGCAGCATCTCAAAGTGAATCGCGTTGGTGTTCGAGAGGAGAACCAGGCGATAGCCGCGGGCGATTCCTTCCAGCATCGAATCGGGAATCAGGGTATCCGGAAGGAAAATGGAGGCCCAGATTTCGCAGAAGTCTTCATAGCTGGTGTCGAGATTGAGAAGTTTTGAAAACTCGCGCACGAATTCCCGCGGCTCGATGCCGCCGGATTCGAAGAGGTCGATCAGTCCGCTGGGCGCTATGCGCGCCGGGATTTCGGCGATGGAGATTCCGCAAAGCGGAGCCAGCTTCGCGTAACTACGTTTGAAATCGAAGGGTACGATGACCTTGCCGAGATCGAAAATGACTGCTTTCACTGCCATCCGGGACAATGATCGCAGGTCGCGCATTGACGGTATCATGAACGACATCAGGACGGGGCATGTTTGAGCAGTACGTGACGGCAGCCGGGCCATGAATGCGACCTCTTTCCCGCAATCCGACGTATTCGTGATCGGCGGCGGACCGGTCGGTCTCGCCGCGGCAATCGCAGCGCGTAAGCGAGGTTTTCGCGTGACTCTGGCGGACGCGCTCGCGCCGCCCGTCGACAAAGCCTGCGGCGAGGGAATTCTGCCGGACGGAGTCGAAGCCGCGGGCGCGCTCGGACTTGAACTCGCCGATATCGAGTCGCACCCGATTCGAGGCATTCGTTTCCTCGGGGACGGCGTTTCCGTCGAAGCGGATTTTCCAAACGGACCCGGGCGCGGTGTCCGCCGCACCACGCTGCAGCGCGCGCTCGCCGGGCAAGCGGAACGATGCGGCGTCGAACTGCGGTGGAATTGTCCGATCGGCGCGCCGGAACAGATTGAGGCTCGATGGATCGTCGGCGCCGACGGCATGGGTTCGCGAGTGCGTAAATGGAGCGGACTCGATGCATTCACACGAGACAGCCGGCGGTACGGATTCCGTCAGCATTTCCGGATTCCGCCATGGACGGACTATGTAGAAATCCACTGGGGCGACGGCTGCCAGATTTACGTCACTCCCGTGGCGCCTGACGAAGTATCTGTGGCGCTGCTCACCCGAAATTCGAAACAACGCCTCGGCGATGCGCTGGCGCTGTTTCCGCCGCTGGCCGCGAGACTGGATCGCGCGCCTGCCACATCGGCGGAGCGCGGAGCCCTTACGTCGACACGGCGACTACCGGGTGTCACGCGTAACAACGTGGCGCTGGTTGGCGACGCGTCGGGATCGGTGGACGCCATATCGGGCGAAGGTCTTTGTCTGGGATTCCGCCAGGCGCTGGCCCTGGCCGAGGCGATGGAAAAGCGCGATTTTAATTTGTACGAATCCGCGCACAGAGGGCTGGCCCGCAGGCCGCGGTTTATGGCCGATTTCATGCTTACGATGGATCGGTGGCCGAGCGTGCGCAACCGCGCTCTGACAGCGCTTGCTGCGCATTCCGGTCTGTTCGAAGGCATGCTGGCTATGCACGTCGGGGCAGCGCGCAAATCCGCGTTCGCGGCAGATTGTGTGGCGCTTGGCTGGAAGATGCTCTCGGCATAGCCGGTTGTGGACCTTGATTTGCTATTAAATCCACTTCAGAATTGTGCAGAGGGAGAACCGGATCGGCGTATTCTGCGTCTTCAGCAACAGGCAGAAAACCGGATCGGAATGTCCAGCGGGAAATGATGTCGAGTGATAAGTCCGGCGGCGGAACGGGGACGCTCGATCGCGTCGAATTCGGCTGGCTCGAATGGGATCCCGAGGGTTCGCCGGTTTCGATCCACATGAGTCCGGGCGTGGCTGAAGGGATTGCGCACGACTCTGTTGAAAATACAAATGAGGAAACCGGCGGCCTGCTGCTCGGACAGGTCGAAGCGGGCCCGCATCCCGCCGTCTGGATTGAACGCTACCAGCAACTGCCGCGCACGCGCGAAGGAGGAGGCGGCGAATTTATTCTCGACAGCGAAGAAATTGCGGCACTCGAATCCGCTGCCGGCGGAATCGTCGCGGCGGGCGAATTCGCCGTAGTCGGGCTTTACCGCAGCCACCGACGTCCGGGATTCCAGCTGGAAGGTCCGGATTTCGATCTGATGCGGCGTTACTTCAGGGATCCGTCCGATCTGATCCTGCTCGTGAGACCGGGGAATGCAAAGGAAGTTACCGGACGGTTTCACGTCCGGGATGAGCAAAGCGGCGCCCGCGCCATCACCGAAGTTCCGCTGAGCGCGCTCAGAAGAGAAAGAGAAAACGCAGAAGCATTGGAATCTGCGCCCGCGCTGCCGATTCCGGCGCCTGAAGTTCCCGACACCGCGATTGAAGCGCCGCGTGAAAAGCCGCGCCGGCTGGTGCCGGACTTCGCTCCGACTCCAAAACCGCCCGGCGCCAACGGACTTGCCCAGCCAGCGCGCAGCATTGAGCCGCCGCCCTCGGTATTTGGGTTGTCGACACCCGCCGCGCAGGCCGAGTGGTCGCACACCGATGAGTTCACTGCGGAGCAGGAACACGGATTTCTGAAGCGATGGCTGCCGTTGTTTGCAGCACTGGCGGTGGTGGGCGGCGTTCTGTGGTTTTTCCTGCAGCCGGGCACTCATCTGGTTTCCAACGCGAATACCGCGCAGACGACCGAGCCGGTGCGGCCGCTGGGGCTGTTCGTGGATGCGCCGGGCGGCCCGGTGTGGCAGGTTTCGTGGAACCCGAACGCGACGGCGCTGCACGGGGCGCGCAACGTGAGGCTGTTTGTGCGTGAGCGCAGTCTGCCAAACACGGACGATGCCGGGGGCGACAACGCCAACCCGATCGATCTTTCGCCCCAGGATCTGGCTTCCGGGAATTACCAGTACCGGCCGGCCGGCAACGACGTCACGTTTCGGCTTGAAGTAACCGATCAGAGCGGACGTGTTTCGGCCGAATCGTTCCGGCTTGAACGCACACCGGCTCCCGCCCCGCCCGCTGCGCCGAAACCGGAGGAAGCCCCGGCCGAACGACCGCGCACTGTCCAGCCCAAGGCCGTGTATCGCGCGCCCGCGGTGGTGGCAGCCGGTGTGCGGTCGCGGATCAAAGGCGTCGTTCCGATCGACATTCGGGTGCAGATCGATACCAGAGGGCACGTGACATCCGCAACGCCTGTGGCCAGGCAGCATTCCGGGATTGACGAGTATCTGGCTGCCCGCGCGGTGCAGGCGGCGAGACAGTGGCGCTTCGAGCCGGCGCGCGAGAACGGCAAAGCCGTTGAAGGATCGCAGATTCTGCATTTCGTGTTCGAGAAGTAGTCTTCGGACGGCGGCACGGGCAAATCCGCTACTCTGTTTGTTTGGCTATGAAGCTCAGCGAGCTGGCGGCGAAGCTCGGGTGTGAACACACAGGCAGCGCGGAAATCGAGATCAGCGGCGTACAGGGCATCGAAAACGCCGGGCCGGGCCAGATCACTTTCCTTTCGAATCCGCGGTACGCGCCGAAGCTGAAGAGCACGCAGGCGAGCGCAGTCATCGCGGCGCAGCCGGTCGATGGCATCCCCACGCTGGTTTCGTCCAACCCCTACCTCGATTTCGCGCGGGCGCTCGAGCTCTTCTATCAGCCGCCGCGCCCGAAACCGGGGATTCATCCACTGGCGTCGATTTCCGAGTCCGCGCGGATTGGCGAGGGCGCGTCGATCGGAGCGTTTGTGGCCGTCGGCGACGATGTTGCGATCGGGCGTGACGCGGTCCTTTATCCCCACGTGGTGATCTATGAAGGCGCACGGATCGGGGATCGCTTCACGGCGCACTCGCACGCCGTCGTTCGGGAATACTGCCGGATCGGCGATCGCGTGATTCTGCAGAACGGCGTGGTCGTGGGCGGCGACGGCTTCGGTTTCGCCAAGCGCGCCGATGCGAGCCACCATAAGATCGTCCAGTCGGGCGTCACGATTGTGGAGGACGACGTCGAAATCCAGAGCCTGACTTCAGTGGATCGAGCAACCTTCGGCGAGACGCGGGTGCGCCGCGGGGCGAAGATCGACAGCCTTGTACAGGTCGGTCACAACTGCATAGTGGGTGAAGACAACATCATCTGCGCGCAGACCGGACTGGCGGGAAGTTCCACGCTCGAAAAGAATGTGCTGCTGGCGGGGCAGGTCGGGGTTTCGGGCCATCTGACCGTACGCGAAGGCGCCATCGTTTACGCCCAGAGCGGAATCGGCGGCGACGTTCCGGCCAACACGCGCGTGTCGGGTTCGCCGGCGTTCGAAGCGCGCAAATGGCTGCGCGCGGTAACGGCTTTTCAGGATCTGCCCGAAATTCTGAGTGCAGTTCGTGAACTGAAGAAAGCCATAGCGAAAATCAAAACAGAAAAATGAGCCAAAACACCGAGTCGCGCCCCCCGCTGGCATACCGGAACGACGACTTTCTGAAGGGCCCCGATGCCCGGCCGCTTCGCATGCTGAGCGAATATCTGGAGCCTCTGTCGCACTTCCGCAGGCAGCGTATTCGCGACACGATCGTCTTTTTCGGATCGGCGCGGATTCGCGAAGACGGCCCGCTTTCGGAGTACTACCGGGACGCGCGCACTCTCGCCGCAATGCTGACATCGTGGGCCAAGACGCTGCGGGAACGAACCTACCGCTACGTCGTATGCACGGGCGGCGGACCTGGCATCATGGAAGCCGCCAACCGCGGTGCTTCCGATGCCAAGGGAAAGACCATCGGGTTGAATATCGGTCTGCCATTCGAACAACTGCCGAACCCCTACATCACCGGCGAGCTCAATTTCGAATTCCATTACTTCTTCATGCGCAAATTCTGGTTTGCGTACCTTTCGAAGGCGCTGGTGGTTTTCCCGGGCGGATTCGGCACGCTCGACGAACTGTTCGAGATTCTGACGCTGGCGCAAACGCGCAAACTGGCCAAGAAGATCACGATCATTCTCTACGGCACCGGCTTCTGGAAAGAGATCGTCAACTTCGACGCGCTGGTCAAACACGGCACAATTTCGGCGACCGATCTGGAGCTCTTTCATTTCGCGGATTCGCCGGAAGCGGCAATGCAGATCCTGCAGGACGCGCTGGCGGAGCAGGCAGCGGCGCCCGAAGCGGAAATTCCGGCGATCTCGCACAGCGTGAAGCCCGACGAACCGCGGCCTGCCTCACCGAATGCAAAAGACAAGCCGGCCTAACCTATCCTGAAGGTGTTCCATGTCAGCATCGCGCCGGACGCCGGATTGGTTAACACTGCCGCGTGCATTCGCGGTATTGCTGCTGGTCTACGTCCTGCTGGCATTCGTTTTCAAAGCGCCTGGCGCGGATTTCGTTTTCCTGGTTGCCGCCGTCGTCGGAACGATTCTGGCGTTCCGGCTGCTGCGGAGGTCGATCTGGAGCCTGCGAAACCGGCTGTTCGTGACGTGGTTCTTCATCGGTGTCGTGCCGATTCTGCTGATTCTCGCGTTGGCCGCGAGCGGCGCCTGGATCGTTTCCGGGCAGGTAGCGGCATACCTTGTGAGTTCGGAGCTGCAACGGCGCGCCGCCGGCCTGGCCACGCCCGCGGGTATTCTCGCGCAGACTGAAGTCAGCGACCGGCGCACCGTGGCGTATCAGATGGCGCAGCAACTCGCGCAGCGGATGCCGGGATTGCAGCTCGTGGTGAAGGGCGCACAGACTCTGCGCTATCCTCCGGAAAGCCATCTGGAGGCCCCGCCCGACGGCTGGAAAAATTTTACCGGTTCTCTGCAAAAAGACGGTGTCTACTATTCGGCTGCAATCGTGAGTAGTGGCGGGACGATCGTGGCTGCGCTGGCGCCGATCAGTCCGGAAGTGCTTGGCAATATCGTGCCGGGAATCGGCGCATCACGAATCGGCGGCAGCGGCCCGTTTGCCGGATCGGTTCCGCCACCGGCGGAAGGATGGGGCAAGCTGGATTTCGAAACGCCCTGGATTTATCCGATTTCGATGGCGCGATGGAACGATCCGCAGGGCACTGAAAACGGATTTCTGGTGGTGGATACACGGCCTTCAGCGGTGCTGCGCACGGTGTTCGGCACCGGACTCGACTTCGCGCAGATCGTCACGCTGGTTTTTGTGGCGCTGCTGTTTGCGCTGCTGCTGGTGCAGCTGGTGTCGTGGGTGATCGGTATCTCGCTCACCCGAACGGTAACGCGCGCGGTGCACGCGATGTATGAGGGCACTCAGCGCATCGCCAAAGGCGATTTTGCGTGGCGTATTCCCGTGCGCGGCAACGATCAGCTTGCGGAACTGGGGAATTCGTTCAACAACATGAGCGCACAGATCGGGAACCTCATTGTTGTGGCAAAGGAGAAAGAGCGTCTGCAGTCGGAAGTGCAGATCGCGGCCGAAGTGCAGAACCAGCTTTTCCCGCACACGCCGCCCAGTGTGCGCACGATCGAACTGATCGGGGTATGCCAGGCTGCGCAGATGGCGTCCGGGGATTACTACGATTACCTGGGGCTGCCGGATGGAAATCTGGCGCTGGCGATCGGCGACGTTGCCGGCAAGGGGATTTCGGCTGCGCTGCTGATGGCGTCGATTCAGTCGATCATGCGCACCCAGCTGGCGGCGGGGCTCACGCGCGCTGCCTCCGCGGGAAATGGACACACGGCGACGCATTACTCGACATCCGGCATGGTGGCGCAGCTCAATAAGCAGCTTTATGCGAACACATCGCCGGAAAAATATGCGACGTTCTTTTTCGGCGTGTACGACGAAAAGTCGCGCATTCTGACGTATACGAACGCAGGCCATTTGCCGCCGCTTCTGCTGCACAACGGAGAATCGAAGCTGCTGGAGGTGACGGGGACTGTGGTGGGGGCGTTTCCCGTAATGCATTACGAGGAGCAAACGGTCGGAATCGGCGCGGGCGATTTGCTGATTGCCTATACAGACGGCATAACGGAACCAGAGAACGCGTACGGGCAGGATTTCGGGGTGGAGCGGCTGGCTGAGACGGCGCTGCGATACCAGAACAGCGAGCCGAAGGAGATCGTGGCCAGAATTATTGAAGCGGTGAAGCAGTGGAGCGCGGCGACCGAAGCACCGGACGACATGACGCTGGTGGTCGCGCGGGGGCGGGCGTGAAGCAGCCGAAGAAGGTTCTTACACCGCAGCAGATGGGCGAAGTGGATCGCGCGACGATCGCGGCGGGTATTCCGGGAATCATTCTGATGGAGAACGCCGCGGCACGCGTAGTTGAGTACCTGGCGGAAAGGTTTTCGCCGATCGCCGAACATCGAGTCGTGGTGGTGTGCGGCAAAGGAAACAACGGCGGCGACGGGCTTGCGATTGCGCGTCAACTGCATGTTCGCTTCCAGCCGAAGCATCTTTGGGTGGTGCTCATTGCGAAACCGGAAGAATTCAGCGGCGATGCGGCGGCGAATCTGCAGATGCTGCGCGCAAGCGGAGTGCAGGAGTACCGTGATTTCGGTCCGGAGATGCGGCAGGCCACGCTGGTTGTCGACGCAGTGCTGGGCACCGGCCTGAGCGGTGCGGCGAAGGGACCTGCCCTGGATGCGATCCGCGAGATCAATTCTCTGAAGTCGTCAGCCAGGGTGGTTGCTGTCGATATTCCATCCGGGCTGGCGGGAGAAAGCGGGAATCCGCCAGGCGAATATGTGCATGCAGATGCAACGGTCACGTTTACGGCTCCGAAAGTCTGTCATGCGATGCCGCCAGCCTGCGATCTGATGGGAGACCTCCGCATCGCGCCGATCGGTTCGCCGGTATCGATGTATGAGGATGACGCGCGAATTCAGCTGGCGCAGGTGACGCCGGAAAGCATCGCGGACTGTTTTGCGCCGCGGCCGCGGGACTCGAACAAAGGCAAATTCGGACATGTGCTGGTGGTGGCGGGATCGCGGGCGAAACCCGGCGCGGCCGCGATGGCCGGGTTGGCGGCGTTACGCGCGGGAGCGGGACTGGTAACAGTTGCGTCGGCGGAATCGGCGATCTCGTCGATCGCAGCGCACAGTGCGGAGCTGATGATGGAGCCGCTGGCGGAGACGGCGTCGGGAGAGATTGCACGCGCGGCATTCGATCGCATCACCGAACTGGCCGCGAAGCGAACCCTGATTGCAGTGGGGCCAGGTATCGGCACCGGCGATGAGACGCGCGATGTGGTTTTGCGGCTGTACGCGCAGGCTGAACAACCGGTCGTGGTCGACGCCGATGGCCTGAACTGCATTTCGGGCGCCGCGATCGAATCGGGCGGCGGGCGACTGCGCGTGCTCACCCCGCATCCCGGCGAAATGAGCAGGCTCACAGGCAAGAGCATCGCCGAGATTCAGGCAGATCGCACCGGCGCCGTTCGCGCGTTCGCGACCTACCGCAGGGCCGTGGTCGTGCTGAAAGGTGAGCGCACGCTGATCGGCTTTCCTGACGGGCGCGTCTGGATCAATCCCACCGGATCGCCGTCAATGGCCAAAGGGGGGACCGGCGATATCCTCACCGGCATGGTGAGCGCGCTGATCGGCCAGTTTCCGAATGATGCTGACCGCGCGGTTGCAGCCGCGGTCTATCTGCATTCGCTCGCGGGGGAAATCGCAGCGCGGCATCAGACGGAGCAGACCGTGCTTGCTACCGATCTTCTGAATTACCTTCCAGAGGGCATTCGTGGAATCACGAACGTTCCGCACGCGCTCTGAGGAAGAAACAATCGCGCTCGGCCGGAAGCTGGCGGGAGAATTCGAAGACGACGTCGTGCTGCTCATCGGCCAGCTGGGCGCGGGCAAAACGACGCTGGCAAAAGGAATTGCGCAGGGACGAAGCGGCATAAGGCCCGAGGAGGTGTCGAGCCCCACGTTCACCTTGATTCATCAGTACGGAGCGGACAGTGCGCGGCCGGTTTATCACGTCGATCTCTACCGCCTGGATGAGGCGCGCGAGGTGGAGCGGCTAGGGCTGGAGGAATTGTTCGCAAGCGGCCATCTGGTGCTGCTGGAGTGGGCTGAACGCTTCCCTTCCCTGCTGCCCGGGCAGCGCACCGAGGTTCGTTTGCAGACACTGGCGGATGACACGCGCGAGATTTCGATAAACCGGGTGGGATAGCATGCGGGAATGGCCGTAAGAACTACCCTCGAGCATGCCGCGATCGATCAGCTCGCCGGCACTCCCGACGTGATGCGCGCGCTCCTCGCCGCAGTGACTCCCGAGCAGGCAGAATGGAAGCCCGCGCCGGAGCGTTTCTCGATTGCGGAACTGCTGGAGCACCTGTCGCATATCGAAGGGCATATGTTCCGCCGGCGTTTCGACCAGATGGTGACGGAGGACAATCCCGAAGTGGAGCCGTACGATCAGAACGATCACTACGCACAGGGGACTTATTCGAACCGCGATGCGGAGGAGTCGATGGCGCATTGGGAGGAGCAGCGCGAGAACAATGTCGACTTTCTGCGCGGTCTCGGGACGGAGGTGCTGGCGCGAACCGCGCGGCATCGGGTCTTCGGGAAGATCACGCTGGAGAACGTTCTGAATGAATGGGCGATTCACGATCTGGGGCACGTACGGCAGATGGCGGAGTTGGTCCGGACCCGGCTGTTTTATCCGGGGCTGGGACCTTTTCAGGAAGAGTACAGCCTGCGGCCGTAGAAAGGCTCAGAGGTAGCGCATCAGGTCTTCGGGGCGGAAGCAGTGGGCGATGGCCGTATCGCGGGAGATGCGGCCGATGCGAACCATCTCCGCCAGCGATTGTTCCATCGAGTTCATACCTTCGTTACGGCCCGTGGAGATGGCGGAATAGAGCTGATGGTCATCGCCCTTGCGGATGAGGCTGCGCACGCCGCTCGATGCCCTGAGGATTTCAACCACGGGGTAGCGAAGCCCGGTCATCGAGGGCACCAGTTGCTGCGCCACCACGGCCAGGAGAGCCAGCGAAAGCTGCTGGCGGATTTGCGGCTGATTGCTGCGCGGGAATGAATCGAGAATGCGCGACACGGCCTGCGAAGCGTCGTTGGTGTGCAGCGTCGAGAGCACGAGGTGCCCGGTCTCGGCGGCGGTGAGAACCATCGCCATGGTTTCGGCATCGCGCATTTCGCCGACGAGAATGACATCGGGATCCTGCCGCAATATGCCGCGCAGCGAGCCGGCGAAATCGGGCGCGTCCTGACCGACTTCGATCTGCTCGATAATGGCTTTGCGGTTGGAATGCATGTACTCGACCGGATCTTCGATGGTCACGACATGCACGTGGCGCGTGCTGTTGATGAGGTCGACGAGCGCGGCAAGCGTTGAACTCTTGCCGCAGCCGGTTTGCCCGGTGACCAGCACGAGTCCCTGACGCGCTTCGGCAAGATTGGCCAGCGCGGGAGGAAGATGAAGCGATTCGAGCGTGGGAACTTTTTCCGGCAGCAGGCGTATGCTGCCTGCGATGGTTCCGCGCTGGAAATGGACGTTGGCGCGGAAACGGCCGATGCCGGGACGGCTGAAGCAGAGGTCGACGAATTTGTTGCGCTGCAATTCCTCGATCTGAGCGGGCGACATCAGCGGGAGCAGAAGGCTGCGGGTCTTCTCGCCGGAGAGTACCGGGCCGCCGGAATGTGAGAGCGTGCCGGCGACGCGGAGAGTGACCGGCACGTCGGCTATCAGCAGGAGATCGGATGCGCCGGCGCGCGCCGCCTGAGTCAGAATTTCATCGAGAGACGCCAGATCGGCGGGCGAAAAGGCCGGCGGCGCCTCCGACCTGGACTCGCGGGCTCCCGGCGCGGCGCGATTGAGTTCGGCGACGATTTGCTCGAGATCGCTTTCGTAACCCGGCATGAAATCAGTATGACGCGCGGGGGAAGGTCATCGCGGAAAGGAAACTCGCTGAGAGTCGCGGCGAACCTCCCGGCCGCGCTCAAGCCGGTTAATTTTTCATACCTACAAGCGGCCGAGCACCGGAGTCCGTCTGGTTCAGGCACTCACCGAGCAGCTTGCCGCCAGGGCGGCCTGACAACGCCGGCTCGACCCATTTACGCAACGCGGAACGCGATCCGCGGCGGTGCGGGCGATCCATGCAGCCGCGTACGAGGTAATCGCAGAGCGTGTTCAGTGCTGGTTTTCCAGCGCGCGCATGATTCGGAGAACAATGTCTTCGCGCCCGTGACGGGCCACTACCTGAACGCCTACTGGGAGACCGGCACTGCCGAGTTCGCAGCGGCGGGCATCACGTTCGGCAAGATCGCGGCCGGGCCTGCGGTCGGATTCTTCGCCGGAGCGGACTTGCGTGGTCGTGACAACGCCGGCCGGCATGCCGAGAAGATTCCAGATGGCGGCGTAACTGAATGCGAGATACCACCGGGTGTCGTGACGGAGCGCCGGCACGGCGTCGGGAGGGCAGATGATGGCATCGAAGCCGCGCCTATCGAGTTCAGTGCGGAAGCCTTCGCAGATTGCCGCGCGGCGATGGAGCAGGCGCCAATAGTGGTCCGCCGAAATGCGGCCCATTCCCCGCATGATCTGAGCGAGCTGATGCTGGCCGAGTGCTTCGAGAAGCGGCGCGCAAAATCCGGAAAATAATCCGCGGGGGAAACGGCCGGCAAAGAAAACTTTGCGAACGGCGGGAGTCAGCCTGCTGCCGCGCGCGATTCTGCGCGATGACGCGGAGCCGTCGGCGAAAAGAATGCCGAAATACGCAATCCAGGCGGCAGTC
>Ga0335085_10010522_pt1 | contig 13810 bp, 17 predicted proteins | sample Lox_Sample_45_FD_206712 | JGI IMG/M metagenome (GOLD analysis project Ga0335085, IMG submission 206712) | Soil microbial communities from Loxahatchee National Wildlife Refuge, Florida, United States - Lox_Sample_4.5 | ecosystem: Environmental > Terrestrial > Soil > Wetlands | place: USA...
GGATCGAGGGCGCAGATCGTGTGATCCATGCCCGGTGTCATCTCCGGCGGCAGCTCGTGGAAGTCGACGCCATGGGATTTGAGGAAGTCGATCGCGCTCGAGAGCTGCTGATACGAGCCGAGCTGCACGCCGAACGCCGCCATCGTCGTGTCGGCGCGCAAGCCGAGTTTCCGGCGCAGCGCCACCGGGAAAAGCGCGAGCGAATGATGCTCGGTGTTGTTGCGCAAGAAGACGCAGCGCTCGCCCTCGCAGTGCGTCTCCTCGGTGACGATGAAGCCGAGCGTGCGCTGGTACCACTCGACCGCTTTCTCGATGTTCTCGACGAAGAGATTGACCGGCCCGTGCTTCACGATCTTGAACGGTCGCGCCAGCAGAATCCCCTGCACGTCGTATTTCAGCGGCAGGTTTTCCTTGTCGCGGAAACCCGAGACGAGATCGCTGCCGCGCGCTGTCGCCTGGTTGACCTCCTCGTATTCGGAGATCTGCGGCAGCTCGGCGGCGTGATCGAATTCGCGATCGTGCATGTCCCAGGGCTTGGAGCGGCCGTCCCAGCCGACCTGCTCCATGCCGTAATAGATCTCGTTCTTATGAAGATCGGGATCCATCAGATACGAGTGCCAGTTCGAGCCTGGCATGTCGCGGCCCGAGCGCACGACCTTCTGCGCGTTGCGCCGGAACCAGGCATCGCCTTCGACGACCTCGGCGAGGCTGCCGACCTGCCAGGTGATCTGGTTGACCGTCACGTCGTCTTTGTGGAAGCCGGTGCGGTCCGTCGCCTTCCTGAGGCGGTGATTGTAGAGCACGAAAGCGTGGTGATCGCCGCCATAGCGGAAGAAATAGCCGTTGAGATCGCCGAATTCCTTGAAGGCGGCGAGCGCCTTGCCGCCCATCGGCCGGATATCCGTGATGCGGAAGCCGAGCAGGTCGTTGTAGAAGCGCAGCGCCTCGCTCATGCGATAGGCGTTGAGGCCGAAATGCCCGAGCCGCCGGATCTTGAACGGCTGATCGAAGAGCACGCCGCCGACGCTGTATTTCGCTTCCGTCTCGATCGCCATGCTCGCCTCCGCTAAGGCCCTAATTCCGTCACGCCCGGCATCACCAGCTTCTCCGGCGGCAGATCGGTTTTGAGCTCGCCCATCTTCTGCAGCACCGCGACGAGGCTCTTCAGCGCCGCGGTCGAGACCTTGGCGTCATGCGCGAAGAAGCCGATCTTGCGATAATAATCGTAGCTCTGCGCGTTGTCCTCGGGGTTGGTCTTGCTTTCGCGCGCCATGATCGCGACGGCCGTGTCGCGGTTCTTCTCGTCATAGAACCAGGCGACGCTCTTGAGATAGGCAGCCATGAAGCGCTTGATCAGCTCGCCGTGGCTGCCCGCCCAGTCGCGGCCGACATTGATCGTGCCGAAGGGGAAATCCTTCACGTAGTCGGCGGCGAGGCCGAGCGTCGTGAAGCCGTCGGAGGCGGCCTTGAAGCTCGCCGGCGCCGAGAGCATTGCCGCATCGACCGCCTTCGATTCCAGCGCTGCGAGACGCGCCGCGGTCGAATTGGTCGGCAGCGCATCGACATCGCTGTCTTTCATCCCGTTCGCTTCGAGCATGCGATCGAGATAGACGCGCGCGATGTCGGTGACTTCGCCGACCGAGATGGTCTTGCCTTTGAGATCCTTGATCGATTTGATCTCGGGCTTGGCGAGCAGCGAGAAGGGGCCTGGGCCGGCCTCGATGGTGAGGATCGCGACCGCGGCGCCTTCATTGACGCCGCGCACCGGATCGAAAGCGCCGGTATCGCCCATATCGAGCGCGCCGGCGGCGAGCTGTTGCAGCACTTGCGCGCTGGAGCGCGTGAAGACGATGTCGAGCTTGATGCCCGCCTCGTCGAAGAAGCCCTGGTCGAGGCCGATATAGATCGGCCAGACGATCGCGGACGGCGCGCCGACATGGCCGAAGGTGATCGTATCGGCGGCGCGGCTCGGCGCGCCGGCGAGGCTCAGCGCCGCGGCAAGGGCGGCAGCGAGAGCCATGCGCCCGCGGCTCATTGCGGCACCCGGCCTTTGACCGCAGCGGCGACGGCCGGGACGCTGACGCGTCCATCCGCACCCGGCGAGAGTTGCGCACGGACCGCGTCGTGCATCCGGGAGCGCTGGTCGGGCGGCATGCGGGAGATCAGCATGCCTTGCGGCCCGCTCGGCGCGCTGTTCGATTGCCAATAATCGTCGACACTGTCGAAGACGGCGTCGATGCGGAAATGCCGCGCTTCGACCGCTTGCAGCCCGGCTTTCGTCCACAAGCCGCGCAGCCCGTCCGGTGTTGCGACGGCGTGATGCGGCGGTCGCGGCGGCTCGATGCCGATGGCGCGCAGCGCGCGATAGATCGGCTCGACCGGCGCGCCGCCGACCGAGAAATCCCACATATAGGTCGCGACCGTTGCGCCCGGCCGCGCCACACGCGCCATTTCGGCGGCTGCTTTGGCCGGATCCGACACGAAGGAAATAACCAGCGCCATCGCCGCGACATCGAAGCTGCGATCCTCGAAAGGCAGGCTCTGCGCGTCGGCGACGCGGAACTCGGCCAGCTTTGCGCCGGCACGGATGCGCGCATAGCTAAGCTGGCCTTCGGACGGATCGACGGCGGCGACCTTGGCCGGCGCGCAGCGGGCGATGATCTCTTCGGTAAACGCACCGTTGCCGCAGCCGACGTCGAGCCAGGAAAGATTTTCGGCCGGCGCGATCCAGTCGAGGAATTCCTGCCCGACCAGCTTGCTCCACCGGCCCATCAGCCTTTCGTAGGCCGCGCCGTCGTTGAACAGTGATTCAAACGCGCTCATCCGTTTTGTCCCCGACAACATTTTCGCGGCCGAGCTTGAAAGCCGCGGCCGCGAAAATCAATCGCGGGGAAGGAGGGGCGAGGGCGCGCGCTCAGCGCGCGACGGTCAGCACGTGATGATGGGCGGTGGGCGCGATGTCGGCCTGGCGGGTGAATTCGAGCGCCGCTGGGACGATCACGGTGATCATCGCGGCGAGGATGACGACGGCGCTGAACCGCTCGGTCCGGGTCCATTTCTGCCAGTCACGATGCAAATCGCGCCGCAGCTCGGTCATGGGTGGCTGGCTCCTCTCGGGTCAGGCGCAGGCGAGCGTCGAGCTCGGCCGGCCGAAATTGCGGCCGTTGCGCGCGATGTCGTCGTTGAAGCCTTCGGCGACCTGGTCGTTGCCGCCGGAGGCGAGGCAGAGGCTGGCGTTGATCGCGGCGAGGATCGCGTCGTCGATGCGCTCGGGCGCGAGGGAATAGCGCTTGATGGTTTGGAGACCGCGGCTGACCGAGCTGGTGCTCATCATCGTTTCGAGGGCGTTCATGATCCGGGCGGTCGTTTCGGGCTGCATGATGTTTCCCCCTGTGAGCTTTTGTTCGTCTTACGCGGCTTTGGCCGCTTTTGGATGCGCCGGTTCTTCGTCGATGCGGAGCGGCGGGATCTCGGCGGCGAGGCGCTCGTCATCGAGATTGAGGCTGGTGTTGATGGCGGCGAGGAGGAGTTCGTCGACCTGCTCGGGGACGACGGCGAATTGCCTGAGGCTCGCGAGCTCGCGCGCGATCGAGCGGCGCTGCAACATCGCGGAAAGCGTCTCGACGATCTGGTCGACGCGGTTGGGATCGAAGGAGGTGAAAGAATGGAAGGACATGGCGGAGCTCTCCTCAGGCGGCTTTCGGGGCGCGGAGCCAGGCAGTGACGACGAATTGGCTGCCGTCGAAATCGAGATCGGCGGCCCAACGGCCGTTCTCCCAGCCTGCCGGCATGAACAGGAAGCCGCGCAGCGTCAGGTAGGCAAACGCGTCTTCGCGGGTGGGAAAGAGGCGTTTGAGCCGGGTGCTGAGGGTCATGAAGCGTTCCTTGGGGTGGTCCGCTCGCATGTGCTTGCCGTTGCTTGACACGAAAACGATGCGCTCCCGGAAACCGGAAAAATAGTTAGGTTCACTGCGTAAGGGCTTGCTCGTAAGGGCATTTGCGTAGCCGGGGGCTTGGCCATTGGTCGCGCGCGGACCCGGACACGGGCTGGCCTCAGGCCGCCACCGCGCCGAGCGGTCGCATCGCCGTGGTGACGGTGAACTGTGTGCCGTCGTAATCGAGCTCGGCGGTCCAGTGCTCGTTCTCCCAGCGGCGTACGAGATCGAGGTAGAGAAAGCGGCGCCCCATCAGATAGGCGAGAGCTTCCTCGCAGGTCGCGAAACAGCGCTTCCAATCCTTGGTCATCGTCATGATCCGCCCCCCGGCGATTTCCGGCCGCCTCGGCTGAGTGCCGCGCCGCCGCCGAAATATTCTTGAGATACGTTGCGTAAAGGACTGTTCGTACGGTATTTTATGAGAGCGGCAACCGGCGGCCGGCGTGCCATCAATCGGACCGCCCGGATCGCTATCTCTGAGAGCAATAACTATCCCGCCGGGGCCGCGGCGCGCCACGCGGCAAAGGTATATGATGGCGTGCTAAAGGTATGATGCTGACGATCCAAAGGTATTAAGAGATGTTGAAGAAGTGGTCGCCCGATAGCTGGCGGAGCATGCCCATCCGCCAAGTGCCGGAATATCCCGACGCCGCCGCGCTCGATTCGGTGACGGGGACGCTGCGCAATTTCCCGCCGCTGGTGTTTGCCGGTGAAGCGCGCAGCCTCAAAGCGAGCCTCGCCAAGGTGGTCGAGGGCAAGGCTTTCCTGCTCCAGGGCGGCGACTGCGCCGAGAGCTTCGCCGAATTCCATCCCAACAACATCCGCGACACTTTCCAGGTGTTTCTGCAGATGGCGGTGGTGCTGACGTTTGGGGCGGCGTGCCCGGTGGTTAAGGTCGCCCGCATGGCCGGGCAGTTCGCCAAGCCGCGTACCGCCGACACCGAGACGCAGAACGGCGTGACCCTGCCGTCCTATCGCGGCGACATCATCAACGGCATGGAATTCACGCCGGAAGCGCGCAAGCCCGATCCGCAGCGCATGATCCAGGCCTTCAGCCAATCGGCGGCGACGCTCAATCTGCTGCGCGCCTTCGCCCAGGGCGGCTATGCCGATCTGCACCGCGTCCATAACTGGACCAAAGGCTTCGTCGCCGACAGCCCGGCGAAAGAGCGCTATGAGGAGTTGGCCGACCGGCTGACCGAGACGCTCGACTTCATGGCGGCGTGCGGCCTGACCTCGGAGACAACGCCGCAGCTGCGCGAGACCGAGCTCTTCACCTCGCACGAGGCGCTGCTGCTGGAATACGAGCAGGCGCTGACCCGCGTCGATTCGACGACCGGCGACTGGTACGACGTCTCGGCGCATATGCTGTGGATCGGCGACCGCACCCGCCAGCCCGACGGCGCGCATGTCGAGTTCCTGCGCGGCGTCAAGAATCCGCTCGGCCTCAAATGCGGCCCGACCATGCCGGTCGACGATCTGCTGCGGCTGATCGACATCCTCAACCCGGATAACGAGCCGGGGCGGCTGGTGCTGATCGCCCGCATGGGTGCAGACAAGGTCGAGAGCAAGCTGCCGCCGCTGATCCGCGCCGTCGCGCGCGAGGGCCGCAAGGTGCTGTGGTGCTCGGACCCGATGCACGGCAACACCATCACCTCGGCGACCGGGTACAAGACGCGCGCGGTCGATGCGATCCTGCGCGAGGTGAAGGGCTTCTTCGCCGTGCACGAGGCCGAAGGCAGCTATGCCGGCGGCGTCCACTTCGAGATGACCGGCCAGAACGTCACCGAATGCATCGGCGGCGCGCAGGCGATCACCGAAAGCGGTCTCGCCGATCGCTACCACACGCATTGCGATCCGCGGCTCAATTCCAACCAGGCGCTCGAGCTGGCCTTCCTCATCGCCGAGGAGCTGAAGAAGAAGCGCCTCGCCGCGCCGAAGAAGCAGGCGGTCGCGGCGGCGCAGTAGCGCGCTGCCTAATGGTCGATCTGCTCGCCGTCGACTGGTCGAGGATTCCGGCGCCGATCGATGACGGCGCCGCGAACCACCTCGTCGGGATGATGCTGCCGTCGCTCGCCCTGCCGGCGACCGACGGCCGGGATGTCGATCTCGCGACGATCGCCGCACCGCAGTCGTCTACGCCTATCCGATGACCGGCCGGCCCGATGTCGCGCTGCCCGAGGGGTGGGACATGATCCCGGGCGCGCGCGGCTGCACGCCGCAATCCTGCGCCTTCCGCGATCATTTCGCCGAGCTCAAAGCGCTCGGCGCGCAAGAGGTATTCGGCCTCTCGACGCAGTCGACCGCGTATCAGCGCGAAGCGGCCGAGCGGCTGCATCTGCCTTTCGCGCTGCTCTCGGACGAGAAGCTGCGGCTCGCCGCAGCCCTGCGCTTGCCGATTTTCGAGACTGCGGGCATGCGCTTGCTCAAGCGGCTGACGCTGATCCTCCGCGCCGGACGGGTCGCGCAGGTGTTCTATCCCGTCTTCCCGCCCGATCGCAGCGCGGGGGACGTGATCGACTGGCTGCGTGCCAACCCAGCGCCGGCGCGCTGATGCAGGTCAAGAACCTTCCGGCGATCAACGCGCGCTATTGGTGCGCGATCGTCGTCGCGAGCATGGCCGGCGCGAATACCGGCGATTTCGCCGCGCGCTATCTCCATCTCGGCCATACCGGCGGGCTCTTGCCGCTGGCGCTGGTCTTTCTCGCCATCGTCTGGGCGGAGACGCGCGCGCGCCGCGCCACCGAAGCCTATTACTGGCTGGCGATCATCGTGCTGCGGACCGGCGCCACCAATATCGCCGATCTCATGACCCATGACCTGCGCCTCGGCTATCCGCTGACGCTGGCAGCGCTCGCCGCGCTGATCATCGCGGTGCTGCTTTTCGTCTACTGGCGCGACGGCACCGCCGCGCCGGCGGGCACGGACGGGCGCAAGCTGCCCGCGACCGACGCGGCTTACTGGCTCGCGATGCTGACCGCCGGGACGCTCGGCACCGCGGGCGGCGATTTCACCGCCGACGAGCTCGGGCTCGGCGTCGGCTACGGCTCGCTCGCGCTCCTCGCCGTGTTCCTCATCGTGCTGCTCGGCGCGACGCGGATCGGCAAGATGAGCCTCTTCTGGTACTGGGCGGCGATCGTCGCGGCGCGCACCGCCGGCACGACGATGGGCGATTTCCTGCCGAGCCGCCGCGGCCTCGATCTCGGCTTGCCGCTCAGCACGGCGTTCACCCTGACGGCGCTCGCGCTGATCGTGATCCTCTGGCGCGACCGCCAAACCACGCTCGCCGCCGAGACGCGCTAGGCCTTACGGCCGAGCGGCGGCGTGGTGGCCGGCGGCTTGCGGTGATGCGTCGCCTGCTCGTAGGCGTAGGCGATCTCGATCAGCGTCGGCTCGCTCCACGGCCGGCCGATGATCTGCAAGCCCGAGGGCAGGTCTTCGTAGCTGTAGCCCATCGGCACGACCGCGGCCGGCCAATGCAGGCCCGAGGCGATCCAGGTCGTGGCGCCGGTCGGCGTCAGATTGCGGTCGCCGTTGAGCTTCGGCGGAAACGATGCGACGGGCAGGATCAGCGCATCGATACGCGCCTTCGCCATCGCCGCGAGATACGCCTCACGCATGCGGATTTCAAAGGCTTCGAGATCGCGAAGGATCGGATCGCTGGCGGGAGCTGGCGCGACCGCGACCGCTTTGAGGCCCACTTCATGCAGCGGATGGAATTTCTCGGTCGCGACCACGGCGGCGATGGTCTTCGGGAAAGAGGGGCCTGTGGTCGCGAGATAGCGCTCGATTGCGGCGCGCACTTCGCTCTGCGGATGCGGGCGCGCCGGGAATTGCGCGAATTCCGGCACGGCGAAGGGATCGACGATCTCGGCGCCGGCGGCGCGCAGATCGGCGATGGCGCGCTCCAGCAAAGCGACGACTTGCGGATCGGAAGCATCGGCCGGGAAGGCCTGGCGCAGCACACCGAGCCGCCTGCCGTGCGCCCCGTCGCGCTTGAGGAAGGCCTTGTAGCTCGGAGGGATCTTGCCGGCGGCATGCGCGGTCGCGGGATCGGCTGCATCGAAGCCGGCGATGACATCGAGCAGCGTGGCGACATCGGCGACGCTGCGCGCCATCGGCCCGGCCGTGTCGCGCGCGTCGTAGAGCCCGATCATGCCGGCGCGCGAGACGAGCGCCCAGCTCGGGCGCAATCCGACGAGCGCGTTGTTCGAGGACGGATTGCGGATCGAGCCCCAGGTGTCGGAGCCGAGGCCGACGACGCCGAAGCTTGCGGCGAGGCCGGCGCCGGTGCCGCCCGACGAGCCGCCGGTCGCATGCGCGGTGTTGTAGGGATTGCGCGCGAAGCCCGGCAGCACCGAATTGATGTTGTCGAGCCCGCCGCGCGCCCATTCCGACATCGTCGTCTTGGCGAGGATGATCGCGCCGGCTTCGCGCAGCTTCCTGACCGCGGTCGAATCCTTCGCGGGCACCCAGCCGAGGAGCGCCCCCGAGCCGCCCGTCGTCTGCAGACCGGCGGTGTCGTAATTGTCCTTCACCAGCACGGGGATGCCGTGCAGCGGCCCGATGAAGCTCCGCGTCTTCCGCCAATGGTCATCGAGCGCGTCGGCATCGGCGAGTGCCTGCGGATTGGTCACGATGATCGCGCCGAGCGCCGGGCCTTTGCGGTCGTAGGCGGCGATGCGGTCGAGATGGGCTTGCGTCACGCCGCGCGCGCTCGCCGTGCCGGCGCGATAGGCGGCGTGGATCGCCTCGATACTCGCTTCTTCGACCGTAAATCCGGTTTTTGCATCGCCGCTCATGAGCACCTCGCGCTGGCACCGCTTGCCATGTGCCGCTTTAGTAGCAAAAAAGAGGCCAGATGCCGCAAGAACGCTCGAGCGACGCGCCATGACGACCGCCGGAGGCAGCGTGCCGCCGCTCAGCGACCATTTCGATGGCCGGCGCTTCTTCAATCCGGGCGGTGCGCGGCTGCGCAGCTTCCGCGATTTTCTGCGCTGGCGCTTGTCGCGCGAGCGCCCGATGTGGCCGGAATGGATCGCCGACGACGATCCGCCGGCGCCGGGGGCAATAAGACCCAGCGAGGTCGCCGCAACCTATATCGGCCACGCGACGTTGCTGCTGCGCTTCGCCGGTTGCACGGTGTTGACCGATCCGATGTTCTCGCTGCGCGCCAGCCCTTTCGCGTCGCTCGGCCCCAAGCGCGTGCGCGCGCCGGCGATCGCGCTCGCCGATCTGCCGAAGATCGACGCGGTGTGCCTCAGCCACAACCACTACGACCACATGGACCTGCCGAGCCTGCGCGCGCTTGAGGCGCGGGGCAATCCGCCGATCGTGACCGGCATCGGCAACGGCGCCTATCTCGCGGCGCGCGGCATGACCAACGTCATCGAGCTGGATTGGTGGGAGAGCGCGGAGCCGGCGCCGGGGCTCACGATCACCTATGTCCCGGCGCAGCATTGGTCGCGGCGGCGGTTTTGGGACACCAACCGGATGCTCTGGGGCGGGCACGTCGTCGAGGCGCAAGGCGCGCGCGTTTATTTCGCGGGCGACACCGGCTATCCGGGCGCGTTCGGCGCGATCGCGCGGCGTTGCGGCGCGCTCGATATCGCGCTCTTGCCGATCGGGGCGTATGAGCCGCGCTGGTTCATGGCGCCGCAGCACCTGAATCCGGAAGAGGCGGTGAGGGCGCATCGCGATCTCGGCGCGCGGCTCTCGGTCGCAATGCATTTCGGGACATTCTGCCTGACGGACGAGCCGTTCGGCGCGCCCGAAGCCGCGCTCGTCGCGGCGCGGGCGCAACTCGGTGTTGCCGAGAGCGCGTTTCGGATTCCGGCGTTCGGCGAAACAATCGCCACACAGCGCTGAATCTTATAATACGTTATTAAATTGTAATTAATATTCTATTTGACGATATTTTCTGCGCAAATTATCAAGGCAGCCGTTCGACCGGCAGCATTCATCCCGAACGTTGCCAACCAACGGCAAATGAGGAGAGGCAAGATGATTGGTCGATGGTCCGTACGACGATCTGTCGCGACGCTGGTTGCAGCGGCCGCGTTCGTGCTCCCGCTCGCGACGGCGTCGCGTGCCGACACGGTTCTCCGTGTCGGACATTTCCCCAACATCACCCATGCGCAGGGTCTCGTCGCGCATGCGCTGACGCGTCAGGGCAAGGGCTGGTTCGAGCAGCGCATGCAGGGCGTGACGGTGCAATGGTACGTCTATGGCGCCGGGCCGGCGGCGATGGAGGCGATGATCGCGAAGTCGATCGACCTCAGCTATGTCGGTCCGAATCCCGCGCTCAATGTCTATGCGAAATCGGGCGGAGACGAAGTGCGCGTTATTGCCGGCGCCGCAGAAGGCGGCTCGGCGTTGGTCGTGCAGCCCGACGAAAATCTAAAAACCGCTGCCGATTTCCGCGGCAAGAAAATCGCCACGCCGCAACTCGGCAACACGCAAGATGTTGCGGCGCGCTCGTGGCTGATTGCCGGCGGCTTGCACATCACGCAGACCGGCGGCGACGCGCAGGTCATCCCGACCGCGAATCCCGATCAGCTTCTGCTCTTCAAGCAGAAGCAACTCGACGGCGTCTGGACGGTCGAGCCGTGGGTGTCGCGGCTCATCAGCGAAGCCGGAGGCACGGTTCTGGTCGACGAGCCCAAGGCACTGACGACGCTGCTCGTCGCGCGCGCCGATTTCCTCGACAAGCAGCGCGATCTCGTGAAACAATTCGTTGCAGCCGAGCAAGAGCTGACTGACTGGATCGTCGCCCATCCCAAGGAAGCGCAGGAATTGGTGCGCAGCGAGCTGAAAGCCGAGACACAGGTCGATATGGCGCCCGATCTCGTCGCCAAGGCCTGGCAGCGCATTCATTGGGTGCATGACGTGAAGCGGGAGCAGATCGACGAGGTCGTGAAAAGCGCGCAAGCGGTTGGCTTCCTCCGCGGCGCTCCCGATCTCGGAAAGTTCATTCAAGCACCGTGACCGTGGATTTCACTGGCCAACTCGCTGTCGAGGGCGTGTCGAAATGGTTTCGCACGTCGCGTGCCACGGTGCACGCTCTCGACGATGTCACTCTGACCGTCCAGCCCGGCGAGTTTCTCTGTCTCGTCGGGCCAAGCGGCTGCGGCAAGTCGACCTTGCTCGACATCATCGCCGGGCTGGCGGTGCCTGATAGCGGCAAGGTCTCCGCGGACGGGCAGCCGGTCGAGGGGCCGGGGCGGCATCGCCTCGTGATGTTCCAGGAATCTGCGCTCTTTCCGTGGCTCGACGTGTTCGGCAATGTGATGTTCGGGCTGAAGCGCGAGCAAAGCCTGACGGCCGAGCAGAAACGCCAGGTTGCCGAGCAGCATCTCGAGCTCGTCGGCCTGACCAAGTTCAAGAAAGCCTATACGCACGAGCTGTCGGGTGGCATGAAGCAACGCGTCGCGCTGGCGCGCTCGCTGGCGCCCGATCCGCGCGTGCTGCTGATGGACGAGCCGTTTGCCGCGCTCGATGCGCTGACGCGCGAGCGGCTTTACGGCGATCTGCAGGAGATTTGGCGGACCAAGCGCAAGACGATCGTCCTCGTCACGCATAACGTGCGCGAGGCGGTGTGTCTCGCTGATCGCGTGATCCTGATGTCGCCGCATCCCGGGCGCATCCGCGAGGAATTCCGTGTCGACCTGCCGCGGCCGCGCGACATCAACTCGACGATGCTCGCCGAAATGGCGCAGGAGATCACCGCGGCACTCAAAACCCATGATCCGGAGCTCGGCCGGGAATGAAACGCGCGCTTGTCGTCATCGCTTTTTTCGCGGGCCTTGTCCTGTTGTGGAAGATCGCGACCATGGTCATGGGCTGGTCGCCGCTGCTGCTGCCGCCGCCGGAAGCGGTGGGTCGTTATATCTGGGAGGCGCTGCTCGACGGTACGCTGATCTCGGCTTCGATCGTCACCGTGAAGCGGCTGCTGATTGGCTATTTCATCGGCGTGGTCATCGGCATGGGGCTCGGCCTCATGGTCAGCACGTCCGATCTCTTCGAGAGCACGGTCGGCGCGCTGGCGCTCGGCTTGCAAACCTTGCCGAGCGTCTGCTGGGTGCCGCTCGCGCTGCTGTGGTTCGGCCAGACCGAAGGCGCGATGCTCTTCGTCGTCATCATGGGGACCGTTGGCTCGGTGATCATCGCGACCAGCAACGGCACGCGCTCGATCCCGCCGATCTACGCGCGGGTCGCGCGCACGATGGGCTCGGAAGGGTTCGACAAATGGACACGCGTCATCCTGCCGGCGGCACTGCCGTTCCTCGTTACCGGCATGAAGCAGGGCTGGGCCTTCGCCTGGCGCTCGCTGATGGCAGCCGAAGTCTATGTCACGATCCTAACCGGCTTTGGCCTCGGCCATCTCCTCGAATATGGCCGCGAGCTCAGCGCGATGGATCAGGTGATCGGCGTGATGATCGTGATTGTCGTGATCGGCCTTGTCACCGACAAGGGCCTGTTCGCGCCGTTGGAGCGCTTCATGCATCGCCGTTGGGGGACCGGCGCGGCAGTCTCGTAAAGATCAGCGCCGGCGGAAGGCGGCGTATTGGAATTGCTGCGTCGTGCCGAAAGGCGTGGCGTGGCTTTCTTCGCCTTTCGCCGCGAGGATGAAATCGCCGCCGAGCCGTGCTGCCAGCGTCGCCGGGCTGTAGCGTTGCACCGGCAATCCGCTGCAGCGCTCCGGCCCGTCGAGCGCGAACGTCGCCATGATCACGGCCGCGCCGGATGCCGTGCCGCGTGTCAGCGCCGCGATATAGGCATCCTGCGCTTGCGGCTCCGTCAGGAAATGAAACACGGCGCGGTCATGCCAGACTTGCCAAAGGCGCGGCGGTTGCCATTGCGTGATATCGGCGACGACCCAGGTGATCTTGTCCGCCGCAGCGCCGAGCCGCGCTTTGGTTTTGGCGAGACCGGCCTCGGCGATATCGAGCACGGTGATATCGCTGTAGCCTTGCGCCAGCAGCGCATCGGCGAGGCGCGAGGCGCCACCGCCGATATCGATGATCGGCGCTTGGCGATCCGGCGCGGCGGCGGCGATCAATTCGAGCGAGCGCTCGGGCTTCGCCTGGAACCAGCTCACCTGGCTCTCGGCCTTGCTGCCGTAGGTGTCGTTCCAATGCGTGGTACGATCGACCATGGAACTCTTTCTCAACTGAGCCGTGTCAGGCGCAACCGCAATGCGTTCGTGATCACCGAGACCGAGCTGAGGCTCATCGCGGCGGCCGCGACGATCGGACTGAGGAGCAGTCCGAAAGCCGGATAAAGCGCGCCGCCAGCAAGCGGGATGCCGAGCGTATTGTAGACGAAAGCGAGGGCCAGATTCTGGCGGATGTTGCGCATCGTCGCGCGGCTCAGCTTGCGCGCGCGGGCGATACCGGCGAGATCGCCTTTGACCAGGGTGACGCCGGCGCTCTGCATTGCCACATCGGTGCCTGTGCCCATCGCGATGCCGACATCGGCGGCGGCGAGGGCGGGCGCGTCGTTGACGCCGTCGCCGGCCATCGCGACCTTGCGGCCTTCGCTGCGCAGGCGCTGCACGATCGCGTGTTTGCGCTCCGGCGGAACCTCCGCCTCGATCTCGCTGATGCCGAGCTTGCTCGCCACGGCCTGCGCCGTGGTGCGGTTGTCGCCCGTCAGCATGACGATGCGGATGCCCTCGGCGCGCAGCGCGGCGAGCGCGTCCGGTGTCGTCGCCTTGATCGGATCGGCGACGGCGATGATCCCGGCGAGATCGCGGTCGATCGCGACGAACATCGCCGTGGCGCCACCGCGCCGTGCTGCCTCGGCGCGGGTTTCGAGGGCCGCCGGCGAAATCGCGAGATCGCCCAGCAGCGCGGCATTGCCGACCGCGACGC
>Ga0335085_10010523_pt1 | contig 13809 bp, 14 predicted proteins | sample Lox_Sample_45_FD_206712 | JGI IMG/M metagenome (GOLD analysis project Ga0335085, IMG submission 206712) | Soil microbial communities from Loxahatchee National Wildlife Refuge, Florida, United States - Lox_Sample_4.5 | ecosystem: Environmental > Terrestrial > Soil > Wetlands | place: USA...
CAAATCGAAAAAGCTGCCGACTCCGGCACCGTCTCCCGCCGTCGTGTTGATTCCGCCACCTCTGGGTGCCACGACATCGGCGAAGTACACACCCACTGACGGCGTCGTACGAATCTCTTGCGTAAAGCCGCGAATGGAGAAGGACGAATTGTCCGATCCAAACTCCTGGTTCACGGAAAGCGAGGGCGTAAAGGCCGCCAGATCGCTGGCCGTGCTGACGTTATGGTTGGTCAGATCCTGCTGGTTGAACACGGTGATGGAGATCGGTACGTCTTGCAGCCGTTCCTCGACACGTCGCGCCGTGACCACAACCTGCTCCACCTGGGCACCCTGCCCGGCACCGTCATAGGCGGCATTGGCGCCGGCTGCAGGAAACGGGCCCAGGCTCAGCGCCGTCATCGCGTAGAATGTTGGATTTTGTAGAATTCTCACTTAGTCCCCCGTGTTTTGCGAACCAAATGCGCCAAACTTGCCCGTAAGCACCTGCGAACAATGACAGAATGGGCGTGTCGCTACGGCTTGGAACGCTTAGGTCGAAAAGCGCGGAAGTAAAGCTGGCCTGCATCTGCGGAAGCCATTTATGCCGGGAAAGTAAAATCTGGCGTGAAACTCAATAGGTGGAACCGCTCGCTGCGGAACGAACATGCGGGAGCAGGCATTCGATTTCCCGCTCATGTTTCAGATTTCTGCTCGGAGTCTGGAATTCGCATCGCGGCCGCGCTGCTTGCCAGCGGCAGTGACAGCCGCACGGGAGATGACGAAAGCCGTGCGTGACCGCCACGACCAGAACCCGTCTCTACCGTCTTGCGCCGGCACCAGAAAAATCAATCGCTTAACCGAGATTTGACACGGCCTGCATTGAGCCGACGTGTTATACCAACCTGCGTAATCGGTGACTCGTTGGGGGATTCGCAAATCGCCGCGAGTCAGATTCAACGTGGCAAACAAGGAGGTCTGCCATGACGGCCGCTATTGGGCTGCGTGCGGATTTTGATGGAGCACCGCTGCGCAAGCTGGCGCGGCGGATCGTGGCGCTTGCGGAAATTTACCACGGGGATATCCCGGTAGAGCCGCCAGGTTGCCGAGCGCGCCCGACACTGTTGGGAATAAGGATGTTCCACGTGAAACCTGTTGTGTAGCGACGATCGCCGGGGTGCTTCGGCCCCAGTAAATTCGCTGATAGTCCCTGTTAAGATCTCCGTTGCAGCGAAAAAATCCCCTGTTCCGACGCGGCGGAATCGCGAAAAACGTCGGTATTTGTTGGTTTCGGCGGCTCGCGCCTGCGAAATCCCCTGTAAATCGCCCTGTTACCAGGCAATTGCTTCAAGGTCACCGGGACACGTCCTGCATTTTCCCGCGGGATCGCGCTCGACATCCGCAGCCCGTGTCCTTGATCTGGAAATGCAGCGCCTGTCGCGGAGCCCCGGTCAGCCGCCGGCATCGATTGTGCGCAACCGGTTCGGCGACTTATCGGGGAAGTTTTTCGGTTCGCAATGCGCCGCCCGTGGCTGCCAGTGGCCGGCTGCGGCCGCCGATTTTCGTTGCCAAAAGTTGGCGGCTTTGCTGGTATCGCTGGACGGCGCGGATTAATTCAACGGCAAAATCGAACGTCCACCGGATCGCCGCAATTCCGTCCCTGGCGCCATTCCGCGAAGTCGATAGAGGGGGGAAATCACCATGGGCGCACTGATCGTGCTCGGCACGCTGTTCAGTCTGATCGCCGTCACGTATGCGCTTGTCCTGCGATACGACCCGCAGGCACGGCGTGCTTCCAACCGAGACGGCCGGTCATGCAGGGACTAAGTCCTGTCGCCAGCGCCGCGCAAACGTTCAGCCTGGCTACCGCGGTTGTATTTCTGGTCGTCGGCGTCGTTCTGAGCGTCCGGCGAGGGCGTCCGCATCCGCTGCTTCTGGTGTCGATCTCGGCCGCATCATTTTCCTGGATCGAAGCACCCTACGACTGGGCCGTGTATGCGCAGTTTCCTCCCGCGCTGCCGCGCATGCCGTCGTGGTGGCCGTTGAATTGGACCTGGGGCGGCGGCGTGCCGGAATCCGTGCCCCTCGGCTATGTTTCCTATTTCGTCATTCCCGCGGTGGCGAGCGTCGCCGTTGCACGCTGGTCGAGCGCGAAATTCCAGTGGCGTATCCCGCTCAGTCTGCTGACCATAGGCCTGCTTGTCGGCACGCTGTGGGCGTTCCTGTTCAACGGCTGTCTGGGAGCCCGCGCCGGCGTGTTTCACTACGGACACGTCATCCCGGGGCTCGCGTTGTGGCCCGGCACGACGCATCAATATCCGCTGTATGACTGCCTTGCCATGGGTGTGCAGATGATGGTCATCACCTATCTGCTGGGGCGAACGGATTCGCTGGGACGCACGCTCATCGACGCGTGGGCCGATGCAAGGACGAAAAGCCGGCTCGGCAGTTCTCTCCTCTCCGTTGCCGTCGTCGTCGTCATCGGCAACGCGGTGTATCTCTCGGTGTTCGCGCCGCATTTCATCACCAAGGTGCTGCACATGCAGACGATTGCGCCGGCCGGGCAATTGTATCCGGGCGTCCCCAATCAGCCGCTTTAGCCGCTCCGTCTTGTCCGCCGGCGCTCACGCGACTATAGTTCCCGTCACCGCACAACTGGCGAGGCAAGGTGGGTCAACCACCGGGAAGTGCGGGCATCGCTTATGCCGCTCGCCTGGGCGACCGATATTCGGTTCATCTCCAACGAAGAGGGACGCCCATGTCTGCATCCGCCGCCGACATCACCAACTTCATTCAGATCGACGACCGCACCGCCACCGCAGGTCAACCGACCGTGGAGCAGTTCAAGGCGTTGCGTGATGCAGGCTGCGAGGCCGTTGTCAATCTGCTGCCCAGCGAGCAGGACAACGCGCTCAAAGGCGAGGATGCGCTGATCGGCGACCTGGGCATGGAATATCACTACATCCCGGTCGTGTGGACCGCCCCGCAGCCTCGGGACTTCGCGGCGTTTTGCGATGTGATGCAGAAGCTGGAAGGTAGAAAGGTCTTGATCCATTGCGCCATGAATATGCGCGTGACAGCCTTCTATTCGTCCTATGCCATGAAGCATCTGGGGTGGAACAGCGAGCAAGCCGACGCGCTCGTCGCGCGTATCTGGGACGCCTACGAGAATTACAAGATGGACAACACATGGCGTGCCTTCATCGCGCGCATCCGCGAATAAAGCCATGCCGGGCAGACCGACCATGGAGTATTCGAGGACGGATGGAGCGAATGCGGTCGAGCCGGCGGAGGCCGCAATGCAGACAGTGAAGCCGTCATGGTTCTCAGGGAGGCGCATCTCGCGCAGCCTGATAGGCGGTTGCGGTCTCTGCTTGGTTCTGTCGGTTGTGGTTACCGATGCTCATGCCGCGCAGCGAGAAATCGTTCTCTGGACCTTCGGCGGAGTCACCGGCGAGTCTCCGTTCGATGCCTTGATCGAGGACGCTTCAGGCAACCTTTACGGAACGACGTCGTATGGCGGCGCGAACGACGACGGCACGATATTCAAGTTGTCGCCAGACGGCGCGATTTCCGTGTTGTACGCCTTCCGCGGAGAGGCTCATGGCGACGGCCAATCTCCGTACGCGGGTGTGATTGCCGACAGGAAGGGGAATTTCTACGGCACCACTTTGTACGGAGGCAGCGGTACCGAGGGAACTGTCTTCGAGCTGAAGGAAACGGGCACCGAGACGGTCCGGGCAAGCGCCGGTCAACCGTTTGCCGGCGTCATCAGGATCAACGGCGATCTCTACGGGGCCAACTCGATGGGCGGAGCCTCTTCCGATGGGAGCGTGTTCAAGCTCGCGCAGGACGGCACCTTGACGACACTTCATTCCTTCGCAGGCGGGACCGACGGCGCTGTCCCAGTCGGCGGCCTTGTCGCCGACAAGGAGGGGAATCTCTACGGCACAACCGAGTGGGGAGGAGCAGGCGCCGACTGCTACACGACCGCCGGCTGCGGTATCATCTACAAGATATCTCCCGACGGCACGGAGAAAGTGCTCCATGCCCTCCAGAACACCCATGGCAACGATGGTGCGAATCCCTACGCCGGCCTCGCATTCGATACCGCAGGCAATCTCTGTGGAACGACGTATCAGGGTGGCTTCCATGGATACGGCACCGTCTTCAAGTTGGCGCCCAACGGCAGCGAAAGCGTCGTCTATTCATTCCGGGGCGGCAGCGACGGCGCTCATCCCGAGGCCGGAGTCGTCCTCAGAAATGGCAAGCTTTACGGCACCACCGTGGATGGCGGTGCGGGCGCCCAATGCGCCGCGACGGGCTGCGGCACGGTCTTCAAAGTGTCGCCCGACCGCGTAGGGCATTTGCTTTACGCCTTTCAAGGCGGCAGCGATGGGGCACACCCGTACGCAGCGCTGATCGCCGACAAGACCGGCTATCTCTACGGTACGACGTCGAATGGCGGCGATCTGAACTGCGGAAGCGGCTATGGCTGTGGTGTCGTGTTCCGTGTCACGCGTTGATCGGCGGCGCGCGCCGATCCCGACTCTTTTCATCGCAACGCTGCCACAGACTCACAGTCAGACAATTCGCCCGTGAGAGATTTCGGATTCTTCCGCCGGCCCGACGGGCCGCAATTCCGTTGCAGCCATGCGCCGATGCGCGCGGGGACTTGCTTGGTAGGAAGCGTCAGCGCAAGGGGCCGAGGGGGGATGGGGTCTAAAGTTAATCGCCCCTTGCGCTGGAAGCCGGAGCCTGGACGGTTCGGCAACGAATGAATGATACGCCATTATGCCGCTCGCTCTTTGCGCCAGATCAATAAACGCCGATACGCCAATAGGCCGTAGTGCTCATTGGCCGGCAGCGGATTTCAGCAAGGGGCTGCGGGCAGTTGCTGGAACCGGGCTGGTATCCTGAGTCCGAAGTTCGCGGTATCGAGAAGGAAGTCGTTCACCACGGAGGCACGGAGGACACTGAGCATTTCCCGCGTGATCTCTCGCCTCCCCGATCTCCGCGTCTCTGTGGTGCATTCGGCTATTGATCCCACGAATCTCTGGTTCAGAACACTACAGCGAAATGACTTTTCTTCGAATCGTCATTTCGCTCCAAGTTATTGTTTCGTCGCGGTTCCGGACGCAAAAGTGCACACACTTTTGCTGGAACCGCTCTAAGTTATTGTCTTGTCGCGGTTCCGGACGCAAAAATGCACGCACTTTTGCTGGAACCGCTCTAATTTTTCTGCCCCAGCTGCGCCAGGCCGGCGTCGATCTTCGCCAATACGGCATCGGTGATCGTCGAATCGTAGAACTGCACCTGCTTGAGAGTCATGGAGCGCGCGAGATTGATCTGCGGCCGCTTGGAAAAGCCGGGAATGTATTTGTCGACGACACTGCGCGCGGCGGCATCGTCCAGCAACGTACCGATGGCAGTGGCGCCGGAGGAATAGCGGCCATGCACGCCGGCGGCGGCCTGTGCGCGTGCCTCCGCCAGCAGTGCCTCCACGGGCTTGCCTTTGCCCAGCGCCTCGCGCGCGCCCGCGCGGATATAGGCGTAGATGTCATCGATCTGTTGACGGCTGAAGTTCGCAAACTGCGGCATGCCATGTTCGATCAGGGCGCCGCCATGCACGATGGTCCACAGACTGTCGGAATCGAGCGCGGCCTGCGATTCCCGCAAGTCCGGCCCCGGGGCGCCGGGAGAAACGAGATTGCGGCCGTGGCAGGCAGCGCAGGCAATGAAGAGATCGTGTCCCGCTGCCACGTCGGCTGCGTTGATCTTGTACGACGGCTTGTCCAATGCGTGCAGTGTCGTGTCGCGCGGGGCCGACGGCGGCAACGTTGCCTTGCCGTCGAGCGCAAACGTCAAGAGGCGACGCGGCTGGGCGCCGAACTTCCACCCCACATTCATGAGGCTGCCCCAGGCGGCGGTCGAACCGCCGTAGCCGACCAGCACCGAAACATATTGCTTGCCGTGCACGGTGTAGGACATCGGCGCGCCGCCGATGCCCAACCCGGCATTGAACTGCCACAGCCGCGTTCCCTTGGCCGCATCGTATGCCGAGAAGAAGCCGGTGGCGTCGCCCTGAAACACCAGATTGCCGGCGGTCGACAGCACGCCGCCATTCCATAGCGCATCATGCCAGGCGATCCACGCTTGCTTCTGCTGCACGGGATCCCAGGCCACGAGCGCGCCCCGGCCGTCATGCTGGTCCGCCTCCGTGTCCTTGATGCTGAGATTGCCCACGGTGAAGGCGCCGGGCAGAGGCTTGTTCTTCGAGAAGTGCACACCGACCTGCATGTAAGGGATGTAGGCGAGGCCGGTTTTGGGGTCATACGACATCGACTGCCAGGCATGAGCACCTGCCGGGCTCGGCCAAATCGTGACCAGCCCGGTGCCGTCGTAATAGATGTGGTCTTCATTGACCGGCCGGCCGGTCTTGAGGTCGATGCTCTTGGCCCAGGTGACCTTGCCGTACTTCTCGGCCGATATCGGTTTGCCGGTTTCGCGATCGATCACATAGAAGAAGCCGTTCTTAGGGGCTTGCATCAGCACCTTGCGGCTTTTGCCGTCGATCGTCAGTTCGGCGACCGTCATCTGCTGGGTACTGTCGAAGTCCCAGGCGTCGCGCGGATTCAATTGGTAGTGCCAGACATATTTTCCGGTGTTGGCGTCGAGCGCGACGATCGACGCGGTGTAAAGATTGTCGCCGCCGCCGGGGCTGCGAGTCTCCGGGTCATAGGGGCCGGCGTTGCCCGTACCGAGATAAATCCGGTCCATCTGCGGATCGAAGGTGATGCCGTCCCACACCACGCCGCCCGTGCCGGATTTCCAGTATTCGCCGTTCCAGGTTTTGGCCGCACGCTCCATCACCGGATCGCCCTGATTTTCCTGGGGCGATCCCGGCGCCGTGTAAAAACGCCAGACCTGCTTGCCGCTTGCCTGGTCGTAGGCCGTTACGTAGCCGCGGGCGCCGAAATCGGCGCCCGTGTTGCCGATGATTACCTTGCCGTCGAACACGCGGGGCGGCCCCGTGACGTCCTGCATGCCATTCGGATCGGTGGTCTGCGCGGTCCATATGAGCTTGCCGGTCTTGGCATCGAGCGCGAACAGCCGGCCGTCGAGCGCGGCGCTGAAGATGCGGCCGTCCGCGAAAGCCACACCGCGATTGGCCGAGAAGCTGAACATCATTTTGCGCGGCATAACCTTCCAGGTCATGGGATCGTACTTCCACACAACCTTGCCGGTCCTGGCATCGACCGCATAGACCACGGCGTATGTGCCGGTGAAGTAGAGGACGCCGTTGACGGCAATCGGCGTCGCCTCGAGCGACACTTCGTCGGGCAGGTCGAGCGACCACGCCAAGCCGAGGCGGCCGATGTTGGAGGTATTGACTTGCGCCAGCCGGCTATAGGCGCTCTCGTTCACGTCGCCATTATGGTTCGGCCAATTGGCGCCCGCGCCGACAGGTGCCGCCGCGGCGGAGATGTTTAGCATCGACAGACAAAAAAGACCTGCTGCCGCAACCGACAAACCGCGCTTGAACACTGTCTTTACCCCTTATCGCCGTTCTTCGTGATGGCAACGCGTTGTTCCGCGCCTGTGGGATCCCGGCTCAGCCCAAGCGGCTCAGCTCGAGACTGCGTTGGGACAAGCACGGTAAACTCAGACCTTCGATCCGCTGCCTGCTGTTATGGTACACGGTGGATCATAACCTTCCGGCCGTCAACACCGGGTATGGCCTTGATTGCGGGGGGCGCGCCGACGAAACCCGTTCTTCCCGCTTAGCCTGGTTGGCTGCAAGACGGTCCGCGCGGGCGGTCGCCTTGCACGTAGCTTTTTTGCAGCACGCGCGTGCCGCGATAATCCATCACCGCGTAGTGCTGAAAACTGCGGTTGTCCCACACGGCGAGATCGTTGACGCGCCATTGCCAGCGCATGGTGAATTCAGGCGCCTGGGAGTGCTTCCATAGCATCGCCAGCAGACTGTCGCTCTCGTGCTGCGACAGGCCGACGATCTTCTCGGTCCACAACTCATTCACGTAAAGCGCCTTGCGGCCGGTCTCGGGGTGGATGGCGACCACCGGGTGGACGTTGCGCAGATTCTCTTGCAGCATCCCGGTGTTCGATCCTCCGAGCAGCGGTAGCGTCTTGTAGGCCGAGTGCTCGGCACTCAAGCCGTCGATCACCGCCTGGATCGGCGGCGAAAGTGCCTCGTACGCGGCAACCATGCTGCCCCAGCACGTATCGCCACCGCCGCTTTGCGGCAGCTCGACCGCGCGCAGCGCGAGGAAAGCCGCCGGCGCGGCGGCCAGCGTGGAATCCATGTGCCAGACGGCAGTCGCCCGCCGATTGGCATAGGTCGGCATGAGGTGGACCGTCGCTTCATCGCGCGGCGGGGCCAGTGCGGCGACCGAAAAGGGATCGGTGCACAGCACGCCGAACGAGCCCATGAAGATGCCCATCTCCTCGCGCGAAATGTCCTGATCGCGGAAGAACACAACGCCGTGATCGAGCACCGCCTGGCGGACCCGCATTGCGATCTCGGGCGCAAGCGGCTGCTGCAAGTCAATACCGCTTGCGATGGCCCCAACCGCCGGCGTGATCGGCTCGATATTCAGGCTGGCCACGGCTCCTCCTTATCTGCTTCTTCCCATGCCGCTGTCGGCGGTTGCGTGACGTTCGCTCCACAGGAAGCGGATTTCACGGTCCAGGATAAGCCAGTGTCTTGCGTGCCGGATATATCGATCATGATAGCGGATGATCACGTTGATCGAGACCGGATCGGTATCGTCCAGCGTCAGATGCCGCGCGAAGCACAACACTTCTCCCGTGGCCGTGTCCCCATCGACTTCGACAAGATGATTGGTCATCATGTGGGCCGTATGGCGATACATGCCGCGCATCGTGCGGGGGACGGCGGCGAGCTGGTCATGGCCCTGCAGGTCGGCGAACGGTTCCGCGGCCTGCGGCTGATAGCTTCGCAGGCGGCCTTCGGGATGGAACACGCCCTGGAAAGCGTCCGCGTCGCACGAATCCACGGCCGCCGCATAGCGATAGGCAAGCTGGTTGAGCGCGACAATGTCTTCGGTGGACATGGAGTTCACCTCCTGAAGGCTTCATTCCGCCTGGAGCGGCCCGCGTCAATGCCATAGTCTCGCGGCCCGGAAAACATGCCTGGAGGGGAATGGATGAAGGCCCGAGCCGAGTTGTGGATGGATAAGCCCGAGGCGCTCGATTACCAGGCGGCGCAAGACTACCTGTCACTTCTGCTTGAGGCCAAGCAGGCTGCCGCTCTCGTCGTCCGGTTGCGCCGCGCACCGCTCATCCGCCGCACGGCGAAAGACATCCTGCGTGCGAGCAGACTGCCCATTCTACCGAGTGACAGCGCGTACGTTGCGCGCGATCTCAAGAAAATCCGCAAAGAAAAGTCGCTCTCTCCGGTGCTCCTTGTGCGCGGCGACATGCGTCGCGATACGCCGCTGGTGATCGCCGACGGGTATCATCGGATTTGTGCGAGCTGGTATGTCGACGAAGACGCCGAGATTCCTTGCCGCATGGTGTGACCACAGGCGCGCGCCTCGCACTGTGATGTGCATGACGCCTTGTATTTCGAGTCCGGGGCTGGAGGAACACAGCGGTGACGAATGCCAGGCTGCCGGAGTTTCCACCCGGTGCGTTTGACAGGCTGGACGATGGTGACGACGCGGAGTTCTATGCGCCGGTTCGCCTGGTCACGCATATCGACGACAGCGCCGTGGCGGCACTGACCGGTTTGTACAGGTCGGTCCTCAAACCGGGCAGCGTGGTGCTCGATCTGATGTCGAGCTGGGTGAGCCACTTGCCGGCGGATGTTTCGTTCGCGGAAGTCATCGGGCATGGCATGAATGCCGACGAACTCGCGGCAAATCCGCGGCTGACGCGCCGGATCGTGCAGAATCTCAATCGCGCGATGGCCCTGCCTGTCGGCGACGCAAGCTGCGATGCAGTGCTTTGCTGTGTCAGCGTCCAGTATCTGCAGAAGCCGGTGGAGGTGTTCGCTGACATGCGCCGCCTGCTGCGGCCCGGTGCTCCGTTCATCGTCAGCTTTTCGAACCGGTGTTTTCCGACCAAGGCCGTCGCGATCTGGCGGGCGCTGGATACTACCGGCCACGCGATGCTGGTGCGCGTCTATTTCGAGCGCGCAGGCTTTTCTTCGGTCGACGTGCGGGTGCTTGCCGACGGTTCCGGCGGAGATCCGCTCATCGCTGTGATCGGATATGCCTAACCTGTTGCGGCGTCACGTTTCGGCCGCCGCACTACACGCACCTTGCCGCTTCGGCTTCCGCCGCAGAAGAAGCGATCGCCGCCGTCGGACTCGAGGCCCGAAACGGCAACGTCCGGCGGCATGGTGACGCTTTCGAGCACCTTTCCGGTTTGGGGTTCGATGCGCCGCACTTCGCCCTCGTCGCCTTCCCAGGTGCCGTGCCAAAGCTCGCCGTCGACCCAGGTGACGCCGGTGACATAGCGGTTGGACTCGATGGTGCGCAGGATCGTTCCGGTCTCCGGGTCGATTTGATGGATCTTGCGTTCGCGAAACTGTCCTACCCAAAGTGTCCCTTCCGCCCAGGCCAGGCCGGAGTCGCCGCCGTCGCCCGGCGCAGGGATGGTGGAGAGCACGCGGCCGCTCATCGGGTCGATCTTCTGGATGCGGCTTTCGGCGATCTGGTAAAGGTGGCGGCCGTCGAATGCCGTGCCGGCATGAGCCGGCACGTCGATGGATCGCGCGGTCGTTCCGCTTTCCGGATCAAGCGCAATAAGTCTGTTGCCGGCGGCGAACCAGATGTGGCTGCCGTCGAAGGTCAACCCGTGCACATGATCGATCCCCGGGAAAGGCCCATACTCGCGGAGGATCTCGGCAGCTTCACGTGTCATCGCTCACTCCTCAATCGGATTTCATTCTCTCTAATCCCCGGGAACCGGCATCGGGAGTAACAAGGTCGTCGCGAATCCCGGCATCGGCGGCGTTATCCAGCGCCGCGCGCGCCCGCGGCCGAACCCCTGCACCTTGCCCGCTGCCGCCAGTTCGTCCAGAGCCCGTTGCACGCTGCGCTGGCTTGCGCCCATCGCAAGGGCGAGCGCCGAACTCGACCATGCTTCGCCGTCGCCGAGGAACGCGAGCAGCGCTGCATGGTTTTCCTCGACAGGCCGCGCCAGGACCACGACCTCGTGCGCGCCGTGCGGCACCAGTGCGAATCCTTGTCGTGTCGCGACGATGTCGGCCATGCCGCGGAGAAGCTTTCGCAGGCGACCGATTTCGACGCGCAGCCGCGCGCGGTGCGACTCATCGGCGTGCCGCGCGCGGAATGCCTGGGCAAGCAGCGTGGCGCGGGTTACGTCCGCCGGCCAGGCTTGTGCCAGCGCACGGGCAAGCGCGAACAGCACCGGACGGCCGGCGAGCGAGGCAGACATGCCCGCGCACTGCACCGTGTACCGGCACGCATCGACGACAAGCGTCTGCGATGCGAGCAGCGCTTCGACATCCTCGAGCAGAAGCGGGCGCACGTCTCCATGGGCAATCAGGCGCGCCGCCGGCGTATTCAGGTGCAGCCACGCGCTTTCCACTTCCGCGGTCAACGCCGGGATTGCCGCGCGCCGTGCAGCCTCGCCGGCACGAACCAGTGCCGCGCGCGCCGCGCCCGACTCGAGCCGCCGCATCGCGATCCCTGCAAGCATCAGTGCGCGGGCGGCCTGCAAAGCCGGCGGCAGGGTTGCAGAGCCAAGTTCCGCAAGCTTACGCTCCGCCTGGTCGAGGCGGCCGATCAGAAGCAGGCGGCGGATCGTGAGGCATTGCGCGTGCGCTGCATTGACATGGTCGTCATGTGCGGCAAGCGTCGCCCGCGCGGTTTCGAGCGCCTTCTCGGGGAATCCCAGGTCGCGCGACGCGAGCGCCACCTCGGCTTCGGCAACGATGCAGCGCGCACGCGACACGGCCTCTTTGGCGCCGAACGCGCGCGTCGCACGCCGCAACAGCGCCTTGGCGCGCTCGAAATCCGATAGCTGCGCCATCGCGATGCCGCGCAGCGCCAGTGCTGCCGCATCGTCGCGCAAGGCCACGCGGTTCAGAGCACCGAGGGGATCGCCCGCCGCAAGCGCGCGAGCCGCCGCCGTTATCAGCGAATCCATTCACCCGGTCCCGAATCGCGCCACACTTGTCACTCCCGCCTTTGTTCTGCCGGCCCCTATGTATCGCACGACATTCGATCCGAGGCGTGAAGGCCATGATACCCAAGATGATCGAACCGGACGCACGGATCGCGATTGCGGCCCGCACCGCCGCCGACGGGTTGCATCTCGCCGCCACACCGACCTTCGCCATCATGGCGCTGGCGACGCGCCTGTTCGGCACCGGTCCACAGATGATTCTCTGTGCGGCCGGGCACGATATTTCCGGCATGAACGGCATGATCTGGATGTACCTGCTGATGAGTGCGTTTCATGCGGCGCCCTGGCTGAAGCTGCTCGCGAACCGGCGCGGTGCGTTGCATCCGTACGAGAGCTGAAGAAGTCGACCACACGCGGAGAAGGACCATGACCACGCATACCACTGGAACACGAGAAGACTGGATCAAGGCACGGCTCGAGCTGCTTGAGGCGGAGAAGGCCCTGACGCGCCAGAGCGATGCGCTGGCCCTGCAGCGCCAGGCATTGCCGTGGGTACGTGTCGACAAGGCGTATCGCTTCGACACCGATGACGGGCCTGCCACGCTCAATGAGCTTTTCAGAGGGCGCTCGCAGCTTCTCGTCTATCACTTCATGTTCGGGCCCGACTGGAAAGCGGGTTGCCCTTCGTGCTCCATGATCGCCGACGGCTTCAACGGCTTCGCGGTCCACCTGGCGCATCACGACGTGATGCTGTGGGCCGTCTCGCGGGCGCCGCTGGCCAGGCTCCAGGCCTACAAGCAGCGCCTGGGCTGGACGTTTCCCTGGGCATCGTCGTCCGCCGCGGAATTCAACTTCGACTTCGATGTTTCCTACACGGAAGCGCAGCAGCGCAGCGGCGATATGGCGTACAATTTCCGCCAGCGCGGCGCCGCGACGGATGACGCGGTGCCCGTGCCCGAGCCTGTCGCGCGCTTTGCGGCAACCTGCGGCACCGATCCGCAAAGCTTCTCGCGCGACCGGCCGGGCATGAGCGCTTTCGCGCTCGAGGACGGCGTCGTCTATCACACCTATTCCACCTATGCGCGGGGGCTTGACGGGCTGTGGGGCGCCTATCAGTGGCTCGACCGCGCGCCCAAGGGCCGCAACGAGCACGGCATCTGGTGGCGCCGCAACGACGAGTATGAAAGCAGGTGAACGCGACGCACGGCGTCGTGCGTCCGCATTGGGGCCGCGCGCGCAATTTTAACTCGTGTTCCGGGGACTGATCCATGCTTCGCCATGTCTTATCGATATTCGTTTGCCTGGGACTTTTGCTTTTCGGTTCGCAGGTTTCGTCGCAAACAATCGGTCTGCGCCGCAACCGCCAATCAGCGAGATAGCCAGCGTAGTTGCACTGCGCGGTATGACAAACTGGGCCGGTGGCAGTCCCGGATATATCCCGAAGTAGCGGGACATAAACTGCATTCACCGCCTCCTGCGGGGTTCAGGCGACGCAGCAGCTGTCCCGCTATTCAAGTGGACGAGCTGGCGCATCTGAAACTTCATACCTGCAAAGCCTGTCATCCCGGCTCGGCGCCGCGCACCACGGCAATGCGCAAGCCTGCAAAGCGTTCGAGGCGCGGCTTGGCCGGGATGACAAGTCTTGCAGTTATGAAGGCATTGCGTGCTTGCCCTCGCTTGAATCTTGCT
>Ga0335085_10010524_pt1 | contig 13809 bp, 17 predicted proteins | sample Lox_Sample_45_FD_206712 | JGI IMG/M metagenome (GOLD analysis project Ga0335085, IMG submission 206712) | Soil microbial communities from Loxahatchee National Wildlife Refuge, Florida, United States - Lox_Sample_4.5 | ecosystem: Environmental > Terrestrial > Soil > Wetlands | place: USA...
CGAAACCTGGGACGCGGCGCTGATCGCCGAGGGAAGCCGGCTGGTGCGCGAGCGCCTGGCCACCGGGGCGGCACCCGGCCGCTACCAGATCCTCGCGGCCATCGCCGCGGTGCACACCTCCGCCCAGGACGTCCGCGACACCGGCTGGCCGCGGGTCGTCGCCCTTTATGACCAGCTTGTCCGCCTCGACCCGTCGCCGATCATCGCACTCAACCGGGCGATCGCGGTCGCCGAGCTAGACGGCCCGGAAGTGGCACTGGCGACCGTCGACCGCCTTGCGGACAGGCTGGCCGGCTATCACGCCTACCATGTGACCCGCGCCGACCTGCTGCGCTGGCTTGGCCGCAGCGAGCAGTCGCGCGCGGCATACGACAAGGCCATCGGCCTGGCGGGCAACACCGCGGAGACCGCGTACCTGACACGCCGCCGGGACGAGCTCGGACAGGCGTGAGCTGCGCGATTAGAGACGATCAGTCCCGCCGGTTTTCGCGCCGTTCCTTGCGGCGTCTGTGCCGGCGAATCACGCCCATGCCGAACCACGCCAGCGCACCGAACAGCGCGATCACGATCGTGTAGACCCATAGCGGCCAGGTGAAGTGCCAGGCCAGGAAGGTAATTTTGATACGCATCCGGTTCTGGATGATGAAGATGAGCAGTACCGCCAGGCCGATGAGCGAAGCGATCATCCCGCCGCTGAGTCGCCGAGTTTCTTGTCCCGCTTGCTGCGCCTCACCTTGCTGAGCCATCACACTCCTCCTCACCGCGTACGACATGGACGGGGCACTGCCACAGGATCAGGCCGGGAAGCCGGCAGCGCATCACCCGTTGCGGGTGGTGAGCGGCCCAGTGGTGTCCCTGCCGCGGAGCCGACAGCGCCACGAGCGCCCCGGCGGCTGTGCGACACTGCCCCCGTGACTGGTGATGAAGGCCCGGCCATATGCACCGATAACGGGAGAGCCAATGCCTCGCGGTGATGAGATCCGGGACGGTCAGCGGGCGGCATGGGCCGGGCTTTCCGCCGGGTGGGAGAAGTGGGACTCGGTCATCATGGCCCAGTTGGGCCCGGTTGGCACGGCCATGATCGAGCGGATCGGCCTCGCCGGTGATCAGCGGCATCTCGACATCGCTGCGGGCACCGGCGAGCCGGGGCTGACCGTCGCCAAGTTCGCGCCGCGCGGGTACATGTTCTTTCCCGACCTCGCCGGCGCGACCGCCGAGTTGGCGCGCGTGCTCAAGCCGGGCGGACGGCTGTGCTCGTCAGTCTGGGTCAAGCCCGACGAAAACCCGTGGACAACGATCGCCATGCAGGCAATCGCGGCAGCAGGCTGTAGCTGTACCGGTGCGGGGTCGCTGCCAGGGAGGCTAGCCAGTGGAGCTGATCGTCGAGGATGCTGAGTTCGTTACGATGGCCCCGGGCGGCCGCGCCCGGAGCATGCTGGTGCGCGATGGCAGGGTCGCCGCGATCGGCCCGGCCGACGCGGTGCGCGCCGCGGCGGGACCTGCGGTCGCGGTGGTGCGGCTGGATGGTGCCACGGTGGTCCCTGGCCTGATCGATGCCCACTGCCATGTGATGGACGTCGGTTACCTGGCGGCGGGCGCGGACTGCAGCCAGCCTGCGGCGCCGGACATCGCGGCGATCCAGGCCCGGCTGCGCGCGGCCGCGGCCGGGACGTCGCCGGAGTCGTGGGTGACGGGCAGCGGGTACGTGGAGTACAAGCTCGCCGAGCAGCGGCACCCGACCCGGGCGGACCTGGATGCGGCCGTCCCGGACCGTCCGGCGGTGGTCTACCACACATCGCTGCACGCGTGCGTGGTCAACTCGGCGGCGCTGGCCGAGGCCGGGTTCGCCGACGGCCAGCCGGACCCGCCCGACGGCGCGTTCGGCCGTGACGGGCAGGGCAGGCTGACCGGCGTCTTGCTTGAAGGACCGATGTTCCGGGTGTTCGCCGGCCGGCTCCAGCACGACCTGGCGCGCATGGACGCGGCCGGGCGGGCGCGGGTGGTGCGGCGCGCCGGGCAGCGGCTGGCGGCGCTGGGCATTACCGCGGCCTGTGACGCGGACATGCGCTGCCAGACGCTCGCCGCCTATGCCGAGGCTGATGACGCCGGGTTCCTCGCCCAGCGGATCTACGGTCTGACCGTGCACGATGAGATCGACGAGCTGGCCAGGTCAGGTCTGCAGGGCCGCCGGTCGGGGCGGCTGGCCGCGCAGGCCGTGAAGATCTGGGCCGACGGCGGCATGAGCAGCCGCACCGCGGCCATCCGCGGAACCTACCCGGTGCCGCCGTACGGCTCGGGCATCTTGTACTTCGAGCCGGCCGAACTCACCGCGATGGCGCGCGATTTCGCGGCCCGCGGCCTGCAGGTCTGCATCCACGCCCAGGGCGACCGGGCCATCGGCATCGTGCTTGACGCGTACGCGACCATCCTGGCCGACACGCCGGGGAACCCGCGCCGGCACCGCATCGAACACGGCGGCGCCATGTACCCGGCGCTGACCGCGCGGGCGGCGCAGTTGCGGATCCCCGTCGTCAGCCAGCCGGGGTTCCTGTCCAGCCTGGGCGACGGGTTCGCTGAGGCATTCGGCGGCCAGGCGGACCAGCTGTACGCGTTCCGGTCCTGGCAGCGCGCCGGGATCACGGTCGCCGGATCCTCCGACGCCCCGGTCATCACGCCCGACCCGCTCACCGGGATCCGCGACGCCATCATCCGCCGCACCGTCGCGGGCCGGATCATCGGCCCGGGCGAGCGGCTGGCCGCCCGCGACGCCCTGGCCCTGTACACCACGGGGGGCTCGTACGCCATGCACCGCGAGACCGAGATCGGCTCGCTCGAGCCGGGCAAGCTCGCGGACTTCACCGTCCTGGACCGCAACCCGCTCAGCACCGACCCCGAGCAGATCACCGCCATCCAGGTACTGGCCACCGTCGTCGACGGAATGCCGACCTACCAGGCAGGAATCACCTTCCCTGACGGCTGCCCGTAGTGTCTTCGCCTGCTTGCCCATCGTGCGGGCCAGCCCTATGCAAGTCAGGTGCACGGACGGCGACGGGACCGCGACCGAAGTGCTGTGGAGCGCGTTGCACGGCATGAGCCTGCTCGAGCGCGCCGGCCGTATGCGGCCGGAGCACCACCCTCACCGAGTCGACGAACTGGCGGCCCGATTCGGGGACTGACCGTGCGATGCTGGCACGGTGACATTCATTCCCGCGTCTACCGGCAGGCCCGTGAAGGCCGTGTTGTTCGACGTGTTCGGCACTGTGGTCGACTGGCGGACCGGGATCGCCGCGGCCGTCCGCCGTTTCGCAGGCGAGCACGGCCTCGAACTCGACGCCGGTGCGTTCGCCGATGCCTGGCGGTCACGGTACGTGCCGGGGATGCGGCGGGTCAGTTCCGGCGAGCGGCCCTTCGCGCCGCTGGACGTGCTGCACCGCGAGAACCTTGACGGCGTGCTCGCGGACCTGGGGCTCGATCCAGCGGATTTCGGCCAGGCGGCGCTCGACGATCTCAACCGCGCCTGGCACTTCCTGCCGCCCTGGCCCGACAGCGTCGCGGGGATCACCGCGCTGAAGCAGGACTACATCGTGGGGCCGCTGTCGAACGGGAACACCTCCCTGCTGCTGGACATGGCGAAGGCGGGCGGGCTGCCCTGGGACGTGATCCTCGGCTCGGATGTGCCACGGGCGTACAAGCCCGCCATGGAGGCCTACCTACGGCCGGCCGCCATGCTCGGGCTCGAGCCGGGCGAAGTCATGCTGGCCGCGGCACACGAGGCCGACCTGGCAGCCGCCCGCAAGGCGGGCCTGGCCGCGGCGTTCATCTCCAGGCCGCTGGAGCAAGGGCCAGGCATTCCCGGGGCCGGCGTTGCCACCAGGGCATGGGACCTGTCGGTATCGTCCATTACCGAACTCGCCGACCTGATGTGACCTATGCCCGGCCGGAAGAGCGGATGCGGTATTTCCCCTAGGCGCCCGCGGCCGTCAGGAGGGTCACGGCGCGGGCCGCGGCGATGCGGACCCGTTCCACCGGGTCGGCGCGCAGCTCGGCCACCGGGTCGAGTGCGTCGCCGACCCGGTGCGCGGCGATCAGCAGCCGGCGAGCAGCGGGCCGGGGCCATGACGCGCGCACTCGGCGGCGAGTCGCTGCTTCGGGGTGCTCGACTGCCGCGGGCTCACGGGGCAAGTATCTCCGGTTTGCCGCGGCCGGGGCAGACCCTGATGCCTCCGGCGCTATGCCGCGTCGCTTGCCGCGATCACTTGCGGCTCATGCCGGACGGGGAAGTTCACCGAGCTGGCGATGAAGCACTTGGCGCTGGCCTCCTCGTGCAGTGCCCTGGCCTGCGCGGCCATCGCGGCGTCGGCGACCGTCACCAGCGGCCGGAGCACGACCTCGGTGAAGTGGCCGCCGCCGTCGTCGGTCTCCGCCATGACGCCGAACGCGGCGTCCTCGTAGCCGGTCACCACCACGCCGTGGATCACGCACACGTGCAGGTAGGACAGCATGTGGCACTCGGAGAGGGCGGCGACGAGCGCGAGCTCGGGGTTCCACCTGGTCTTGTCGCCGCGGAACACCGGGTCGGAGCTGCCCTCGATGACCGGCCGCCCGTCCGCGCTGATCTCGTGATCCCTGCCGTAGTCGCGGTAACCGCTCGTTCCTGTCCCCCGGTTGCCTGTCCAGGACACCGCGATGTCGTAGCGGTGCGTACGCCCGATGTTCATGCCATCCTCCGCTGTCTCGCCCCTTCCCCGCGTCCTTTATCCCACCACATGCCAGGCTGGCGGGCCGGGCGCGGTCAGCCCGGCTGGCGCTTGCCGCCGATCACCGGCAGCAGCGGGCGGGCTGTGCGGCGCCTGACGCAGCCCTGCCAGACGCCGATGCTGTAGGCGGCGTCGTCGAGCAGCCGGGCCGCGACGTACCTGGCGGGGTCGAGCGGGGGCCTTCTGTCTGCCCAGTCGAGCAGCGGCGGCGCCAGGATCAGCGCGGCGACCGGCAGACGCAGCTTCCGCACGGCGAGAGCCGCCGGGATGGCGACCGGCCACCAGGTGCGCGACAGCGCGCTGCCGATCGGGCGCGCCGCAGCTAGCGTGCCGCCGCCGGCGAGCCGGATGGCAAGCTCCCACGCGGCACTCTCCCGCCCCGTCCCGGCCAGGCCCCACCCCAGAACCGCCAGCCCCGAACGCAAGCGCAAGCGCCTCTTGCTGTTATCAGGCTCAGGCGAAGATGGTGGATAGTTCTCTACATCCGGGTGTGCAGAACTATCCACCATCTTTTCCCGGCCGGGATGGCCTGGCGGCTTCTTGCTGTTATCTGCTGGAGAGGGTGGGGTGGGGTCGGAAAGCGGAGCTTGGGTGCGGCGGGGGGCGGGGGCGGGGCGGGGGGCGGGGAGGGGCCAGCGTTCGGCGGTGACGCGGGATAGGCGGCGCGCGAGCAGGGCGGTCGCGGTGGCGGTGAGGGCGGCGGCGGTGACCGGGCGGCCGGCCAGTGCCGCTGTCCACGCGCCGACTGTCCACCAGGAGGCGTACAGCGGGCGGACCGCGCCGGGATGCAGGTCTTCCAGGGCGGCGGCGGAGGTGCCGTAGTCGGCGCGGCGGGCGAACCAGGCGCGGAAGGTGACCCGGTGGTCGTGGCCCATGGTGGCGCCGGGCTCATAGCGGACCCGCCAGCCGGTCGCGGCGAGCCGCCACACGAAGTCAACGTCCTCCCCCACGTACATGCCGTCCCTGAACCCGTCGCCAGCAGCGGACCGCCGGACGACCAGGGCCGCGCCCGGCACGTAGGAGACACAAGCGCCTGGCCGGACGATCGACGGGCGGGCGCCCATGTCGAGGGTCGAACTCGCCCCCTCGTACCTGGCCAGCCAGCCGGCGCCCGCCTGGTGCGGGACGATGCGCGGCGCGACTGCGCCGACCGCCGGGTCCGCGAAGTGCGGGAGCAGCCGGCCGAGCCAGCCGGGCTTCGGCACGCAGTCGGAATCGAGGAACGCGACGAAGCCGGTCTCGGCGGCGGCGAGGCCTGTATTACGGGCGGCGCCCGGACCGCCATTGACCGGGCGGTGGATGACGGACGCGCCGTGCCGGGCGGCGATCGCGGCGATGGCCGCGGGATCGGCGGACGCGTCGTCGACGACGATGATCTGCGGCGCGCGGCTCTCGTCGGAGCTGCTAGCCGGGGCGCGCAGGCCGGACAGGCAGCGGTCGAGTTCGGCGTGCCGGTCCCTGACCGGGATCACCACGGTCACGTCGGCCGGGCCGGGCCCTTGCGGCACGGCCGCGTCGCGGGGGGGCCGCGCAGTGCGGTCAGCGGGGACGCGATCCGGATCGGCGTCGTCCTGGCGGGCGAGACCTGGGTCGCCGAAGTCGGGGTCGGCGATGCCCGCGTCTAGCAGACGGCGGGCCAGGGTGCGCGCGGCCGTCGCGGCGGGGACCGGCGCGCCGGCGAACCAGGACGTGACCTGGCGCGCTCCGGCACGCGTGAGGCGCAGCACCCGGACCGGGGATCCGCCGACTAGGACGGACCCGCCCGCGACCAGGCGGGCGCCGGGGTCGGGGCGCAGCCGCATTCCGGCCGGAACGGGCGGGTTACTGGCTCCCACGAGCGTGCCACCGGCCGGCCGGGATGCGCCGCCGGCCGGCACAATCGGGTCACGGGCCTGCGGGGATGCGCCACCGGCCGGCACGGACGTGTCACTTGTCGGAACGGGGGCGCCACCCGGCGGCGCGGCCGGCGCGCCACCCGGCTCGGCACGGGCGGTCGCGGGGCCAGGCGGCCCGCCAGTTGCCGCCTGGCCGCCCATGGGGAAGCTGCCGCTCGTCATGACGGATAGCGGTGCCGCGCTACCGCCGGCCTGCCGCCACGACGGCGTCCGCCGCTTGCCGGGAGGCCGCGCCGCCGTCCGGCCGTGGGTCGAAGCCCGCGAGCGGGCTCTCGTCGCAGTCGTGCGACGGCGGGCGGCGGACGGCGATGGTCACCGGGACAGGGCCGCTCTTTGCGCCAGGACCGCCACTCCGCCCGCCGCCATGCCCGCCACCGCGGGGCGCGGTGCGGTGCGAGTGGTCGACCGAGGGGCGCGGCACCGGCAGGCTGGGCGATGAGGCGACCGAGGCCAGCGCCGTCTCGCCGTAGCCTTGCACGCACTCCGGGTCGGGGCCGTCCAGCGGCAGGCCGGTGAAGAACTTCGCCGCCATGCAGCCGCCGCGGCAGGAGTCGTAGAAGCCGCAGGACTTGCACGCGCCGCCGGTGTCCGGCTTGCGCAGGTCGGCGAATAGCGCCGAGGTGCGCCAGACCGACTCGAAGCCCCCAGCGGAGCGCACGTTGCCTGCCAGGAAGTTCTCGTGAATCGCGAACGGGCACGCATACACGTCGCCCACCGGGTCGATTAGGCAGACCACCCGCCCGGCGCCGCACAGGTTGAGCCCGGGGAGTGCACCGCCGAACGCCGACAGGTGGAAGAACGAGTCGCCGGTCAGCACCTGCTCGCCGTGCGCCACCAGCCAGTCGTACAGCTCCTTCTGCTGCGACGGCAGCGGGTGCAGCTCGTCCCACACGTCCGCGCCACGTCCCGAGGGACGGAGCCTGGTCAGCCGCAGCTGGGCGCCGTACTCATCGGCGATCGCCTTGAACGCGTCGATCTGCGGAATGTTCTGCCTGGTCATCACGACCGACAGCTTGAACCCGCGGAAGCCGGCGTCGCGCAGGTTGCCCATCGCGCGCATCGCGGTGTCGAAGGACCCAGGCCCGCGCACCGCGTCGTTCACCTCGCGGGTCGCGCCGTCCAGCGAGATCTGCACGTCCACGTAGTCGGAGGCGGCAAGCCGCGCCGCGGCGGCGGCATCGAGGCGCACGCCGTTGGTGGAGAACTTCACCCCGACGTGGTGGGCAGTCGCGTAGTCGACGAGTTCCCAGAAGTCGGGCCGGACCGTCGGCTCGCCGCCGCCGATGTTGACGTAGAAGACCTGCATCCGCTCCAGGGTGTCGATGACCGCCTTGCACTCGTCGGTGCTCAGCTCGCGCGGGTCGCGGCGGCCCGACGACGACAGGCAGTGCACGCAGGACAGGTTGCAGGCGTAGGTGAGCTCCCACGTCAGGCAGATCGGCGCGTCGAGGCCGAGCTGGAAAAGGTCGGTGAGCTTGCCCGGGGAGGCAGATCCGGCGGACCCCGCGGCGCCGCCGTGAGGTGCCATGTCAGGTGCGAGAGTCATGCGAGATCCGTTCGGTGATCATCTGTGAGTCGGCGAGCGCGCCGAGCGCGCGAGCGTAGGCGGGAAGCTCCGCCGCCGTCACGCCGGAAGCGGTGCACGCCGCGCGGGCGCTGGGGTGGTCGGCCAGCGACCTGACCACCGCCAGCACCCGCTGGTTCTTCAGGAATGACAGCCGCCTGGTGCCGAAGTGATACAGCAGCGCACCGAACGGCTCGGGGCGCATCGACACCCGCGGGTCGACCCGCCAGGCGCGGTCGAGGTCGAAGGTCACGACTGAAACCGGGCTCGCGTGCCTAGTAGACGCCGCACATGCCGTCGATCGAGACCTCTTCGACCAGCAGCTCGTCGCTGGTCAGGGCTTCCGTCTCCGCCTCGTGCCCAGTGTTGGAGACTTCAGGCATCGGAACCTCCGGAGCAATAGTGGCACCAAGTGCCAGTGTCATTGAACAGGAGCCTAAACGGCACCATGTGCCGAAATCAAGATCCTCACGGTTTGTTACCGTTCAAGAGGCACGGTGAGGCGTAAAATTGGGCATCCCCCCAAGGAGGAGACGGTGACACCTGTGCCGGCAACGACGGCGGCGCGGCCCATCGGCGCGGACGGCCGCCTCATGATCGGCGGTCACGGACAGCCGGGCCGCCGCCGGGTTACCTCACGGGCTGAACTGGAACAGACGGCGTTCGCCCTGTTCGCCGCGAACGGGTTCGACGCGACCACCGTGGACGAGATCGCGGCGGCCGCAGGCATCGGCCGGCGGACCTTCTTCCGCTACTTCCCGTCAAAGAACGACGTCCCGTGGGGCGCGTTCGAGGACGAGCTCGAGCGGATGCGCGCCAGGCTGAGGGCCTGCCCGCCCGACATGCCGCTGATGGACGCGGTGCGGCTGGCGCTGATCGACTTCAACCGGGTCACCCCGGCGCAGATACCGCTGCACCGGCGGCGGATGGAGCTGATCCTGCGGGTTCCCACGCTGTTCGCGCACTCCACGCTCCGGTTCACCGCCTGGCGCGAGGTGGTCGCGGAGTTCGTCGCGGAACGGACTGGGCGGCACCCCGGCGACCTGGCGCCCCAGGCGATCGCGCACGCCGTACTCGGTGTCTCGGTCGCCGCCTACGAGCACTGGCTGGACGATCCCGGCTCGGACCTCGGCGCCCTGCTCGATGACGCGATGCGCCAGCTCGGCTCCGCGTTCGGCACCCTGCTGAATTAAACCGAACCTGACGGTCGCCCGCTTCGTTACCTTCAGTAGGCATTTGACTACTAAAGGGTGATGAGGCGTCATGCCCGAGGAACAGCACGCGTCCGGCGCACGGCTGGCCGCCCTGCGGGCGAGCGCGGGCGACGCCTATGACGCGATCGTCGCGGCCGATGACGCGCTTGGCGTGCTTGCCGGGCGCCGGGTGGCCGCGGAGCGGGTGCTGCGCGACGTCGCCATGCTGCACCAGGTGGCCGCGCGCGCCTCCGCAGCGCACGCGCGGGCCAGGCCGGGTCCCGTCGCCCTGCTGGCGAGCCGTCTGCGAGCGGGACGCGAATGGCGTGAGCGGCGGTCCATCCTCGCCGCGGCGCTGGCCGACGCGGAGCGGCTGCTCGCCGACACCCAGCAGGCCCTTGCCGACGTGAAACAGGAGTTCGCCGCGCGGCTGGCGGCCCGGGCCGAGGCGGTGACGTCGTTGCGGCGGCTGACGCAAGAGTGCGCGGCGGCGTGCGAGGAACTGGCCGCCGCTGGGGAAACGTGAGTTCCGCCTGCGTCGTTCCGCGTGCCGCCGGCGTCGGCGGGGCGCCTGGTGGAACAATGGGCCTGTGCTTGATCACGTGGGTATGCAGTGCACGGACCTGGTCGCGAGCGCGGCCTTCTACGACGCCGTGCTTGCACCGCTCGGCGCGCAGCGGATCATGGACTTCGGCTCGGCGATCGGCTATGGCGTGCCGCCGCACCCGGACTTCTGGATCTCTGCGCAGGAGACGGGAGAGGGCTTCAGGGAGTCGCACCTGGCGTTCACCGCGCCGAACCGCGCGGCCGTGCGGGCCTTCTTCGACCTGGCGGTCGCGCAGGGGGCGGAGGTGCTGCACGAGCCCCGGCTGTGGCCCGAGTACCACGCGGCGTACTACGGCGCCTTCGTCCGCGACCCGGAGGGCAACAACGTGGAGGCGGTCTGCCACCTGCCCGAGTAAGGCTGGCGGCGCGTCCTGGGCTCAGGGCACGGCGGGCACGACGCTGCGCTGTGTTCCCCGGACGACGATGAGCTGCTCGTTGGTCACCGGGACGATCTCGCGGACCTGGGTGCTCTCAAGCAGCGCGCGGTGCCGGTCCGCCCGCGCCGGGTCGCCGTAGTGCGCGACGACGGAAAACGGGACGAGCCCCATCGCCGTCGTGGTCGCCAGGTCCGGCGCGACCGACGGGCGCGTGGCCGGTGACACGACCGGCAGCAGGTCGGGTGTGGCCAGGTGCGCGCCCGCGCTGATGCCGACGTAGACAAGCGAACCCTCGGCGACGCGCGGCGGGACCAGCTTGGCGAAACCGGAGAGCAGCGCATGCTGTAGCAGGTAAAACGCGCTCCCGCCGGTCACGAACACCAGGCCGGCGGCGTCGAGAAGTTCCGCGACCTGATCCGGTGACGCGCCGGTGAGCGTCGCCGTGGTGACCGGAAAGCCCATCGCGGCAAGGATCCGCGGTTCCTTTGTCGGGTAGTCCTGTTCGTCGAGCACCTCGGCGGCCGTCGGGACGTAAAGCACGGGGGTGTCGGCGGGACGGCGGTCGAGGAGCAGGGGCAGCGCGTCGAAGCGGTCCGACCCGAGGATGACCGTCTGCACGGACGACAGGCTACGCGCCGGCGGACGCACGCGGGCGGCGTTAGCATGGCCGGATGCCTGCCGCCGCAGACCCCGGTTCCTGGCCCGCGCTAGCCGCCGCGCACTGGCCGGACGTCGCCGCGCGGGCACGGCGGCTGCTCGTGGTGCCCGTCGGGTCGCTCGAGCAGCACGGGCCGCACCTGCCGCTCGACACCGACACCAGGATCGCCGCGGCCGTCGCGGAACGGGCATGCGCCGCCCGCCAGCACGTCGGGCTCGCGCCGGCGATCGCCATCGGCGCCAGCGGCGAGCACGCGGACTTCCCCGGCACGCTGTCGATCGGTCATGTCGCTTTGTCGACATTGCTCGTCGAACTCGGCCGCCACGGGTCGCTGCACTGGCCGGCCATGCTGCTCGTCAACGGGCACGGCGGCAACGTGACCGCGATCGGGGACGCCATCGCGACGTTGCGCGCCGAGGGCAGGCAATGCCACGTGTGGCATGCCGGGATCCGGCCGTCCATGCTGGCGGGAACGCCGTCGCCACGGCCGGTCATCGACGCGCACGCCGGCCGCGTGGAGACCTCGCTCATGCTCGCGCTTGCGCCGGGCGACGTGCGGCTCGACCTCGCCGCGCCCGGCGATACCCGTCCGCTGCCCGACATCATGGCGGACCTGCGCGCGCACGGCGTGCGGAAGCTCAGCAAGAACGGGGTGCTCGGCGACCCGGCGGGTGCGAGTGCCGCCGAGGGCGAGCAGCTGCTTGCCTTGCTTGTCGCGGACCTCGCGGCCGTGATCGACACCCTGACGGCAGCCGGCCAGGAGGCAGGCGCACGGTAGGCGGCGGCTTCACCGGGCGGCTGGCCTCGCCGAGAGGCAGGCGGCTGCGCCGCTTGTTGCTGTTATCAGTTTTCGAGGCCGGGCGGAATGGTGGTGGTGCCGGTCTTGTAGCCGTCGGAATTCATCAGGCCAAGCAGCGCCGACTCGACGGCGTCCGGGTCCGCGATTGTCGCGAGGATCTGGGTGGGCACGGCGTGGCGGTCGCGGATGATCGCGAGGAAGAGGTGCTCAACGCCGACGTAGCCGTGCGACATTCCGCGCGCGGCCTCTTCCGCTGCACCGAGAACGCTGAAATACCGAGGCGTACGAATCGGGGCTGCCGTGTCGCTCATACACCGAGCGTAAGCCCACCCGCAGGAAGAATCCCCTTCGCTCCAGCGCTTAAACCCCACTGGTCACATTCGCCCCAGCACGCGGGCGATGATCACGGAAATTCTGATCATGACGGAAACCCTGCGCGCGCGGAGCGTTAATTTCCGCCAGGATCGCTATTTCCGTGATCAAGCGCCCTGTATGGCTAGATTGATGGTATTTGCTGGCGCTCCGCGCTACTTCTGGCCGACGGGACGAACTGCGAGGGGTCGGCCTGGCTGGTGATCCAGCTGTCGATTACCGGGCTGGATTCCCATGAGGTGATCAGCGCGTAGCGGGGCTTCGGGCCTGGGTGCCATACGACGTGCCACAGCCGCTCGGTGTCGATGACGACCTGCTTGCCCGGGTGCAGCGGGATGCGGGTCTCGGTGGACGGGTCGTCCTTGTCCTCGCGCAGGATGAAGACCGTCTGGTCCGCGGTGTCCGCCAGCTCGAGCCAGGAGCGGATCACCCAGCCCGTGCCGTCAGGGTTGAGCCGGTTGTTGTCGTCCCGGTGCAGGCAGCGCAGTGCCTCCTGCTCGCTGCTCGGGTTGAGCTTGATGACGCGAACCCGGCCGTACTCCCCGCCGATGCTCTCCACGTAACGAGCAAGGCTCGGCGCGATCTCCCTGTTGGACGTCCAGATGCCGCCCTTGTCCGGCTTGCCGTGATCCCAGAAGCCGCGGCAGTCCATTTCGCCGGTCGCCGAGGCAAGCGGCGCGAAGTTCGTGTCGCCGCCGCTCTTCCAGTCCAGGTATTCCAGCCGCTCCCACTCGCGCGGCGAGATCGCCGGGCCCCGATAGTCGCCGAGCACGGCATAGCCTGTCTTCGCCAGGATCTCGAGCTTGCGATGCATGAATCCCCCAGTCGTGTCTATCGCCACATTGACCCCGTTCAGCGGCGTACCCATGAATACAGAGCGTCACGCGCTATCACCTTAAGTGATTTTACTGTGAAGGGCCGCCCCAGACGCATGGCATCATTTCGACAATGATCACTTACCGGTGCTGTTCCGCCGCAGCGTCACCGTTGGTCTTAAAACGCCACAACATGCCTATTGGTTGCCTAGATAACACAACCAATCAATTACTCCTGCTCAGGGCCACCGGAATGCGACCGTTTCCATTCCGGAGAAAGCACGTAAGCCGTATAGTCAGGCCAGGACAAGGGTTCATGACGATCCGGGCAAGGTGGACGTCAGGGTCGACGGACGTGAGGTCAAGGTCTTCGGCTCCGTGGACAGCTACTGGACGCCCTTCCACGCATACTAGCGCTTCGGCTCGCTCGACGACCTGGCGCGGGCAGTCGCCGAGACCATCGGGCAGCCGGAGTAGGGCCGGCCATGGTCTTGTTCACGCGCAAGAATCAGGCCGACCTGAGCAAGGCCGAGCGTGACCGCTTCGTCCAGGCCGTGCTGAAGATGAAGAAGGACGGCATCTACGACTGATATGTCCAGACCCACATCGACAGCATGTGGATGCGGAATGACGGCGGCATGCCCAGGTGGGCGCACATGCGGCCCGCCTTCCTGCCCTGGCACCGCCAGTTCATCCTCGATTTCGAGAATGACATGCGCAAGGCGGACGCCGCCCTGACCGGCAAGACGAGCGACCTGAGCCTCCCGTACTGG
>Ga0335085_10010525_pt1 | contig 13809 bp, 14 predicted proteins | sample Lox_Sample_45_FD_206712 | JGI IMG/M metagenome (GOLD analysis project Ga0335085, IMG submission 206712) | Soil microbial communities from Loxahatchee National Wildlife Refuge, Florida, United States - Lox_Sample_4.5 | ecosystem: Environmental > Terrestrial > Soil > Wetlands | place: USA...
ATTCGGAATCAATCCCTGGCCGGTTCACGGCCGGAAGGACCTGCTGGACAAGGCCGGCCTGAAGTACCCCGCGAACTGGGACGAGTTCATCGAGACCTGCAAGAAGATCCAGCACCCGCCGCAGCTGTACGGGTATGGCCCTTGCCTGGGCAAGAATGACGACAACAACTGCAACTTCATCCACATCATGTGGACCTTCGGCGCGCAGATGCAGACCAAGGACAACAAGCCCGCCTTCAACACCCCGGAGACGCGGAAAGCGTTTGCGCTGGTCGCGGACATGTACTCGAAGGCCAAAATCATCCCGCCGGGGTCGATCAACTGGGACAACGCCGGCAACAACAACGCGTACCAATCAGAACAGTGCGCCTTCGTCCAGAACCCTGCCTCCGTCCTGGCGTGGTGTCAGGTCAACAAGCCTCAACTGGCAGAGGCCACCATACTGGCCAATCTCCCGGCTGGTCCCGCGGGGAGCTTTGGGATGGTGGATTGCTGGGCGATGTGTATCTTCAAGGACAGCAAGGCGCAGGACGCGGCCAAGGAGGCCCTGGCCTACGTCATGGAGCCGAACCGCTACGACGGCTTCATCCAGGAGGCCGCCGGCCGCTACGTGCCGGTCTACAAGAAGCTGACCAACAACAAGTTCTGGAAGGAGAGCAAGTACTACCACACCTACCCCGCCCTGGCGGAGTCCGGCCGGATCATGGCCTACGCCGGCCAGCCCACACCCGCCTTCGGCGAGGTGCTGCGGGGCTACGTCCTGGCCGACGCTATACAGTCGGTCATTGTGCAGGGTGTGTCGGTGGACGATGCCGTCAACGAGGCGGACAAGAAGATCCAGGCCATCTACAAGAAGCACGGCGTCATCTAGACGGCTGGCGGCCTCGCGGAGCGATTGCAGGCTGCGGGCCGGACGGAAGGTTGCCTGAGGCCAAAAGACGCCAAAAGCAGCTCGACGTGACCGGGGGTAATCCCGGTCACGTCGAGCTGGAACATCTTGCTGGCCGGCATCCGCCTGAGCATGCTGACTGGCGTTCACCCGCGTGGGCTCCCAGGCAGTCCGCCGGGTGCCACCTGACCCTCGCCGGCCGCGGTCTCTCACGCGGATGGCGACCCACGAGACGATCATCTGCCGAGGGCCCACCCGCTCGCAATCCGACGCCCCGCATTTGAGGGCATTTACTTATTTAAGGGCGTCCCCCCAAGACAGCCGAGGGCCTGCGCAAGAGGCATGCGATTCACGGCGTGATCCTCACGGACATGCGTATGCTCGCGCGGCGCGTGCGGAGGCTGCTACGCGGGGATGAACCGCAGCGCCACGCCATTGTTGCACCAGCGCTCGCCGGTCGGCGGCGGGCCGTCGTCGAAGACATGCCCCTGATGTCCGCCGCAGCGGGCACAGTGGTATTCGGTGCGAGGCAGGATCAGCAGGAAATCCTTCTTGGTCCCGAGATGGTCGGGGATCGCGGTGAAGAAGCTCGGCCAGCCGGTCCCGCTATCGAACTTCATCTGGGAGGTGAACAGCGGCAGCGAGCAGCCGGCGCAGACGAACACCCCGGGCCGCTTCTCGTCGTTGAGGGGGCTCGAGAAGGGCCGCTCCGTGTCCTCCTCCCGCAGGACCCGGAATTGGGCATCGCCCAGGATCTGCTTCCACTCCGCCTTGGTCTTCTTGATGGGCTCCGGGGAAGGCGCCACGTCGGCGCCTGCCGCCAGGAGCGACTTCCAGTTCTTCCGGATCTCGTCCACGGATATCCCTCCTGTGGCACCCGCGGGCCCTGCGGAACCAGCCCGCTCGGTCATCGTCATGAGTAGGGGCGTCACTGCGACACCCACCAAGAAGCTCCGCCGGTCCATGGCTCTTCCTCCTCGTGCTGGGAAAGAAGCGCGACGCGTCTCCTCCCTGCAGGTTCGACGATAGAGCAGGAAGTCTGCCGAGGCAAGCCGAGAGGAGCGGGACCCGGCGGTACCTCCTCGGCGGAGCCCGCCGGGGGAGCACCCGAACCGCATGGGAGCGATCTGTTTGCCAGGGAGGCCAGGACGGCTCAGGGGAGGCTTCGCGTCAAGCGGCGGGCGCGCCCGTACCAGGGGCGGTCCTCGGAGCGGCGGTACCAGGGGGCGGTCCGATACGAGGCGATGGCTTCCTGGAGGGCCTGCCGGGCCTCCCCGGGACGGCCGAGGTGATTCAGGGCCTGGCCCAGCTTGAACCAGCCCTCCACCGTGGAGCTGTGGATCCCCGTGGCCTGGCGGTAGCGCTCGGCGGCGGCGTCCCACTCGCCCCGCCCCGCCCGGAAGTCCCCCAAGCGCAGATACGGCTCGCCGTAGCCGAACTTGGGGTTCAGGGCGAGGGCTTTCTCTACCAGCTCACGCCCCCGCTCTAACTCGCCGTCATACAGCAGGCAGAGTCCAAGCGAGTAGTTGGCCTCGGGGAGATCGTCGGCTCGGGGCATGGCCTGCTCCAGCTCGGCCCGGGCCTCGCGGAAGCGACCCCTTCTGGCGAGCAGGGCTCCGAGGTCGGTTCGGGCCTTGACGTCGTGCGGGTTCACCGAGAGTTGCCTCCGCAGCCGTCCCGCCTCGCCCCAGGAACGCATCCACCGGCTCGCCCGCCATGCGTACCGGGACCCGGCCACCCATCCCGGTACGGCCAGCGCGATCAGAACGAGGAGCGCCAGGAAGGGATTCCCGGTGATCCAGGTCAGGAAGGCGAAGAGAAAGAAGCGGCCCACGGGCAATCTAGGGGTTGGGGTTAAGGGTCAGGGGACAGGAAAAGGGGCTGCCCCGGGACGGGCAAATCGCCCCCAGTCCGGGTCGAGGGCACGCCGCGTGGGCCTCATACGAATTGCTTGAGCCGTTCCTTGGATTCCTCCAGCACCGAAGCGTGGAGGCTGTTGCCGTGGGCATCCATGGTGACCACTGCCGGGAAATCCTTCACGCGGAACGCCCAGATGGCCTCGGGGCTCCCGAACTCCTCGAGGTAGACGCCCAGCACCTCGGTCACGCACTCCGCCAGGACCTGCGCGGCGCCTCCCACGGCGTGCAGGTACACGCAGCCGACCTTCTTGCACGCCTCGAGCGTCTTCGGCCCCATGCCGCCCTTGCCGATCACGGCCCGGAGCCGGAACTTCTCGATGAGGTGGCCTTGGTACGGCTCCTCGCGAGCGGAGGTGGTGGGACCTGCCGCCTTTACCACCCACTTGCCCTTCTCCTTGATCACCACCGGGCCGCAGTGGTAGACGATCTGCTCCTCCAGGCTGACGGGGGGCTTCCCCCCCTCGTGGAGATATTTGTGCACGGCATCCCGGCCGGTGTAGACCACGCCGGTCAGATGGACCATGTCGCCCATCTTCAGGACGCGGATCTTCTCTTCGGTGTAGGGCTCGACGAGCTGGATCATGCTCACCCCCAAGCCCGGAGAATGCACGATGGGGACCGCGCATTCTCCGGGCTATATGAACCAATGCTCAATTCTGCCCCGTGATGATTCGCGACCGCCGTCGCGAATCATGCTAATACAGCCATTCCGCGATCTTGCCGGCGCCGTTCAGGACGAAGCCCCGCCGCCGGTAGGCCCAGCACATGTACGAGACGGACACGAAGAAGCTGGCCGGCAGCCGGTTCAGTGCGCCGATCTTGCAGCCGAGCAGCGTCGTCGCCCCGCCGAAGCCCATGGGGCCGATATTCAGCTTGTTGGCGGTGGTCACGACGTCCTGTTCCAGCGCCGCCAGCGCGGGGTTGGGGTTGACGTCGTCCATCACGCGGAGGAACTGCTCCTTGGAGTGGAGGTAGCCGGTGGCCCGGTCTCCACCGATGCAGACCCCCAGGATGCCGGGCCCGCAGCCCTTGCCCTGCGCCTGGATGACCGCATCCAGGATGGCCTTGCGCACTCCGCCCAGGTCGCGGTCCCCGCCGATCCGTCCGTCCGGCAGCGAGTACTGGGCCCCCACGTTCTCGCAGCCTCCGCCCTTCAGGATCAGGCGCACATCCAGCTTGGAGCCCGGATGCTGCTCGAAGTGCAAGGTCGGGCTGCCGGGGCCCAGGTTGTCCCCGGTGTTCTTGCCCGTGAGGGAATCGACAGAGTTTTGCCGGAGGAACCCCTTGGCCGTGGCCTCCGCCACCGCCGCCCGGACCGCCTTCTGGAAGGCGATCTGATCGAAGCCCTTGGGCGCCTTCACGAAGAACAGGATGCTGCCGGTGTCCTGGCAGAGCGGGGCGGACTTCACCTTGGCCAGGTCAATATTCTGGACGATGATGTTCATGGCGTACTGGGCGCTGGTGCCGGTCTTTTCCTGGGCAGCTGCGCGGGAGAGGACGCGCACGACATCGTCGGGCAACTCGGCGGACGTCCGCCGGATCAGCTCGAGCAGATGGGCCTTCAGGTTTCGCATGGGAGCACTCCCTAGCCCGGATTATTCACGAAAGATCCGTGAATAATCCGGGCTTACATGCCAATGTCCATTCCCGCAGCGGGATGACGCATCGTGGTACACGTACCGACTACCCCTCCCGCGTCCCGCGGAATGGGCGCGGTGTCAAGATGCCCGCGGGATGCCCGCGGGATGCTTGATCCGTCCTGGGCCACCGATCACAAGAGTTTCTGCTAAGCCCGCATTGTTCGCGAGCCGCGTTCGCGAATACTGAGGGCTCGGGAGGATCCTCGCCGAGAGATGACCGGAGCGGATTCTATCCAGTCCCTGCACGAAATGTCAATTGGGGGGCGGGGGGCTGTCTGCCTTGTCAGTCGAGCATCCGTATGTTACGCTCCGCCAACACTCAGTCTCGCGGGTGTCCTCGCCCTACAGGTCTCGCAAGAACGGGTTCGTCCGCCGCTCGCGGCCGATGGTGGTCCGGGGGCCGTGCCCCGGATAGACCTCGGTCTCGTCGTCCAGGCGGAGCAGCCGATCCTTGATGGACTTGAGGATCTGGTCGAAATCGCCGCCCGGCAGGTCGGTGCGGCCGATGCTTCCCTGGAAGAGCGTGTCGCCCGCCAGCAGGAGGTCCCGGGAGCTGCCGGGCAGATGGAGGCTGAGGCTGCCGGGTGTGTGCCCGGGCGTGTGGATGATCTGGGCGGCCAGCTTCCCCAGCTTCAGGCCGTCGCCGTCACGGATGAACTGGTCCACCGGGGTCACCCGGACGGGGTCGACGCCGTAGTCGGCGAACATCTCCGCCAGCCGCGGTGCCGCCTCGTAGATGGCGAGATCGGCCCGGTGCAGCCAGATATCCGCGCCGGTGGCCTCCTTCAAGTCGGCGCAGTTGCCCACGTGATCGAAGTGGGCGTGGGTGTTGATGATGGTCTTGGCCTGCAGTCCGTGCTTTTTCAGGACGGCCAGGATCCGCTCGACCTCGTCGCCGGGGTCAACCACGATCGCCTCGTGGGTGTCCTCGTCGCCCAGGATCGAACAGTTGCACTGGAGCGCCCCGACGACCAGCACCTCGTGGATCATTGCTACTCCGAGCTCCTCCGGGAGATGTCCTGAGGATCCGGGGACGGACCCGGACATGGTCGCTCAGGGATTCGTGAGGGGGCCGGCCCCGCAGCCACGGGCGGGCCGGGTCTGCCGCCCAACACCCTGAGGCTAACACACCAGTCCCTGGAAAGGAATCGTCGCCGCCATGGCCATACTGAAGGTCGCCCGGCTCGGGCACCCGGTGCTGCGCACACCGGCCGAGCCCATAAAGAACGTCCAGGCGCCTGAGATCCAGCGACTGATCGACGACATGCTCGAGACCATGCGTGAGTACGCCGGCATCGGTCTGGCGGCGCCCCAGGTCCACCGCTCCCTCCAGCTGTGCCTGGTCGAGGGGGCCGAGGGCCTGCGGACCGACCACGGGGAGGAGTGGCCGCGGAGCCCCCTCGTCCTCATCAATCCGTGCATCACGGCCGCCACCGACCGGGTGGAGGAGGACTGGGAAGGCTGCCTCAGCCTCCCCGATCTTCGCGGCAAGGTGCCGCGCTACACCGAGATCCAGATCCAGGCCCTGGACCGACAGGGTAAGCCTCGCCAGCTTACGGCGGCGGACTTCCTGGCCCGCGTGATCCAGCACGAGACCGACCACCTGAACGGGACCGTGTTCGTCGATCGCATGAAGAGCTTCGAGACGTTGAGCTTCCTGGCGGAATTCGCCCGCTACTGGGCCCCCGAGGGCACGGCGGTCGAGGAGGAAGAGTGAGCGCCTCGCCCGGCTATCGCTTCTGCCCCCGCTGCGGCGGGGCACTGGAGCAACGCATCCTGCGGGCGGGCGACCCGTCGCGCCTCGTGTGCACGGTGTGCGGGTTCGTTTTTTTTCTCGATCCCAAGGTCGTGACGGGTGTCGTGTTCAGCGTGAACGGGGGTGTCCTGCTCGTGAAGCGCGGCATCGAGCCCGGCTACGGCAAGTGGGTGTTCCCGGGGGGCTATGTGGATCGAGGCGAGTCGCTCGAGGCGGCGGCGATTCGCGAGGTCAAGGAGGAGTCCGGACTGGACGTGCGATTGACGAGACTCCTGGGGATCTATTCCGCACCGGGCAATCCGACCGTCCTGATCACCTTCGTGGGCGAGGTGACGGGTGGGAGCCTCCAGATCGACGACGAGGGGCTGGAGGCCCGTTCGTTCCCACCGGCAGAGATCCCCTGGGGCGACCTGGCATTCCCGAGCACGACGCAAGTCCTGCGGGACTACGTCGCGCTGCTGGCCCAGGGCTGAGGAGCCGTGCCGATGACCCGATACCGGCTACGCTGGAGCCTGGCGGCCCTCCTGGCGATCGCCCTCGGAACGGGGTGCGCCTCGACGGAGAAGGGCCCGCCCCCGGAGGGCCGGGTCATCCTCCAGACGGGAGGCACCGAGGCCGAGACGTCTCCCCCTACCATCCTCCCCGGGCCCGTCCTGCACCGGCCGGCTCTCCTCGTGGCCGGGTACGAGCCGGGGCGGCAGGCCGACTGGATCGAGGGGAAGCGCAACGGCGACTTGATGGAGGGAGCGCGGGGAGGGCTGATGGCCGGCATGGGCTTCGCCCAGATGATGCCCATGTTCGTGTCGGCGTGGCCGCTCGCCGCCGGCCTCATCGGCGGCATGACCCTGATGGGCATGCTGGGGGTGCAGTTCGATAACAGCACCCTCGCTCGCCTCGACCCCCAGGATCGCGCTCTGCTGGCCGAGGCCGCGATCCGGGTGCAGCCGAACCAGGTGCTCCAGGAGACGGCGGCCGACCGGTTGGCCCGCCGCCTGGGGCGGCCCCCCATCGTGGTCGTGTGGCAGCCCACGCTGGGAGCGGATACCGCGGGGACCGACCCGCTCGCCGACGCGCGTGACCGGGGCGCCGACAGCGTGATGAACGTGATTGTCGAGCGCTTCGGCCTGGCCCACGGCAACGAGGAGGACACCTACGGCATCTTCGTCCGCGTCCGGGCGCAGCTGGTAGAGCCCAAGGAAGGGCGGCTCCGCTACGAGCGGATCGTGGACTACGGTCCGGGCCACCCGGTGGCGGGTTTGCCTACGCCGCGTGCCCACCTGTTCGAGTTCCTGGCCCTCGACGAGGCCCGCGCCTTCCGCGTCGAGCTTCGAGAGATGCTGATGCGGGTCGCCATCCTGCTGGCCGAGGACCCGGCCCTCCCGCTCGGGCCGCCGTGATCAGGGAATGGGCGGATCTCTCCGCAAGAACACGATGGTGGCCCCCCAGCCACCCCGCTCCGGCGGGGCATCCTCGAATCCGGCCACCAGGGGCAAGCGCCTGAGGAGCGACCGGACGAGGGCTCGCTGGGCTCCGCTGCCTCGCCCGTGAATGAGCCGGACCTCGTACAGGCCCCGTCGCACGCATTCCTCGAGGTAGTCCGTGACGACCCCGACCACGTCCCTGGGCGCGAAGCTGTGGAGATCCAGCGCGTCTTCGATGGGAATGGCGACGACCTGGTCGCCATCCGGGATCGGGATGGGGTCCACTGGACCGCCGGCGGGGCTCGGGATGACAGGGGCCGGCCCAGGGTCGGGGATGGGACCGGGGCCCGCCCGCCTGCCCTTCGGGTCGGCGGGCGGCTCGGGCGAAGCCTTGCGAGGGCCCTCTCGAGCGATGCCGGTCATGCCAGCGGCGGCCAGCGACCCCCGAGCGGGTCCTGGGCCTCGACGGCCCTGCCGATGCGGAGGATCGTCCCCTCATCGAAGTGCCGGCCGATGATCTGCAGCCCGATGGGCAGGCCGCCTGCGGTCAGACCGCAGGGCACGGCCAGCACGGGGTGCCCCGTCACGTTGATGGGGGCCGTGTACCGCGTGATCCACAGCCGCACATCCTGGGTCACCCCCTCGACCGTCACCTCCCGCATGTCGAGCGGCGGCGCGGGAAGCGGGGCGGCCGGCGCGAGGAGCGCGTGCACCCGGGCCAGAGTGGCGTCCACCTCGGCACGGAGGATCTGGCGGGCCCGCTGGCCCTTGAGGTACTGGGTGGCGGGGAGGAACTGGCCGGTCATGAGACGGCCCCGGACATCGGCCCCGTAATCGGCGGGGCGAGTCCGGAGGTAGGGCTCGTGGTATGCCGTCGCCTCGGCCCGCATGATGGCGAAAGAGGCGGCGCCGGCCAGCGGGATGTGAGGGAGGCGGACCTCCTCCGTCGTGGCCCCCTGACCCTCCAGTCGCCCCACGGTTGCCTGAACCGCATCGCGGACCTCGGGCTCCAGGTGGGCGAAGAAGAAGTCCCGCGGGATCCCCAGCCGCACGCCGCGAAGATCCCCCTGCAGGGGGGCCTGATAGTCGGGCACGGGCAAGGCGACAGTCGAGGGATCGGCCGCATCCCGGCCAGCCAGGATCTGGAGCATCAGGGCCGCATCCGTCACGGTGCGGGTCATGGGGCCCACGTGGTCCAGCGACCAGGCCAGCGGGATGACGCCGGCGCGGCTCACGCGGCCATAGGTGGGCTTGAGGCCCACGATCCCGCAGAAGGCGGCGGGGATCCGGATCGAGCCCCCGGTGTCGGTTCCCAGCGCTCCGGCGGCCAGCCCCGTCGCCACGGCCACGGCGGAGCCGCTGCTGCTCCCCCCCGGCATGCGGGTGGCGTCCCAGGGGTTCCGGGGCGTGCCATACACGGCGTTGACTCCGGTCGGGCCGTAGGCGAACTCGTGCATGTTGAGCTTGCCCAGGAGGATGGCGCCGGCCTGGGCCAAGCGGACCGCGACCGTGGCGTCAGCTTCGGGCACCCAGTCCTTCAAGATGCGGGCTCCGCAGGTGGTGCGGACACCCCGGGTCATGACCAAATCCTTCAGCGCGATGGGTATCCCGTGCAGCGGGCCCCGGTACCTTCCCCCGGCGATCTCCCGGTCTGCGGCGGCGGCGGCGGCGAGTGCCTCTGGCTCGAGGACGGTAATGTAAGCGTGCAGTTCCCCGTCCCGCCGTGCGATACCCTCCAGGTAAGCGCGCGTCAGCTCCGTTGCGGACAGGGTGCGGCGGCGGATCTGATCGGCGGCCTCCGCGATGCTCAGCCGGGTCAGGTCAGCGAGGGGCATGGGGCACCTCCGGCGGAGGGAGCAGCACGGTGGCCGGTTCCACGCTGAGCAGGTCCAGCTCGTCCAGCCGCGCCAACGGCTCCTGCTGGGCGGCGAGCTGGGCGGCGGCCAGGGCCAGATCCTCCGGGCTGGTCGGGATGCGGGATAGCTCCTGGCTGAGGGCTCGCAGAAGATCGCTGCTGATGGGCGCCATGCATTCCTCCTCGGTGACGGGTCCCGGCGGGCGGTACTCTAGCAGCCCGCCAGCCCGCCTGTCCAGCCGGAACCCCATCCCCGGATGGCGGCGTCCGCGTGGATCCGGAGGGACCTGATGGCGGATCGGATCCGAGCCGCGCGCCAGGGCGGCAGCTCTCTCTGCTCCCCGTCGGAGTCCTGATCTTCGCCGGCCTCATCTTCGCGGCGCTGGGTCTCCCCGTGCCGCTGGCCGTGACGTTCGGCCTGCTGCGGCGGGGAGGGGAGCTGCTCTGGGTCGGCTTCGGACTCGGCGTGCTGCTGCAGACGCACGCCTTGGCGTGGCTGCGCGCAGGTGCGGGAAGAGAGCTGACCCCCGAGCCGCGGGCCGAGAGGTGAGGGGATCCAGGCTGGGGTAAGCGCCGTGCGCAGGCAGCGGGGTAAGTGGCGAGCGTTGAGCCCCGGGGGAAAGAAAAGGGCCTCGAAGCGTTCGCGGCATTGTGGCCGCCCCGGTGGACAAGGCCGGGGACTTCGAGGCCCGGCGATTGCTGGGATTCCGCAGGCGAAACCCCTGGCGCTCGCCAAAATCGGGGAGACGCCTACGTTACAATCACCTCACCTGTCCAGTATTGTATGCCCACTGGATCACCTCCTTTCTGGTGTAATTTCTAAATACAAGCCTGGCCGGCGGAACGCAAGAAAAAAATGCAGGCTTGGACTGAATCGAGCATCGAGGCGAGGAGATCCTCGACCTGGGTGGGACGCACGCCGAAGGGAGGGGCGGGGCCAGATCGCCCTGAGGCAGCCCGGAGACGCGAGGGGAGCCTCGTCCGCCGGTAGGTCCCTGTCAAGCGGCGACCGGACAGGGCGCAAGCGGCCCCAACCTATGGTGAATGCTGCCGAGTGGAGCGCGGAACCGCTGTCGGCGCTGGGGCAGGCGACGCGCGTCGGCTGGACAGGGCGATCCCGCCCACGACCAGCGCGGCGGAGATCACCACCCGCAGCGCGATGGTCTCGCCCACGATCAGCCAACTCCAGAGGACGCCGAAGAGCGGCGTGCTGAGGAAGAAAGTGGCCAGGCCGCTCGGCTTGTACCGCCTCAGCAGGTGCAGGTTCAGGATGAAGTTGAATCCCGCCACGACGACCCCTTGGTACCCGACGGAGAGGGCTAGGCGCCCGGTCCATCGGTAGGGATCGCCGGCCTCGAAGAGGGTGCTCCAGAGCAGGTAGCATGGCACGCTGAAGGCCACCTGGGCCAAGAGCAGCTTCACCGGGTCGATCCGCTGCACGGCTCGATTGAGATAGATCGTCCGCACCCCCAGCAGGCACGCACTCCCCGAGATGATCAGGTCTCCCGGCAGCAGACTGGACTCCAGGCTGAACTCCCCCGAGAAGAGCAGGACCACCCCGGCGTAGGCCATCACCACGCCCAGGACCCGCCATCCCGTGAGGCGATCCCCCGGTACGAAGAAGTGCGCCAGGAAAACGGTGTAGATGGGATAGACGTTGAGCAGGACCGCGACATGGGCGGCGCTGGTGTACTTGACGCCCAGGTTCAACAGGCCGATCTGGACCGTGAAGATGACCCCGAGCACCAGAAGGGGGCGGATCTCGTGGCGGCGGATGCGAAGCGGGCTGCGGCTCGCCAGGGCCCAGGCCAGCACAGTGAGCCCCCCCACGACGAAGCGCATCCAGGCCTGCCGGATGGGCGGGGCGTCGGGCAGCGCGAGCTTGATGGCGATGGGGTTCCCGGCCCAGAGGCAGGCCAGCAGGGTGACAAGGCAGGCCGCCGTCAGGTCAACCTGCTTGGGTTCTCCGGACATGCGGGGCGATCCCTTGGGGAGCGGCCGGGCCCCAAAGAGCCGCACCGGATGCCAGGGGGTGCGGGGCGCGGCGGCCGCGAGCGCTTATCCCCCCTCGGGTCTCAGGGCGTGCCTGCCCGGCTCGGGTGGGATGTTGAGGATCTCCCGTGGGAAGTGCTCGACCACGAACTCCACGATGTCCTTCACGGAGAGCATGCCGACCGGGCGCCCGTCGACATCCACCAGAGGGATGTGGCGGAAGCCCCCCACGCTCATGAGCTGCATGGCATAGGCGATGGGATCCTCGAGGGTCAGGGTTTCGGGGTTCCGGGTCATGGCCCCGTCCACCGTGACCTTGGCCGGGTCGTAGCCGGTACCCACCAGCTTGGTCAAGATATCGCGCTCGGTGAAGATGCCCACCAGCTTCCCACCGTCCTCGACCAGCACGCACCCGATGCGGTGCTCCTTCATCACCCGGGCCGCCTCGCCGATGGTGGCACCCGGCTGAACCGCCACATGCGCGGCCCTGAGGTGCAGGGTCCGGATCGGCTCCTCGAAGAGCTCCCGCCCCAGCGGTTTCTCCGCTCGCCCCTCATCTGCATATTCCATTTCCTCGCCATAGGGCGTCTCGTGCTGCTCCATGCTCTTCCCTCCCCCCCGCTCCGCCCATCCGCCGGCCCGGCCGCCGCGCGCCCCGCGGCGACACGTCACGACCGGGGGTCCAGGCGAGGGCACACGATAACACGCCAGCGCGTGACGGCGCAACAGGCATGGCGCCCTCACGCCGGCCCGTAGCCCTGCTCCCTCCATCCGCACGAGGGTCTGACGGGTACCGGCCCGGCTGCGGAGGGGGGCACGGTTCGGAAGGAGCGCCCAGGCGGTCGGGTGCAGGCAGTAGCAGGTGAGGACGTGGACTTAGCCCGGATTATTCACGAAACATCCCTGAATAATCCGGGCTGACGTGCCAATGGCCATTTCCGCCGCGGCATGACGCATGGTGGCAAGCGCACCGGGTGCCAGTCCCGGGCCCCGCGGGATGGGTGCGGTGTCGAGGTGTCCCAGGGATGCTTGATCCGTCCTGGGCCACCAAGCACAGGGGCTTCGGTCAAGCCCACATTCTTCGCGAGCGTGTTCGCGAATGATGCGGGCGAGTCGAAGGAGGATGACCTTGAACTCAAGGCCGAAGTGTGTATACTCGTAGCTATTCAAATCGCTATAGTGGAGATGCCGCCATGCGCACGGTGCAACTGACGCTGGACGAAGAATTGGTGGATGCCGTGGATCGGATAGCCAGGCAGCTCGGCACCACGCGATCGGGGTTTACCCGCGAAGCGCTGCGAGCGGCTCTAGCGCGTTCCAAGGAGCGGGAACAGGAGCGGAAGCACCGCAGCCAAACAAGAAGCGTCCGGTCGTCATACTCACCCGCGACTCAGCATTGGAATTCCTGGGCGAGGTGACGGTGGCGCCAATCACCTCGACGATCCGTGAGATCCCCACCGAGGTCCCTCTCAACAAGGCGGATGGCATGCCCGGGAATGCGCCATCAACCTGGGCCACATCCAAACCGTCTCTCGCGGACGGATCGGGCCGCTCATCACCAAGCTGAACACAGAGAAGATGCTCCTCCTCCGCTCCGCCCTGCTCTTCGCACTCGGCTTTCGGGAGGACTGACCCGGCAGACAGGGGACGTTGTTGACAAACCGGAATAACTCTCTCCTTTCCCCATAGTCCATCACCCATCCAGCCGAGGGACGGTGATACGTCTGCCAGCCGGGCTAGGAATCTCCCTTGCCAAGATGGCGAGGGAGCGCACCCAGCGGGATGGGACGGTGACTGTGGGAAGCCGAGTCGGGCCGCAGCGCTCGGAGGACGCGAGGGGGGATCGGGCGGCAGTGCACGGCATCGGGTAGCGCCGCAGCCTGGGTGGGGCGAGCGCAGCGGGCGGCTTCCCGGCTCTCCCTCCTCCTGGCAATGCCGCAGTATGCCCCCGACAGGGTAGAGGTGAGCCGGGCGGAGCGACCGGAGTTAGTCCGGTTAGTCAACAACGTCCCCTAAGAGCTCTACCCCACGCAGGGTGACGTACCGGACCTGTGGAAAGCGGCTACCGAGGGGCGGTGAAGCCTTGGTGCTCGAGACGGCGGCCGACCGTCCAGTAGGCGTGGCCCCCGTAGGCCAGGGCCTGGGTCCGAGCCAGGTCGAGCTCGCCGTGCTCGTCGAGGAGGGCCTGGTCCACCTGCACTGCCACCACCCTCCCCAAGAACAGGTCGTGCGTGCCGAGCGGCACGACCTGCACCACCTGGCATTCGATGTTCACCGGGCATTCCAAAATGAGCACCGTATGGAGGACCTGCGCCGGGCCCGGGGTGAGTTCCATGG
>Ga0335085_10010526_pt1 | contig 13809 bp, 13 predicted proteins | sample Lox_Sample_45_FD_206712 | JGI IMG/M metagenome (GOLD analysis project Ga0335085, IMG submission 206712) | Soil microbial communities from Loxahatchee National Wildlife Refuge, Florida, United States - Lox_Sample_4.5 | ecosystem: Environmental > Terrestrial > Soil > Wetlands | place: USA...
AAATATTCGAGGGCTTTAGCCCCTGAGGTAGTGCAACGCTTGTCATGAGCACTCTTCCCATCACGCGAGCGACGCTGGCGAAGGACCTGCGTATGGAGTGGCGCTCCAAGGACGCCATCAACTCCATGCTGTTTTTCGCGCTGCTGGTGGTGGTGATCTTCAGCTTCGCCTTTAACCCCACGGCGGAGGAGTCGCGACTGATCGCCGGCGGTTTGATCTGGGTGGCGTTTCTGTTTGCCGCAGTGGTCGCGCTGAACCAGACCTGGGCGCGCGAGCTGCGCAACCAGGTGCTGGACGCCTATCGCGTCTCGCCCGCCCCCGCCAACGCGCTGTTTCTGGCCAAGGCAATCGGCAACTTCCTGTTCGTCGTCGTGCTGGAGTGCCTGATGACGCCGCTGTTCGTGGTGTTCTACCAGCTGCGATCGGTGGGGCCGGTGTGGCAGTTGGTCGTGGTGGCGCTGCTGGGGACGTGGGCGCTGGTGGTGAACGGCACATTCTTTGCCGCGCTGTCGATCCGCACCCGCAGCCGCGAGATCATGCTGCCGCTCATCCTGTTTCCGATTTCGATTCCGGCGCTGCTGGGCATGGTGGACGCGACCACGTCGGTCCTGACCGGCGACGCCTCGCCCGACTTCTGGATCAAGATGCTGGGGGTTTACGATATCGTTTTTACAGCTGTGTGTTTGTTGCTGTTTGAGACGGTGTTGAATGCGGAATGACGCGGAGCTCTTCGTGCATTGCTTTGTATCAGGGCGCGTCTTCAGACGTGCCGTAAGGTTGTTGCAAGGCCGCCCTTTGGCAGGACAATGAGTAAGGGCACGACCTCGGTCGTGCGAAAGAGCCCAATTTTTATTCCGAGCCGACTTCAGTCGGCGCCAGAGGTGTCGCGGGCTGAAGCCCGCTGAGGAAGAGAGTGCGAGCTTTAGCGGCACGAGCAAGCTCGTGCCCTTACTCATGCCGTACCCGAAAAGAGAGCTCCTTCGCGACTCGTGACTTGTGTTCTAACGGATGTCGTGATGCACAGGTGAGCTTTTCGATCAAGTGCGAGGTCGTGGAAGTGCGAGGTCGTGCCCCTGATAAGCCACGCAGACTCGAGACATGAGCCCTAGCTATCGGGGTATTTGTCAGAAGGCCAGCAGCACGACTCTCGCGAAAGGCGAAGAGCGAATAGCGAACAGCGACAATGGAAGGCAGGATGAAAAAGATCGCAACGACATCGATTCTCATCACCGTCGCCCTGCTCGGGATCACCAGTTATCTCGCGCTGGCGGTCGCGCCGACGGAAGCGACCATGGGCGACGTCCAACGCATTTTCTATTACCACGTGCCGTCGGCCTGGGTGGCGGGAGTTTGCTTCTTCATCAACTTCCTGGCGTCGGTGTGGTATCTCATCAAGCGCACCAACGGCAGCGACGCCATCGCCGCGGCCTCGGCCGAGGTGGGCGTCGTCTTCTGCAGCGTAGTGCTGATTACCGGGCCGATCTGGGCGCGCCCGGTGTGGGGCATCTGGTGGACCTGGGACGCGCGCCTGACCACGACGCTGGTGCTGTGGCTGATCTACGTCAGCTACCTTATGCTGCGGCGATTCGCCGCCGGCGGCCAGTCGCAGGTCATGGCGGCGGTGCTGGGGATTTTTGGCTTCGTCGATGTGCCCATCGTGTACATGTCGATCCGTTGGTTTCGCACGCAGCACCCGTCGCCGGTGATGGGCGGCGGCGCAAACTCGGGGCTGGCGGCGCCGATGCTGCATGTCTTCCTGTTTAATCTGGCGGCGTTCACCGTGCTGGGACTGTTCTTCGTCTGGTTGCGCTACAAGATGGAACTGGCGCAGCAGGAACTGGAGTCGGCACACGCGCAGGCGGCGCTGAAAGGGGTGGCGTAATGAACTCGATTGCATTCTTGAAGGCGGCGTACATCGTGACGTGGCTGGTGTATCTGGGATACCTCGCGCGCATTCTGCTGGGGATGAAAAAGGTGGCGGCGGAGCGAGAGGAGCTGGAGCGCACGACCGCGCGCGGCGCGGCCACGCTGAGGCGCCCGGCGTCGTGAATCGTTTTCACCACGGAGGCACGGAGAGCACGGAGTGTTGAGCTCTTAATGGCTGGAGCCCGAAGGGCGACATTTGTGTTAGCCGCGGGCGTCAGCCCGCGGTCAACGGCGTCAGAAGAAGATGCGAACCGCGGAGCGGCGACACGTTCCCGCCATCAATAATTTGATTTTTTCGGAGAGCCGTGTCGCCGCTCGTGCGGCTCGTATCTTCTTTCCAACTTGAGCGGGGGCTTACGCCCCGCCTAAAGTCATCCCGCCGCGTTGCGGCGACACCTCGCGAGAACGAATATCACCTTCGCCCGAGGTTTCACCGCTCCGCGGTTCGGATCGCGTTACGAGACCGCTGACCGCGGGCTGACGCCCACGGCTAAAACAAATTTCGCCGCTCCGCGGCTGCAAAATTCCTCTCTGGTGTCTCTGTGTCTCCGTGGTTCATACATGACTAACCACCGCCGCAGCACACTTCAGCTCATCGCCGTGGCCTGCCTCGTCCTGTGCGTGCTCTTCGCGCTGTTCAGCCTCCCGCTGTTCTGGGGGCAGCTTCGCGTGCTGCGCTCGTGGCCGGTGCGGCAGGCGCAGGTCATCCGCAGCGAGATCGTTGCCACGCCCTCGGGCAAGCATGAGCAGCTCTACTCGGCGCAGCTGGAGATCGTTTATGCCGTAAACGGCAAGCCGGTTACCGCCCAGATGACCAGCTTCCAGAGCACCAACTACCAGGAGACAGCGCGCCGCGTGGCCGAGTTCCCGGTCGGCAGCCGTCACGCCATCCGCTACGATCCCGCCAACCCGGCGCAGGCCCGCATCGGCGCAGGCTGGAATCGCCACTTCTTCGCCGCGCCGCTGATCACGCTAGGCTGTGGGCTGTGCTTCGGACTGCTGGCCGTGGGGTTCAGCATCGCGGCGCGCGTGTGGGTCTAAGAGTCGGCGGAGCCCGACAAGCTTGGGTCTCGTTCTAGTGCTGACTAGTCCCGAAGATGAGAGTATTGGCGTGAACGGCCGCCTACTCGCTTTCACCTGTCGCGTTTGACCATCCGCTAATCCGGGCACCCCATTTCCCGGACGATCTGCACGCTGGAGCTGGTGCCGATGCGGTTGGCGCCGGCATCGACCATCTCCAGCAGCTGCGCCGCGGTGCGAATACCGCCTGCGGCTTTCACTCCGATCTTCAGTCCGACGACGCCGCGCATCAGAGCGACATCCGAGGCACTAGCACCAGAGTCGGCGAGTCCACTCGAGGTTTTGACGTAGTCAACTCCGGCGTCGGCGGCCAGCACGCAGGCCAGGATCTTCTCTTCCGGAGTAAGCAGCGCATTCTCCAGGATGAACTTCAGGATCGCGCCGTGCCGATGCGCCAACTGGGTGAGCATGCGCATCTCGTTCTGCACCAGCGTGCGGTCCCCCGACTTCAGCGCGCCGATGTTCATCACCATGTCGAGCTCGTGCGCTCCCTGGCGCAATGCGGACTGCGCTTCCACCAGCTTGGTGCTGGTAAGCGTCGCGCCCAACGGAAATCCGATCACGGTCCCAACCTTCACATCTGTATGTCGCAACTGCGCTACAGCGAGGGCGACGTTCGCCGGGTTCACCACGACGCTGTGAAAGCCATAGCGCACCGCTTCTTCGCAGACGGCAATGACCTGGCTGCGGGTGGCATCCGGTTTCAATAGGGTATGCTCGATGATCTTGGCGGCGCTGCGCCAATCGGTAACGGGAAGGGCCGCGATTCCGGCGACAACCGGCGGATAAACAGCCATAGTCAGATTCTAATTGCCATCAGAGTGCGTTTCCATAATACAAACATGGGGCAGATTACGATAACGCTGGCCGAAGTCAAGCCCATATCCGACAACAAACTGGTCGGGAATCTGGAAACCAACGTAGTCGGCTTGGGCAGGCACTTTGCGGGCCGCCACCTTATCGAGCAGCGCGGCCACCTTGAACGCCCGAGGCTGGCGCGCGAGTAGCAGCTTCCGGATGTAAGTCAGCGTTATCCCCGTATCCAGTATATCTTCCACCAGGATCACGTTGCGGCCTTCCAGCGAGTCGTCGACGTCCTTGATCAGCTTGATCTCTCCGCTCTGCTTGCTGTTGCCGTAGCTGGAGACGGCGATGAAGTCGAAGCTGACGTCGAGGTCGATCTGGCGCGCAAGGTCGGCGAGGAAGATGGCCGCGCCGCGCAGCACGCCGATCAAGACAACCGACTGGCCGGCGAAATCGGTGGTGATGCGCACGCCCATCTCGACAACCTTGGCCGCAATCTGCTCGCGGGTGATGAGGACGGTGAGCTTGTCGCCCGTGCCTTGCACAATCGGATGGTACATCAACGGCCTGAGAGTTGTGGGTTCGAATGACTGCTTCGTGCTAGGGCACTGCTTCACACTCGGCTGAGCGGTCGGTTTCGGGCTATAGGGCCAGGTTTCGCTCTTGAATGGTTTGCGCATCCCTTTGGCAGGACAATGAGTAAGGGCACGACCTCCGGTCGTGCCGACTACGGCCCCTCTTTGAGCTTGGGGGGCTTCAGCCCCCGCGCCTTTTGCCTGCGCAGATACAGTGAGCTGTGCGGGAACTCTTCCGGAGTCATGGCCATTCCTGCTTTTACGGGGTTGTTGTAGATGTACAGCTGATGCGTCCGGAGCTCTGCTGATCCCGACCCTGGCGGTCGGTGAACCCGGGCTGCCAAATCTCGGTTTTGAATCCGAGTTCGGTTCGTGCCCGATACGAAAAGCTCCCCTTGATCAGCTGCATGGCTTTCTCGACCGTCGATGCTGATCAGCAGGTGGACATGGTTCCGCATTACCACGAGGTCGTGCACCGTGAACTTACCCTCACGCATGTAGCCGCGCAGCACGTCGGCAAACAGGTCGGCCATGCGATCGGTCTGCAGGAGCGCTTTGCCTTCGGATGTTCGGGTGGTTACGAAGAATGTGCGTCGCTCAGCTTGGATGTTTTGCGCGGGTGGCGAGACGGTCTCGACATCGATGGCGATCTTGCGGCGGCAGCCCCCCGGGGCTCAGGGGCTATAAAGCCCGTCTTCTAGGACTCGTGTTTCGGCACGACCGGAGGTCGTGCCCTTACTCATTGTCCTGCCAAAAGGAAAAACTTAGCAGCCCTCAAAAACGTGACCGTACTCATTGACCTGCCAAAAAGGAAATCTTAGCAGCCCTCAAAAACGTGACCGTACTCATTGTCCTGCCAAAAAGGAAATCTTAGCAGCCTCTAGAGGCGAGCCCTCGGTCGTCGTCCTGCCTAAAGGAAGTCGTGCCGTTACTAATGTCGTACCCCGAACGGTAGTTTCTTAGGCGACTTGTCAAGTCGCGCGCTTGTCCGTGCCAGGAATCCGGAATCCCTGTCTGAACATCCGTTACCTGAATGGCGAACACGATGCACAAGCTCGACATCCAGCGGAGCCCGGTGGAAGAGGCCGGCACAGATTCCAGTCGCAACGACTTCTCGATCGCGTACACGTTGCTGCGCGTCACCCTCGGAACCAACATCGCGCTGCACGGCATCACCCGCATCATGGCCGGAACCGGCCTCTTTGTCGCGGAGCTGAGCAAGCAGTTTCAGGCCACGCTGCTGCCGCACTTCTCCGTCGTGATCTTCGGATATGCGCTGCCGTGGGCGGAGGCCAGCATCGGACTGCTGGTGCTCTTCGGAGTCCTGACCGAGTGGGCGCTGATTGCGGGCGCGCTGCTGATGGCGCTGCTGACGTTCGGCACCTGCCTGCGCCAGGACTGGAACGTCGCCGGCCTGCAATTGATCTATGCCGTGGTGTACTTCGTGCTGATCGCGTTTCGCCGGTACAACCGGTTCGCGGTCGATCGACTCCTTTCAAAGTAAAAACCCCAGGTTAGTCCGCCGCGGCGGACTGACCTGGGGTACCGCTTGCACGGTTCGAAGCGAATTAGTGGTGGCCGTGCTGGTTGCTGATCGTAGCCGTCGTTCCATCGAGCTTGGTGAGCTGGATGGTGAACGGCTCGGTGTAGCCGTTGGCGCGGTCCTGCAGGACGCTCAGGGCGACCTGCTCTCCCACCAACAGCGAATACAGACTGGAGCTGCGGAAGTGAATGCCGGCGTGGATGCCGTGACCGATGGTCACGTTCCACGCGAGCTTATTCAGCTCGTCATTGATGGTCAGGCTGTCGCGATCGGCGCCGGTATACGGCTCGAGCGAGAGCCCATCCGAGCTCGGAACCATCACGTCCGACCCGATGCTCTGAAGCAGCGGGCGGATGGGTGCGGTGCCATCGTAGAAGAACTTCAGCGCCGTGATGCAGGCGCCGCCCGCGCTGCCGTGGCCGGTAGGGTAGCACGGGTGAGTCGGCGAGCCCTCCGGGAAAGCCTGCGGCAGCAGGTAGCTGTGATACTGCGAGTAAATGATGGGCAGTACTGCCGAGTTGAACACATCGCTGTGAAGCGCCTGTGCCGCCTGCGGCATGGGGTGCTGATGCGTGAGGTTAGCATGCACCAGAGCTCCGTACTCCTCCGGCCGCATGCGAAGGTTGACAATCCACTTGTGGAACCACCCGGCTTTGAGTCCACGTGTGGCCATTTCCGTCAGCGTGGTGCCGGCGTCCAGGTTGCAGAATTCGCTGCCGAAGGTCACGAAGCCGTGCACGCAGCGGCCGCGTCCATTGGGGTAGCCATACGGGTTACCGCGGTTCACCGGCGTCTTCATCTGCGCAATCAAGAACAGAGCGGTGAGGTACTCCTGGAAAGGAAAATCGACGTGCGCGGTCGCTGTCGAATCCCGGCCCATGCGCTGGTAACGCGCCGTTTGGTCGAAGACCAGCGTACCGGCGGGAATCTGGCCGTTCTGCACATTCTGGTACTCGGTGGGATCGGTCATGAAGTCGGAGCCGCCCTCACCTACCGACGCAAATCGCTGGTACTGATTGCTGATGGCCTGGGCGCCGAAAAATGAAGGCTGAATCGCAAACTGCGACATGTACGGCCCCTTCACGGCGCTGTCGCCTGGGTAGACCTGACCGCGGAACAGGTTCTGCGGCGTGACCGGGTAAGGGAAGATGCTGCCGTGCTGCCGCACATACGACATGTTGTTGAGGTCGGCGCAGGCTTGTGTGGCCAGCGAATTGGTGGCGTAGTCGCGGTACTGCACATCGCGCATCAGCGCCGCCCAGTAGTGCTCCACCTGTTCCGCCGCCGTCTGCGCGCTGGTCACGCTGGGAGCGGGCGGGATGTTGGTGGCATGCGAGTCGCGCCCTTCCAGATCGTAGGTAAAGGCGCCCTCCGGCCCGTTCATGGTTGAGGTGAAGCCTGTCCCGCCGGGATTGCCGGTCAGCATGTTTTCAAAATCGGAGTGCCGGCCGGTGCTGAGGGCATAAAGCATGCTCTGGTATGCGGCATGGTTCGGTATACCCAGCGCGTCGTGCTGGAGGCACTTGCTCCAGTTCCCGCTGTAGTCGCTGAACCTGCGTATGTCGCCGTTGTCGGGCAGATCGCCAAGGTCGATGGCCTCGGTTGCAGCCGTGGCCGTGCGATAGGCAAAGCTGGCAGCAGTACGGCCGCCGGCGTTGTAGGGAACGACCGCAGCTTCGGCCGCAGCATGCTTACCCTCGATGAGCGGTTCGAGCGGAACGGCCGCCAGGGCAACGGCTGCGGCGCCGCCCATGCCGACCTTGCCCATGAATGAGCGTCGGCTGCTATTGTTGAGGCCGTCTTTGGACTGCGGCCTTTCTTTTTGCTGCGTCGCCTCACCCTGAACAGGCTCGGCGCCCTCGCCAGATTTACGCGGATCCTTCATGAAGTCTTCTCCTTCAACTGTAATGGGCGAAGCAGGCTGTCAGGAGACTGGACAGGTGAGCGGACAAACAGGTAGGTAGGGTTTCCCACCCCTCGCCTGGGGAGCGCCCCGATGAGCCTACGAATTGGAAATCTGATCGCTGAACGGCATCAGCAAAAACGAAATGACGAGGGAAGCGGACCTCACAACACGCGCCACAAACGTGTCGTGAATCTGTACTCCTTAGTTCCCCTCGGTTGCCCGCCATACTCACGTGCAGCAACAAAGAAGTCAAGCTGAAACAAGTGGATATCGAATATCAGTCGAAGGAAAAAGACATTTTCAAATAAGAAGGGGCGGCCCCGTTCGAGACCGCCCCGCTGATACTGCGTGTTGGCTTCTTAGTGTTGGTTGCTGAAGGTTGCCGTCGTGCCGTCGAACTTCTTGATGCTTATGGTGAACGGCTCGGCGTAGCTCTTGGCACGGTCCTTCAGGGCGCTGATTCCCACCTGCTCGCCCAGCAGGATCGAGTAGTAGCTGGAGCTGCGGAAGTGAATACCGGCGTGAATGCCGTGCCCGATGGTGACGTTCCAGGCCAGCTTCGAGAGCTCACCATTGACCGTCAGTTGATCGCGATCGGCACCCGTGTAAGGCACCAGCGAAAGCCCATCATCGCTGGGCACCATAACGTCTCTGCCGATGGCCTGCAGCAGGGGACGGATGGGCTGACTGCCATCGAAGAAGAACTTGATGGCGCTGATGCAGGCCCCGCCCACGGTGCCGTGTCCGGTGGGATAGCAAGGATGCGCCGGCGCGCCCTCCGGGAAGGCCAGCGGCAACATGTAGGTGCCGTATTGTCCATGGATGATTGGCAGCACCGCCGAGTTGAGCAGATCGGGATGCAGGTGCTGTGCTGCCTGCGGCATTGGATGCTGATTGGTCATCCGCGCCTGCAACAACGCGCCGACTTCCTCCGGGCGCTGCCGCAGGTTGACAATCCACTTGTGGAACCACGAGGCCTTCAACGCACGCGTTGCCATCTCGGGCACCGTTCCCTTGGCATCGATCGGGCCGCCTGCCTGGGTACCAAGGGTGTGGAAGCCGTGTTGGGTCAGCGAGCCATTGTAGGGGTTGCCGGGGTTGACGGGACAGTTGATCTCGGCCAGCACCAGACAGGCAACGAAATATGCCTGATGGAGCGCGTCCACATGGGTATACGCCGTGAGGTCCCGGCCCATGCGCATGAAGCGGTAGAGGGTATCGTATTGCAGACTGAAGGACGGCGGGAATCCGCTCTCGATGCGCAGATACTCCGCCGGGTCGGTACAGTAGTCCGCTCCACCTTCGCTCACCGACAGGAACCGCTGCATCATCTGGGTCATGGGCTGCACGCCCATGAACGTAGGCTGGATCATGAACTGCGAGAGGTACGGCCCTTTGAGGGCTCCGTCGCCGCTATTGATCATGCCGCGGAACAGGTTCTGCGGCGTAACGGGATAGGGAAAGATGCTGTTGTGCTGGCGCACATAGGACATGCTGTTGAGGTCGGCGCAGGCCTGGGCCGCGAGGGGACTGGTCGCGTAGTCCTCAAACTGCACGTCACGCATCATGGCCGCCCAGTAGTGCTCAACTTGTTCGGCCGCGGTTTGTGCGCTGGTCACCGACGGCGCGGGCGGGATCACGGTCGCGAATGGATCTAATCCCTCCAGATCGAACGCCAAGGCTCCCATCGGACCATTCAGGGTCCCGGTGAAACCCGGACCACCCGGATTGCCGACTTGGATGTTCTCAAAGTCGTTCCACTGTCCCGTTGTCAGGGCATGGAGGAAGCTGCGGTAGGACGCCGGATTTACGATCCCAAGAGCATCATGCTTCAAGCACTTGCTCCAACTGCCACTGTAGTCGCTGAACCTGTCGATGTCGCCGTTGTCGGGCAGTTCGCCGTTGTTGATCTTTTCGTCCTGGGCTACGCCCTTGCGATAGTTATAGCTGTCGTTCGCGCGGTTGTTGGAACGGTAGTCCACGGCGGAGGCTTCGGCCTCGCCGGCTTTGCCTGAGATGAGCGGCTCCAGGGGAACGGCCGCCAGTGCCACCGCCGCGGCGCCCCCGATGCCCACTTTGCCCATGAACGAACGCCGGCTGCTCTTCTGTGGGGCGTCTTTGCCCGGCTGGTTTTCAGGATGATGGGTCGCCTCGCCCTGAACAGGCTCGACGCCCTCTCCGGATTTTTGCGGATCCTTCATAGACTTTTCTCCTTCGAACTTTGAGGTGATTTACTGGACGAAGCAGGCGTATCCGGGGAACTAGACAGCGCGGGCGAGAACCATCTGGTGCTGCGCGTGGTTCTTCAGCCCGCCTGCCGGGGACTTCCGGCGAAACCTGCCAGTGCTACTTTTGTCCAATTAACGGCAAGTTGACGGTAAACGGGAGAAAGGGTAACAGGGTGGGAAGTTACTGATGACCCACCAAAGTGCTTTAGATTCAGGTTGTTCCGTTGCCCCTCGTCCCGCAAATACTGATACCAAAGTCTCTGGTTGTCAAGCAGAATTTGACAATTTATTTGTGTAATTTACAAACGCGCGAAGCTGAGCGATGTCTGATCAGTGCGCGTGAAGATATTGTCGAAAACGTCATCTTCGTGTGGGGACATCGCGTTTTTCGATATCGCAGAGCAAGCAATTGTGGGGCAGGAACTTAGCCCTCAACGTGTGGATAGAATCACTACTATTCAAAATGTCATCCCCACCTGCAGGCCACTCACCGAGCCCGTTGCCCTCGCTCGTCGCCCCTATAATCGACGTAGGTGTCCAACCGCATTGACCTCAGCCGCGAACTGAAAGGACTGGCACTGGAGGCGGGTTTCGATCTCGCCGGAGTGGCGGGCGTAGCGGAGACCCCTGAGCATCGCTTCTTCGCGCAGTGGATTGCCCAGCAGCGCGCGGGCGAGATGAAGTATCTGGAAGCTCGCAATGAGGCGAACCACCTGAAGCGAGCAGCGCTGGCCAATGCTGCGCCGTGGGCCCGCTCGGTGCTGGTGTGCGCGCTCAACTACAACAGCGATGCGCCGTATTCGACGCACGCGGGCGCTCCCACCCAGGGATGGATCTCGCGCTATGCGTGGTCGCAGCGCGATTATCACGATGTGCTGCTGGAGAAGCTGCGCAGCGTTGAAGCCGCACTTGTGCAGCTGTGCCGCGAGCACGATGTGCCCGCGCCGCGCACCTGGTGCTACGTCGATACCGGTCCCGTGATTGAGCGGATCTTCGCCAGGTACGCCGGCATCGGCTGGATCGGCAAGAACACCTGCGTGCTGAATGAGCGGCTGGGTTCGTGGCTCTTTCTCGGCGTGATGCTGACGTCGCTGGAACTGAGGCCCGACCTCCCGCCCGCCGATCGCTGCGGCTCCTGTACGCGCTGCCTGGACGCGTGTCCCACCAACGCCTTCCCTGCGCCTTACCAGCTCGACCCGAGGAAGTGCATTTCGTATCTCACCATCGAGCTGCGCGGCTCAATCCCCGAAGAGCTTCGTCCCGGCATCGGACGTCAGGTGTTCGGTTGCGACATCTGCCAGGATGTTTGTCCGTGGAATCGCAATGCGCCGCTGACGGCGAGCGCGGAGCTCGAGCCGCGAGCGAGGCTGGTGAATCCCGATCTCGAGTGGCTGGCGCGGCTCACGCCGGAAGAGTTCCGCGAGATGTTTCGCGGCTCGCCGGTGAAGCGCGCCAAGCGCCGCAGCCTGCTCAGGAACGTGGCGATTGCGATGGCGAATAGCGGGGACAAGCGCTTCGAGCAGGTCCTTCGCGAGCTCTCCGAGGACGAAGATCCGGTCGTGGCCGAACACGCTCGATGGGGGATGAAGTTAGTGAATAGTGGATAGAAAACCGGGGTGCGACATCAGATAGCCAAATTCGCACATCACTGTAGTCGTTAAGCGCCTTCTAACCACTAGCTGGGCGATATCTCGAACACGACGCCGTGCTGGGAGGTTCCACCGTAGATTGTCGTGCCGTACACGTTCCCGCCGGAATCGACGATCACCTGGCCCAGCGGGCAGTACCCATCATTCCCGCCCGTGAACTGATACAGGTCCTGCTCCGTCCAGGTGCCGCCGACGTTTTCCAGCTTAAACACCGTGCCGCTGTTGTTCGCGCCGCCGTTGCATGTGGTGCCATAGAGGTTTCCGGCCGAATCCCGGAACAGCGTGCTTTGCGGTGAGTGTCCGTTGGTCAGGCTGTACAGCACGGTGTGGGTCCAGCCATTGAACATCTCGTCCAACTGGTAAACGGTTCCGAGGCCATTGACGCCACCAAATTCGGTCGTGCCGAAGAAATGGCTAGGGGGCTCGTACACTAGTCCACCCACCGGCATATACCCGTCGCTGCCGCCAAGAAAGCGATATACCGTGGTCTCCGTCCAGAAGGAGCCGGACTGGGCAAGCTGGAAGACGGCGCCACTCGAATTCGAGGTTGTGCCGTAGAGCCGTCCCACCTGATCGAAGACGAGTCCGGCCATGGGGACAGCTACGCTGCCCTGGTTGAACTCATACAAGACGTTTTCCGTCCAGCCGCTGCCGTTGGGAGTTAGCTCGAACACGGTGCCGCAGTACACGGTGTCCTCGCACTCATAGCCGCCCGACTGGGTTGTGCCGAAAATGCTTCCGCCTGCGCCGAAGATGAGGTCGCCTGACGGCCAATTGCCATCGGAAACACCGCCGAAACGGTAAAGTACGGTCTCCACCCACGGATCAAAGACCCTGCCGGATGCGTGAGCCGGGGGCTGAAGATTGAAAATCACACCTGTTCCCTCCGCGTAGTACCCATTGCCGCCGACAAAGGTTGAACCGTAGAGGCTACCGTTAGGGCCGAAGACTACCCTGGCCAGGGGAACTGCTCCATCTTGCCCTCCGGTGAAGGTGTAAATGGGCGCGAAGGTCCAGTTGGAGTTGCGGTGCGCCATCTTGAACACGACGCCGCAACCATAGCCGCTACAAGCGTTCGGATCTCCTCCGTATACCGTGGTGCCGTAAAGATTGCCGGCCTGATCCATCGTCACACCCACCCATGGCGAGGCGCCGTCGGCGCCGTCTGTGAAGTTATGCAGCACGGTCAGCGTCTGCGCATGCGCGCCCAGGACGATCACCAGGCTGAGGGCGATAAACAAGCACGAGACGAACTTCGAATATTGCAATCGGCACTTCCTTGCAGACATTCCGCCTCCTAGGCGTGACAACCTTGCTCGTCCTGCATGGCGGCCAGCACCGCATCGGCCACCGCCGCGGCGTCCACCGCCGACTTCACATCATGCACGCGGACGATGTGCGCGCCGCGCAGGATGCTTACCACCATCGCCGCCAGCGACCCGTAGAGCCGCTCCGCCGGCGGCGCGTCCTTGCCGGTGCGCTCGCTCACCGTGCGGCCGACGAACGACTTGCGCGATGTGCCCGCCAGCAGCGGGAATCCCAGCCGCTGCAGGCGATTGAGATGGGCGAGCAGCGGATAGTTTTCCTCGAAGTTCTTGCCGAAGCCGAAGCCGGGATCGAGCACGATGCGCGAGCGCTCGACGCCACGCTCAAAGGCAACCTGGATGCGATTGGCGAGGTCGTGCTCGATGGTCGAGGTGATGTCGGCTTCATGCGGCAGGCTGCGCCATTGCCGCGGCTTTCCGCGGGTGTGCATCAGCACCACGCCGCACTGCAGCTCGGCGCAGGTGGAGGCCATCTGCGCGTCCCACTGGAAGGCGCTCACGTCGTTGACGATCTCTGCGCCGGCAGCCACCGCGGCCCGAGCCACGCCCGCCTTGTAGGTGTCGATTGAAATAACGGCATCGCTTTGCGCGCGCAGGATGCCTTCGATCACCGGCAGCACGCGCCGCAACTCTTCTTCTTCGGAGACGACAGAACGCTCATCTTCCTCGCTGGCGACACGCGCTCCCGGCCGGGTCGATTCGCCACCGACGTCGAGAATGTCGGCGCCTTCGTCAAGCAGGCGAAGTCCGTGCTCGATGGCTTTCTGCGGAGC
>Ga0335085_10010527_pt1 | contig 13809 bp, 10 predicted proteins | sample Lox_Sample_45_FD_206712 | JGI IMG/M metagenome (GOLD analysis project Ga0335085, IMG submission 206712) | Soil microbial communities from Loxahatchee National Wildlife Refuge, Florida, United States - Lox_Sample_4.5 | ecosystem: Environmental > Terrestrial > Soil > Wetlands | place: USA...
ATTCGGCGTCGGGAACGTTTGTCTGCGGGGAATCAGTAAATCGTCCTTTACCGACCAAGGCATGCTATCCAGAATTTATTGCAGATGAATAGCTGCAATTTTCGATTCGAAGAATCGAGAATTTAGATATGGGCTCACAGTCTCGCAATAACTTCGTATCCAGAACATTCTTCCAAGTAAGGATCTTGTCAAAGTTGAAATGGAGCCATACCACCTGAAAATGTAATCATCCGAACAGGTTGAAAGATCGAGAACAGTCTGACAATTCTGTCGAGCCTGATTCTTGAAGGTGTGGGCTCGGTTGCTCTCGCCTATAGATCGCCCGAAGGTACGGATTAGTTCGAGACGCTAACTAAGCAACGCGGGGCGATCTGCGGGCTCTATCAAGATACGACTATTCTGAGCGCCTGACCCTATTCTGAGCGCCCGACCTTTGAAACGCCCATATGCTGCAAAGTGTAAATAGGCCCCAGAGATTTCTCGACAAACTCCAAGGTTATGTTTCGTGTGGTAAGTATCCCCCGGCAGAGCCGGGGGCCTTATTGTGTGAGCCGCTCAAAGCGGCTTGAGCGGGGACGCTAACGCGGCCCCGGTTACGTTGGGCCACCTTGGCGGTGGCAGGTCACTTCCTTAGATTGAGTTGGTCCAGTCTCTTGTCTTCCTCTTCCGGGTTGCGGATGTATTCGCGGATCACGGTTTCATCCCGCCCTACCGTGGACACCATGTACCCCCGCGCCCAGAAGTGCTGTCCAACAAAATTTTGTTTGCGTTCTCCATAGACCCGCGCGAGGTGAATCGCACTCTTGCCCTTGATGAATCCCACCACTTCCGACACCGCATACTTGGTTGGAATCGAGATCATCATGTGCACGTGAGCCGGCATCAGATGGCCCTCTTCAACCCGGCTCTGCTTCTGCTCGGCGAGGCGCCGGAATACCTCGCCCAAATGCTGCCGAAGCTCCTTGTACAACGTTTTGCGACGGCATTTGGGAATGAAAATCACGTGGTATTTGCACTCCCATTTCGAGTGGCTTAAACTCTCATTCTCGTCCATCCGGAAACTCCTCCTCGTGTGCTTGGCGGCTCACGTTCTGGAGTTCCTTGGATGGACTCCCGCAAATGTCAAACTTCTACTGCCACCCCGGCAGAGCCGGGGGGCCTCCCTTGCTTAGCTAGTGAGTCCGAAATCAATGCGAAATCTTGTGCCTGTTTTGGTGCATGTTGGTATTTGTATTCTGTGCACTTCAGAGCAGTTCAGCGCAATATTGATATCGCTGGTAACTGTTGCAAATAAAAGTGTTATGCGACTCGTGGCGTTGCAATGCAGTTCTGTGCAAAGTGACCAAAATCTGACTACAAATCAGTAGGTCGGGAGTTCGAATCTCTCCGGGCGCGCCATTCTAAGTCAATCATTTACAGTTTAGTCCGCCGCAGCATTGGCGGCGTTGGATTGCCCGCTAACCGATGCCTTCCTGGCTGAAATCCGACTCCGCAATCCGTTCAGAAGCATTTCCCTTTTTGATTGGCACCTGGACGCGAATCGTGGTTCCGCAGCTTTCTTCGGAAGAGATTTGAATGGCGCCATTCTGCAGGCGAACTCGTTCGCGCATGCTGATCAAGCCTAGTCCTGTTGACCGTTCTTCAGGGTCAAACCCTATACCGTTGTCTCTGATTTCCATCTGCACACTGTTTGCGCCCTGCGCAAGCATGACGATTACTTTCCTGGCGCCGCTGTGCTTGACGATGTTGCTGAGGGCTTCCTGAGCAACCCTGTAGAGACAGAGATTAATGTCGTAGGAGCTCCGCTGCAATGGCTCGGCTTCAACCCTGATCGCGATTTGATGCCTCTGCGACAGGGTCCAACACAGTCCCTGGAGTGCTTCAGGCAGGCCGACGTATTGCAGAGCCGAGGAATGGAGCTGATGGGATAATTCCCGCAGTGAAAAGGCGGCCTGGTCGGTTTCTTGCCTCAGTTCCGACAGCACACGATGAGCCTGTGTCATATCGCGCGGGACGCTTTCATCAAGATTCGCAATCTGGATCGCCAGCAACGCCAGCCGTTGAACGACGTCGTCGTGCAATTCGAGCGCGATTCTCTTCCTTTCGTCGCCTTGCGCGGTGATGAGTTTTCCAGCAAGGTATCGGACTTCCTCGTAGTTTTGCCTGAGCTTTTCTTCGCTGAGCCTGAGATTCTTTTCAGCAGAGCTGCGCTCTTCAATCAGAATTGCCAATGCCAGCATTGGTACGGCAATTACAAAAAGGAACAATTGCAAGAACAAAAGGCTGTGCGATTCAAAGCCCATCGAAAACAGCGGAGAGTTATCGTTGAGAATTACGGTCGCGGCCAATGCAATGACCGAAAGAGGCGTGGAAGCGCCAATTAATCCGAACCGCGTGGCAGCCCAAATGAGAAATGGAACGGGGATGCAGAAGGCGATGGGCGCGTAAACCGATCGTGCCAGCGCGAAAGCGAGGACGAGAGAAGCGGCGAATCCAGCGAGCCATACCACTAGCTCAGCGCGGCGTGTCCGAATCGCCCGGAAACGTGCCGATGACCAGTAGAGCAGGGTCGGAGTAAGCACAACATTTGCGAGCCCGTCCCCGAGAAACCACTGGTACCACGACGCCCAATACTCGTAGCCAAGCAAATGACGGCTTGCGGCACCGGCAACAGCGGAAAGTGATGGAACGAGAAACACGGCGACGCCAAGGAAAGTGGCGAATTGAGACATGGTTTCCGGATGACTCGAACCATTTGGCAAGCGGCGCAGCAGGTAGGCCGTAACTGTGGCTTTGATCAGGTCGTTCGCGGTTGTGGCGAAGAGAAACCAGATTGGAACCGTTTGATACGGTAGCGGAAGAAAGCGGACAGGAACCGCAACGACGAGGAAGGACCACCATTCCCTTCGCGGTGTCAGCAAGAGAGCACAGAGAAGAACTGAATCCGGGAACCACAGCGGAGACGCCGAGGTTTGAGAATAGTTTCCGTAGGCGTACGCGATCAGGTAGGCAAGAGCGAAAAGGATGAGTCTTACGGGCTTAACAGTGAGCGCGCGACGGCGCCGGAGTCCTGGATAAGGCAGATCGGCGTCTGAGCTTGGGGGAGCAGCAGCGCTCATGGCTTTCCTCGGAAAATCCAGTCAAATTGTGAGGTTTACCCGACAGGTCGAGAATCGAACAATAATTTAGCACAGTGTGGCAAGGTTGGCGAAGAACCTTATGCGGAGAGGTCTATCCGATCCAACAGGCGTGCCGGTTGGTCAAAACGTTAGTTGTTTCTGCTTGGAAGCTTTATCACAAGGGAAACGCCGAAAGTTTGATTGGTATCCCAACCGGTAGGCTCGTTCAGCGACTGTAAGAGGTAATAGGGGCGAGCAGAGAAAGGCTCTGCAATGGGCAGGCGAACACCGATTTGGAATCGGTTTTGTGTATAAGAGCTTACCGCGGCAAAGTTGTTTGTTCCCGGGACAACAAAGAATTCATTGTTTACCACCAAAACGGGCGGACGTGACATGCGGATCGGCAAGGTGAAGTCGATAACCGGACGAGAACGGAGACGTGCCGGAGCGATGAGATCATCGAGAAACCGTCCCTTAATAAAGGTGCGGAGATTTGGCTGCCACCTTCCGTGCGAGGCGGCGAGAGTAAGGTTGAGCAAAAGACAGTTTTCGAAGGTTGGCGATGAATTGCCCGGTTATCGCTGACAACGATAACTCAGCAAAACTGCGAGCCACGGCCGCAGACGAAAAGCGACGCCGCCCTGAAAGAACTATTCGAATAAATTCGAGCCTCCCTAATCGAGCCGTTCATTTACTTCGACTTCGAGAGATTCGCCGGACGACAGGTACTTAGAGATCCACTGGTCAAGCCAGAACCCGAACTGTTTCTCAGATTCAGGATCCGCTTGCTTTTGTTGTGCTTGGACTGAAGAAGACGGCGTGCAGCAAAGCATCGCAAGCACCAGGATTCGCATTGGATCTTCTGCTTACCACAGGATGCCGTCGATAGGCTGTTCCGGCGATGGCAATTCAGTTTCGCCGAGCAGTTGGCGCAGGTTGATCTCAATGGTTGTGGTGATTGCAGTCATGGAGACGTCATTGATTCGGTTTTCGAAAGGACCCTCGAGGACGCGCCCAATCCTTTCAAGCGCCAGGAACAGAAATCCGACTAAGGTCGACCCCAAAGGCGTATACCAACCGAGATCCACGACCAATCCCAATGGAAGGAAGACGCAATACATCTCCACGAACAGCCGAGGAAAGAAGTCGAATTGCTTGGGCATCGGCGTATTTTTGATCCTCTCAGCTCCGCCCTGCGAATCCATGAGACTCGCCAGACTTTGATCGATTGCCTGCCACTGCCATTCGTCCAGCCAGCCGCGCCGGCGCGCCGCGACCAGCATTGCGCTCATCCGGGTTTGAAGCGTCAGAGCAAGATTCTTCTCGCGGGCCATTGCCGCGGGGTCTTCCCCGGGAACAAGGTGAGCCACCACCGGCACTGGATCAAGCCCGCGCAATTGCTGGCGCAGCGCGTGAACATAGGCCACCTGATGGAGCACCAGATTCTTCTGCAAAGCAGCCACCTCCGCTTGCTCCGCGAGTGTAGCCGTACCTCCAGGTGCGATGGTTGTCAGCACCTGACGCGCAAACGTCCTGCTCCTGTTTACGATGGCGCCCCAAAGTGTCCGCGCTTCCCACCAGCGCCCGTACGCCGAGCCATTCCGGAAGCCTACAATGATGCCGATAACAGCGCCCAGCGACCCCAATGGAGCGTGGGTGGTGGCCACCCATGTCCAGTTCAGAATCTTGTAGCACACTACGACCAATAGGTCCCATCCCAACAAGCAAAGCAGCGCTGGGCCGAGGCCCTGAATCATCTGCGTCAGCCGCTGAGATTTGGAAACGATCATGCTCTGGCTTCAGCAAGGATCACCACGGGAGCGAATTCCCTGTGCCCTTCCTCGGCGATGCGCACTATGCCGGTCCCTATGTCGTAGACCCAGGCGGACACGGTCAATTCTCCGCGCGCCATGGCGCCAGCGACGCTGGGGTGGGTCTTGAGATGCGCGATTTGCATCAAGACGTTCTCTTCGGTGAGCCGCTTCAGCTTTTCGATTTGCGGCTCGTCTTTGTTCGCCAGGCTCTCGGCAACCATAAGCGCCGCCTGCCCATGATGCAGCCAATAGCGCACTGTTGGAAGATCATCCGTTGATGGAGGATGCAAGAGAGCCTTCATGGCCCCACAGTCGGAGTGCCCGCACACCGCAACGTGCTTCACCTTCAGCGCGGCGACCGCGTACTCGATGACCGCGGTTACGCCACCGGGTGTACCGCTATACGGCGGCACCATATTCCCGACGTTACGTGTAACGAAGACTTCACCGGGACCGGAGCTGGTGATTGCTTCGACGTCAACCCTTGAATCGGCACAGCCGATGACCAGCGTATGCGGCGACTGCGGTACTGTGGCTGCCCGCTGATATTGTGCGGCGTTTTTTGCGTGAACTTCGCTGTGGAACCTTCTTGCTCCGGCTTTGAGCCTCTCCAGGACGTTCTGTTCACTCATGCTGCACCTCTTTGGCATGCAAGACTGCACGCTCTGCTGGTTCGTAACCAGCCTAGGCTAGAATCAGGGGCCAAAGAACTGCCAGAACTTACAGGGATGTGGACGGCACATTGTCATCGAACACGAGTGCGAGCGCGCCGCGACTCCGCGAAGGTCCCACGACCATCTTGGAGAATCCGGCCCATGCTTCCAGACATGAATGCAGGTTTGCTCGGAGCATGTCGTTGACGCGGTCCGGAGTCAGCGGCCGTAGTTTTCGACTTTCTTTCCTGCCAGCAATATCGCGGTAGAGAGGCTCAGCAGAGGGCCGAGCGCGCTGAACATGGGCCGGACGGCGTTTCCGAGCGCGTCGTCGTAGGCTCCCAAGGCGAGTGCCGTTAGCCCAGCGCCAAATGCCCCCGCCTTCCAGGTTCGCGGCAGCATCCGCAGGCTCGGCAATCCCAAGGGGAGCAGCCACGCGAATGTGAAGACGAATTCGTGCGACGTGAGACAGCGGATCAGGCCTGAGAGATAAAGAAAATGCGAACCTGATTCTGCCTGCCTGGATGTAGCAAAACTAAGCGGGCTGTACGGGGGCGACTGATGCGACATTACCAGGATGAGTACCCCGAAGCCAACCGCTGCCATAAGGCCGACCCATGCGGGCCGCGAGAATTTTCGCGATCCGGCATTCGCCCCAGTAAGGTACCAGGCAGATGCAAACACAACGGAAAGTGGAATGAAGGTTTCTTTGGCTAGCGCGCCCAGTGCGCCCCACACAGCCAACATCCACCAGCGCTCAGCAAGCAAACTCCAGACAATAGCGATCAATACAAAATCGATTGCGGAATCTACGTATCCAGAGAGGCGCCGGTTGGCCACCATGAAATTCGCAAGATAGACAAATGCGGCAAGAAGAGCAACGGTGTATTGTCCAACAAGCACGTGGCCGATTTCGACGAGCAGCCAGGCGGTGGAAGCAATAAAGAAAGAATTCACCACCAGCAGCGAGAAGTATGCCGGGTTCCAGGTGCCGAGATGGCCCTTTGCCACGGCGTATACCGGCTTAGCCAGGTAAGGAACAAGAACGCGGTGCGACAGATCCCGCTGTTCCTCAAGCAGCGGAGAACCGGTTACAAGGGCGGCGTATGCGCCCGGATCAAAAAGGCTGTCGACTTTGCCGGGGTCATAACGATTCAATGTCGGATATCCCAGCCCCATGCAAATGAGGAAGAAGAGCAGCCACAGGATTCCCTTCTGCAGCCAGGGGATCGACATCAAGTTTCCGTCATCTTTCAGCATTGAATTCACAGAACAATCCTTGTCTTCATGAACCATCAACATTAATGCACGCGCCCCGGGACCGCTCAATTCATCAATCAACTCCACACTCTTTGATACGCCTTTCATCGAAAACGGCCCAGTCCCAATATTCGAACCATTAAACGTAAACGCCGGAGGCTGATTGAATGTTGAACTTGATTCTGCTCTCAATTTCCTCAATTCCATCATGCTAATCAAACGATATAAATTGAATATATTCGGATGCTGATCATTCAGGGTCTGCACGATTCATTGAGCAAATGAGAATGCCCAGATCCGCCTTCCGCGGATATGAGCACATCGGCAAGAACACTTCTTCAGACTGTGAAAGGGGAGGGATTATGCAAAATCCCCCAAAGACGGGCCTCAGTGATAATTCCATTGCAGCAATGGCTTACTTTAGCCCCATCCCGGCGATTTTCTTTCTTGCCATCAGGCGGTACAACAAAAGACCCTACGTGCGCTTCCACGCCTGGCAGTCGGTCATTTTTAGTGCCTTCGTAACCTTGTTCGGCTACTTTTTCGCATTCGTTCTCCCGTTTGCCACGTTCGCGAGCCATCATTTGTTTATAGCGCTGCGCGTGCTTGTAAGCCTGATTTGGGCTGTCATCTTTCTGGCATGGCTCTGGTGCGTGGTAGGCGCTTTGAATGGCAGGAACTGCAAGCTCCCGATCATTGGGAAGTGGGTCGATGAGCAGGCCTACAGGTAGTCGAAGACGCGGTAGATCGGTCTGGATGGCCGTATCCGAATAACTGCCATTCAAAAACAGGCCGGGGTCAAGCGCCCAAATGGTTTTCCACCCAAGGTTGCAGACTAGAGATGAATTTTCGAAGAGTTTGAGGCGTCTCTACTACTGGATGCCGGCGGCTTTGCACTCGCTGCTGCGGATGCCGGACCACGCCTGGTAATTCGGCTCGTCCTTGGCCTGGATGTAGGCCGAAGCCACAAAACCCGCCTGTACGCAGCGGTCGTTTAGCGAACCGGCTTTTACTGCCGAGTTATATTGCAGCACCTGATCGTCGATCGCTTTGTTGGGCGACTGCAAAGGCCTATTGCCCGCTGTCGACAGGTAGAGAAAGCTTATGGTGGAGTAGCCAAAGAGCACGACGCTCATCACCAGGACCAGGTTTCTGTACTTCATAGCTTCCCTTTCGAAGTCGAAGATACGGACCGCTGTCTCTCACCTGATAGTCACCAGGCGGCTGCATGGCGGTAACGCTACGTGGAACCACATTAGGCAATGCCGGAGCAAGCAACAATCCCACCTCGGTGTGATTACTTGTTGTCAAGGGACAGGGCGGTCTGTGGGCAATTCCAGCTTAGACAAAGCAAAAGGGGCGAAACGCTCTGCGCTCCACCCCTTTTGAACCTGCTCGATTCGGATTTAGTAGAGCCGGAAGTTAACCTCGACGTTTACGTACACGGGAACCGGTGTTTTGCCGTCGCGCATGGCCGGTTTGAATTTGTATTTGCGGACTGCTTCCATTGCCTTTTCGTCTAGTCCCATTCCGAGAGCACGGACGATGTGAACGTTTTGCGGATTGCCCTGCGCGTCAACGATGAGTCCGACGAGGCAGACGCCCTGATACTTGGCGCGGCGTGCTTCATCAGAGAACTCGGCCTCGGGCTGGAAAAGCGGTACAGGGGCCGACACGCGGCCGCCCACCTGCGCCAGACCGCCGCCGGTGTTCCATCCCGAACCGGGACCGTAACCAATGCCGTTGCCGGAACCGAGACCGCCGCCACTGCCAGACCCCATGCCACCACCGCCGCCGGTACCGTTGGAGAGCACTACGTTGCCCTGCTTGGTGCCGATGTTTTCAATGTCGGGATTGTCGGGCAGCTTAATGTCGGTTTGCACAGCAATTGCAGCCGGCATTTCGATCTTGGGCTTCTCGAATGTCTGTACCATTGGAGGCACAACGGGGTCTTTCTCAATCTTGGGGAGCTTGCCCTTGCTGGCTTCGATCACGCTGTGGTCGCCGCCACCGCCGCCGCCGCCCATTTTATTGGCCGCTTTGGGAGCGTTGTAATCGCCCACGTCAATACTCGTCATCATGGTCGGCTTGGTTACTGTTTCAACAATCTTTTTGCCGACGAAGAACAGCAGGATCAGGAGGATGCTCAGGTTGACCGTGGTGGAAATGCCGATGGCCCAGGGATTGGGCTTGACGGCCAACAGGTCCGGCACAGGGATAGGCTTAGAGGTGAGTTCCAGAGGCGGCAACTTGGGAGGAAAGAAGACGTCGCGAACACTCTCCCACAGTTCCACATAGATGGGCTTCTCGTCGTAAGTCTTGCCCATCAGGGCATTGACCAACTGGTCATCGTTCGCGACAACAGCAGCCGCGTCGCTATTCGAGTCAACCTGCGTAAAAAGATTGTTTGCCATCGTCGATTCTGGCTCTCGGGCTGTGAGCTGTCCAACCTCTTGGGTGCTGGAAATTTTTCGCGCGTCGATGCCTATTGACACATTATGCTTGAGCGAACCCGTCCTTGTCTCGGACTCATTTGTCTCGTTCTTGTAACCTTTTTCCTCTGGCTCGTCGTCCAGGGAATCATATTTCGGCAGGATACTCAATACCATAAACAATAGACGCTAATATCATGGGGTTTGTTACCTAAGATTCCGTGGATATTCCATTTACACTAAAAGTTGAACAAGTACGATCCACCCCACGGAGAGAAGATGCCCCCTGCGCCGGAATTAAAGGCGACCCTTACCCTGCCCCAAACTGGCTTTCCGATGAAGGCCAATTTGCCCCAAAATGAACCCCTGCGATTGGAGAAATGGGCCCGGCTTGGGCTGTACACGGAGCTGAGGAAAAGCGGCCAGGGGCGTCCGGTTTACCTGCTTCACGACGGACCGCCTTACGCGAACGGCCCCATTCATCTGGGCCATGCCCTTAACAAGGGACTTAAAGATTTTGTCGTCAAGTCAAAGACAATGGCCGGGTTCGACGCTCCGTACGTGCCGGGGTACGACTGCCATGGCCTGCCGATCGAAATCAAGGTGGACGAGAAGCTTGGCCGCAAGAAGCTTGAGATGCCGGTGCCAGCCGTCCTGGAGGCCTGCCGCGAATACGCGCAGAAGTATGTCGATCTGCAAACCTCGCAGTTTGAGCGCATTGGGTGCCTGGGGCGCTGGGACAATCCCTACCGGACTATGGCGCGCGACTACGAGGCGCGCACGCTGGAGGCGTTTTACGGGTTCCTTGAGAAGGGCTTTGTTTATCGCGGGCTGAAGCCGGTTTACTGGTGCATCCACGACCAGACGGCCCTGGCCGAGGCTGAAGTGGAGTACGCCAACCACACCAGCCCCTCAGTTTACGTGCGCTACCGGTTGACTTCAGATCCGGCGGCGATTGCGCCGGAGTTGGCCGGGCGCGATGTGTCAACGATCATCTGGACCACCACGCCGTGGACGCTGCCGGCTTCGCTGGCCGTGGCCTTCCATCCGGACTTTGAATACGTTGCATTGGCTGCAGGAGAAGGCGCGAATGCGCCTGTGTACATTGTGGCGGCAGAGCTTGCAAAACAGGTTGCCGAAGCGTGCAAGCTGGGCGCAACCACGGAGGTGGCGCGGTTCAAGGGTTCAAAGCTCGAACGCGCAACATTTCAGCATCCGTTTCTTGAACGCAGCATTCTGGGTGTGCTGGCGACCTACGTTACTTCGGATACCGGAACCGGCGCCGTGCACACCGCGCCGTCGCATGGCGCGGACGATTTTTATACAGGACAGCGTTATGATCTCGACCTTACCTGCCGCGTGGATGCGGCTGGAAGGATTCACTACGATCCTTCGGTGTGGCCGCTGGGAGCGCCGCCGGCGTTCGATGGCTTGAAGGTGTTCGCCGCCAATCCGGTGATTGTGGCCATGCTGGAGGAGCGGGGAGCGTTGCTGGCCGGCGCGCCGCTTGAGCACTCGTATCCGCATTGCTGGCGTTGCCATCATCCGGTGATCTTCCGCGCAACGGAACAGTGGTTCATCAGCCTCGACACTTCGGTAGTCGACGCCGATGGCAAGGAGAAGAGCTTCCGCCAACTTGCGATTGAGGAGATCGACAAAGTGGTGTGGGATCCGGCGTGGGGCAAGGAGCGCATTACGAACATGATTGCGACGCGCCCCGACTGGTGCATCAGCCGCCAGCGCATCTGGGGCGTACCGATCGCGGTGTTTCTGTGCCAGGACTGCAACCGGCCCATCATCGATCACGATTTGAACCGCAAAGTCATCGATCTGTTTGAGCGCGAAGGCGCGGAGGCGTGGCACTCCGCGACCGCGGATGCGTTGCGGCCCGCGGCCGCCGTGTGCGATCGTTGCGGTGGAAAGCAGTTCCGCAAAGAGATCGACATTCTGGACGTGTGGTTCGACTCCGGCGTTAGCTGGTACGCGGTTTGCGAGTCCGACCCGGACCTGGCGGCGGCATACAAATCGTTCCAGGAAGGCTCTGACCCTAAGCGCACAGAGTGTTTTTACCTCGAGGGAGGCGATCAGCATCGCGGCTGGTTCCACTCTTCCCTGCTTACGTCAGTAGCGCTGCGCGGGCGCGCGCCTTACTCGCACGTGGCGACCGCGGGATGGACACTCGACGAGCAAGGGCGCGCGATGTCGAAGTCGCTGGGCAACGGCGTCGATCCCGTCGATATTGCCAACCGCATGGGCGGCGAGATTGTGCGCCTGTGGGTGGCGTCGGTGGATTTCCGCGAAGACATGGCGGCGAGCGAGAACCTGATGCAGCGCTGCGCCGATCTCTATCGCAAACTGCGCAACACGTTCCGTTTTCTGCTGGGGAACTTGAGCGGCTTTTCGCCCGCGACCGATCGCGTGGCGGAGGCAGATTTGTTGCCGCTGGATCGCTACATGCTGGCTCGCACGCGCGATCTTACGGAAAAAATCCTTGCATGGTATGAAGAATTTGAATTCCATCGCGTGTACCAGGCGGTGAACGAGTTCGCCATTGTAGATTTGAGCGCGTTCTATCTCGACGTCCTCAAGGACCGCATGTACACGTTCGCGCCCACGAGCCTGGCGCGCCGCTCCGCGCAAACCGTGTTCTGGCAAATTACGGAAGCGCTGGTCCGGCTAGTGGCTCCGATCCTGAGCTTTACCGCCGATGAACTGTGGGAGCATTTGCCCGCGGTGGAAGGCCGCGAGGCCAGCGTACATCTTGCCTTGTTCCCGAAGCCCGCGGAGGTCTTTTCGCAGGATCCGGCGCAGGTGCTGGAGGAGTGGAAGCAGATCTTCCAGGTTCGCGATGAGGCGCTGCGCGTGCTTGAAGAGGAGCGCCAGGCAAAGCGCATCGGAAAGGGACTCGAAGCAGAACTGGAGATTGCTGCGCCCGGCGAGTTGCTTGTGTTGCTCAAGCGGCATGCAGCGGGCCTGAAGGAAGTGATCAACGTGTCGGCTGTCAACGTGGTTGCAGGCCCCGCATTGGCTGTAAAGGCGTTGCCCGCAACTGGAACCAAGTGCGCGCGCTGCTGGAACTTCATGCCTGAGGTGGGTGCTTATGGCATTTGGCAGAACGTGTGTACGCGTTGCCATTCGGCGCTCAAGGAAATGAACGTCGCGCCACCTCAACCTGGGGAGACTGCCGCGTGAGCTTCAAGTTACCGCGCCGTTTGCCCTGGCTGCTGGGCTTGTCTGCGATCCTGTTGATTGCCGATCGGCTTACGAAGATTTGGGTGAGCAATCATATTCCCTTCGGCGATGCGATTCCGATTATCCCGAACGTTCTGCGCATTACGCACTGGACAAACGAAGGCGCGGCATTCTCGATGTTCGCCAATACCGCCTCGCCAAACACTGTGCGCTGGGGGCTGGTTTCATTTTCGGTGATTGCGGCGATTGTGGTTCTGGTGGCAATGATTCGGCTGGGTAGCCGCATTACGCTTACAACCACCGCTCTTGCGTTGATCCTTGCAGGAGCACTGGGCAATGTTCACGATCGTATTGCGTATGGCTCGGTCATCGACTTCATTGAAGTCCACATCTTCAGCTATCACTGGCCCGACTTCAACGTCGCCGACTCATCCATCGTCGTGGGGGCGTGCCTGCTGATGCTCGATTCCCTGTTGACAAAGAAGTCTCCTGCGTAGATCTGCAAGTCGCTTGAGCCACCGGGGTTGTAACCAAGGCGTTGCGTTCCCGATTTTTCACTGGGCCAGCATGGCGGATAGGCGGCTATAATCGCGAGTGGTCTAACCACTGGTTCTTGGAGACGTACGAAATGGCATCGCAGTTTTCCGAAGGGCAATCCGTCCAGGTAGCTCCCTTAACTTCAGGCAAGATGACGCATCAGCGCTGGGTGATATGCGGCCTTCTGTTTCTAGCCACCGTCATCGCTTATGTCGATCGCGGCGTTATTGCTTACCTAAAAACGTTCCTGCAGGGTGTCATCCCCGGACTGAACGACTTCAAGTACGGTGTGATTACGGCAGCTTTCCAGCTTGCATACGCAATCGGCATGCTGATTGCAGGTGGTTTGACTGACAAGCTGGGCACGCGCAAAGCGTTCTCAATTGCCATCTGCTTATGGAGCATCGCCGCCATGCTGCCGGGCGCGGCGTTTTCAGTGATCACCTTTGCGACAGCCATGTTTTTGCTTGGCATTGGCGAGTCGGCGAACTTCCCCGCCTGCATCAAGACAGTCGCCGAATGGTTTCCGAAGAAAGAACGCGCGTTGGCCACAGGGCTTTTCAATTCAGGAGCGAATGTCGGCAATATTGTTGTGCCGCTGATTGTGCCCACGCTAGTGGCCATGGTAACGTGGCGCGGATCATTCGTAGTGGCCGGATCTTTCGGTCTGGCGTGGATGGTGCTCTGGCTGTTGATCTATCGCAAGCCCGAGGAGCATCCGAGAGTTTCGCAGGCCGAGCTGGCGCTTATCCTGAGCGACCCAGGAAAAACGATTGCAAGAGTGCCATGGAGCCATGTTTTG